>Ga0114973_10000401_pt1 | contig 32624 bp, 31 predicted proteins | sample M_140807_MF_Meta_FD_87025 | JGI IMG/M metagenome (GOLD analysis project Ga0114973, IMG submission 87025) | Freshwater microbial communities from Lake Montjoie, Canada to study carbon cycling - M_140807_MF_MetaG | ecosystem: Environmental > Aquatic > Freshwater > Lake | place: Lake Montjoie... | reverse complement strand
TAGGGTTTCCCCTAGTGTTGTATTTTTGCACAACCCCTTGACACGTTCCCCATTATACTAGTATAATGGGCGCCGTTTTAAAAAATATAACGATTATATTTTTTAAAACGATTTGCATAAAATAAAACCGGCAATTGCCGGTTTTATTAAGTGCCCAATTAAATGGGTTTTGAATTAGCCAATGCGTTAAAAATGGCTTTTAGTGCCGATTTATTAGCCTTGGTCAACGATTCAATATCGTTTTCTGGCAATCGGAGAATTGCGCCAATTGCATCAGCGTGCGCGTCTTTTTTAACAACTGCCTCGCCGGTTTTTGTTTTATAGGTTTTCTTTTGATAAACTCCCTCACGCGAGAGTTTAGCAACAATTGAGCGAACCGATTTGCCCATTTGAACAGCCAATTCCTCAACGGTGAAACCGTTTTTGTAATCAGCAATCAGGTTCAGGGTTTGCTCAGGGGTATAGTTTACAGTCTTTTCAGCCATTGCGTTTTCTCCAGTTAAGTTAATATTATACAGGGTTGGGATGGGTTAATCAAGTGCAAATTATTCGTCGTCTAATTCAGCAAGGTAAATATTAGGCAAATCAAATTTATCGTCCATTGCAATTGCTTGCACAACAAAATTAATCCCGTGAAATTCAACAAGGTTATTTTCTTGTTGCCAAGCATGAATCAATTCGTGTGCGACCAATTCGTCTAGCGTGCGCCGTGAATTAACATCCTGATTGCCCAGAAATACGGTAATTTTATGCGCTTTTAAATTACCCTTATTGGAAAATTTAGGATAATAAACTGCATCCATTGTTTTATTGGATTTGGTTTTAAACGTCAATTCAACAGGGCTTTTCAGCCCCAAGAATTCAATGTAATATGCTAAATTTTCCATTTTAGATTGCCTTGTAAAAATCTTTTACTTGAAACCGTTTCCAATCATGTGCAATGATATTGTCACGCCAATTGCGACGTTTTAAAACATTGACCAGAATTGGCAATTCAAAGTCTTGTGCATCTTCTAATGCAGTATGCGGCTCTTCAACAAATTGACCATTTAAAAATGCAAAAACAGATTCAGCAGTAGTTTTAATGGACATATTGCCGTGTTTAGTCGGAGCATTAAACAAATGATTGTCAAGTGCAAATTGACGATATTGTTTTTTGCAAATATTGCCAATAGCTGCTTGCCAAAGGCAAAACGATTCAGCAAAACCCGAAAGATCAATGCCAGTATTTTGGCATTTGGTTTTATCAAATGCCAGATTGTAAGCGGTTAATGTAGGATTGTATTTGCCAATGGCTTTTTGAATCCACGCATTGATTGAGGCAACAGACGCCAATTGCCGTTTACCCGAATCAAGCATTGCAAAATATTGGGTTTGCTTTTTGCTTGCGTATTCACGCGACCACATTTCGGAATTAGCTTTTGTTTTGTCATAAAAAAGATCCATTGCATCAAAATGATTGCGAACCAATACCGCGCATTTATTGTAAATGCGACCATTGCGATCGCAAATAACAATTGCAAAGTCTGCAACAGTATCATTGCAAGTGGTTTCGGTGTCGAGAATTGCGAAAAACTGCTTTTTAGCCACGATAGATAAGGGTTAGCCACGGCAAGACGCCGAGTTAAGATAATACCACGAAAATTTGCCCAGTGCCAGGTTTTGCAAAAATACAACATAGGGGTTTTCCCCTATTGACAAAAAAATTTTTTGGTGGTAAAATTTTGGCGCGTCAGCTGTTGTAAAAATACAACAGCACGAAAAATTTACAAAATTTTTCTTGACACGTCCCAAAATTATATGGTATAATTTTGGCGCCATGTGTTGTTTTTTCGCAACACATTTCGTTATTTATTTTAAATACACCCGGAATTCAATTCCCATTGCAGAACGAAAATGCAATTCGTCGTATTCCTTGCTTAATTCCTTGCAATCTTTTATGCTAAAATACGGGCCGTCAATAATTTTAAAGTCTAGGCCATTAACCCAATCGTCCCAAGTGGCCTTGCGGCCATAAGCACCACAACAATCCAGAATGTCATAATTTAAAAAATCCATGATCAATCCTCCTGATTATCGCGTTTCATTATTTCAATTAACAATTCAATTTCACTTTCAAAATCTGATTCAGTCCATTGGCTGGTATCAATCCAACGAGGACGCACGCCATGCGCGTCTTTGTAAGCGTCCCAATGGGTTATTGCCAATTGTTCCAATCGGGTTAATTCATTCCATGGTTTCATTATACTGCTCCGGTAAAAACAAGATAAGCAATTGCCAATGTGCTGGCAATTAGCGCATAAAAAACAATTTTGTCTGGATCGTTTCCGTTAGTCATTTTAGTGTCCTTGTTTGCTTGGAATATATTCACCGCGAATATTAAAATAATCGCATACCGCTTTTAAATACTGTACATTGTCCTCGTAAAAAACAACATCAGTCATCATTGCCAAGTTAATATTAGCAGTTTTAAAACATTCAATTAAACCGTTAATCTTTAGCGTGGAACCTGATTGTTGATCATCGCGGGTACGCGAGATAACATAATCTGGCATACCCAATTTAGTATTTAAAAATTCCCAATCTGGATCATTCATTACACGCGCAGTCGCAATAATTGTATAACATTCTGGATCGTCCAAGTCATCCCAAAATTTATTAGCCAATGGCAATAGGCCATCCAACATTGCCAAATGCTGATTATCTCGCCAATAGCCAATATCAATGCGCTCACCTTGGTCGGTGAGAATAGTCCGGTAACGGTGGCTTGAATCAACGATTGTTCCATCCATGTCATAAATTGCGATCCGCTTAATCATCTTGTTGCTCTGTGTTGTGTCCATGTAGAGAATTATACACGAAAAATCGGGTTGTGCCAGGTTTTGCAAAAATACAACATAGGGACAAACCCCTATTGACAGAAAATTTTTGCCGTGGTAAAATTTTGGCGCCAAGCGTTGTATAAATACAACACAAATTTTTCAAATTTTGCTTGACGCGGCCCAAAATTATATGTTATAATTTTGGCGCCATGTGTTGTTTTTTTACAACACATGGCCAGGCCGCGGCCTGGCCAATCGTTATTTATTCAATAACGAATTCCAATTTACGTTTTACGGTAATTGGATCTACCTCAAACCATTCTAAATCCTCAAAATCATCATCGGTCAATTCAAAACCAAATTGCAAGTCTTGCCAGACTTCCTCAATGGAATTACCAATTGACATAATGGTTTCGTCATTAGTGCTTTTAGCCATAAACATAATCATTCTCCTTTGTTAAAAAATTGTGCAACATCAACCAAGTGTTTAGCAGTACGCTCAATGCGTTTTACTAAAGCCGGATAATCCAATTCCATCATCTCGTGCATTTTAACAGATTCTACAAAATAAATCAATTCGTCGCGGGTTAATTGCGACGTTTCGAATTTTGCCGCTTCCTCAATCAAATTGAATTTAGTCATCAAAACCCCAACCATTAAACAGTTTAGCCAATTTGCTTTGTTTTTTATTTGGAATAACCTTAGGCTTAAATGGGCTATTCACAAATAGGGGCTTATGCGCCCGATTATCAGGTTTGCTGGCTTTTTTCATTGCCAGTGCCAAGTGTAATTTTGTCGCCATTATAAATACCGCTCAATAAACCAAATCTTGCCATAAAACATTGCAGTTAAAACAATTACAGTTTCCATTATAGTTGTGCCTCAATCCACAATTGTTGTTTCAGTTTGTTATTCAGGTTATTAAATATCTTAAAGAAACTATTACGAACAATCTCTTTTCTTTCAGTTTGCAATTGTTTTTTCAGGAGCGCAATAACTGCTTCTTGTGATCGGCTGGTTTTCATCTTGTTGCTGTGCGTTGTGTCCATGTAGTGAATTATACGCCGATTTTCAGAGAATGCAAGCCCCCAGGGTGCGACACATTGACGCAGGGTTTCCCCTAGTGTGGTATTTTTGCCCACCCCCTTGACACGGCCCCAAATTATATGCTATAATTTGGCGCCAGCGGTGTTGTTTTTTTGCAACACCCGGTCGTTTTAAATTACATAATTAACAATGCCGATCGTATTAGCTATTAAAAAGGCCCCATTAAGTGTGCCCAATGCTTTATCTCGTCGCATTAGTGCAATGATTAGCCAACTTATTGATCCAGTAGCAAAGCATATATAACCCCAATTCATTACGCCCATTGCAACCAGAAAAGATCCCGCTATACTGGCAATTGTGCCAATCCATGCTAACATTATAATTCCATGTCGTGATAAGTGTTAGGTGTTGCGCCATAGTTTAGCATAATATCCTGCCAGGTTTTACCATGCCAACGATTGCCTGCTGGTACACCATTAAGGTTATAGTCAACCTGATGCGCTATTTCATGTACCATAATTTCGGAGAGCATACGGTCATGATGTTTATTAAAGAATTTAGTACCAATATCTATTACGTTAGCTTCCATAAAGCAACGCCCCGCAGTCTTAGTCAATCTGTTATTAAGTTTAATAACGGGCATTGGAAACAATGCAAGCCTAGTGTAAATGTTAGTATAACGAACCCATATCTTAGTCGCCTGAGCCTGAATTGTGGCATTTAATGTTGCGACGTTCATGGGTTCGTTATCCTATTCTACGTTAGCTTAGATTGGCTTAGAATTAGCCAATGCTTCGAAGATCGCTTTTAATGCGCTCTTGTTAGCTTTAGTGAGCGATTCGATGTCATTCTCAGGCAAGCGCAAGATTGCGCCAATTGCATCAGCATGAGCATCTTTTTTCACAACGGGTTCGCCCGTTTTGGTTTTGTATGCTTTTTTCTGATACACGCCTTCGCGTGACAGTTTAGCAACGATTGAGCGAACGGATTTACCCATTGCCAATGCCAACGATTCAACGCTAACGCCCGACTGATAATCGGCAATAATCTGAGCGGTTTGCTCAGGGCTATAGTTTACGGCTTTTTCTGCCATTTTGCTCTCCCTTTGAGTGCTGTTTCGATGTAGTAATTATAGGCTAGTCAACCAGACAATGCAAGCCCAAAGGGTGCGACATATTGACGCAGGGAATTTATAATTATTATAGATTTTATAATATAATAGGATTTATAATATAATAGACTTTGTAATAACCTGGGCGGTTATTGGACATTATAAAAACTATAACTATAGGGGCCCTACCACACGGCCAACTTTAAAAAAATCCCCACAAAACTTTCGGTGCCAGCTACCAGTGATGCACCACACCCAACACAATTACCACATTTGTTACCAAATAGCTCAACACTATAAGAGTCCTAATCCAGCAAACTACATCAGCCTCCTTGTCAGTTAAACCATACTTATCACCCAGTGCTTTTGCCCACAGTCGCCACATAAGATTCTTCCAAAAATAATATTATATCACTAAAACTGCACAAATTCAAGAAAATTTTTTTGAACACCACAAAATTTTTTATAGTTGACATATAAGCCCTAAAGTGTTATACTCTAGTAAACTGGAGGGTTAACCATGGAAATTATTGAACTAATGCTAAAAGCTTGGCCAGTATTTGTGGCTTTTATTATGATTGTGGTACTTTTTGCCAAAGCAGATATGCGCTTAGGAGTTTTGGAAGAAAAAGTAAAAACACTATTTGATCTCTACAACAAATCCGGCAAATAACCGTGGCACACTACAAGGCTATCTTTATCAGCGACGTGCACTTAGGCACTAAAGCTTGCAAAGCTGAATACTTAAGTCAATTTTTAAAATCCAACACTTGCGACCAACTTTACTTAGTTGGCGATATTATTGACGGCTGGAAGGTCAAGCAAAATCGTCTGCGTTGGGCAAACTCACATACTAACGTAGTGCGTCATGTTTTAGCAAAAGCTAATCGTGAAAAAACCAGAGTCATATACGTAGCCGGCAATCACGACGAGTTTCTTCGTCCACTAATCAGCTACGGTTTAAAGTTTGGTAGAATTGAGGTAGTAAACCAGTGTGAGTATGTAGACCTTAACGGTCGCCGCTGGTTAGTTACTCACGGCGATATGTTTGATGGTATTACCAGATTAGCGCCTTGGTTAGCTTGGCTAGGCGACAGTGCTTATGATTTTGTCTTAGGGCTAAACACACACTTTAACCAGTGGCGACATCGCTTAGGCTTTGGTTACTGGAGCTTATCTCAATGGTTAAAGTCTAGGGTAAAACGCGCTACCAACTTTATTTGGCAATTTGAAGAAACTATTACTAAATATGCCCACAAGCGTAACTTTAGCGGCGTTATCTGCGGTCATATTCACCAAGCTGAGATTAAGCTAGTAGGTAGTGTAGGTTATATGAATAGTGGTGATTGGGTAGAGTCGTGTACTGCACTGGTAGAGAACCTGGACGGTAACTGGAAGATTATTAAACATGAAAACAATACTAGTAGTAACGGATAATGTCCCCCAACAAGTTAACGGAGTGGTTACAACGTTCCGCAACTTGGAACGCGAAGCAAATCGCGATGGCTACGATATTGTATATTGTGATCCCCGGCAGTTCCCTAATTGTGGTGCTCCTGGTTATGGGGATATTAGGCTATCGTGGCCTCGCCAAATTGGCAAAGTACTGGAGCAGATAAACCCTCAATATGTGCATATTGCTACTGAAGGCCCACTAGGGCTGGCAGCACGCTGCTGGATGGACCGTCATGGTTGGCGATATAATACCAGCTATCACACCAAAATTCCAGAAGCCTTAAAACGTTACTATGGTATTCCTACTAGCTGGACCTATCGTTATCTTAGGTGGTTTCACAAACATAGTGGCAAAGTGTTGACTACCACGGTCAGCATGGTTAATGAACTTAAACAGCATAAATTTTGTGGTGAAATTGTGCCTTGGACCCGCGGCGTAGATCGTCAACAGTTTTATCCGTTGGAAGAACCTCGCCGAACACCCTATCCTACGCTGTTATGGGTTGGTAGAGTAAGTGTGGAAAAGAGCTGCGAAGACTTTTGCAAACTGGACTACTTGGGTGCTAAAAAAATTGTAGTTGGTAGTGGCCCGCAACTAAAGTACTTGGCTGCAAAATATCCTGAGGTGGAATTTGTGGGTATGAAAACCGGCAAGGAATTAGCTAGCTACTACCAGCAAGCAGATTGTTTAGTATTTACTAGCCGTTGGGATACTTTTGGTATTGTAATGCTAGAAGCAATGGCGTGTGGTACACCAGTGGCAGCTTATCCAGTTTGTGGTCCACAGGACGTTATTGAACTAGACAGAACCGGCTATACTAGCCCAGATCTTAAACTAGCAGTAGTTCGTGCATTAGCAATTCCACGTCATGTAGTTATGGTAGCTAGTTATCGTTGGTCGTGGGAAAAATGCTGGCAAATATTTAAATATAATTTGGTAAGGAGACTGTAATGAGTGATGAAAAACTACAAGAAGCACATGCCAAAGGTCAGCTAATTGAAAAAATTAGCTTTGCACTGTTACCACTGTTATTTACCTGTGTAGTGTACTTGATGAGTGCACTGCAAAACCTACAACACGACGTTACTATTTTAAACGGCAAAATTTCACTAGTAGTTACCAGTGATAATAAACAAGCTAATAATTCAGGTGCTGAATTAGCACGTGAAAAGTTGCGCCAAGACTTGGAAAAAGAAATCTTAGCCAATCGTGAGCTAATCCACCAAAATCGTGAACATATTGTTATCCTAGAAGAAAAGTTACGAAAATGAACCTGACCCCAACCGCAGCGCCTGCCGAGGTGCTTAACATATCACCAGAAGCGCTGGAAGTGGCCAATTGCTACTTACAGTGCCAAGATGCGCGTGCTGTGGCTGATAACTTGTGCTTGCCTGTAGAAAGCGTGTCGGGAATCTTAGCCCGCCGTGAAGTAAAAGCCTATATTAACCAAGTATTTTTTGACTTGGGCTTTAACAATCGTTTTAAAATGCGGTCGGCAATGGACGCGGTATTAAAGCGCAAGTTTCAAGAAATGGAGGAGGCAGACGTTGGGTCGAATAAGGACATTGCTGAGCTATTAGCACTATCACATAAAATGTCAATGGAATTGCTAGACCGTGAAATTCAGCTGGAAAAACTGCGCCAAGAACGAGCCGGACCTAAATCGCAAGTAAACGTGCAAATCAACGAAGGCGGCGACGGTACCAAGTACGGAGCCCTTATTTCAAAGCTACTAGGAGACAAACTATAATGCTTAAAGTCTCGCGTGACGACGTAGATTGCGATGAGATCACAGAGTTTCCAGTAGAAAGCAGATTTATTAAACTGCCTATTGAAAACTACTTAAAGCTTCTAGGTGCTTGGGATTCAATGAACAGACCCCAAATCGCCTTAATCAACGCAATTAACAACCCCAAGTACCGCTTTGTTTGCGCTGCACTTGCCAGACGACTTGGCAAAACCTACATTGCTAATATTATTGCGCAGCTGGTCTCACTAGTGCCAAAATGCAATGTGCTTATTATCTCGCCAAATTACAATTTAAGTTCAATTTCATTTGAGCTGCAACGCAAGTTTATCAGACACTTTGACCTAGAAGTCGAGCGCGATAACTTAAAAGACAAAGTTGTAGAACTCTCAAATGGCAGTACAATACGCATGGGTTCCCTTAGCACAGTAGATTCGACAGTAGGACGCAGTTATCAAATTATTTTATTTGACGAGGCTGCACTGGGCAACGACGGCGAGTCAGCATTTAACGTGCAGCTACGCCCGACCCTGGACAGACCAAACTCAAAGGCAATTTTTATTTCAACACCACGCGGTCAGCAAAACTGGTTTTCAAAGTTTTATCACCGAGGGTATAGTCAAGAGTATCCAGAGTGGTGTAGTATAACCGCAGACTATACTGAAAATTCGCGTATGGCGGAATCGGACGTGCAGGAAGCCAGACGATCGATGTCAAAAGCTGAATTTGAACAAGAGTACTTGGCTAGCTTTAATGTGTTTGAGGGTCAGATTTATAATTTTAATCGTGAGGCAAGCGTTTGTGAATACCAACACCAAGACGGCTGTGAATACATTGCTGGCTGCGATCCTGGATACCGCGATGCTACTGCTTTTGTGGTTATCAGCTATAATCCCGTTAGTGATTGCTTTCATATTATAGACGAGTACTTAAAAAGCGAAGCTACCACAGACAAACATGCTACAGCATTTCGTGAGTACTTAGATCGCTGGGGCGTAGAAGTAGTATTTATAGATTCGGCAGCAGCACAATTTGCTGGTGATCTTGCCTACACTTATAACATTAGTACCACTAAAGCTAAAAAAGATGTATTACCAGGCATTGCATATGTGCAGACCTTGGTGGAAACTAACAGGCTTAAAGTAGCGCCACACTGCCAAAACGTCCTAGACGTAATGGACCAATACCGTTGGGATAATCGTGAAAATTTGCAACGCGAGCGTCCCGTACACGATAAATATTCACATATGGCTGATGCCATTCGTTACGCACTGTACACCTACACTATTTAGGTCATAAAAAAATTACGTTGACTTATTGGTGCCCAAGGTGTACAATAGCTATATTATAAAAAATTACTGAGTCATATAATGGACGGAACCGAATACCAACTAGAACTTAAACGCGTTTTTGCCAGTGAGTTTAGTTTTTATTTAAAAGCAGCTAACTTTCACTGGAATGTAGAAGGCGAACCTTTTTACCAACTACACTTAATGTTAGAGCGTATCTATAACGAAGTTTTAGAGTCTATTGATACTTTTGCAGAAGAACTACGTGCCCTACAAATTGTAGCTCCTGCTAGTTTATCACAATTTTTACAGCTAACTTATATCAGCGATGAAAATACTCCAGGTGATTGGAAAGGCCTGCTGCAAGAACTGTTACTAGATTCAGACATGATGGCTATGAAGTTTCAACAGTTATTTATGGTTGCAGAAGAATTTGGCGATCACGGACTATCAAACTTTTTAGCAGATCGTCAAGATGCACACAAAAAGCATTCATGGATGCTTCGCAGTTCACTTAAGTAATGGCAAAGAATACAAATAAACGTATACCCGTTAAACACGTTAGAGATAAAGCCAAGTCTGCTTATACAAAGCAAGATCATTGCTATATTTGCAACACCAGCAACGACCTAGAATTACATCACTTGCATAGCGTAACACTCTTACTAGAGCGCTGGGCACAAAAAATGCAATATGATATTTCAACTGATGAAGGCATCTTGGCGGTTAGAGACGAGTTTATTGATAGCCATCGTGTAGAGTTATATGAACAAGTTTACACCCTATGTAATCCACATCATGTAGCGCTTCACGGTGTTTACGGTAAAACTCCTCAACCAGGCAGCGAGTCTAAACAGCAGCGTTGGATAGAAATTCAACGTGACAAGGTTAAACTGGGCGGTACAAGTACTAAGCAAACACGTGGTAGTTTCTTTAGCGAATTTTGTTAGGAAAAACCATGGGTTTAATTAAAGATAGTGTGCAGTGGATTCGTGAAAAATTGAATCCTGCACAAGTAAGAATTGCACAGGCTGAGGGTACTCACATACCTACTACCAGCAAGATTACATATCAACTAGCATTTAGAAATTTAGAAGTAGTTAATCGCGGAGTAAACATGGTAGTTAGTGCAGCAAGCTCACTAGACTACGATGTTAAAGATAAATTAATAGAAGGTGTAGTTAGCGGTATTAGGCAAAAACAGTTATTAAATTTACTTAACTATAGACCTAATCCTTATCAAAGTGTTCAAGAATTTCGTCAAGCTATATTTCAAGATCTAATCTTAGAAGGCAATGTATTTATACACTTTGATGGTGTATTTATGTATCACTTGCCTGCACAATACACAGAAATTTTAACAGACACTAAAACTTTTATTCGAGGTTATCGTTACAACGGTTATATTGACTTTGAAGAAAAAGACGTATTTCATTTCCGCGACTTAAGCTCACAAAGCATTTATCGCGGAGCTAGTAGGCTAGAAGCAGCACAACATAGTATTGATTTGTTGGACTCTATGCACAAGTTTCAAACACAATTTTTTGACAACGGTGCAACCTTTGGCTTTGTACTTACTAGTGATAATACTTTATCACAAGTTGCCAAAGAAAAAACAGTACAATATTGGCTACAACGTTACAGTAATAAAACTGGTGGTAAACGACCAGTTATCTTAGACAGCGGCTTAAAGCCACATTCAATAAGCAATAATAGTTACAAAGACTTAGACTTTGACAATGCAGTTAAAACTCACAACGATTTATTGCTGCAAGTAATTGGTGTTCCACCTATTTTACTAGATGGTGGAAACAATGCTAATATTTCACCCAACTTGCGATTGTTTTACTTAGAAACAGTAATGCCAGTAATAAGAAAGTTTATTAGTGCTCTTGAACGTTACTATGGTTATGATATAGAAGCCATTACTAGTACAGTAAGTGCGTTACAACCAGAACTAAAAGATATTGCAACATATCATCAAACATTAGTAAATGCCGGAATTATTACGCCAAATGAAGCTAGAGTAGAGCTACGATACGCACCAATTGACGGAAATGATACTCTGCGTATACCTGCTAATATTGCAGGCAGTGCTGTAAATCCAGCACAAGGCGGTAGACCCCCAACCGCACCAAAAGAATAAAACGGAGAACTTATGGTAGATAAAAATAAGCTGATTACATTAACCAGTAGCTTTACCAAGAGTACTCTGCCTACCAAAGACATGACAATTGACAGTATCATGATCGAGGGCTACGCAAGTACTCAAGATGTAGATAGACAAGGTGACATTGTACCACCGCAAGTGTGGAAGCAAGGGCTAAACAATTACTTAAAAAATCCAGTAATTTTAGCCTATCATGATCACAGTGAGCCTATTGGCCGTATGGTAGATCACAGAGTAGACAGTAAAGGTTTATGGATTAAAGCACGTATTTCTGCAGCCGCAGCTGAAGTGTTTAATCTAATCAAAGACGGAGTACTATCTGCCTTTAGTATTGGTTTTCGTATCGTTGATGCGGAATATAATGCAGCCCAAGAGCTGTTTGTTGTTAAAGACTTGGAACTACATGAAATTTCAGTAGTGTCCGTACCTGCAAATCAAAACACAATATTTAGTTTATCTAAGTCGTTTAACAGCGACGAAGAACTTAAATTTTTTAAACTGCAATTTGCCACTACCCCGGCGCCAGCTAAAGGGCTAGACTCCAGTATTACGGCAAATAGCGACACTACAAAGGAATGGAAAATGGATCCTAAAGACCTAGAAAAATTGCTAGCTGATACAGCAAAACAAGCTGCTGCTGAAACAGCAAAAGCTATTGCTGCTGAGCAAGTTAAAGCTGCACAAGAACGCGCAGCACAAGAACGTGCACAAGCTGAGCTTGATGCTAAAATTAAAGCTGCTGTTGCACAAGTGCAAACAGTTGATACAGGTGCAGAGCGTCTACTTGCAGAAGTAGAAAAACGCGTTGCTGAACAAGAGCAGTCACACAAATCAGCTATTGCTGATCTACATGCTACACTAGCAGAAAAAGCTGCTGAACTTGAAGCTATTCAAAAATCACGTATGCAGTTTGCTGATATTAAAAACGGCGAAATGTCTTATGCTGATAAGGAAAAGGCAGTTCTTTTAGCCAAAATGTCTAACAAGTCTATTGATAGTACTAAGTTTGGCAAAGAAATGGTTGAAAAATATGCAGGTAGTGGTCAAGGCCCACATCTACCCACTAGCCAGTGGGAACAAGAAGTTAGCCTAAACATGGAAGCTGAGGTTCGTCGTCGCCTAGTCGTTGCACCGCTATTCCGTCAGATTGCTATGCAAACTAACGTAATGAAGATTCCAGTTAATCCAGAAGCAGGTACTGCTCAGTGGGTTGACAATACTGCTTTTGGTACATCAACAAGCGGTGGTAATACAGTAGTTCATGCTATCAAAGAGATCACACTAAGCGCATACAAGGTAGCTACAAACGAATACACAGCTTACGAAGAAGAGGAAGATAGCCTTCTTGCTATTATGCCTGTAATTCGTGATGGTATGATTCGTCGTATTGCTCGCGCAGTTGACAAAGCATTCTTACGTGGCGCAGCTGCTACTAGTGGCGATCCTATCAGCGGCTTAGTAACTCTAGCCGGTACTTCAGGTCAAGTTACAAACGGTACTGCTGGTGTAGCATTTACTGTTGCTAATCTCCGTAAAATGCGTCAAGGTCTTGGAGTTTGGGGTCTTGATCCAGCAGACGTAATTTATATTGTTGATACCTCAACATATTACAATCTACTTGATGATTCAGTTTTCCAAACAATGAACCAAGTTGGTCCTTCAGCTACATTACTAACTGGTCAGATTGGTCAGATTGGTAATTCACCAGTACTAGTTTCTGGCGAATTCGTAGGTACTGGAGCAGCTAATAGTATTGCTGCAGTTTGTTTTGCACCAGGTAACTTCGTTGTTGGTAATCAACGCGGCCTTCGCATTGATACACAAGAACTAGTTGAAACACAACGTCGTGTTATGGTTGCTAGCTTACGTACAGGATTTGTACAAGTTACAAGTAATTATGGTACTGGCGCTACAACACTCAAGTATACTTGATCTACTAATTTAATATTAGTACTGACAGGGCTGAAAAGCCCTGTCTTTTAAATAGGTTTTAAGGAGTCTATTTAAAAGACATAGGGGAATAACATGGCATATAACCTAATTACCATAACAGAATACAAAACTTATGCCGGAATTAAGAGCACAAATTACGATGCTGAAATTAGCGCACTTATTCCTCGCGTAACGCAATTTGTAAAAAATTACTGTGGCAGAACATTTGTTGACTACTTTGCTTCGCCTGATCTACCAAAAGTAGAAATATTTTCCGGTGGTTTTAATACTATAATACCCACAGAGACTCCTATAGTAAGTATTACAAAATTTGAAGGCAGTGTAGATTATGGCCAAACATATACACTACTTACACAGTATGTAGACTGGGTACAAAATGGCGATAAAATAGTTAGCCTAGCACCTAAAGGATTTGACGAATATATAAATGGTTACAAGCTAACCTACTATGGCGGCTGGGACGATGTACCAGCCGATTTAGGTTTAGCTATTATGGACTTAGTAACATACTATCGCAAAAGCGATATGAGTGTGCACAGTAATAGTGCTCCAGGCACCAATAAAACTCAAATTGAATATATTACTAGTAGTCAACTACCTGCACATATTCGTCGCGTATTAGACCAGTATAGAACGGACTATACATAATGGCACGTACAGTTTTAGAAGTATTTTTTAAAAAATATCGTGACGCAATTCAAAGTAATAAATCTTATAGAGATGAATTAAATAAAAAAGCAGTACACTATTTAGAAGAAGATTTAGCTGCTATAAAAAATCAGATTTCCACAATTAGTGCTCAAGCGGAAATACAGTTTAATAAAAAGTATGCACAAGCCCTAGAAACAATTGCTCAAAAAGGCATTAGTGATGTTACTTTTAGTAAAATTGCTGATAGTGTAAAGAAAACCTTTTTAAGTAACTTTACAGAACTAAAAGAGCTTGGTGTTGATATAGGCCATGTACAGTCTAATTTAACAATTGCTAGCAAAGGTAAAGCGCAAACAGAGTTGTTTGAACAAGACTTACCATTACGTCGTAATAATATTGATCAACTAACAGATCAGGATTTAAAAGACATATCAAAAACTATAGCATTAATTGCTACTTATACTGAAACTCTCGAAGAACTAGATAAAGTTCAAACGCGTAGTCAGCTTTTAAAGTTTTTGAAAAAAAGTCAGTCATTTAAAAATATAGCACGTGGCTCTAATGTTACAACTCTTGATGGTATAAAAGACGTAGTAGAAAAAGCATTTAGTTATCAAGGCTCAAAAGGATTTAGTGATCTTGGCAGAGAAATTCTTAATCAACAAATTTTATCAGTAAAAGTTGATACTACAGTTAATTTAAAAAGAAAAATTACAGCTAGTCCTGAAAAAATTGGAGTAACCTTTGAAATTGCAGCCTTTAATAGATTAAAAGGTACTGTTGCTAAATCAATTCAAGCTAATTTTACTCAGTATTTAGATTCTTTAATGAAAGATCCACAGGGTTTATCTAAAGAATTAAATCAAGCTTTAAATTCTGTGTTACAAGAAACTCTAACGCAAGAAGATTTGCAAAAATTATTTCCTAATGTTTATAGCTCAAAAAGTTTTATAGAATATGTGGACGAATCAATTAGCGATGCACTAAAAGGAATTAAATCTAAAAAATACGATGCACAAAGAGCTGTAAAAGGTAATAACGAAACTTCTGCAATAGATTTAAAAATTCCAAAATTAGCAATAAAGTTACCTAAGGTTAAATCAAACCCCAATATACTAAGAACTAAAAAAGGCGAATTTTTTAGTCTTACAGCATTAAGGGGACTACTTGACGCTCAATTAGTGCAACGCGTAAAAGAAAACATGGGCTCCGGTAATCGTAGAGACATATTAAACCTGCGTACTGGTAGATTTGCTGAAAGCGTTAAAGTAGAACAATTAAGTGAAAGCAGAGCAGGTATGATTACAGCATTTTATACTTATATGCGTAATCCTTATGCTACATTTAGTGATGGCGGCAAACAGCAATATCCTAAAAGCAGAGACCCTAAATTGTTAATAGGCAAATCAATTAGAGAAATTGCACAACAAAAAGTACAAAATAGGTTAAGGGCGGTGTTAGTATGAGTCGTAGAACTTCCATTATTAAAGCTATTACTGAAAAACTTAACCTAATTGATGGTGCCACACCTTATAACGTTAACCTATTTCAAAATGCTTATGCTAAATTAAAATTCTGGGACGAAGTACAAGACTTTCCTAGCGTATATTTAACGCCCGGTACTGAAATGCGCGAATATCATCCAAGCGACTTTGTTTGGGGATTCTTAGGTGTTAGTATTAAAGTATATTGTCACGGTGAAACTAGCAGTGAGCAGCTAGAAAATTTACTAACAGACATAGAGTTGTGTATAGACAGTAACCGTCAGATAGTATACGACACAACTAAAAATTATTCCACTACTGAAATATTAATTCAGTCGATTACTACTGACGAAGGACTACTAGCTCCATACGCAGTAGGTGAAATTAACTTACAAGTCCGATACGAGATCATGTAAGCAACCATGCCTAAGTGTTAAAAACAGATAAATGTCTAGTTTATGCATAGCGGCATTAACAAAAAGGAAATGAGATGGCATCGTCATTTAATTTAATTCGCGATAGTAGAGTCTTCTTTACTACAAACGTCAATAGCTTTGGTGTAGTAAACTCAACTGGTTTTTTGAATGGAGCCTATGGCACAGGCAATACTTGGGAAATTCAAGTTCAAGACGGATTTAGTTTTAGTCAAAATACCACAACAGAAACCGTTACACTAAATGAAGCCGGTGATACCCCTAACCGCGGTCAACGTAACTTCAACACTGCACTAGAAGCAGTTGATTTTTCTTTTAGTACTTATATTCGGCCACGTAATGCTGGTAGTGTTATTGATGCTGAAGAAGGCGTTCTTTGGAACGCCATGTTTAGTGCAGCGCCTATTCCTGCAATAAGTTTATCTGGTGTAGCACATACTGCTTCCAGCGGAGTATTTAGTTGTACCAGTAATAGTACACTGGCAGTTGGAAATATTGTTACTGTTAGCGGTAGTAATACAACACCAATAAGTTTTGCTGGTGTTGCAACTGCAGTTGGTTCCTCGGGTGTATTTACATGCGTTTCAAACTCCTCATTAGCAGTTGGTGGTACAGTTACTTTTTCAGGTACTAATACTGGTACTGGTGTTATAGCTAATGGTACTTATTATATTACAGCAACAACTGGTCCAACTAACTTTACCTTAAGTCTAACATCTGGTGGTGCTGCAATTTCAACACCAACAACCGGAACAATTATTGGACAAACAGCTCTTTATGTAGCACCTGGCGGTGTTACTGGTTTAGCTAATGGTACTTACTACATTACAGCAACAACTGGCCCAACTAATTTTAGTTTAAGCACAACACTTGGCGGAGCTGTTATTACCGGCGTAGTTGGTACTTCAGTTACTGGTTTAACTTTTACCCATACTGTAACCGCAGGTATTAACGCATGGCAACCACGTGTTAGTTCAGCAGTTTGCTCATTGTTAAACAGCGGTAAGCATCAACTGCAACAGTTTGGTTTAGTTATTGTTCTTGGCGGTACTACTTTTGTAATCGATAACTGTGTTATGGATTCAGCAACCATTGATTTTGGGTTAGACGCTATTGCTAGTATTGCTTGGGCAGGAAAAGGTAGTTCTTTACGTCAACTAAGCAATTCACCAATTCTTACTAATAATACTACTACTGGCGTTGTTACTTTTGCACCTCCTACATCAGCACTAAGTTTTACTGGTGTTGCAACTGCAGTAAATGCTAGTGGTGTATTTACATGCGTTTCAAACTCCTCATTAGCAGTTGGTGGTACAGTTACTTTTTCAGGTACTAATACAACACCAATAAGTTTTACTGGTATTTCACCTGCAGTAAATGGTGCTGGTGTATTTACATGCGTTTCAAACTCCTCATTAGCAGTTGGTAATACAGTTACTTTTTCCGGTACTAATACTGGTACTGGTGTTGTAGCAAACGCCACTTACTATATTACAGCAACAACTGGCCCAACTAACTTTACCCTAAGTTCAACACTTGGTGGTGCTGCAATTACAACAACACTTGGAACAATTATTGGACAAACAGCAGTTATGACTGGTAGTGGTGTTGTAACAAACGGCACTTACTATATTACAGCAACAACTGGTCCAACTAACTTTACCCTAAGTTCAACACTTGGTGGTGCTGCAATTACAACAACAGCCGGAACACTTATTGGACAAACAGTTGTTCATACTTTACCTGGTAGTCTTACTGGTACATCTAATTGGAAAAACATCAGTGCACCTTATCTTGCCAATAAGCTAAGCACAGTAGTATTAGATACTGGAATTGGCACCGGCGGTACAGCATACACAGTTGCAATTACTGGTGGTAATTTAACATTTGCAAATAACGTTAGTTATTTGACTCCTGCTAATCTAGGTGTTGTTAATACTCCAATTGTGTACTTTACAGGTACTCGTGCAATTAGCGGCACAATGAATGCCTATTTACGTACAGGCACTCTACAAACCGCAGGATTGTTAAAATCATTGCTAGAAGGCAGCTCTACAACAGTAGATCCAGCATTCTACATGAAATTAAGCATCGGTGGTAATCCAACTGCTCTTTGTCGCGTAGATATCGAAATGCCAGCAGTCATGCTTACAATTCCTACAGTTGCAACGGAACAGGTTGTTTCCACAACTATTTCGTTTACAGCTCAAGGTTCAGCAAGTAGTGCCTTTGATATTGAACAACTTAACGAAGCAACAATTACTTATATTGCTTAATTAAAACTAACCAGAACTGGGCCTTATGGCCCAGTTCTAACCCATAAAGGTAAACATGTCACTTTCACTTAAAAATTTACTTGTACCCTCAAAAGCAGTAACTGTAGAGTATCCCGGAATGCCTGACTTTAAAATTGAGTTAGCATTTTTATCTCGTGAAACACTACAAAATATTCGTAAAAAGGCTACAAAAACTACTTTTAAAAATCGTCAACCAGTAGAAGAAGTTAATGACGATCTTTTCCTAGAACTTTATGTTAAATCTAGTATTAAAGGTTGGTCAGGTTTAAAACTTAAGTACCTAGAACAACTTGTACCCGTGGATTTAACTGGTCAAGATGCAGAACTACAGCTTGAATACAACGAAGAAAATGCGCTTTATTTGATGAAAAACTCCACAAACTTTGATAGTTTTATCAGCGAGCAGGTAACAGATTTGGGAAACTTTTCTACGAGCAAGTAAACCAAATTGAAGATATACTTACTAGGTATATGCAAAATAGTAATGTTGGCGTAGACTTAGAAACTTATCTTGAAATGTGCGAAATGCTCGGTGAAGAACCTGTTGAAGAAAATATGCCTGTTGAGTTTTCAGAGTTACCTAATTTAATTCAACAGTGTTTTGTTATACACAGAACACTAACAGATATTTGGGATACTATGAATGGCAACTACTTAGGCAAAGATTATTCAATTGTATTTAAATTGTTTGACTTGTACGAAATAGAACAAGGTGAAAGACTATTTGTATTAGATATTTTACACATAATTGATGGTATTAAGTCAAAAAATATAGCAGACAGAATAGAACAAAAACGCTCTACAGCTAAGTAATTAGTTGTAGAGCGTTTTTTTGTGTACATAAAAATTATAGTTGACAAAATAGTGCCCTTGTGTTATAATCGTGTTTAAGGTAAAACCTGTATTAAAGTTTTAATACATAAAAGTTGCTGTTAGGAGATATAATGGCTACACAAAATACTACTACTTATAATGTAGAAGTTACTGACGGTGGTTCAACAAAGAGACTAATTTCAAATATTGAAACACTTATTAGTAAACTAAAAAATGCTCAAAACGAAGCAAAACAAGGTATAAATACTGGCGGTACTACTGGTAGTCGTAGTTTATCAGAAAGTGCAATGAGTGGTAGTTCATACGGCAAGCTGCGTGCTACTGGTACTGGAACAGGTGCTGCTGCTAGAGACTTTGCCAAAGAATCCCAAGGTTTGGGTGGATTAGTTCGTTTATACGCAACCTATGCCGCTAACGTATTTGCACTTAGTGCGGCTTTTGGTGCGCTTAGCCGTGCTATGGATACTACTAATATGATTCGTAGTACGGATCAATTAGGTGCTAGCGTTGGTAAAAGCTTAGGTAGTGTCAGTAAAAATATTGTTCAATTAACTGATGGTGCAATTTCACTACAAGAATCACTGCAAGCAGTAGCAAAAACTAGTACTGCTGGTATTGCTAACAAAGATATTGAACGTTTAGCAGTAGTAGCTAAAAATGCTAGTCTAAGTTTAGGCATTAGTTTGCCCGACGCGTTAAGTCGTTTAAGCCGCGGTGTTGTAAAATTAGAACCTGAATTACTAGACGAGTTAGGATTATTTACTAAAATTGGACCCGCAACCGAGGCATATGCTAGAAGTGTAGGCAAAACTGTTGGTTCGCTTACTGATTTTGAAAAACGTCAAGCATTTACTAATGCAGTAATTAAAGAAGGTGAAGATAAATTTTCTGCACTTGGTGCTGCTGTAAATGCTAATCCTTACGATAAATTACTTGCCTCTTTACAAAATTTAGCACAAACTGGATTAGAACTTGTTAACAAAGTTTTAGGACCAATTATAAATTTACTTTCAGAAAATCCAGCTGCTTTAACTGCTGCTATTGCTGCTATTGGAATAGCACTTATTAAGCAAGCATTGCCTGCTTTTGGACAATTTAAAGAAGGTTTAAGAAGTGCAGCAGATGATGCTAAAGATTTAGCAATACAAAAAGCTGATGAAGCTAGACAAGCCAGGAAAAAAATTGAAAGATTAGCTACTAAAGATTTTGAACAAGAAGCAGATAATGCACTTAAAGCTGTAGTAGCACAAGAAAAAAAGATTGAACAATTACGTAAAAAAGGTCAGTTTGATCCAGCAGGAGCAACTGCACAAGCTTTAGCCAAGGATACTGCTGATGTTAATGGCAGAGACTTTAAGAAGATGGAAGAAGAGCGGCGTAAATATTTAAAAGAAGGTAATGCACAAGCCGCACAAGCCGTAAAAGGCACAATGGAATCATTTAAGGCGTATCAAACTTTAGAAGATCAAGTAACAAAAGTTCGAATGGCTGAAGAAGCTAGGACTAAAGAACTAGAAAAAGGTAATACCCGTTTAGCTTCTAATATTGAAGCTGCACGCAAAGCACAGGACAACTATACTAAAGAAACAATTGTTTCTGCTGCAGCTACAAACCAAGGTTTAATTGGAGCAAGTGGTGCCTGGCAATTACTTAAACAAGATATTGACAGCTCAGGCCTTGAACTAAGCAAATTTGAAAAAGCTTCACTTAAGGCTCGTGGCGGTGTTGCAATTTTAACATCAGCAATAGTTGATTTAGGGGCTGCAGTTGGAAATTTTGTAAATAGAATTTTAATGGTTATAGCAGTTTACGAAATACTTGATTCATTTTTATCAAGTAATTCTAAAGAACTGCAAAAATTTAGTTCTGCATTAGACACTGCAAATGAATCAGTTGATAATACTAATAGAACGTTAAAATTAATGTTTGGCACTATGAATGGCAATGTAAATAGCATTGAAGGTATTAATGCTTTAGCCAATGCATTTAGAGAAGTATCAAGAAGTGCTGATGAGGCAGCTATTGCAGCAGCAGAAGCTAAACGTTCTATTCAAACAGGTAATCTATTTGATAAATTTAAAGATTTTGCCAGTAGTGCATGGGGTGGAGACGTTGACTCTAAATTAGCAGATACTCTTAGTAAGCAAATATTATCTAGTATAGATCTTGCAAGAGCAAGTGGTGTTGGCGATAAATTTGAAGCAGAGATAAAAGATTTACTTAAAATAAATAATTTTAATACTTCTGAGGTAACAGACGCTCTAGTAAAATTAGGCAATGAGGGAGCAAAACCTGTTAGAGAAAAGATTAAACAGTTTGGAATAGATATTAGTAATGCAGATAGTAAATTACAAAAATTTAAATCTTCAGTAGAAACTACTACTAAATCTTATCAAGATTATTTATTAAGTGTTTCTAGTCAAGATCCTTTATTTAAACTAGGCCAAAATATCAATAATTTAGGCGTAGAAATGGAAACCCTTACACAGGGCAGTTTTAAAGAATTTAACGCAGCATTGCTTAAATTAGGAGAATCTCCAGAAAAAATTGCATTTTTTGGTGATGCTTTTACTACTCAATTTATAAAAATAAGATCTGAATTACAACAAGACTCAAAACTTTTAAGCCAATTTAGGGGTCAATTAGTTGAAGCTCAAAAAGCGCAAAGAGAATTTGAAGATGCAAATACTAGTTTAGTATTTGGTAGCCCCTCTAAAATGACGGAACAAGAACAGCTACAAAATTTAGGAACTAAAGGTTATTCACAATATGTTGGTTTAAAAGCAAACGCTCAAATTGCTGCTGAAAATGTGCAGATTGTAGCAGATAAAGACAGTTTTGAAAAAGCAAAAACTTTATTTGTTACAGGCATGAATTCAGCTTTTGATAAAGGTGCTGAGTTAATACAAACAGCTCTTAAAAATGGTGCTGAATTAAATGCTGTTAAAATTGCTAGAGCAAGTGCTCAATTTTTAACCGGTGCAGAAAAAGCCAGAGAAGAAGGCAAATTAAATCAACAAGAATTTGCTATTAGATTAAAAACTATTAAAAGCAATGTTGATTTAATGCTAAATCAAGATAGATTAATTGCTGTTATTGCTGAAAATACTGCAGCTGTTACAGTAGCTAATTTAAAAGATAGCGATAATCAAGCTCTGAAAGAACAAGCTCAAGCACAACTTGACGCAACCAAAGCATTTAGAGTTATAATAGACAAACAACTTAAGGCTGGACAAATTCCAAATTTTAAAGCTGAACTTAACGCGGAATTAGACTGGGGCAGACCTCTTAGTGAGTTAGGACAAGCCATGCTTAAACAGATGGTAGGCAATGCAACTCCAAGATATGCTGCTTTAGCCCAAGGCATGCAAGATGTTAAAGCAGCAGCAAAAGTTGATGAAAAAACAACAGAGGGTAAAGTAATTCAAGGAAAGGCTGAAGACCAAAAAAGAAGGCTAACTGCAGAAGCTAGTGTTACACAAGCAATGAAAGATCAGCTTGCACTAAAAGAATCTATTTTAGGAGTTGCTGATGAAACCTTAATTACAACAGAAAATCAAAAAGCACAAGAAATTCTATTAAAGAATCAAGCAAAAGAACTGGCTGATGCAACTGCAGCAGTAGCAACAGCTAAACTTGCTACAGGAGTGATTAATAAAGAAAGTGTTGGTAACGCTGAAGCAATACTTAAGGCAACTCAAGAGCGTCATATAATTGAATTAGACACTAAAGCAATTCAAGATAGGCAAAAACTGTTACAGTTTGAACTACAGGCTATTAACAGAGCATATGAAATAAATAAAGCTAATTTAGATGTAGATATTGCTCGTAGTCAAGTATCTTATAATATGACTATGGCTAGGTTAGGTGTTTATGCTAAGTTATCTAGTACTTCAGAACAATTTTTAGCAAATGAAACTGCTAGAATAGAACTTGCTAGAGCAGATGAAGATTCTGCTGAAAAACTAAGGGCCATTGAGATTGATCGTGCAAAGAAAATTGACGAGATTAATAAAAAAATAGACGTAGTCGGTAGCGATAGTGGTGAATTAACTAAAGAAATGAATCAGGTAACTGAATTAGCGGAAATAGCAAAACAAAAAGTTAAAATAGAAACAGATGGTAAAAAAGATATTTTAAATCTTAATAAACAAATTGCATTAGTAGAAGCTAAAATTGCTGAACGTGCTAGACAATATGAACTTGAACAGTCTAAAGCTCAGACAAATTATATTGAAAAAAATGCTGCTCTAGAAAAAAGTAGAATGACTGTTAGTGCTTTAGGCGATATTGGTGGTGCTGGTAGTACATTTGCTACTGGTATGACTAACAAAGCCCTAGAAAATCAACAACGTATTGCTGAATTTCAAGAATCAAATCGTAAGTTAAATGCTGAGGAAAACAGAAACAATCAAGATGCTGGCGATAAAATATTTGCGCTTAAAGAAGCTGAATTTAAAATAACTGAGCGTTTAGCTCAAACAAAAAGTTTAATGGTACAGCAAACAGAAGCTGAAAAAACTGAAACAAGAAAATTACAAGATGATTTAATTGCTAATAAAAACTTACAAAAAGAGATTGGAAAAGAAGCTGTAAGACGTACAGAACTTACTGAAGAAGAACGTAAAAAACTTGCAGCGCAAAATGAAATTAGAGAGCATCAAATTAAGCTAGATACAATTCGACTTAAACTAGCAGAAGATATTAGACAAGTTAATTTAAACGCAGCACTAGAAACCAGTAAGCGAGAAATTAAAAATTCTGAAAGACTAGGAGAATTAGAATTAAAACGTTCTAAATTAGATGTGTACGCACAAAATAATTCTAGCGCAGAAGTTTACCTAGCCAAAATTAAAAGTATTAATGAGGAAGAAACTGCTAGATTGCAAACACAAATTCAAATTAGCAATCTTCAGGCTCAAACTAAAACAGCAACAGCTATTGCAGGTGCTCAAAAAGTAGCAAATCAAGCTTTAACAGCCGCTGGTAAACAAACTCCAGACCAGCAGGCAGCAGCAGATGCACTAATTACACTTGAATTATCTAAACAAACAGAACTTAATAATAATGCTATACTTAATGCACAAGTACAACTTGATTATAAATTAAAATCATTAGCTGTTACAACAGAGCAAAATATACAACAAGCTAAATATAATGAGTTGCTAAGAGCAAGCAATGATCTATCTACTAGCTTAAAAGACACTTTTGGGTTATTTGGAGATAAGGTTAAAGCAGTTGGCGAAGCCCTTGGCGAAACGGTTACCAGATTAACTGAAAGTAACATTAGACAAGAAAAATCTGCTAAACAACAACTAGAAGATGAAAAAAAGCTAAATGATTTAAAAAGTAACAGCGGCGCAGACGAACAAAGTATTATTGACTTGCAAAACAAAATGGCAGACGATAAAAAGAAAAATAACAAAGAAGAGTTAAAAGGTGATTTAGCCGCTATAAGTTCAACTAAAAAGATGTTTAAAGAAAAAACAGCAGCTTATAAAATATTTGCTGCCATAGAAAAAGCATTAGCTATTGCACAAGTAGCTTCAAATGCTATGGTATTAGCTAGTAAACTAACTACTGAGGCAGGAACTACTGCAGCTACTACAGCAGGTACTGCTGCTCGTATGCCAGCTTATATTACAGATATTTGGGGACAAACTTTAGGTAAATTACCATTTCCTATGGGTGGTATAGTAGGTGCAGGCTTAGTAGCATTATTATTAGCAGCTTTTGGTAAAGGTGGTAGTAGTAAAGCGCCTCCAATGGTTACAGCAGCTCAGCGTCAAGAAACTCAAGGCACTGCTATGGGTTATAATGCTGTTAGTGAAAAAATACAGGTACGTCGTGGAGTGTTTGGCGACGAAAATGCAAAAAGTGAATCTATTGACAACTCCTTAAAACTAATTGCTGAAAATAGTGTAGATGGCCTAGATTACGATAATAAGATGCTTAATGCTTTAAAAGGATTACGTGACGCATTAACAGAATCTGCTCAAGCACTTTTTGGAGTCAAAGGACTACGTAGTGGCACTGCTTTTGGAACTGTAGAAGGCGCTAATAGTAGCGGAGGATGGTTTGGTGTTAGTGGTTTATTTGGCAAAACAACAACTCGTAACATTATTGATAGCGGCATAAAAATAGCAGGTACTTTTTTAGATCTTGCTAAAGCTGGTAGCGGAGTAATTCAGACTTTTGAAACAGTAAGCACAACTACTAAAAGTAGTGGATTCTTTGGCATTGGCAGTAGCAGTAAAACTAGTGTTGGAACAAATTTTGGTATGCTAGACCCTAAAGCTGAAGCAGCTTTACGAAATGCTTTTAGTTATGCTGGAGATTTGCTTTACAGTATTGGTGAAAAGGCGGGTAAACTGCCTGATGAGATTGCAAAGGGAATGGCCGGTGTTAGTGTAGATGAATTAGTTTCATTGCGTGGATTAACTGGCGAAGACTTTAGCAAAGAACTTAGTAATGTAGTAGGTGCTATACTAGATGATGCCACATTTGCAATATTTAGCGAATTTGAAAAATTTGCTAAATTCGGCGAAGGCATGCTAGAAACTGTGGTTAGAGTAATAGATACTAATACCAAGGTTAATCAAGCTATTAAAAATATTGGCACTAGCATTAGTGGTCAACTTACACAAAGTCTTAACTTTAGTATTTTCGGTATTAAAACCAGTATAAATCTTTTGAGCACCACCTACGATAAACTTACCAATGATATAAGTGAAGCACTAGTAAAAGCAGCTGACGGACTGGACAACTTTTTAGACAAAGTAGAAAATTTTAGATCAAACTTTTTAACCGAAGCAGAACAATTAGCACCAATTAACGCAGCATATCGCAAAGGTTTAATTGACTTAGGTTACAGTGCAGATATTAGTCGTGAAGAACTTAAAAGTTTAATTCAAAACTTTGATCTTTTTAATCCTGCTGCTGGACGTGCTGGTAAAACTACTGCAGAAACTTATATAGCATTACTTGATATTGCTAATGGATTTGACAAAGTGGCCGATGCTGCTGAATCTGCAGCTAAAAAGATCAGTGATGAACGCGACGGTTTAAAACGCAAACTAGATGAGTTAACACTAACCACTGAACAACTACGAGATATAGATGTAAGTAAACTAGACGCTAGCAATCAAGCATTACAACGTCAAGTATTTGCAATGCAAGATATGCAAACAGCAGCTAAAACACTGCAGACTAGACTAAACGATGTAACTAAAACTATGAAATCGCAAATTACTAGTTTAACTGACTATCGTCAATCGCTGATGATTGGTGATAAGTCTACACTTACTGCAGTAGATCAGTATCAATTAGCTAAAAAGAATTTAACTGACTTATATCAAACAGCTACTAGTACAACCGCAACTGAAGAACAACGTAATACGGCACTAGGAAAGCTTCAAGGTGCTAGTGACCAGGTACTTACATTATCTCGTCAACTTTTTGCTAGTGGCGAACAATACAGTGTTGACCAAGCAACTGTAATTGGTATTATAGACGCTACAAAAGCAGACTTAGAAGCACGCAAAACTGATGCTGAACTTCAATTAGAAACATTAAAAACTAGTAATAGTTATCTACAAAGCATTGATACAGCTTCACAAACTACAGCGCAATTAATTGAAACATATTTAGCTTCTGTATCAACTTACAATACTGCAGCAACTGCAGCTGGCGGCAATATTGTTGGTATACCTAAACTGGCTAGTGGAACTAATTATGTTCCTTATGATATGCTTGCACAAATTCATCAAGGTGAACGTATTATACCTGCTGCAGATAATCAACAGTTAATGAATACTAATATGGAGATGGTGCAAGAAATTAGATTGTTAAATCAACGTATTGGTGATTTAGAGCAAGCAATTGTTGAAGGTGCTGTAATTAATGCACAAGCAACAGATCGTAACACAGAAACACTTAGCACAGCAATTGGCGCAAATGCGGACAAAGCAATTCAGTCTGCAAGAATCCAGACAAGGGCAACAATTAAATGAAAACAAGAGATCAGATTATTGAATGGTTTAATACGCCAGGGCATGTTAAGTGCACTCTTTTAGATATTGATCAAGTATATATACCTGGCGGCAGTACTAGTGGTATTACATTAAATTTTTCTAGTATGGCCTATGATACCGGCGGCACCGCCTACAACGCTTGCGTTGTAGGCGGGCTGCAGTTTAGTGAACAACTTAATGCAGATGGACGTGCTAGTTTAAGTTTTTGTAGTATAAATTTAGTAAATACCTATGGTATTAATGATCAATTTTTAACTTATGTGTGGAATCGTAGACCAATTAAAATATACTTAGGTGATCCTAGTTGGGTTAAAAGTGACTTTGTATTAATTTTTGACGGACTAGTACAAGAGCTTACCAGTAATGGTGAAAATGAACTAGTATTAACACTATTTGATAAGTTGCAGTTACTAAACGATTCGCTAACTGAAAAAACATTGTTTAATACTACTGGATATAGTGAGGCGTCAAAAACAATTGCTGGTGGTGTAGTTACAAAAAATGAAAGCTTGCTGCCTATTACACTAGGCGAATGTTTTAATGTACAACCATTGTTAGTAGATAACGGCACTACCACTAGTGGTACTAGTGGTAGTGGTAATAGTTACATGGTACATGATGGACCTATTCAAGGTATTATTGAAGTTAGAGATAATGGCGTACCTATTCCAGTAAACGAAAATCTAACTGTAGGCACTTTTACATTACAGTCGTTGCCAGTAGGCACTATAACTTGTAGTGTTCAAGGTGATAATACTGCTGGTGCTTATACTAATACAGTACCTGGCATAATTACTAAAATTTGTACTAGTACAAAATATGGTACTATTGCACAAAATAGATTTAATACTAGTGACCTAGATTTTTCTACTACTGATACTAGAGCTGCAGGCATCTATATTAAAGATAAAGTAAATATGCTAGAAATATGTAATCAACTAGCTAGTAGTATTAATGCTAGTTTAATATGTCCTAGTATAAGCGTAAATTATACTACAGGTGCAATAAGTAGCAGTAAATTACGATTAGTAGAACTTAAAGTTCCTGATCCACTAGATATAAAATATGAGTTAACTGACGATTACCTAGTTGCAGGAACACAAGCCGTAACTGAAATATTTCCAGTAAAACCTAGTATTAAATTAGCATACTGTAAAAATTTTACTATACAAAGCAGTGTAGCCGGCGGTGTAAACCCTGCTAGTAAATTTGATGACGAGTATATATACAGTACAAAAGAAAATCTTACTAATAAACAAATATACAGAGATGCAGGCACTGTAGATGAAATATCTACTTTACTTATTGTATCTAGTCAAGCTGAAACAGAAGCTCAAAAAAGACTAGATCTTTGGCAAATACCTAGATTTTTAATAACCGGTACCTATTTACCACATTTTTTATTTGCACAACTTGGTGATACTGTTAAACTTACCTCAAGTAGATTTAACCTACAAACCGGAGCACCAGGCATAGTGTATAGCGTTAACAGAGACTGGATTACCGGAATGGTACAAATAGGAGTTTTAATTTAAATGGCAACTGCACCAGTTAATTCAAGAGATAACCTACTACAACTTTTAGTACCAAGAGTTCTTGGTACTACTAATAATTCTATATTTTTAAGTATAACTACCCAGCAATTTACCTATGATGCTGGTGGCGTAGCTCAACCTACATATTCTCTTATTACTGCTAATCTAGTAGGTAACATAACTGGTGCTATAACTTTTACAAGTACAGGTATTAAAACTAATAGTATTAATGGCAGTGCTGGCACGGCCAGTACTAGTAGTGTAATATTTGAAAAACCTACTAGTAATAGTATTAAAGTTTATCCTGCAGATATGTCTGCAGATATAGCTACTATTAGTGCAACTGTAACATATCAAGGTACTACTTATACTGCTACGCCAGTTACTATTCAAAGAACCTATGCTGGTATACAGGCAACACTAACACAACCAATTAAATATTATAGTACAGACTCATTAGGTGCCGGGTATACTATAATGACATTAGCAGACCAACTACTGCCTAGTAATGTTATTAAATTGGAATTAGGCAATGCTAGTACTAAATTTACTAGTGGTGTTACCTATACACCTACTGCAAGTAGCCCACAAATATTAGGTGGACTAAAGTTGTGGTTAACTAGTGCAGGCGAATTACAGTTGGAAGAGGTTAGTCTTGGTTCTTGGTCACAAGATAGTGTAAGTTTTACAGTAACTGCAACTAGAAGTGGTAGCTCATATACCGACACATTTACAGTAACTAAAAATAAGGCAGGTAATGCGCCTTATCAAACAGGTACTATTAGTTTGTATCGATGGGATGTTTTAAATCCAAGTAGTAACGGACACTTACCAAATGCCAAAAGCAGTTATGTATGGTTAACACAAACACATACCTATACACCTATACCAGTAATAACTGGTGGCGTTATTATCAATGATGATTCTTGGTATACTAGTCCTGCATCAAAACCTACTAGTAATGCTGATTGGCGACTGTGGAAAATTACATTAAATATTCAACAAATTACTACCGCCAATATTAGTAGTACTACTAGTCCGCAAACACTAACAAATATTGATTGGACTAGTAATTATAAAATAACTGAAGTAACTACTACTAGTAATGAATTTGTAAAAACAGGTGTAGCTACATTATATATAAATAATATACCTAGTAGCCTTCCAATTGTACCAGTAGGTCAAGGTGGATATATATGGAGTAGTAATACAGTTAATACTACTGGTACTACATTAAATGGATGGCAAGCTACTATTCCGGCACCAGCAGTAGGTCAAGCTTTATATAAATTTAGTGTAAGTTTAATTGCTAATGTTACTGATACAACTACTACAGTATATTGGACTAAAGGTATTATAGAATTAGTTACTGTCTATGGCGTAGTAGGCGCTAATGCTATTGGTGTAGATTTAGTTAATAGTTCACATAGCATACCTTGTGATTATCAAGATACTGCAACAAGTAGAAATTTTACTAACAGTGGTAATAAAATATTTGCTTATGATGGCACTACAGCACTTACAGCAATTGCTTACACTAGTGCTGCTGCAAGTACATTTTCAAAAGGTCAATATGTAGTAGAAGTAGATACTGCTGATGGTGTAACCGCAGGCACACAAACACTAGTTACTGAAAATGGTGCTACAGGAGTTAGCTATGCTAATTTAACTGCAGCAATTTTTAGTATTACAGTAACGGGTAGTTTGTTGTTTAAATTACGCGGTAAAAATTATGCTGGCGAAACATTTACATATTTAGTAAAACAAACTTTTAGTAAAGGACCTACAGGTACTCCAGGTACAGTTTCCTATCTTGTTGCAAACGCAAATATTATTGTAAAAAGTAATACTGGTATTTATACGCCTTCAACTATTACTTTTAGCGGTAGAAAAAATACTAATGGTTTAGTTACTGCAGAACCATTCTTTTTTAGTATATTTTTAAATGGTAGTTCAACAGCAACTGTTAGCACTACCTCAACAGTAATTGATTATACTTATACTATTCCTCCTAATACAACAATTGTAGAAGCAAGAATATATTCTACAAATCCTGCAACTGGATCGCCTGTAGCAATAGATACAGAAGGTATAAGTGTAGTAAGTGATGGTGTACAAGGTACCGCAGGACGTGTTGGAGATAGCGCCAGACGTGCTTATACAAAATCAACATTAACTCCTAATAGTACACCTGCAGTATATAATGGAAGTTCAGGCGACGCACTACCACCCACAGGTACTTGGTTTAGTACAAGTGGAGTTGCAGGTATAGGTATATGGTCTACTACACCGCCTACTATTAATGAAGGTGAAATACTATATCAAAGCGACGGTATTTATATACCAGGTGGAAATACTACTTGGGGATTTCCTTATTTAAGTTCATTAAAAGTAGGTAATTTACAGGCAATTACAGCTAATACTGGAGATTTATATGTAAGTGGCAGTCTTAGAGGCGGAGGTGGTGGTATTGGTGCCACTATTGATTTAAATAATGGTATAGGATATTACTTAGATAAAAGTGGTAATATGAGAGTAGGTAACCCTACTTCGGATTATTTAAAGTGGGATGGTACAAACTTACTTATTAATACTATTGGTAAAGTAACTATTGGTAATAGCACTGGTAGTAGAATGGTATGGGATGGCGTTGGTCTTAATATTTATGATGTTAATAATAAGGCAATAGTTAGTGCTGGCACAGTAGATTGGAATGTTATTAATAATATTCCTAGTAGTATAACCACAGCTGGACAAACCTGGGTTCCTGACGTTAATACTCAACTAATTAGTGGTATTGAACTTGCACGAACTACTGGTGGTGTTACTGCTTGGAATAATAAAGCATATACAATTGAATCATTTGTTGCCGGTGCATTTATAAGTTTTCAAGCGTATCAAACAAATGCCGAATTTCAATGTGGTTTTAGTATTAATCCAACTAATAGTTATGCAGCAAATTCAAGTTATGTTATTATAGACTATGGCATACGTTGCCTAGCAAATGGCACTGTACAAATATGGACAGGTGCAACTAATAAGAGCATTCCAAGTACTACATATACTACAGCCAATGTATTTAGTATAACTTACGATAATCAATATGTAAATTTTTATAAAGACGCTACACTACTACTTAGTATTGATACTGGTGCTATTAGTGCACTAAGATTTTCTGCAATTATTGCTTTTCAGACACCGGGGGCTAGAGCTAAAAATATTAGATTTGGCCCTAGTGCTAGTCGTGGCTCTATTGGTGTTTCTGGTAGTAGTACTGCAACAATAACGTTATATCAAAAAAGTGCTACAGTACCTTCTGTTCCAGTAGCTAATGCTGTTAGTTATACTATAAATACTAATACTGTTACAGGTAGTGGTAGTTGGTTACAAACATTGCCTACTGTAGATAATACACCTACTTATGCAATTACAGCCACAATTGTTACTAGTACTCCTGGAACAGCTTTTCCAATACCTAGTTGGTCTACACCAGTAGTAATGGCGCAAAGTGGTACAGCCGGAGCACCCGGTAATAGCATTAGAGTGCTGCAACTATATCAAAAAAGTGCTACAGCACCTAGTGCTCCTAGTGGTGTTGGATACATTATTAGTACTAATAGTATAACTGGCAATGGTAGCTGGCAACTAACAATGCCTGCTGCTGATAGTACACCTATATACATGATTAGTGCTATAGTAAGTACTAGTACTCCTGCAACGTCTTTTTCAATACCTAGTTGGACTACGCCTGTAATAGTAGC
>Ga0114973_10000398_pt1 | contig 32695 bp, 49 predicted proteins | sample M_140807_MF_Meta_FD_87025 | JGI IMG/M metagenome (GOLD analysis project Ga0114973, IMG submission 87025) | Freshwater microbial communities from Lake Montjoie, Canada to study carbon cycling - M_140807_MF_MetaG | ecosystem: Environmental > Aquatic > Freshwater > Lake | place: Lake Montjoie... | reverse complement strand
TTATAATGTAGCATACATAACTCCTACTTATAAACTTGCTAAAACATTCTTTGAGAAACTTACGCAGGTTATTCCATTTGAAAACAATAAGTCGGACCTGATAATATCATTCCCTACTAAAGGTTCAGTTGAGTTTTTTACCGGAGAAAGATTAGATAATTTAAGAGGTCGCAAATTTCACTTTGTAGTTATTGATGAGGCTTCATTTATTCCTAACCTTGAAGATGGTTGGCTAAACTCAATAAGACCTACTTTGACAGATTATAAAGGTAGGGCATTGTTTGTCAGCACGCCTAAAGGGAAAAACTATTTCTATTCGCTATTCATGAAAGGAGGCGAAGATTGGCAGTCATTTAAATTCTCTACTTACGATAATCCTTATATTGACAAAGATGAGATTGATGATGCACGAAGGCAACTTCCTGAAGCAGTATTTGAGCAGGAATATATGGCGAATCCAATGGAGAACGCAGCGAATCCATTCGGAACTAATAAAATAACTGAATGTATTAAGCCTATCTCAAACTTACCTGCTGCTTACTACGGAATAGATTTAGCTAAGTCATTTGACTGGACTGTTATAGTAGGACTTGATATTAACGGAAACGTATCTTATTTCAATAGATTCCAAAAGGATTGGAAGCAGACAAAGGAAACGATATTAACTATTGACAGAAGTAAACCTGTTATGATAGATAGCACAGGCGTAGGAGATGCTATTACTGAGGACCTACAAAAGAACTTTAATTCAATGCACGGATTTAAATATACATCTACATCAAAGCAACAATTGATGGAATTATTATCCTCATCTATCCACAATAATCAAATAGCTTTCCCTGAAGGTCCTATAAAAGATGAATTAGATGTTTTTGAATACCAATACACAGCTACAGGAGTTAGATACAATGCTCCTACTGGATACCACGATGATTGTGTGAACGCTTTAGCACTTGCAGTAAAGTGTAAAAATGAACACAAATATTCAGGCGTTTATAGATATATCTAATACATATTTAAAACTTATCATAGAATTAACCACTAAAAAGTATATTATATAGTATGAAATTAACGATTAAACAATTTCAACAAATTAACGAGATTAACAAAACGACCATTGATGACTTAGATAAGTCAATTATGTTTGTTCAGGTTCTTACCGGAAAGTCAGAATTTGAAGTTAATAGAATGAAAGTAAAGAAGTTCAATAGATTATGTGCTGATGTTCTGAAGGCTTTTGAATCTATGATGGTGGACCTAAACAAAGGGAAGCCAGAGAATCTTATTAAAGCAAACGGAAGGTGGTATTGGATTAACTATGATGTATCAAAGTTAGATGCAGGCAGGTATGTTGAAACTGCTACGTTTGGAGTTGACTTATTAGATAATCTGCACAAGCTAATGGCTACGATGGTAGTTCCAATGAAGTGGACATGGAAAGGATTAAAGCCTTTAGAATACGATGCTATGAATCATGAGGAGATTGCAGATGATATGTTACAAGCAGATTTTAAACATTGTTATCATTCAGCGGTTTTTTTTTACGCTCTTTTCAAGAACTCAATTCTAAGTTTGGAGTCCTATTTAATGGATCAGACGGAGAAGAAGGAGGAACTGAAAAGAGCAATGACGAATTTCAGAAATCTTTCGGATGGATTTATAATGCCAAACTCGTATCAGAATTTGAATTTATCAGTTTAGATTCAGTTTGGAAATTACCAGTGATTCAGTTCTTAAATGATTTGACTTACTTAAAATTAAAATTAGAATGGGATGCCAACGAGCTTAGGAAAAGCACAGCAAGACGCAATAAGTAGCGGTTTCTTAGATAGAGTAGGAGGCGACAAGTTTGAAATATTTGTTGCCATTAATTTATTAGAGCAATATGGTGTTGAATTTGCTAAGGTATTAGCTGAGAATATAAGAAAGAAAGGGATAGTTTCATCAGGTGCTTTGGCTGATAATATCTTTCCATCTATGAGCCAAGATAGAAAAACATTAACTATCAAGATGTTGGATTATTACGATTTTATAAATCAGGGTGTTCAGGGTGTAAGAAATTCAAGAAACGCTTCAGGTAGTCCTTATAAATTTAAGAACTACGGAATGAACGCTGAAGGGCGTAAGAGTATAAAGAAATATATTGAATCAGGTAAGGCAAAGGTAAGTAACACAGTAAACGATAAAGCGAGGGGAATAGGATTAGAAAAGAAATCTTTGATAGATAGAAAAGTAGATAATTTAATATACATGATTAAAAAGTATGGTATTAAAAAGACAAACTACTTTACTGATACTATTACAAGCGTATTCGCTGACTTTGAGGCACAGATGGGAGAGGCTTTAGGATTAGATGTTAAGATAAATTTAGAATCGTTAAATAAAAAGAAATATTAGTATGTCAGTTACGTTAATTAATCCAGCAGCATATTCATCAATTCAGGATGATTTATGGACTATAGCAAGTTCTACAGCCAGTGGACAAACAGATTTTAAGTTTGTTTTTGATGTTTATAGTGGAACAGATCAATTAGTAAGATGCAAAGTATATCCTGATCCTTCTAATGGAAAAGGTTATTTTAATGCTGGATCAGTAGTAAGAAATGAAGTTGATTATAGTTGGTTTATACCAGTAAATGGAACGAGCAATTTTTTATATACAGCAAATAATAAAGTAAAACAAACATATGATATAAGAGTAGGTGAAGATTATTCTGGAATAACCACATTGAATTTAGCAAGTGGAAGTATAACAGCATATAATTATGCTCCAGCTTTATTTAAAAGAGGACAAACTAAAATAAATTCATTTTTAAATAAATGGCTTACTAATAGACCATTATCTGCTAAATGTGATTTTGAAAGTAAATTATTAATACCTTTTTATACAAATTCAGTTCAAGCAAGTGGAACTTCTACTTTGCAAGTTTCAATAAATGGCGGAAGTTTTAGTACAGCATCTACTGCAAATCAAACTTTTGCGACTTCGCAAGGAGAAGAATTTTATCAATTAAATATTGGTCCTAAAGCTATTAATACAGCAAAAGGATCTACTGTTATAACAGAAAATACAGAATATTACGATGTAAGAATTATTACATCTGTTGGAGGATCTTTTAGCAATTTTAGAGTTTATTTAGATTGTAATCCTACATATACACCATACAATCTTTATTTTATTAATCAATATGGAATGTTTGATACAGCTTGTTTTAATCTTGTTTCTAAATTATCATTAGATGTAGAGAGAAAGTCATATACTAAGGTTAATAAAAAATTTGGAACTTCATCAGTTGCATTTTATGATTCAAATAATGTTTATTATCAATCTAAAATAAATCATTCAAATAAAATCAATTGGACTTATAAATTAACAATGGATTTTATGACTGATGCAGAATATGTTTGGTTATCTGAATTACTAATGAGTAGAACAATATACATTGATATTGAAAATAATTATTATCCGGTAACGATTAAGAATACTAATTACGAGTATATTAAACACAATGTGCAAGGGTTAAGAGTATTAGAATTAGATATTGAATTAAATCAAGAACGTTACGGATTTCAAAAATAGATTATGATAAGATTATTTATAGAAAATCAAGAATTAGATGTTGATAATAGTTTAAGTCATCAAATAACTTATGCAATAGATGATTTAAAGAATTTAGATGCTAAAGCTACATCATTTAGCAAGACGTTAATAATACCAGGAACTGCTAATAACAATAAACTATTCGGTAATATATTTGAATTTTCAAATAGCAATTTTAATTCTGATGGTCCTAACGTAGGATATAATTTTAATGCTTCTAAATCTGCAAAAGTATTACTTCAATCTGATAGATTAACTATAATTAAGGGAGTTCTTAGATTACTTGAAATAATTATTGATGGAGAATCTATAGAATATGAGGTTGCTATATTTGGTGAGTTAGGAGGATTTATAAATGCTTTAGGAAATAAAAAACTTGAAGATTTAGATTTTAATTATTGGTATCAACATACATATAATACTACATATATTGAAAACAGTTGGACATTACCTAAAACATTTTCTGTAAATCTTGGTATAGGTAGTTTAACATTTTTTAATAAATATCTTTACATATATGGATGGAATTTTGATCAATTAGAATCAGGAGATTCAATAGTGATAACAGGGACTTCAGGAGGAACAAATAATGGAACTTATGTTATTGATAATGTAACTTATGATGCAAATGAAGGTAAAACTATCATTGTAATAACTACATCTTTTCCTACAGGACAAAATACAAATGGAACAGTAGCAGTAACTAAAAAAGGTTATGGATATTATTATCCATTAATTGATTATGGAAATCAATCTACCAATAAAAAAGATTATCAATATAAAACATTTAGACCATCTTTTTTTATTAAAGAATATATTACTAAAATAATAAAACAAGCTGGTTATACATGGAGTTCAAATTTCTTTAAAACTGATTTTTTTAATAGATTAATAATTCCACATAATGATAAATTACTTTATAGAAATAATGTAACAAGTTATGGAAATGCAATTAATACATCAGGTCAAGTTACAAATATTGTTCCACAAGGTCAAATAGCTTATACTCCAGTTTCTTTTGATAGTTATTCATTATTGTATTTTAATGTAACTCCATCTCCATATAATTATAAATTTACTGCTACAGTTGATTTGAATGTTAATATAAATGGTTCATTATTATTAACTTTTAAAAATTCTACAATAGTAAGAACAAAATTAATTCTTAGAAAAACAACATCTACAGGAAATACAGATATTGATTTATTCTTATTTCCAGTAGATAATTTATATTATAGCCTTTATACAGTAAATATAAATACTATCCAATCATTGTCAGCTAATGAATCATTTACTATTATTGTTCAAACTTATGTTAATAGTGTTATAGGATATCAAATGGCTATTAATTCTGCAAATATAACAATAGATAAATCTCCTTCAAGTGCTATTGAATATCAATTAAATGATGTGATAAATGTAAATGATGCAATACCAAGAAACATACTTCAAAAAGATTTTTTTACATCAATAATGAAGATGTTTAACTTAATGGTTACTGAAGATAAATTGATTGAAAAAAGATTAAATATTGAACCATGGGTAGATTTTTATGATTTAGATAGAACAACTTATATAGATTGGACTACAAAAATAGATAGATCAAATGTGATCAAAATAAAACCAATGTCTGAAATTAATGCCCGTTATTATAATTTCAAGTTTAAATCTGATTCTGATTATTATAATGAACTTTATAAGAAAAAATACAATGAAGGATATGGAGATAGAACATTTGATAATCAATTAGAATTTGCAAAAGAATCATCATCAAGCGAAGTTATATTTTCTGCAAGTCCTTTAGTTGGTTGGAGTGGAGAAGATAAAATACTTCCGGTTATTTTTAAATGGGATGGAGTTACAAAAGGAGTAAATGAGGAAGCGATTTCTTCTAATATTAGAATAATGCAGATTAAAAAAATAACAGGAGTTTCATCATGGATAATAAAAAATGGATCAACCTCATTATTAACTACTACTCAATATGGTTATGCAGGACATTTTGATAGTCCTGATGCTCCTAACGCAGATATAAATTTTGGAGCAACTAATGAACTTTACTTTACTTTAGTTACAGGTGGACTTCAAAATAATATGTTTAATGCTTATTATAGTTCATATATGGCAGAGATTACAGATAAAGATTCACGATTAGTAACTGCAAAGATTAAATTAACTGAGCAAGATATATTTAATCTTGACTTTGGTAAGTTCATTTTTGTAGATGGTGTTTTATATAGATTACAAAGAATTATTGATTATAGTGCAGGAGATATCTGCACAGTTGAATTATTAAGAGTTATTTATACACAATATTAAAATATGGCAAAGACAGTTATAGCGTTAGAAGCAACGATGAACGCTTCAGGTGCAGAAGGTAGCGTTAAATCATTAAAAGCACAATTAAGGGAAGCGCAGGCAGAGGTTGCTACGATGGCTGATAAGTTTGGATTAACTTCAGATGCAGCACAGAAGGCAGCAAAGAAAGCAGCAGAGTTAAAAGATGCTATTGGTGATGCAAAACTATTAACAGACGCTTTTAATCCTGATGCCAAGTTCAAATCATTCAGCAATGCTATTAGTGGTGTTGTCGGTGGATTTTCTGCTTTACAAGGTGCTCAAGCTTTATTTGGAGACCAGTCAGAAGATTTGGCTAAGACATTAGCTAAAGTTCAGGGAGCAATGGCTTTAAGTCAAGGTATCAATAGCGTATTGGAGGCTAAGGATGCTTTCAAAGTTCTAAGTGGAGTTATCAAAACAAATGTAGTTACTTCATTAACAACATTAAGAGGTGCTTTAATAGCTACAGGAATAGGTGCATTAGCAGTTGGAGTTGGTTTATTAGTTGCTAATTTTGATAAAGTAAAAGAAGCAGTATTAAACTTTATTCCAGGATTAAAAAGTGTTACTGATTATGTAGGTAAACTTATAAATAAAATTACTGATTTTATAGGAGTAACAAGTGATGCTAAAAGAGCACAAGAATCATTTATAAAAGATACTGAGAAACAAATTAAAAAGACAAATGAGTTTTTAGATTCTCAGGGATATAAATATGATGAATTTACACAAAGAAAAATAAAAGCAAATTTAGAATATAAGCAACATGCAATAGAAATAGCAAAGGATGAAAGTAAAACTGAACAAGAAAAACAAGCATTATTAAAAGCATATAGAGATAAGGCTGATTATGAAATAAAACAAGCAGATGCAGATAGATTAGTAAAACAACAAGAAAATCTTAATAAAAAACAAAAACAAATAGATGATGCTGCTGCAGTTGAAAAAAAGAAAAGAGAAGAAGCTGCTGAAAAAAGAAGGCAAGACGATATTGCATTTAATGAAAAAATGCTTAATACAGAAAATGAATTAGGAAAAGCAAGAGAAGATAGGCAAATAGCAAATGCAAATAATTTTAATAATACGCTTAAATTATTAGGAGAAAATAGAAGTCAAAATGAAATAGCAGAGGCAAATAGGAGAGTAGCAAATGCAGAAGCAGAAACTATAATGAAAAGGCAATTAATATCAATTTATGCAGATGCCTTAGGTTCTCTTTCTCAATTAGTTGGTGCTCAAACAGCAGTAGGTAAAGGATTAGCAATAGCACAAATAGCAATTGGAACTGCAACGGGTTATATACAAGGATTAGAGATTGCTCAAAAATCAGCAAAGGCAACAGGTCCTGCAGCGGCATTTGCTTTTCCAATATTTTATGCTACTCAGATTGCAGCAGTTTTAGGTGCAGCAGCAAAAGCTAAATCTGTTTTATCAGGGGTTAAGGGTGGTGGGAATTTAAATCTTCCTTCTCCTCCTCCTATGCCTACTACAGCTGCTCCTATCGGTCCACAAATGGGAGCAACAGCATTACAACAGGCACAGATTAATGCAGCAGGTAGTGCAGCAGTTCAAGCCTTTGTTTTAGAATCTGATGTATCAGGGAATCAAGAAAGAATTGAAAGATTAAATAGGGCAGCAAGGATAAAGTAATTAAATCACAAAAAGTATATTATATAATATGAAACTTCCAGTTTACGAATTAAAAATAAGCGAAAATCTCAATGATGATTCAGAGGTTAGCTATGTTGCTTTAGTAGATGCTCCTGCCATACAGAAGGATTTCTTAGCTTTCAAAGAGGAATTTATTAATCCATCTAATGGAGAGCATAAAGATGAGTTTTTACCAAGGTGCATAAAGTACGTAATAGATGAAGGAAAGCCATCTGAACAAGCTGTAGCCATTTGTAATTCATTATGGGATGAGCATTTCGCAGGAGTTAAAGTAAGTATTGATTACGATGATACATTGTCAACTGATAGAGGTAAATCATTAGCAAAGCGATTAATTTCTAATGGAGATACTGTTTATATCATATCTGCAAGGCAAGATAAGGAAGGGATGTTATCAGTTGCTAAAGAATTGGGAATACCTGAATCAAGAGTTTATGCTACCGGAAGCAATAAGGCAAAGATTGAAAAGATTAAAGAATTAGGAATAGCTAAACATCATGATAATAATGCTGATGTAGTTAAAGAATTGGGTTCAATAGGCGTTAAATTCTTTCAATCATTTCAGATAATCAGCGAAGATGAACATATTATATCAGGTCCTTTAATGGTGGCAGATATGCCTATCTATCGTAACAATGAAAAGTTTGGAGAGCATTACGTTACTTTCTCTGCTGAAACTATCAGACAAATAGCTATCAAGTTTGCTAAAAAGAAGTATCAGAATCACGTTAATTTAATGCACGATCCTTCAATGATTATAGACGGATGTACAATGTTTGAATCTTTTATCGTAGATAAGAAAAGAGGAATTATGCCAATGCAAGGATTTGAAGATATTGCTGATGGTTCATGGTTTGGCTCTTTTTATGTAGAGAATCCTGAAGTATGGAAGAATATTAAAGATGGTTTTTTAAAGGGTTTTTCAGTAGAAGGAATGTTTGATTACGATGAACCAACAAAGACATTAACACCTGAAGAACAAGCACTTAAGAAAATATCGGAACTTTTAAATGTAATTATTTAACCAAAAGTATATTATATAGTATGACACCAAAAGAAATCATAGAAAAATTAAGATTGACATTCAGTGAATTAGTCAATAATGCAGATGCTCCTGTTATGGATCCAAATGCTTCTGAAATGATTGTGCCTACAATCGCTAAATTAAAAGATGGTACTGAAGTTGAAATTTCAGAATTGTCAGTTGGTGGAATTGTTACCATTCAAGGACAACCTGCTCCTGTTGGAGATCATGAGTTGGAAGATGGAACTGTTATCTCTGTTGGAGATAATGGAGCAATTACTGCTATCGTTCCTGCTCCTTCTGCTCCTTCAATGGTTGAAGATATGGGTAAGAAGCAAAAAATGGAAGAATTATTTGAGACTTTTCAATCTACTACTAACGAAAAGTTTGCATCTTACGAAGCTAAATTTGCTGACTACGAAGCTAAACTTAAAAAAGCTACAAAGGTAATTGAAGGACTTTTGAACTTAACTCAAACTCTTGCAGAAACTCCTACAGGTGTTGCTGATCCAATAGTAAAAACAACAAACAATTTTAAAGAAGAAAAAACAGATAAAAACTATTCTGTTCTATTCAATTAATTAACAAATAAAAATTAAATAAAATGGCTTTATCATTTACAGGCTTAAGTTCATATACTAAACAACTTGTTCAGCCTTTGTTGACTTCGGCAGTAATCGGAGCAAAAACTCAAAAACTTATCATGGATAATGGTATAGTTTTGACTGGTGTAAAAGGACCTACTGCACTTCCTATCATGGACACAGATGCAGTATTTGCAAGTCAATCTTGTACTTTTGACGCTTCAGGTACTACTTCTTTTTCTCAAAGAACACTTGTTCCTGGAAAGATTAAAGTAGAAGAAAAAATTTGTCCTAAAGATTTGGAGGCTTACTACACAATGGAGGCTTTAAGAGCAGGTTCTACTTACGAAGATTTCGGTAATGCTGATTTTGCTGCTGCTTATCTTGCTAAGAAAAATGCTCGTATTGCTGCTCAATTAGAAACTGCAATATGGCAGGGAGATTCAGGTAGTGGTACTGCTAACTTGAATAAATTTAACGGACTTCAAAAATTGATTGCTGCAGGTTCTCCGATAGATGCAAATGCTTCAGGTTACACAGGGATCACTGGTTCTGCTGTAGCAACTGTAACTGCTTCTAACGTTATTGCTTGTACTGAAGGTATCTACAAAGCTATTCCTGCTGAGGTTATGGCTAAGGGAGATGTTAGAATCTTCGTGGGTTACGATTGGTTTAGATTGTTAGTATTGGCTTACAGAGCATTAAATATGTTCTCTTACAATCCACAAGATGCTAACTTTGAAGGTTTTATCTTACCAGGTACTAACGTTAAAATTGAGCCTGTAAATGGTTTGAATGGAACAGGAGATGCTTACGCTATCAGCCTTTCTAACATGGCTATCGGAGTTGATTTAGAAGCTGAAGAAACTAACTACAAATTGTGGTATAGCGAAGATAATAATGACGTTAGATTCCGTGCAGAATTTAAAGTAGGGGTGGATCTAGCCTTTGTAAGTGAAGCGGTTAAGTTCATCGCAGCTATCTAATTAAATAATAATCTTTAACTTAAAAGGGTGGTGCAATAAACACCACCTTTTTTTTAAACTAAAATATATGGCATGTGTAATAAATGCAGGATACGTAATTGACTGCAGAGAAAATATAGGAGGAATCCAAGCAATATGGGTGACAGAGTCAGCCAATCTATTAAATGCTTCAGGTAATAGTACAATAATTGATTCTTCAGGAACTGTTACTGCTATGACTAAAGCATCAGGTAAAAAATTCTATAAGTTTGAAGTTCCTCGTGGAACTGCTGTAGCTTCTACAAATATGACAGGTTCTTTAGAGAATGGTAGCGTTTACTATACTCATGAAGTAAGTTTCCCTATCAATTCAAGAACAGCAACAGTAAGAAATATCATTACCACATTAGCAAAGAATCGTTTGAACTTTGTTACTCTTGAAATGGATGGAGTTTATAGAATGTATGGTAAAGGATATGGCTTATTCATGGATTCTGCAGAAAATTCAAGTGGAACTGCTCCTGGAGATCGTAATGGAGCAATGCTTAAATTCTCATCTATGGAAACTGAAGATTTCTTAGTAGTAAGTTCAGCAGTAGCAGCAGCGTTAGAAACGCCAGGTACTTAATAAATAAAAATAAATATTAAGCCTCCGACCGATTAAAAAGTCGGAGGTTTTTTAATAACTATGATTGTAATAACTAAAGGAGAATACAAAAATATTTACTTTACAGGGACTGAATCAGCATTGCTGAGCAATCCCTATTTTTTATTTATTTTTACCAATAGAGTTACGCAAGAAGTAGTTAAATTTGTAGTAACTAATACAAGTGCTACTTTAAGGTATGATGTTTTTACTTTAGATGTAGATAGCATTTTTTTAAATAGTGAAACTGGTATGTGGACTTATCAAATCTATGAACAATTAAGTTCTACTAATACTGATCCAACAGGATTGAATATGGTTGAGGATGGATATATGTATCTAAATTCAGCTATAGTATTTGAACCTACAACATATAACGAACAATCAAACACATTTATCACTTACAATGGATAACTACAAACATATAGTTCTTCAGTTTGACCAAGCACAGCAGCCAAGATTTACTGAAAAGAAATCTAAGGGTTATGTAGAATTTGGAGAGCTAAATAATTATCCCGAATATTTGTTAGGACTTTATAATGAATCTCCTAAGCATGGAGCAATCATTAAAGGCAAATGCAATTATATCTATGGGAAGGGATTTGAAGTTCCAGGTTCAGCCAATGGTAAGGATAGTTGGAACGATGTAATGAAGAAGTGCATTAAGGACGATGAGTTATATCGTGGGTTTTATTTGCAAGTTATATGGAACAGAATGAAGCAAGTGAGTGAGGTTTATCATTTAGAGTTTCATAAAGTAAGGGTAAGCAAAGATTTAACTAAGTATTTCGTTAAAGACAATTGGTCTGACTTTAAGGAAAAACCTCGTGAATATGATGCTTTCAATGTAAACAATCCTACAGGAAGTCAGATTTATTATTACAAAGAATACAATCCTACTTCAGATATTTATCCTTTGCCTTCATATTTTCAGGGTTTAAATTATATAGAATCAGATATAGAGATTTCAAGGCACATACTTGGGAACGCTAAAAAGCAATGGGTTGCTAATAAACTCGTTAATTTAAATAATGGCGATCCAATAGGAGAAGAAAATAAGGGAGAAGTAGAAAGAGGATTATTAAAGAAATTCACAGGAGATTCAGGTAGTAGGGTTGTTATTATGTTCAATAAGAGCAAAGATAATGCTGCTGACATATTAGACTTGGGTACAACAACGCTTACAAAGGAGGATTTTACTAATGTAAATAACCTCGTTCAGCAAGAAATATTTGCTTCGCATCAGGTAACAAGTCCATCTTTATTTGGTATAAAAACAGAAGGTCAGTTAGGAAGCAGGAATGAGATTAGAGATGCTTATGAAATCTTTAATAATACATACGTTCAGGAAAGGCAATCAGAGATGGAAAGCATCTTTACTAAATTTAGAAATCTTAAAGGTGAGAAAGGTGAATTTAATATCGTTCCTGTAGAACCATTAAAGTTTGAATTTACTGAAAATATCATAGCTGCTAATCTTACTCAAAATGAGATTCGTGAATTAATGGGTAAAGAACCATTACAAGCAGGTCAGGTTACTTCAGATGGTCAGGTAGTAGTTGTTAATCCTGAAACTGAAAAAGTAGTTAAGCCTTCAGAAGTTCAGCCTGTACCAATGAACGAATCATTAAAGAATCTTTCCGGTAGGCAATATCAGAATGTAATGCGTATAGTTAGGCAGTTCGCAAACGGCAAACTAAATAAACAGCAGGCTTCTTTGATGCTTAAGAATGGATTCGGATTTAATGATTCTGATGTAGATACTTTCTTAGGGGTTGATAATGATCCTTTAACTGATGATGAGATTTCAAAGTTCAGTATGGACCATGATGAGTTATTACTACAGGAATTTAGTTTAGTAGGCGAAGGTCGTTTAAACTATGAAATATTAGAAACTAAATCTTTCAAAGATTATCAAGAGTTTGCAGATAGTCCTCTAACGCAATTAGAAGCCGATGTATTGAGTTTAATTACAAAGGATGGACTAAGTACGCCTGAAGTAATTGCAAAGACATTAAAGCGCTCTAAAAGCGATGTAGAAGATATCATTTCCAAACTATTGGAAAGAAAGATAATTACTGAAAAAAAAACGATAGTCGGAACTGATGTACAAATTGAAAGGATTCCTAATAAAACTGTATCTGAACTACCTGGAAAGGATAGTAATGTTACTGATATTCTTGTAAGATATTCTTACGAAGGTCCACAGGATAGTAGAAACAGACCATTTTGTGCAAAGTTGATGCAGTTAGATAGATTCTATTCAAGACAAGATATAGAGAAAATAAGCGAAAGAGTTGGTTATTCAGTATGGGATAGAAGGGGTGGATGGTTTACTCAGCCTGATGGGGAACACAGACCATATTGCAGGCACATTTGGATGGTTAATATAGTTAAAAGAAAAGCATAATGAGCAAAAATATATTATTTATAACTGAACAAACTTTCAAAGAAAGAACAGGAGCATCTAATAATATAGACGGAAAACAGATATTCCCAATGGTTAAGGTAGCAGGAGATATGTTTATTCAGCCTGTTTTAGGAAGTACGCTTTATAAAAGATTACAATTAGGAGTTGTTAATGGAGATTTAAATCCTTATGAAATAGTATTAATAGATGATTATATTACTGATACTTTGATTTGGTACACTATGAGCATGTTGCCAATGTCAATGGGTTATCAGTTATTTAGTAAAGGATTCTTACAGAAAACTTCCGATGATTCAGTTACGCCAAGCAGAGCAGATTTGGAATTGATTGAGCAGAAGTATAAATCAATGGCTGAATTTTACTCAAATAGAATGGTTAAATATCTGCAAGAGAATTATAAACTTTACTATGAGTATTTAAATTATGGAATGGGATTAGATGTAATATTTCCTGAAAAGAAAGTTTATACAAGTCCTATTTATTTAGGTGGTGCTGATGAGAATAAGCGTAGTTGGCTGAATCAATCTATCAGTTCAGGTTCAGGTGGTTCTACTTCTTTAAAAGTAGCTTATTATACTGCTGTAGGTGGAGAATCAAGTTTTGTAGTAAATTCTCTTTCTAATGCAATTGTTATATCTGCTTTTAGAAGTGGATTAAATAAAACAATAGTAAATACAACTACATCAGACACAGGTAAAATTCAAATTAATGATAAGGTAGTTACTTTACCTACTGGCGATATAGCTTATCCCGGTGAATTATTTACATTCTTATATAATTAATTTATGAGTAAAGGGTACAAAAAAGAGTATCTACAAAAAGTAAAAGAAAAGTTTAATGACTTACAAACAGCTAACAACAAGAATAACAAACCTACTGGAAAGTCATGCGATGATAAATACAGTAAAGTTTGCAAGTCCAATAGAATGGATAAATTGGGATAATCAGCCTGTTTTTCCTGCTGCTTTATTTGCTATAAATAATGGTTCTTTCAATTCAGGTCGTGAGCAAGTCTATACTATTACTTTTTGGTTCTTAGATAAGTCAGGCGTAGAAGGTGAATTTGAAACAGAGGTAACATCGGATCAACATTCTATTGCTGCTGATATTGTTAGTTTTTTAAGAATAAAAAAAAATCCATGGACTATTGTTGATTCTATTTCATGGGATGCAGTTTCAGAAAAATTTGAAGAATATCTTTCAGGTGTAACATTAACTTTAAACATAAATATAGTTTCAGATTATGATGCGTGTAATATACCGACTTAAGTTTTTGACAATTATTGTCTTGTCATTTTTTGTCTTGTCATCTAAAGGACAAGTTTATCAAGTAATGCCACAGTTTGGATATAAGTTTAACAGGATTTCAACTGATTCAACTTTGCATATCCCTTCATTTTGTGGAGTTCCTAATATTACAGATTACATTAAAAATGGAATGATAGCCATTGATACTTGTAATAATGTGTTATTTCAATGGACAAGGTCTAATGGATGGACACCAATTTCAACAGGTACTTATTTAGATACTACATCATTATCAAATAGAATTAACCAAAGAGTTAAATATACTGATACTGCTGCAATGTTATTACCTTATTTAAAGAAAACTGATACGCTTGCAATGCTATCAAGATATTTAAGGAAATCAGATACAGCATCATTATCAAATAGAATAAACTTAAAAGTCAATATATCTGATACTGCTGCAATGTTATTACCTTATTTAAAGAAAACTGATACGCTTGCAATGCTATCAAGATATTTAAGGAAATCAGATACAGCTTCCCTTTCAAATAGAATCAATTTAAAGCAAAATGTATTAGGTAGGTCTTATCCAATAAGAATAAATAATGACATTGTTTCAATTGCTCAAGCAGGTTATTTTACTAATGGGTATATTGATTCTTTTCAATTCAGAACGTTTTTAAGCAAAGTAGATACTATTTATAGAGAGTCTGGCAAAGATTCAATTTATATTTCTGCAAATGGACTTATTTATCAAATAAAAGATAGTGTAGGTGGAACATTATCAAGAGCAGTAGATACAATTCAAAGAGAATCAGGTAAAGATTCTATCATATTCACTATTTTAGGCAAAAGATATGCAATTAAAGATAGTACAGGAGTAGGTGGTGCTGCAACAAGATTAACAACTACAGTATATAATAATTCAGGTTCTACAATAACTAAAGGAAGTGTAATTTATATTAATGGAGCACATTCATCTAATTTACCAATAATAGCCTTAGCAAAGGCAGATAAAGAATCTACTTCTGCATATACTTACGGATTGGTAGAAACTGATATTCCTAATAATTCACAAGGAACAGTTATTCAAAATGGAGTTATTACAAATTTAAACTTGCCTACATCAACTTATACAGATGGACAAACTTTATATTTAAGTCCTACAGTTGCAGGAGGCTACACATTAACAAAGCCATTGGCTCCATATCATTATGTAGCTATTGGAACAATAACAAGGGCGCATCCAAATTTTGGAACTATACAAATAGCAATTAGAAATGGGTTTCAACTTGATGAACTTTCAGATGTTAAAATTGCTTTAGTTCCTTTAGATTCTACTATTTTACAATTTAGTAGAGTTGATTCATTATGGCATGATGTAAATCCTACAACTGCTATGGGCAATAGATTTGTAAAAAACATATCAAGAGTAGCAGGTAAGGATAGTATAATTTTCAATATTGGTTCTACAAGATATGCAATTAAAGATAGTACAGGAAGTGGAAATCCTGCTGGTAATAATGGGTATGTTCAGTTTAATAATTCAGGTTCTTTTGGTGGAGATTCATCTTTATATTGGAATAATACAAATAAGCGTTTAGGAATAGGAACAACACAACCTCAAAATAAATTTGATGTTATAAGTGGAAATGTATCAGGAGGTATGAATAGAGGATTATTTGAAACTGCATCATTCACAAAAAATGGTGATAATAAAGTAGGAATTTATAATGGAGGCAATTTTAACACAGGTGGTGCATCTATTACATTTGGGCATACTAAAAATACAAATTCAGCAGGATATTATCCAGGATTTGAGTTTCAAAATGGTAACGATTCAGTAAATCCTGAAAATTCATTCATGAGATATAATTATATTCAAAGAGATAATACAGGAGGAGTTGCAGGATATGTTGCTGATATAATGAGAATAAATGCAAATGGTTCAGTTGTAATAAATGGTGCAAGTGCATATGATGTATTTGGCAGTACTCCAAGATTAATAGTTGGTGATGATAATACAGGAGCTAATTTTGAAGTTTCAGGTAATGCTTATATACACAATGGATTAATAAGTAATTCAGAAGCAACAATTAATGGAGAATTATATACAAATGGAGCAAGAATAAAACATATAAGTTCTTTTCAAGATGATGGTAATGCAGATTATTATGTTCAATCAAATGACCATATACTAATAATTTATTTTTCAAATAATAATGTAAATATTCATTTACCAGAAAATCCTCCAGATGGTAGAGAAATAATTATAAAAGCATGGGGTTTTTTGGATGATTATTATACATCAATATATGCATCAGGAGATAATGAAATAGTTGTAGGAAATACTTATTATAATAGTACTCAACCAGTAGATATATTACATAATACAGAACCAAATTCAATGACTTTAATATATGATAATAGTATCGGAGATGGTGTTTGGTTTATATTAAACGGGCAAGTTCAATAAAAATAAAATATAAAAACAATATACAAATGGCTAAAATACAACCAATAGTATTTCCAATTAAAGGAACTGCAACAAATTTAGAATTAAAAGTTTTAGGATTTTCAATGGATGCTAAAACTGCTGACTTTTATTATCGTTTAACTTCTGATGGAGATTTGCATTTATTGAAAGCAGGTAAAGTTATTGATCAAGGAAACTTGACAATGACTAAAGAAGAATTTGCAGAATGGGGTGCAGATAATAATTACTGTATTCAATGGGCAGCTAACAAACTTGGTTTAACTTTAATTCCTTAAATATGTACAATTCACTTTCTAACTTTCTATTGATGATTCTCATCGGACTTATTGCTTTTATAGGTAAAGTCATTTATAATAAAATTGAGAAATTAATAGATGAGATAAGACAGATTATGATATCAGACATGGCTAATAAAAAAGATATTGAATCTTTAAAATTAACATCTGCAAATCATGAAAATAGAATTTTTAAACTTGAAAATATATAATATGAAAAGTAACAAAACAACTATCTTAGGAGCTGCTTTAGCAGTATTGGTAGCTATTCAGCCAATCATTGAGGGCACTGGTTATCATTTTGATAAAGAAACTATTAATAAACTTTTATTTGCAGGCTTATTAGCTGCCTTTGGTTATTTAACTAAGGATCATGATGTAACAGGAAAATCATAATGTATGCGATTATTTTTTGTATTTGTATGTTTATTGCTATCATCTTGCTATACACAGCAGAAAGCGACGAATCAGATTATTAAGGCTAATTCAAAGTTCCCTGAAGTAGTTGCTAAACAAACTGCTCTGTGGTATCCATGCAAGCCTATTAAATCCATTTCTGATTCATCTAAATACAAAGCATGGAAAAAGAAATTAGATGCTTTAAATAGCCTTAAAATTGATTCTGTGTTAATTACAGATACTTGCTATTTATTTGATACTATTGTCAAGAATAAACTTGTCACAGATTGCGAAATAATTGTGACTAAGTATAGAGAGATAATAAAATCTTTACCTGCTATTCATGATACTATCATAGAAATTGATTCAGCAAATGTATTTAATTTAACTTATCAGAGAGATTCTGCTCTATTGGATAAGTCCAAAATGGAGGTTAGATATAAAGTATTTCGTAAAATATCCATATTTTTATTTTTATTTATTGTAGCTTTATTATTGTTATATGCAAGTAAGCAAAAATTGTATTGATTTAATTAAGAAATTTGAAGGGTTAAGTTTGAAATCCTACAAGTGCCCGGCAGGACTTTGGACTTGTGGATATGGGAATACTCAGTGGGAAGATGGAACTAAAGTAAAAGAGAATCAAACTATAACACTTGAACGAGCAGAAAAACTACTAACGTTTTGGGTTAATAAATACGCTAATAATATAACAGTTAAATGCAACCAGAATCAATTTGATGCCATGGTTTCATTTGCCTATAATACCGGAATAGGTAATTTCAATACAAGTACATTAAAAAAGAAAGCAATTGTCAATCCTAATGATTCATCTATTAGAGATGAATTTATGAAGTGGGTTAATTCAAATGGAAAGCAATTATCAGGACTTGTGAAAAGGAGAGATGCAGAAGCAAATCTATACTTCAAAATATGAATCTAAAACAAGTTAGGACTAACAGAAAACGCTTATTTTTTGACATTGAGGTTTCAGCAAATATCGGGTTATTTTGGCAATCAGGATTTAAACTTAATATAGGTCCTGAAAGCATTATCAAAGAAAGGGCTATTATCTGTATATGTTACAAGTGGGAAGATTCAAAGGAAGTTCATTCTTTAGAATGGGATTCTAAGCAATGCGATAAAAAGATGCTTCAGAAGTTTATTCAGATTGCTAATACTGCTGATGAGTTAGTAGGACATAATGGCGATAAATTTGATTTAGCATGGATAAGAACACGATGTTTATTTCATCGCATTGATATGTTTCCAGGATATACTACAATAGATACTTTAAAAATAAGCCGGTCAAAGTTTAAATTCAATAGTAATAAGTTAGATTATATAGCTAAGTTTCTTGGTGTAGGAGAAAAGATAAAAACTGACTATGGTATGTGGAAGGACATTATGCTTAATAAGTGTAAAGTATCAATGTCTAAAATGGTAAAGTATTGTAAAATGGATGTGGTAGTTCTTGAAAAAGTTTACAAAGAATTATCAGTACACATTTTGTCAAAGGTTCATTACGGAGTTATCTTTGGACAGGATAGAGGATCATGTCCTGAATGTGGTTCTGATGATATTGTTAGAATGTGTAATAGAGTATCTGCTTCAGGAGTTAAAAAGATTCAGTATCAATGTAAAACCTGTAATAAATATCATACAAAAACTGACAAATGAGAAAGATAATAGAATCACTTTTAGCAGTATATCCAGTAAGTGAAAGAATAGCATTACTTGAAAGTTTATGTAAGCAATATCGTAGAGCAAATTCTATCAGGATAAATGCTAAACAAATGGGAAGGAAAGTAGATGAAGATAGACCTGACTTAGAAATCCTTAAAAATCATAACTAATGGATAAAGAATTAGAAGAACCTACACCGGAAGAAGTTGAAAAGGAAGAAGTACCTGAGTTAGATGTAGAATATACTACAAGGACTGATTATATCAGTTGTGCTTTCTATGCTATTTCTTCTGTTGAAGGACTTGATACAGGAATAATGACAAAAGAAGATGCTAAAAGAATTAAAAGAATAATGAGAAAATCTCTTAGGATAATTGATGACTGCATTAATGAGATGCACGATGAATTATTTGACGATGATGAAGATTAGAATTTCATAAAGTTTTCATGGTTTTAGGTTTTTGATTTTGATTGAAGCGGACTGATATTTTTATATCGGTCCTTTTTTTATCCTTTCTTAAATATATTTCTTTTTGTAATAACTCAATGTTTATAGTACTTTCAGCGAACTAAAAAAATTATTTTAAAATTATTTAAAAAAAGTTTCAAAAATATTTGTTTTGTAATCCTAATCTATATATCTTTGATTTATCAAACAAAAACAAATAACCATGACACGATCTAAAAAAACTTACAAACTTCATAATGTTCTACCTGCTTATACAGTTTCAGAATGGTTTGATTATTATAAAAATGGTGTTGAAAGAATTTATTCTACACCTGCTAATAAGAAAAAAGGACAAATGTGGGATGATTATATGACATTACTAAAAGACATAAAAATATTATTAAAAAAGAATAATGTAAAATTTATATAATTAACCAAAGACGTAGGGGTGCGACTAATCAACGCACAATTTTTTAATAATCAAAATCAAACAACATGAAAAAAATCGGATTTAAAATCGCCTTGCTTCTTATCCTATCAATCTTAGTAGGATCATTAATCGCACTTTCTCACATTTACTACATTATCTTTCACAATTAATCAAAACTAAAAATCAAAATCATGTCACAACAAACAGCCTGGGAAATACTCCTACAATCTATCAGAGAATCTTCAGCTACAGCAGATGAAAAAATATTAATTTTAAATTCTTTACAAAACTACTTAATCTCTAAAAACTAAACTATGTTAATCTTTTTAGGTATAATCGCAATCTTATCTACAACCTACTTAATCAAAATCCTTTATGACGAAAAAAAGAAAATTGATGAAGAAGAAGCACAGTTCACTGATACTTCTGTTACTAAGCGAATCAAAGAAAAGTATTCACAAACCAATTTATATAAAAACTAAAAATCAAAAATCATGCAAAAATCAGAATCAATTAAACACATCGCACAGGCACTTATCATTTTTCATGTCAAAGTTGACACAATTAAGAAAGATGCTAAAAATCCTTTCTTCAAATCAACTTACGCATCATTGAGCAATATCTTAGACGCTATTAATGAACCATTGATAGAATCAGATTTGACAGTATCTCAATTCCCTACTGGAGATAACGGATTAACTACTATTTTGATTCATGGTGCTTCCGGAGAATGGATACAATCAACTTACGAAATGAAACCAGTAAAGGATGATCCACAAGGCAGAGGCTCATGTATTACTTATCAACGTAGATATGCTTTAGCTTCAGTATTATCTTTAAACATTGATGAAGATGATGATGGAAACAAAGCTACTTATCCTACAGGAGGTCCTGATAAACAATCAGAAAAGCCGTGGCTAAATAAGAATAGTGATGAATTTGCTAAGGCTCATGCTTATATGCTTGACAAAGGAGATATCAATAAGATAAAAGCTAAGTATAAATTATCTAAAGAAGTTGAAACATTATTAACCACTAAATAAATAACCATGTTACCTACATTATCAAACGGATTAACTAAAACACAGATTAAAATAGTTGCTCAAAATTCAGTAAATGAATTGCTAAATAATGGCAATATCTTAGAAGCAGCTGAAATGATTTCAGTAATGGAAACCTTCATAAAAGAAGTAAGAGCATCAAAAGAATTTACTGATTACGTTAGGGATGAAGTATCTAAGAACGGAAAGGATATAACTAATGCTTCCGGAGCAAAGATTGAGTTAGCTGAAACAGGCATTAAATATGATTACTCTAAATGTGGAGATGATATATTAATAGATCTTGAAAAGCAGTTAGAATTAATAGAAATTGATATTGATCAACGTAAACAATTTCTTAAAACATTGCCTTTATCAGGTATTGAAATCGTAAATGAGGATGAAGTTACAAAGATTTATCCTCCAAGTAAACAAAGTAATTCATCTTATAAAATCACATTATGCAAGTAAATACATATATCGCAATAGAAAAAATAGCTTTGGATGAGTTTGTGACACGAAAGTTTTTTATAAACTATTTAAACATAGGCAAACATTCAGAATTAAAATTGGATAATATACCTTTAGGAACAATAAAACTTTGGAATCCTGATACTGATTCCTATGGTTACGAATCTTCGCTTAAACATTGTATAACATATTATGCAGATGAAGTAGAGATTATTAAAAAGTATCATCCTGAAGCAATTATATTACCTTTCATGAATCGTTTAGATAAACTTAAAAAAATACTTAAAGATGATTTGGATGTACCTGTTAGAAGATTCAGTTGGTTCTTATAGTAAAATAGTCTATGGAGTTACTGGAGATAGAGTGGCCATATTAAGATATGATAATCCATCTTTAGTACTCCATGAATCAGGGCATAAGTTTTACTGCATAAATAAAATATTAACTTATAAAAAAATAGATAAAGTAAAAGATGAAAAACCTAAAAACAAAAAAAGAGTTTAAGCCTAAGCCTTGGTTAAAGAAACCTGAAGAAGAAAAGGTTGTTATGGTATATGCTTATGTAAAAGCAAAGCATAAAGAAATAGCTGAAGATACTATCAAACAATTATTAAACAATCTTAAAAACTAAATCATGATATATAGAGATCATTTTCAAAATTATAAAAGATATACGATTCCAAAGGCTCAATTGATTATTGCAGATATACCTTATAATTTAGGTAATAATGCATATGCTTCTAATCCTGCATGGTATAAAGATGGAGATAATCAAAATGGAGAAAGTGAATTAGCTGGAAAATCATTTTTTGATACTGATGAAGATTTTAGACCTGCTGAATTTATGCACTTTTGCTCTACTATGTTAAAAGCTGAAAATAAAAAAATAAAAGTTGAAGGTGAATCAAGGCAAAAAAGTGAAGCTCCTTGCATGATTATATTTTGTGCTTTTGATCAGCAAATGTATTTAATTGAATTAGGAAAAAGATATGGATTAAATAATTATATAAATTTAGTTTTTAGAAAAAATTTCTCAGCTCAGGTATTAAAAGCTAATATGAAAATAGTTGGCAATTGTGAATATGGATTAGTATTATATCGTGATAGATTGCCTAAATTTAGAAATAATGGTAAAATGATTTTTAATTGTATTGACTGGCCAAGAGATAGTGAAAGCGAAAAAATACATCCTACACAAAAACCTATTGAATTATTAAAAACATTGATTTCTATTTTTACCGATGAAGGAGATGTTGTTATTGATCCATGTGCTGGAAGTGGATCTACCTTAATAGCAGCAGAAAGATTAAATAGAAAAGGATATGGTTTTGAAATAAAAAAAGAATTTTGGACAAAAGCAAATAAATGGTTAATGGAAGAAAAACAAAACAAAATTGATATTGAAAACTATGGATTTGCTAAATCTAAAATAGAAAAAACAACTCCAACTTTATGGAAATAATTTTTAAAATTTAAAATAATTAATTATGTTATGTGAAAAATGCTATTGCGAATTAGAAATGAATACTATAAAAAAAATAACTTCAAATGATGTTATAAATAAGGTTTGCGAAATTTACAAAGTCAGTCCTACTTTAGCTTTGGGAAAGTTCAGATGGAAAAATTTAGTAGAATGTAGGCAGATTATATCTCATATTTTAAGAAACGATAAATATTTAAGTATGAGTTACAAGTCAATAGGTTTTATGTTAGGCAGAAGGGATCATACAACTATAATACATTCTATCCAATCCATTGAAAATTACATTGATACTGAACCAGCTTTTAAAGAAAAAGTTATCAACATTTATAAATTAGTTTATGGTTCTGCTGATTATTTTAATAGATAATTAGTATATTTGATGACAATTTCATTACGAGGTCGCATCCGAAATGAAATTTATTTTCAATCCTTAAAGGGGTAATGTAGATGCGACTTACATTATCCCTTTTTTTATTTTATGGCAAAAGATCCAGCTTTTTTATTCTATCCTAATGATTGGATAGGTGGCACAATGGGAATGACATTTGAAGAAAAAGGTGCTTATATGGAACTCCTAATGATGCAGTTTAATCGTGGTCATATGACCTCTCATATGATTGGTCAAGTTGTTGGACAAGTTTGGGATAAAGTCAAGCACAAATTTATTCAAGATGATAAAAAACTATGGTTTAATGAACGATTAGATATAGAAATTAATAAAAGAAAAAACTTCACAAAGTCAAGAAGGAACAACATTTTAGGCAATAATCAATATACTAAAAATAAAGAAAATGAAAGTGGTCATATGACCTCTCATATGGAAAATGAAAATGAAAATGAAAATATAGATATAAATAAAAATAAAGGTAAATATTTCAAAAAAGAAGAAATTACCATATTACCTGAAAATTATATAATTAGTTCTATTCAACAAATTAAAATACAGAAGCAAAAAACAATAACTGTAAATCAGGTTAATGACCTATGGGAAGTATTTAAATCTCAATATCTTACAGGAGAGCAATATTATCATTCAGAGAATAAAGTTTACTTACATTTTGTAAATTGGATTAAAAATCAAAAATTTGAAACTAATGGAAAACCAACAACTGCAGAAGATAAATTCAACGCATACAAGGAATATGCAAATAGATACAGTTAAACAGGCTTTAGAAGGATTAAAGATATCAGAAGCATCTGATAAAGAACTTAGCCAAAAGTTTGGAATAGTTTACTGGATGATAGGATTAAGACCACAGCACTTTCCTACTGCTGAACAGGACCAATTCTTATTCAATTACATAAGAACTAATTATCCGAATAAGACAGTAAACGAACTAATAATAGCATTTGACAAAGCGATTAATGGACTTTTAGATATTGATGATATTAAATGCTATGATCAATTTACTTTAGAATACTTTTGCAGGATATTTAATTCTTATCGCAGATGGCTTAAAAACTTCTCAAATGAGAATATTAAACAACAAGAAATAAAAGCGTTACCAATGGCAGAAACTACAGAACAGGAAATGAAAGAAGATATTCAATACTATCTTAATTCAGATTTAAACATCAACTTTATTCCTCCTTACTTATTTGATTATTTAGAAAGGTTAGGAATGTATAAATTATCAAAACTTGAAAGAATTGCTATTTTTGATAAAGCAAAGGATTATAGAAAGCAACAATTGAAAGAGATAGCCAGTTCATTTAGCAAAGAAGATATTGCTAACTATAATTACTTTTGCCATAAGTTAGAAGTAGGATTTGATAAAGATAGTCAGGAATTATACAATCTTAAAAACTTAGCCAAGAAAATGGCTTTTATTGATTATGCAAAGAATAATAAACTTTAGTGGAGGGAAAACTTCTGCTTACATGACCATACATGAATATCATGAAGGAGATTTAGTTTTATTTTGCGATACAGGAAGGGAGCATCCAAAAACATATAAATTCATAAATGATTTTGAATCACATGAGAATATTCCAATTATTCGTTTATCTTATGATGGAGGATTTCGTGAATTATTAAATAGAACAAAACAGATACCTAATAATTTTAAAAGATTTTGTACTGTTGAATTAAAGATAAAAACTGCAAGAAGATATTTAAGAAGTTTAGGTTTAATTAAATATGAAAATATTATAGGTTTTAGATATGATGAACCATTAAGAGTTAAACGTAGAAAACAAATGTGGAAAGGAGTTATTGATAAATTTCCATTATTTGACAATAAAATAGATAAAAAAATTATAAATGATTACTGGAGCAAAAAAGAATACAATCTTGAAATACCTTCAATATTAGGAAATTGTACTTTATGCTTTATGAAAGGCAAAAATGCAATTATGTCTATTTTAGCAAGTTATCCAGAATTAGCTGAAGATTGGATTAAGGATGAAGAAAATAATAAAAATATAGGAAAAGGATATACTTATTTTAATGGAACTACTATAAAACAATTAAGAGATATTGCTCAAAATAATTTATTTAAAGATTACGATTTAAGCGAAATTAAACCTGCATTTGATTGTGCTTGTACTTCATAAATTATGCGAAAAACTATAACACTTCCAAAACTAAAAGCTAAAGCACAAACTGTCTTTAATGCTTTTATCCGGAACAGAGATAAAGATTTAGGATGTATTAGTTGTGGCTCTAAAATAGACCATGCAGGGCATTACTTCAGTTCAGGTCATTATTCTGCTTTGACATTTGATGAAGATAATGTACATGGGCAATGTCTAAAGTGCAATAACTATTTGCATGGGAATCTGATAATGTACAGGATAGGACTTGTAGAACGCTATGGAGATAAGTACGTTATTAAACTTGAAAGCAAGTCAAAGAATAAAGTTTATAAGTATAGTCGCGAAGAATTGCAAGATGTAATTTTGAAATATAAAAATAGTTGATATCTTTACTCAATCAAATGAGCAAATGTTCTCAATATATTGAGCAAATATACAATCACAAAAAGATTGCTGATTTAATCTCAAAGATTAAGCCTGATGAACTACAGGATGATTTAAGACAGGAAATGGCTTTGGCACTTTTATCTATTGACTGTAAGAAAATAATTAAGCTACAGAAAGAAAATAAGTTAATAGATTACACGATGAAGATGATTTGGTTAATGGGAACTTCATCAACTTCACCATTTTACACAGCATTTAAAAAGAAAAAAGAAATTAACTTTGATGAATATTATTCAATAAATACTACTAATCATATCTCAGATGTCAGCTATAAACTGGCAAATAAGATATTAAAAGAAAAGATTGATAAAGGTCCTAACGATGCTCATGAATCAATTATTTTTAATAAATACGTAGAATTTAATAGTTCAGTTAAAGTGGCTGAATACTTTAAGATTCCTAAAAGTCATGTATTTGCAGTAGTAAAAAAGACAAAGCAGGAATTAAAAAAAGCATTAAATAATTTATGATAACAGCATTAGCAGGTTTTTTATTTGCTTATTACTTTGTAAATGTTGCAGGGATTCCATCTGCAATAAAGAAAGGATTTTCAATGATGCCACATCAAAGAATAAAGCCATTTGATTGTGTTACCTGTCTTTCGGTATGGTCGGCAGTTGCATTCTATTTGTTGCCAATTGAAGTAAGTTATTTTGTAGCGATAATATTTGGAGCAGGATTCTTAGGAACTAAAATAAAATAAATGTCAGGATATAAAGAAATTGAAAAGAAGTTAGTATACGATATAGATTTTGATTATGTCAAGAAGATGGCTGAAAGGATGCAATTGAATAGGCATAAATATCCGGTAGGTAATTGGAAAAAACCTTTAGAAGTTGAGGATTTAAAACAAGCACTTCTAAGACATTGCATAGAAGTTATGAATGGTAACTATTCAGATGAGCAGGAATACGGTCATCTTGTAGCTTTAGGATGTAATGCTTTTATGATTATAGAACAACTAAAACAAAAAGAGAATGTTCAAATTAACAGATATACTGGATAAAATGTTAGCTGAGTACGGAGATAGATATACTGAGTTTATCGTTAGTCCTTTGAACTATGATAAGTTATCAATGGAGTTATCTGATGAATGTCCTATAGGAGAACTGTCTTATAAAGGATTAACCATTATTAAAATGGATGAAGTAGAGGATAATAAAATTCATATACGATGAGAATATTAGGATTAGGTCATAAAATGTCAGGCGTTACTCTACATAGGGTAACTTTGCCTTTGGCGTTTATGAACGATATAAAAGCTACTGTAACTGATATTCCTTCTATTGAACTTTTAGAAGAAGGTTGGGATATAATATTCTATAATCGTTTAAGTCCATTAGACAAAGATTGGGAAGAAGTTAGAAAGCAAATGACTTCTAAAATAGTTATGGATATAGATGATGATTGGGTTCTTCCTGCTAACCATCTTAACTATTACGATTATTTAGAACGTAAGCCTATCATTGAGAATAATTTTAAATACGCTGATTTAATTACCTGCACAAATGAAAACATAGCTGAAAGAGTTTATCCATTCAATAAAAACATTCAGATATTTCCAAACGCTTTGCCTTATGGTCATCATCAATTCACAGATGTAAAAAGAGAAGATGAAAGAGTTAGGATATTCTGGGCAGGTGGCGTTACTCATCAGCACGATTTAGAGATTCTTAAATATCCATTACAAAGATTAAAGCCATTAGCAAATAAAATAAAAATGGTTTTAGGAGGTTACAATGATACTGATCCAATAACTAAGTATTTGTGGGATCAGATGTTTAATTCTTTTACTTGTAATGGTCAATTGCCTTATACAAAACTACATTCTTTAGAACCTATTAACTATATGCAGCATTATGAATGGGCTGATATTATGTTAGTTCCTTTAGAGAATAGCAGGTGGCATTCTTGTAAATCAAATCTTAAACTACTTGAAGCAGCGAGTAAAAAAGTTCCTGTGATATGTTCAAAGGTGCAACCATATACTTTAGATATGTCTGCTCCTGTGCTTTGGGTAGAAAAACAATCAGATTGGTTTAAATATATAAAAGACCTAATTTTAAATCCTAATAAACGAATTGAATATGGCGAAAAAATCCACGAATGGGCAACAACAAACTACAACCTATTTGAAATCAACAAAGGAAGAAAACAAGCATTTGACAACATTGTCAAATCATAAACACTTCTATGATTTCTATATGTCTTGTGGAGAGATAGTAAACTTTCATCATCATATACAAAATGAAATATTAATAGCTTATAGAGAATTAGCTGAACCTAATTATCATTATCAGAATACCTGTCCGATATGTGTATTAGGGTTCTTAGTAAAAGTTTATACATGGTACAATCAAAATAATAAATAAATAAATATGGCACATAAAGAACAAATTGATTTCTGCAATTCAGTAAAAAACAAATATCCTGAATTATTTAATACTTGTAAAGTTTTAGATATAGGAAGTTTAGATATTAACGGAAATAATCGTTATTTATTTATTAATCCTTATTATACAGGAATAGATATAGGAGAAGGTAATAATGTTGATATAGTTTGCAGTGGTCATTTATTTAAAAGCAAAACTAAATTTGATATTATTATTACTACAGAATGTTTAGAGCATGATATACATTGGAAAGAAACATTATTAAATGCTTATAATTTATTAAGGAAAGGAGGATTATTAATAATGACTTGTGCAGCTCCTGGAAGGGAAGAACATGGTACATCTGAAAATCATGGCTTTGCATCTCCATTTACTAATGATTATTATCGTAATATTAGTGAAGAAGATTTTAAGCAAGTTTTTGAATTAGATAAATGCTTCAGTGAATACGAACTAAAAGAAGCACACGAAACAATGCACGATTTATATTTTTACGGAATTAAAGATATCAAGATATGAAAATAAGTCAGATTAAAAGCAATCCTAATAATCCAAGAATTATTAAGGATGATAAGTTTAAAAAACTATGCGAATCAATAAAGGCACTTCCAAAGATGATGGAGTTAAGACCTATCGTAGTAGATGATAACTTTATTGTTCAAGGTGGCAATATGAGATTGAAAGCATTAAATGAATTAGGATATAAGGATATTCCTGATACATGGATTAAACAAGCTAAAGATTTTAGCGAAGAAGAACTAAAAGAATTTATCATTAAAGATAATGTAGGATTCGGAGAGTGGGATTGGGATGACCTTGCTAATAACTGGGATGTAGATAAACTTGAAGAATGGGGATTGGATATTCCTAATTTTAAAATTGAAGATGAAAAAGAATTAAAAGATTTATCTGATAATATAAAATCTGAATTTAGAATAGAAATTATATGTAAAGATGAAATGGAACAAGAAACAACTTACAATAAACTAATAGAACAAAATTATCAATGCCGACTTTTAACATTATAAGAAAAACAAAGCCTAATAAATCATTTAGAGTAGCTTCAGTAATTGGAAAATTTGATTTACAAAATGAAGAAATAATTGAACAATTTGAAGGTAATATAGATTTACCAAATAATTGGCAAATAGGTTTAATTATTGGAAAAAGTGGAACAGGAAAAACAACAATAGCAAAAGAATTATTTCCTGAAGAATACATAACAAATTTTCAATATAGTCAAAATTGTATTTTGGATGATATGCCTAAAGATAAATCTGTTGAAGAAATAACAAATGCTTTTAATTCAGTTGGATTTAGTTCTCCTCCTTCATGGTTAAAGCCTTATTCAGTTTTAAGTAATGGGTAAAAAATGAGAGTTGATTTAGCGAATGCTATTTTATCTGATAAAGAATTATTTGTTTTTGATGAATTTACTTCAGTAGTAGATAGAAATGTTGCTCAAATAGGTTCTTTTGCTATGCAAAAAGCAATTAGAAAATCTAATAAAAAGTTTATAGCATTATCATGTCATTTTGATGTTCAAGATTGGTTATTACCTGATTGGATATTTAATACTGATACTATGACCTTTCAAAGTTTTGAAGGGCAAAAAAAAAATAGACCAGAAATTAAATTTGAAATATTCAATACAGCAGATAAAACAATTTGGAAAATGTTTGCTAAACACCACTATTTAAGTCATAGTCATAATAATGCAGCAAATGTATTTATTGCAATAATTAATAATCAAATTGCTGGATTTTTATCAGTAATACATTTGCCTAATATAGATAAGACAATTAAAAAAGTACATAGATTAGTAATTTTACCTGATTATCAAGGAGTAGGTTTTGGAATTAAATTATTAGAAGAAGTCGGAAAGATATATAAAAAAGAAAAGTGGAGATATACTATTACAACATCTTCGCCAAGTTTGATTTATGCATTAAAAAAATTAATTAATTGGAGATGTATGTCATTTGGAAGAGGTAGTGAACATAAAGGTTTAAAAGATATGAAAAAAACGGGTGCAACAAATAGATTAATTGGGTCATTTGAATTAAAATAAAGCACAATAAAAGCACATGGCAAAGAAAGACATTGAAAAGTATCAGATACAGAAAGGACAGGTATTAAATCCTAATGGCAGACCTAAGAAATACGTTACTCTACTAAAGGAAGCAGGATATAAAGTTTCTGAAGTAAATGATACTATACAGGTAATGATGGCAATGGACTTAGATGAATTAGGCGAAGTATTTAGAAATCCTAAAGCAACGGTCCTGGAAAGAACAATAGCTAACGCTATGCGTAAATCTTTGGAGAAAGGAAGCCTTTATTCACTTGAAACATTATTAACCAGAGTATACGGTAAGCCAAAAGAAACTGCTAACATAACACAGGATGGAAAGATAGAGGTTGTATTCGTTAAGGGTAAAACTATCCTGTAACGCATTTACTTGACAATTACGATACTTTAATTGCAAATTGATATCAATGTACTACTCAAACAATAAAACGCTTTAAATCGCTTTAAAATGGCTAACACAATATTATTATCAGTTTCAATAATATCTGCAGTATTATTACTAACTACAATTATCATAATTGATAAAACTTTAGGCAAAGATTACGATTCAGATAATGAGTGAGTATTATGAAGTAATATTAATGATAATGGATACTAAGAAGGAAATGTCTATCGGATTGTTATCTGATGAGATAACTACAAGGTATGTCATTAATCAACTTGCACAATTCAATCTGAATCCTAACCATATTTACTTCGCCAGGCATATTACACTACACAAATTGGAACGATAAAGTGCAATATGTTACACTTTTTGCAAGGTAAGATGTGCAATTAATGACAAGTTATGCATGAAAAATGTATAAAAATTCATGCATTATCGGGTATATTATAATAGGATTTTGTAGATTATTTTCCACTAAAAGACAGTTTTTGTAGAATATTTTCTACTATAATGTGATTTTTGTAACAAATTTATAGCAGTATTTGTTACAAAGTGAGGGTTGTTTTAGTTTAAATTTGTAATAAAGTGAGGGTTGAAAGTGTTATTATTTGTAACGATTTCAATTTTTTTATTTCAAATCTTTAATTTATATTTGTTAAAAAATAACATCATGGAAAAACAAACAAAGGAATTTGCACAGGGTATTATCTTCAAGAGAAATGACAATGCTCCTGACTGGGCTATCGGTAAGTTATCATTCAAAGTAGATGAGGCTATTAACTTTTTAAAATCTAAAGAAAAGAAAGGATGGGTTAATCTTGAAGTAAAGAAATCTAAAGAAGGTAAGTTCTACATTGAACTTGACACTTTTGAAGCGAAGGGTATTCATCCATCAATAATATCAAAACAAGTTAAATCTGAAACTGCAGATTTGCCATTCTAATATATTTAGGAATACCTCTCAGAATGGACTTCAAGTCATGCACAGGTTAAATGTCCTAATAACTCCGATTGATGTGGAGCTACTAAGTAGCCATTACTAACATCTGACCAAGTTGTCAGTACGAGAGTTTAAATCTCTCATCGGAGTATTTATAATTAAATAATTGTACTAATAGTAATCAAAATCAAATAAATTTAAACTTATGACATCAATAGAATGGTTTTACAATGAAATAAAACATATCATACCAAATGATTTTTTGGGCAAATTTGAACAAGCTAAAGAAATGCACAAGCAAGAGATAATAGATGCTTATGAAACAAGTCATATATCAATGATGACAAGTGAACAATATTATAATGAAACCTTTAATAACAATTAAAAAATAAATAATGCGTATTGAACTTCCAGAACCACATATTAACCAACAAGTAATCCTTGACAGCTCAGCAAGATTTAGAGTTGTTATGTGTGGTAGGAGGTTTGGTAAATCGGAACTATCTCAGATTGAGATAATATCAAACGCATTACGAGGTTATAATGTAGCATACATAACTCCTACTTATAAACTTGCTAAAACATTCTTTGAGAAACTTACGCAGGTTATTCCATTTGAAAACAATAAGTCGGACCTGATAATATCATTCCCTACTAAAGG
>Ga0114973_10000396_pt1 | contig 32737 bp, 46 predicted proteins | sample M_140807_MF_Meta_FD_87025 | JGI IMG/M metagenome (GOLD analysis project Ga0114973, IMG submission 87025) | Freshwater microbial communities from Lake Montjoie, Canada to study carbon cycling - M_140807_MF_MetaG | ecosystem: Environmental > Aquatic > Freshwater > Lake | place: Lake Montjoie... | reverse complement strand
CATGAAAAAACATAGCGTACAAAACGCGAAAAAATCTTGCGATTTTATGATACTTTTATGTCACTCTTTTGATAAGTACTAAATGCCTCTCTATCGAGAGTTTTGCCGCTTGAAAATTTATTTATGGCAAACTTCAGTAGAAATCACATTGAAAAACAAGTTTTCAATATTGGAGATTTATCTCCAATGTGATTTCAGAGTACTTTACCGACGACGCTTAGCTATATGAATGAGGATTGTAACTATAATAGCATTTATAATAGCAATCTTTATCGCAAGCCCAGGATTGTTAAATATAGTCATGTCTGTAAACCCCTCCATCTGGTTAATCTTTAAGTACTCTATCAATTTCCTCTCTGACTCCTCAAATTCATCGTAATAATTTACTTGTCTATTCAGTATGTCACTTTTACCTGCCTTCTGGACTGCAATATATGGTACCGTACAGCATAGACGTAGTGACTCTTCATAGAATACATCAATGTCTTTTGTAAAGTCATAGCCTGCTAGTATTTTATTATAAGCTTCTATATTTATTAAACAGAAGTGCGAAGTTCTGCCGGTCACACTAAATATGGGTGGATTCGGTTCGATGATTTTTATATTCTTAACAGACGTACACCCCCCTAAGAATATATCCCATTCAGAACGCCTCTCCCATAGCATAGGTAGAATCTGTTTGAATGTATTTAACGAGTCTTCCTTTATAATACAATCATCTTCCAAAATAAGAACCCACGGATACTGTCTCTGTTTGGCAAGATTAATACTCTTGATGTGCGATTTCGCGCAGCCCTTCCAGCCAGGCGTTTCCTCTACTGCTGAAACCCGCTCTAAAGATGGCCATTCCCCAAACATCCTCTGTATTTCATTCCAACGGTCTACGCGTTTATCCAAATTTATAACTAGCGTACTTGGAAACTTCATCTAATTTACAGCTATCTTTTAAAGACTCTGTAAATAATATCATCTAAAAATACTACACTCTTAACTTTTGTCTGTAGCTCATTGTAATAATTAAAATCACCTCCTTGTCTTAAATCCCACTTGGCCTTATTTGCCAAATCGAACGGTATAATTCCATTCGGTGTTCCAATATCATCTTGAATAATCTTATTATTCTGTCTAGGTATAACTAAGTCATTATTGTGTGAATAGTCCATTTTTGCTATATATAGTACTTCGGGATCCGTGCATTTCTGTCGCAGCTCTCGAAAAGACCCTTTAATATACTCATCATCATCATCAGCATGCATAATATATGTTGTGTTCGGACTTAATAGCGATTGATATTTTGTCCTTACAGCATGCCCCTTAGAGCCTAAATTTGGTTTTTGAACAATTATACTGTGATATGATATATGGCCGGAAAACCAAGACTCGTCGTATCCTGCCTTTTCTTTCGCACCAGCACCATCAAATACAATTGTTATAGCATCATTTTCAGTCAGTTCATCCTTTAAACTGTCTAAAAGGTTTTTTAGCGTTGGCCTTCCCGCAGTTGCTATGAGAATGTGAAATGTTGGAACGACAGTATCTTGAAATCCTTCTTTCATAGATACATAATATAAAACAAACAGTATTATAAATATTGATATAATCAATAGGTATACATTTCTATGAAGCCTCTTAGTAGCCATCCTATATTGTTTTTATATTTATTTTGGCAAATTCTATTTGAACTCAAGGATTGAAAACTTGTTTTCAATGTGATTTCACGCTCTAGCAAGTACAGTTAATCCATTATTATTAGTGAATCTCTCTTTCAATATCCACTCAGGATGCTCTCTCAAGAATTCCTCTACAGCAGGCCACAGGCCTTTCTCAATCTCACCTACTGGTATTCCACTCTCCTTAGATTGCTCTTGTATATTCAATCCTAGCCGAATGGATTCGCCATACTCACCATCTACTGTTGTATCATGTAGAACGATGTACTTCTTTGCGTATGAATGCCATCTGGAAAGCTCTCTTTTCAGATGCCCATATACATGCCATGTATCAATAAAAAGAAGCTCTGTTTCCTCTAATGGACATGTCAAATCACTCTCTTTATAGAAGATTGCGTTGATATTCTCAATTTCACATATATCAAGAAAGTATTCTATCTCATCACACTCAACTAAATCAACTAATACCATACGAGCGCCCTCTTTTCCTCTGATACCATTCCCCAACGCGTAACTACTAGTAGCTCCCCGAACTCCACACTCAGTCGTATGCGTACATTCGGATGCATACTTTGAAAGTGTAGGTAAGTGCTCATTAATGTCAGAAGGACGCTTACATGACGCCAAGTAGCCTCGCTCTATAAATGACATTTGTATATAGTAATATTATAACCTTATCTATCAACCGCAAAGTATTAAACAAGCTGGCTGTTATTCTCTCGCAACAACCCAAGATGTAGTAACTCTGCTGTACGATTTGCCGGTACCTCCTCTCGCACATATTTTGCGAAAATATGCTCCATAGATGGATGAGTTGCCATTTCGATGTAATTAAAATCCTTAAGATAACTATATCGTATGGCATATAACCCTAAGCAACAATCATCATAAATATAGAGCTTATGTATTACATCATAGAATTTCACAAACGCATCATAATCATCTTTAAGTCGTATGACTGTTTGTATAAAAGACGAATCATCAAGTGTGTACAATCCTGTTAACTTTACTATGATATCATCATCCTCAAACCCATACATATCTCCTAGAAGCACCAGGTCATGAAATTCTTTCATACCTATCTTTGTAAAGCTCTTAATACGATTTGTTTCTGTATAGAAAAGATTGACCCCCTCTATAGTATCAAATCCGGTTGAACGTTTACCATTATTCTCAACTATGTAGAGTTCTAACGGAAAGTTTTTCGCAATTTTTAGAGTATTCTGTATCTGATTCATGTACTTCATCTCCCTTTCAGGTGTGTTTATACTTGATGTGATAACGAATCGGAACTTCATTTATATCTGTTTATTAATTTAATATGGAATCTAAACACATACTTACGCTTCATCGCAGTGCGCCACACAATTGTCTAGGCGAATATGCTTAAAAAGACCCTCTCCTGTGGCAAGTTTGTACCCATGTAACTTTTCACTGTTATTCCCTTCTAACCACATAACTGTCTCTATTCCATTGTACTTGTCGTCTGTATTCGCATGCTTCTCAAGAATTGGTAAGATAATATCTTTTAGAAACTTTGTTTGTGCCATATAGGCATTTGTAGACCAATGATAGTCGGCAAAGTCGCACAAATACCATTTATAATTAAACTCGGGAGGTTTAACTGTAATAAATGCATCTGGAACCTTTTTATCTGGATGCTCTATAAAATGTACTATTTCAGCAAGATGAATATAACCGTTATAATCGTAACCCTCTAATTCGGCATCACTCACCGGAATCATACTACGCGAATGTAAAGGTTTCCCTGGATTTTTCCTATCTCGTAAACGTACATACTTCACATCTTTCTCTCTCATCAATTTAAGAGAGTCATCAAGAACCTTCCTCGTCTTTTCTTCATCATTTACTAACATAAAATCAACTTCCACCATGATAAAATACGGAGTTTTTACATGATTCACTATATCAATAAATGCCTCTAAAACCCCTACGTTTTTAGAAGTTCCTAATACCTTTGTAATGCCATAACTCTCCGCAAGCTCATCATCTTTGCTTGTACGCTCCTGAAAATAAATCATGGGTGTCACCATATTCAATAACCCATTCTTCTTATACGATTCGAGTGTGTTCTTCAAGGTCTTCGGCGAGTTCCATGTCAAGATTGCGAGTGTTATATCCTTCAAACTCGTGCGCCGAGTATTCCTTACCCCCTTGAACACATTCCGCTGTGTCCAAAAATTACTATAATGTTTTACCTTGTTCTCACTCATTTCATCCCTATACTCTGGATACTGACCCACTATCTTCTTACCCTTGTACTCTATCTTGCCCATTGTAACCCCCTTTTCCTCTGTACCTACGAATTTAAACGGTAACTTATTAATATATCTCTGTGATTTATTCATCTTTACCATTTCTCCTAAAAGACATGGGCCCGTCACAGACAACATACTATTTTTATAGAGTTTCAGCTTACAATTATCTAGAATTCTGTCTATACAGCCTTTAAAGATTGGATTTTTAGGAGGGCTCACTAGAAATCCATTGTACAATCCAGTATGATGTTTACATCGTAAATTAACATTATCCGCATGATTCGCCACCACGTCAGTAATAAATATTTCATTATGCTCTTCTATAAGTGAAATGAGTGGGACTGCTGTGTAGAATTTGGCATCTAGATACACACCTCCCAGCATGTACATAATACAATATCTCCAAAGGTCTGATTTATAAGCCCCTGGCTTCAAACTTATATAGGCATCTACCACAGTTCTATCAAAATTATCTTGTATAAATTCGAGACATTTTTCGTGCGAAAACAGATAATGTTCAAATTCTGGATTCATCTTTATAAGACGATGCATACATTCCCTCATTTTCGGGGGCACCATGTTTGTAGTCCATGACTGATATATAGCAAGGGGAACTCCGGAAAACTCCTTCTTATCTTTGTTTGCCCTCTCTGTAAAAAAGGGCATACCGCGTAGTTTCTTACGTGTACTCCCCATCTCCCTATTGGATACCCATATTTTATATAGATATTAAATAGGATAATGTCGGCAAAGACCCGAAAGAAAAAGGAATGTAGATGTAATTCATGTATTTCTGAACGTACTGGTAAAGCTATGAAACCACTTCGTGTGGCTATATGCTTCTTCGGGCAGCCACGTCGTGCGGCAGAGGGATTCGAAACTTTCAAAAAGCTAATGAATCAATCCTGTCATTCAAATGTCACTTTTGATATATTCTTCCATACATGGTTGAAACATGAGAATCCCGGGGGGAAAATATCTTACACTACATCCTTGTTTCGAGACCTGAAAAAGAAAGATACAGATGTTGATGCTGATATAATCGATAAGCTAGTAAGCATGTATAAACCTAAATGCTTTGATGTAAACACTCCCATTGAGTTTCAGAAGGATTTATACGAAAATACGCTTATATACCGTAGGACAAATGAATATGGCAAAGAGAATGCTAATAATAATGTCTCTCAACAGTTTTCTAGACAAAGGGTACGTGACCTTCTTCACTCGTATATAAAGGCAACTGGTATACATTACGACTTTGTTCTCGGCTCACGATTTGATTATCTGAACAAGATTGATATTAATTTCAATATCTTAGAGCCGGCAAATCTACACGTGGGCTCTTATAGAAAACCTAGAACTAATACTCCAGATGCCCTTGTAATCTCAAATCAATCAATGTTTCTAAAAGTCTTCAATATCTTCAACAATTTGCCTAAGATTGTTAACAATAAGCGCTTGGCAGATCATTTCACAACTGTCTGTAAGCGCGAATTATATATTTTTCATCCCGAAGAGCTTCTTCATATCAACTATATTTACTATTATAAAGATAATAAGCTTATCGAATACCATGATGAAATCCCCAACTTTCATAAGTAATTAGTCATCTCTCTGCCAATGTAGATAACTCAATTCTTCATAGCCTCCACACTGTTTACATAGATCCGGCTCGAGCTCTATTATATGTAACCATGGCTTATGAACTCCAAAGGACTCAGGGGCATAAATGCTCTCGATAGAAAAGCGGGCGGCTTCCTCTGCGCTCGGCTTGTACGGTTTCACCGCGTCACAGCCAGAGGAAAAGAAGCCGTCCTCCTGGTGTTTACCTTTGGGACATTTTTCCAGAATTTCCAACATTTTGCTCTTTCGTCGTAGGGAGAGCCCGCCATTCCCCACATTTCCTGTATGCTCTGAATGTGACCACGGGGCCCCTACGTAATCATACTTCATGAAGTCCTTCAAGATATGCCCCTTCCCCCTACACAATATACTATCCGTCTGCATCATCATAAACATCTCAGTAGGGATTTCATCCAAAATGCTCTCACGTGTCATCATCAAAGAATTATAATAATCAATATCGATATTTGATGGCCTACCGGGTATCATTTTCATTATAATACGTGCCTTATGCCCTGGAAATTTCTCTTCGATTATTTGTCTCATCCAATTCTCATTTTCCGTGCTATGAAATAACATAAGGTCCCAGCTGCTGTCTAAATTCTCAAAGATACTGCGAATAATAATAGGGAGTGACTTTGGCTTTCGCCCCTCTATCAAAACAACAGTGTGCCTCTCAGAGCCACCCTTCTGTTTTCTACGTCGCCTCGTACTTCGTCTTGTACGTCTTTTTTTCAACATCTCCTACTTCCTACATATATATTTTAGGGTAGATAGGTGTGAAATATGGGTCTCCATTATTGGAAATACGATTATCATCCATCACATGATATGTAGGATTCTGGCGAAACAGATACCTCTCTGGATCATAATAGTCGTTACCAATTTCCGTCTTAGACAATCGTTTGTAATATTTACCGGTAGACCACCAAAAGTTTCCTGCGAAATGTGGTGTCATTACTGGTTGAATATCAGTAGTATACATTACACCTACCACATCCTTTGTCTTTAACTTAACAAGGCAATTCTTATAGTTCTTAATTAAGTAATATTCCATATAACTCGACCACAAGCGTACGTTATTCAGCTGGCTATCCTCCCTGCTGACACCCTTGGAATGTATGTATAAGAAGACATCTTCGTTCTGTATATACTCAGAAATACGAGATAAGGTATACCGCTCATACGTTTTATCATTTGCAGCAACTGCTGCTGTAACAAACTTATTTGGAAGCGTTTCCAAATACTTCTTCACATCATCCAAATAACTTGGCTCACCTGTTAGAAAACAATACACCTTTGTCACTTCATCGTATAATCCACTATAAATTATTTTTGTAGTCTGGTCCTGTACCACCGGTAATGTATTCCTATTACAGTATACGTGATAAAATACATAGATATTGGGTGTATTCACGAAACCCTCCCTACTATTTCTATAATACAATATGAGCACAATAATCAATATTATTCCAAATAGATACATTTGATGGTTTTTACGCATCTCCCTAGTTAAGATATATACTATAATCCGGGACTTTATTGCCCGGCGTAAATAACTATACAGAATAGGATGAGGGGTAAAACTCGTGGAAAAATAGATTATTCAGAACTCGGCGAGGGCCGCTCAAAATCTATCTACATAGAGCCAACTGTGAAAGACACTGCCGTCCTAATCGCCTTCTATAACCCTGCTGGCTTTCGCCGTATTCTCAATAATGTACGTTATGTTATGAAAATTATGAAAGAGAAGAAAATACCCTACTTCATAATTGAATGCGTATTTAATAATAGGGCGCAGGAAATCCCTGAGGCTGATATGGTGGTCCACTCTAATTCGTACATGTTCTACAAAGAACAACTCATGAATAAACTCGAACCAATTGTTCCTAAGCAATATACAAAACTCATAGCCCTCGATGCCGATATTGTATTTGACTCCCCTGATTGGCTAGATAAAATATCCGAATCCCTCGATAAATATGACGTCGTACAACCCTTCATAAAAGCCTGCTGGCTAACAGAGGATAATAAGCGTGTATTCAGCTGTAAGAACAGCTACGCATACGCATATACAAAAGACTATGCCCTCGATAGAAAATCACTTTATACGTACCACCCAGGTTTCGCATGGGCGTTCCGACGCGACGTATTCCAAAAGCTGGGTGGATTCTACTCGAAAGCCATCCTCGGGGGTGGTGACACCTTCTTCCTTTTCAATTTCTACGGGACTACAATTCCCAAGTTCTGGTTGGAAGAATACAATACGGGTGGCAATATACTTGTAACAAATGAATGGGGAGAATACAATCAAAAATTTCAACAAGTGAAGCCCACACTCGGATATACCAACTTAACCGTAATGCACCTCTTTCACGGCCTCATGAAGAACCGGAAATACGGCTCTCGCTATGATATTTTCAAGCCGTACGAGCACATGGAATGGGATGAACTCTTTACAACAAACAAGGATGACCTCACAGAATTCAAGAATCCCCGCCTCCGGAAACTCCTTCTACGATACTTCAAAGAACGCAATGAAGATATTCCTATTGAAGATGCCAGGCGTCATATGACCCGTAAAAAGAAAAGCAATTGAAGACTCGAAAACATATTAGGACTTCTCCTTCGAGGACTTGTCCCAATATCCGAGTAAAATGCTCTCGCTTTTATGTCCGTCCAGGCAAGAATGCTAACCGGGTCTCTTAAACCCTTTCTCACTCCGGAGGGTGCCATTGTCTTCACTCTCACAAATAACGGCTACAAGTACCTCACCTATAACCTTGTACTTCACCTTACAGGAGTCCCCTGGAAGCTCTGCGTTATTTGCTCTGACTCCGGGTCCTTCCGTTTCTTCCAATCCCTCCAAGTTCCCTGCATCCGCCTCCAGACCTATCTCCCCGAATTTGGACCAGACCCTTCCCTCTTCGGTACTCGTACCTTCCAACTCCTCAATCTCAAAAAACTCGAACTGCTCACCCACTTTTCCTCTGACCCGGCAATCAAATATGGTGTGTACATGGACGGCGATATCGTAGTCTATTCCAACTTTCTCCCTGACATTCTTGAACGCCTAACAGTCAGCAATCTATATCTACAGTGCGATGAACAAACCCGGGTGGATTGTAGTGGAAATCCATGTCACAACGCATGTAGCGGTTTCATAGCATGGTCGCACGGAGTTGATACACGTATTTTCAAATATGATGCCGCTGTTTGGAAGTCTCAACCCGAGGACCAAATTTTCATCAATAAAAAGATACGAGAGCTTGCTGTACCCTTTAAAACTCTTCCACGTACTCTATATCCAAATGGCTCTTTCGTTAGTCTTTTCAATAATGGCTCTTTACGAAAGAGAGACGCCTTTCTTCTTCATTATAATTATCTCGTAGGCGCCGCGAAAAAGACAAAGATACGTAATAACGGAGATTGGCTCGTACCGTACTAAAAAATTGTGGGGGCTGGGTGGTTGGAAAGCAGGTATGGACGAACTAACAATTAATATTCCTTCGGAGAAACCTGTACAAGTGGTAAAGACGCAGAGAGCCAGCAAACACTGCGGGACCTTTGCCTTTATTACACTTCAAGCCATTCTCATAACAGGAATGATAAAGATTGCTCTTAATTCCCCCATCACGGATGCCGAGCTCTTCCTACCCCTTGGAAGCTTCTTTGCCATCTATGCCGTCTGTGTTCTAAACGCAGCCTTCAATCCAAGATACGCGTCGAAGTGATTGTCGTATTACACAAAGGACAGCTCGTGTTCTTTTTCAACCACATTCGCAGCGATTGGTATTCAAAGAGATGATAGCAAGATGTTAGCATAAGATTATCACATTCTTCAAACGGGTTCATCGATATGGGACAGGCATCCTTTTTAGCTATGGCATCCTTCTTTATCAATTCGGCTACAAAGGCTGGAATAGGAGATACACTCTTCTTCAAATCATTGAAGTAAATGTGCATGTAGAATCGCTGTGCTTCATGTCTGCGCTTCACATTCTCATGACTGGCATTCCCCGAATAGCAATAGGCACCCAAGAACAAGTGCTTGTAGCCCGTGTCAAGAACTGGTATCCAAATCTTTTTTACAGGATGTAGGGCCTCATAGCCGACCTTCCACATATAGAGTACATGCGACTGTAACGTCACTTTGAAAGGATGCTCTCCCACCTCTGATTCCCGAAGCTCCAACTCGGCACTTACAGGCTTTTCCCAGACATTCATGTGCATTATTTTGTAGGATGTATGCGGCTCCTTGTAATTGAAGAACACAAAGTACGGACATATATCTTGTAGTGCTGGCATGCCAAAAAATGGCTGCGGCCCTGGTTCAAATTTTCGGAATCCAGTGCGGTCTCGCACGACGCTTGTAGCTCAGGAAGGCACTTTTGGCACCGAGATAGTAGGCCCTGTAGGCTGCCACGGAATTGCTCTTCTTAAATTCCTCTGGCATTGCTTGCGGTGGCTGGCGCCAACCTGTACCCAGTCCGGGTGGATTCGCCGCTAACCAATAGATGTGTTTCTGACAACTATGCTCTTTCGAGTAGCGGTAGGTGTATTCGGCACAGAGGAACTCTCCAAGCTGACAGAGCCACGTGTAATGCTCAATGCTCTCTCGTGTCCATATTGCCGACGGATGGTTCTTATTCCGAATCGACTTGTACCCGCGCTCTGTCGTACCCTTACGAAAGGGAGCTGTATCAAAGTTCATCTGGCCTGTGGCCCAATGCGCCGTATACAAGAGCTGTGCCGTCTCTAGAATCATTTTGACAACATGCTTGTCACAATGCCAACGCGCACAGCGCGATGGTTTGTGAGATAGATAGAAGATATTCATACCTGTCGCAGGGAGGCCTCGGACTTCAATTTTTTATCCCGTCTAAGTAAGATGGGGTTCACCTGTGACTTGGTGATAGCGTATTTTAAAGAAAATCTCTCGTGGATGAAGGATTTCGAACAATATCCCTTTCGGAATATCTACATCTACACGAAAGGAAAGACTCCCGAGCCACCTTTTCAGAGCAAATCGATAAAAATCATTCCGCTTGAGAATATAGGCCGCTGTGACCACACCTATGTGTATCATATTCATGAGAAGTACGATGATTTGGCAGATGTAACTATTTTCTGTACGGGCTCTGGAAACATCCCATTTAAGAATGAAAGTCTGCGGTTTATAATCCCTAAAGTGTTTGAAACGAAAAACTCAGTCTTTCGTGTCCTACACGAGCCAGATTATAAGCAAAAATACAAGGGATTCAAGGTTGGGGCATGGCGCTCAACGAACCGTAATAATCAGGAAAATTCCTCTCGAAATGTTTCCTATCCTTCCGATATTCGGCCCTTTGATAAATGGTACGACGCACATTTCAAAGGAATTGATATTGAACACGTGGCCTATGGTGGAGTCTTTTCCGTCAGTAAACAGCATATAAAACATCGTAGCAAGATTTTCTACAAGAAACTTGTGGATATGTTCCCTAAACACTCCAATCCGGAAGTTGGCCATTTCTTTGAACGAGTATGGATTGCTATCTTTCACCCAGTCCCAAAAGAATGCCTCTACCTTGCCCATGAGCATATTCCACCTCCTCGTAAACACGCAGGTGGTACACGCAAATTACGTCGTAAACAAAGTCGTAGGCGTTAGTCCCCAATCTCCAACTCGTTCACCACCGACTTTAGTCCCAGCCCAGGATGTCCATACGTAATTGGAGGAGTAATCAAATACATATTAATCTTATCAGCAAATTTTGCCAAATGTATGTCTGGAACATCTAACATATGCTCCATACATGGAAGTATCTTCTTTCCTATACTGTCATTGCGCACAACATAGGACCATATACCCCAATTCTTCATTCCCGTCATGTCCTTATCGAGCTTAATAAGATGCGGGGATACATTCGTCCCTTGTACCGTAGGCGTATTCTTATCGAGAAAGAGAATATCCCAATCACCTGCGTGCGTCTTTATCTCTTCTTCTAGAGCCAGAAGCCTGGCATGAAAGTCGGAAGTAATATGAATATCATCCTCCGAAATAAACGTGGCGCCTGTCGGGTCTGCATTCTTCGATAAATGGTCAAACAAGTTCTTGTGTGCCAAATAGGCACCTATCACCCCTAGGTTGAATATCTTTCCACCTCGATTCTTATAATGAGTCGTACCGACTCCCATGGCGGGTAGAGTATGCGCATCCTCCTTCTTAATAATCACACCATCCCAACGCTTCATATCTATACCGGCCTCCTTTGCCTGACGCTGCATCTCCGCCCAACGCTCATGATTCTTCAGCAAGTTAATCGTATACGACTCCTTAAAGAGGTTGGTGTGTGTGATTGGATTACCACCCTTTTGTCTTGTCTTTTTAACCTTTCGGACCCTTCGAGTTCTACGAGTCTTGCGCCTCGCTCTCATCCTATTAAAGCCCCAACTTTTATTCGCGCCTCGGTTTATTTCCATCATGTAGGACATACGACGGTACCTCACGATTCTGTACAAAGAACCCCTTTTCATCCTCGGGACATAGTGCCCAACGATGCTGTGCGCGCAAAACAAGTCCCAAAAGGCCATCAATAGGAAATACTACCTTGTTCTTTAAAAGATGCTCATATGACCCTATGACCTTCTCCATCATCGCCCTCCCAATTAAATAACAGTGCATTCCATTAAACTGATTTGTTGCCTTTGTCAGATTTGTAATGGGTCTCGCGTTATAACATCCACAGGAGCCCAACAGAATGAAATCATCCGTACCGATGAACGAATATTTCTTCGCTATCTCCTTCACATCCCGTAAATAGATTTCAACAACACCTAATGAAAATTTCGAGCCTAATGTACAATCATCTTCAAAAATACAAAGATGCGTCTTATTCTCAGCTAGCGCCTTCCGCATGGCACCTATATGACTTAATAGGCAGCCAATTTCACCCGCCGTTCGAATTTTCCCGGGCTCTGTGGCACACTTTGTAGGATGGTCTTTGACATCTCGAATCGCCTCAAAATGCTCCACCGGCCCAATTCCTAAGCGTAAAGACTCTATAATCGGCAATCGCTCAGTAGCATCGGACATATGTATTACATTCATACTGATAGTCTCGGGCGACCTCTCCACGAACTCTGCTAGAATATCTTGTAGAGTTCGTGTCATTCTATAGTTAGGTGGTCTCAAAGTTTAGGCCTTTACGCGAATTCCCTTATACAAGAGAGGCGTCAGGTTATTAGTCTGTGTAAAGGTGGCAATTTGAAAGTTCTCGCGTGTAGGAGCGGGAAAGTCGAGCACCCCCTTTTGCTGAAAGAGACCAAAAATGTACCGGTGCTTTCCTGAAGGAGGCTTTGGTGGAGTCCAAGGTACAAGCTCCTTCCCTGAAGCAGGGTTTATCCCCGTACAATTAATCACGAGCCAGTGTAAGTAACCCGTATTCGGTGGCGTCTTTCCTGACTCATCTGCCGGCATTACATCAGGGTCCCAACAGAGGAGTAAATAATTTGTTCCCGCAGGAGGTTGTGCCCATGTCGTATATGGCTTCGGCCTCGCTTCCGTCTTACTAAGAACATTTCCGAAGATGGCACCTGATAGAGAGCTATTTGGCTGGAATTTCACATTGAAATCAATCGCCATATTTGTGGCATACACGGCACCTGTATCGGCAAGAACATCAGGACTGGAGTTATTAGGGTCCGCTCCGCCGCGCTGTTTACGCGTCTTGCGCCCTTTACGTTTATACCTAGACCGCCTCGCCATCTCTAAATACCAATGACAGAAAAGATTATCAACATCTGGTTAGTGAATTCCCTATAGCCAAGTAACTGGCCTGCTCGGAGACGTATGGCCTTGTTTATCGGTACATCCAAGTCCCGCATTCTCTGTCTTAGCGGTACTGAGCCATAGGTAGCTGCCAAATCGGCATATAAGAAGAGTGGACGGCCTAGTGATTCATTTACCCAATTATGTAGCTCCCAGAACCATGTTTTCACGTAGGTCTTTAAATCTTTGTAGGGGATTGTCATCAAGACCTTGTCAACAGGATTCTCTTTCAAATATACCTCATAATGCTCCTTACAAGAGGGGCAGGGAATGACTTTCACTAAGGATTTCATAATACGTACTAGGGCACGGCGCTCATCATCCTGGTACTGTGGAAAGGGTGATGAGCCTACGCGCTCGGCAAGGCCGTGAAGAATACTCCATAGAATTGGACCCCATTCACTGGCATCTGGGTATATTTCAGGTGGCAGCTGACATGCGCATGGCATTTATATAAGACGTGTTATCAACACTTCTTATCCAAACGCGTTCTATAACATCCGAAAACCACGGATATAATTCTCGTTGCCGTAACAAGAACACGAAAAATCGCAAGATCCGTTACGGGAATTATACATTTATTACCGGGATTATTCGTCAAGCTGCAACCTTATAATTCGCAGTAGGCAGCTTTAGCTTTAGCTAGAATTATTCATCAGGCTACCATAAATGGTTTTACAGGGCTGCTGTAAGTAGCCTTTGACCTTAGGGCAATTACTCAAAATCCTCCGCGTAATTTATCACCTTTCTCTCCCTCAAATTGTACCTGGTCTGTGAGCCACTCATATCAATCTCGACAGATTCTGTTGAGCTTGCGATCTTAGGGTCCCTCACATAGTCGGTAAGCTTATCAGGAGATGTCTCCTCCTTCAACGGTACTATAAAGGGGTCCCTCTTCCCCGTAAAAAAATCCATAAAATAAACTAATGTTCGTCGGAGAGGGGCGAACATTCCTACTATCCAACAAACCCAATTTTTAAGCCCTATAAAAAACGCCATCCACCCCCTATCCATTCCTTCACCCTATCGCAAACTGGCAAGTATCGGGTCATACTATGCGTAGGCAGATGCTCTTCAGATGGTGTAAACGCAAGATAGTTCTCACGACATGTCTCGCGTCTCGGGTCGGTACTTCGCACACTACCATCCAAGTTTCGATTCAAATAGGCGGCCGCCTTTATCACCAAAGCTGCCCTCGGAACATTCGGGAAATAGATTTCATCCCATCGATTCGAGCACTCGAGTGTTTCCACTGTACGTAAAGCCTTATTCAATCTCGCCATCCGCTTTCGATAGGATGCCATAATCTGGGAATGCTTATGCGAACCTTCCGCCAAATAATAGGCAAACCCCTTCGCCAAGTGTTCAAACTGCTTCCCCTCTCGAGGAGCCCACTTGGCCAGGAGGCTGATATGCGTCGCCGTGTGAAGCGCTATCTCATCCGCCTCCAATTGCTCTTTTGCCACTTTAAAGATTTCATGTGCCGGAATAAATTCCGTTAACAAAAACATATCCTTCCATGAGCCGTAATAAGGTATAAGGTCCAAAAGGGTCAGGGCAAGGTCAGGCATATGCTCATAGAATCGCCCGAACATTACATAAAAGTTTCGACGACGACCAAATCCTCCACGGGCATCACGCTCGTGAAACATTCTCAGAATCAAGTCTATAATAGCACTATCCGACTCCTTTGATATTGCTGCATCCACAATGTCTTTGTACACAGACATCCTATACATATTTTGTCGAGCTGCCTTAGGTTGGAATGAGCTGCTGCCCTCCTTCATTTATTTTTCTGTCAAACGGTATTGATATATTGGAAGATAACATACAGGCCGATGGAAAGCTTCGAGTCTTTGTACCCTATAAACAAATCATAGACGTGCGCTACAATTATACACGCGGGGATGGGGGTACCTTGACTCTCGTAGTCAATAAAAATAGTTATACCTACCTATTTCCATGCGACGATTCCGGTATGAAGGTTTATACCCAAATTCTTGAGAAGATACCAGCCTAAGAATTAGGCCATATATAGGCATATGGACACTACTATCTTTCAAACGGCTGAACTGAGCGTACCAGGATGCTATAGAACACTTCATACCTATACCATGCGACCTATCATGCCTTTCGGGGCACGCGCCAGATTTGAAGAGGGTAGTGATGTAAAAGTTACAAATCCTACGTCACTTACTATCTGGCTTCAAAATGGATATGTCGTACAAAATACGAATGAAGGTCTAAGCATTTTTCCACCCAAACCGACGATACAGGAAGTATTCAGTAAAAAATCTGAGGGTATCTACTACCACTTCCACAAGGGAGTGACACGCCACAGAGGTGAGGAGACATTTCATTGGTCATCTGAAGTACAAGGACCCATCACACATGGTGTAATAACCTTTACACATCTGTGTGGGGAGTCGAATGTGTTCGATGATGATTGTCTCGGGTTATGTTAAGCATGCATGAGAATCGCCGCGTAGATGAGGGCAGCGTAGCTAATGAACAGAATGAGGCCTACAATTATAGTTGTACGCACCATTGTTTTCGATGTAGCAATATCCAACTCTAGCTGCCTATTTTTGTAAGACAAGTCCTCGGCATGGGATGCCCAATTGGAATTCGCCTCCTGTAAGTCATCAATGACACGCTCGAGAAGTGCTACGTGCTTCTCTGCTGGGCTCACGGGCTCCGATGTCTGCGTAGATTCAGATGCCTGTGATGCCGTTTCTGAGCCAGAAGCTACGGATGATGTCTCTGAAACGACTGGCTCATCCGTCTTCACGACCCTCCACGTATAGGCAATCGCGTAAGAAGAAGCCACCATCGCACAGGCAATCACCGAGTTCAATGTCATCTGAGTCATTTGAAGCATTTCTGTACATGTTTACAAAGGGATGACCGGCTCAATTTTTAGCGTCAGCCCCTGCACAAATCTTGAGCCCTTTGCCCACGCAGTCTCCTGAAAAACATCGCGCATTCCACGTACACACTTCTCTGAAAAGTTGCTCTTACGCGCCTTTTCAATGAGGTCCTTAATCTCCACCTGAGTTCCCTCACGAATCTCACAGGCTTCCAAAACCCACTTCACAAAGTCCCTCGTCTTATCTGTATAGTCTGATAGACGCTCCTTCGAAAATACAATAGGCGATAGGTGGGTGTCCGTCTCAGCTTGAATCTCCGTCGTCTCCGTATCAGTACCAATCGCCACACGCAGCACCGTCTGGACCTGCGCCTCTGCCTCCAAAATATAACTACTAAACTCGGCAAACATGGCGTCCGTCCTCTTCTTGTGACCCACAAGTGAATTCTTGTGCTTTGTGATGGCTTGCGCGTGACTTCTCAACAGATTCGTGATTAACAGCGCCTTATTCTCCAAGGTCCTCACCGCCTCCACATCATCCTTTAGAGGCTTCGACATTGCCTCAATCGTATCAAAAAAGGGACGCAGGGTCTGTAAATAAAAGGCGGGGTCGTCATGTGCCATGAAATGCGAGATGAAAAGAATGAAACGACCGTCATCAAGAAACTCCAGGTCAATGTCGCCCCCACGCGATTTGCCCACGATTCCCTGGCGAAGACTCACCAGGATACCGCCCTTGACATCTGGGTGTAGGCGTAAGTCCCGACGGAATTTATTCACCTCTTCTGTCGAGACCATACGCGTATAATTCTTCACCTCCCAGAAATAGGCCCCTGACGCACGCGTCATACGAATATCTGCCGTCTCAGACCCCTTACTCACTACCTGAATATCACAATCATAGGCCCGCTTCAAATATCCCTCCATCAAGGTCTCACCCAAGGTACCCTTCTCCTTTGAAGATGCCATTGTCTTCGTCATAGACTGCTGTAGAGACTCTACGCGCTTTCCCACTACATCCATCGTCTTCTCCAGATTCTGCTGTAATTTAGAAATCTGCTCATCCTTTACTGCTATCAACTCACTCGTGGCCTGCTTCAACTCTCCCTGAATCTGTAGACGTAACCTAGAGGCATCCGCCTCGAGCGCCTCAATACGCATCTGTGCCACTCGTGTGGCTTCCTCCGCCTTTGCCTTGTCCATCTTCAGCTTTGCCATTGCCACCTCCTGCTTTCCAGCAACCTCCTTCATGACCTCCTCGAAGTCCTTATTGGCCTGCTCCATGACCTCGGCATGTGACTCCTGACGTACAGTGTCCAAACCTTTTTTCTGAAGAAAGGCCACGGCATCCGCCCCCAGGCGCAAGGCAATCGCCACCTCCTTTGGACCCCTTTCTAAATACATCGGTGGAATTGAAAAGTTCACTGGTATATTTAGTCTTATAACTTTTGTCGCCATTCTATCTATATGACGTGCTAAGCCTTTGAGCCCTCGATTCGAATCCAGTTGCCTAAAAATAAGTCTGGTTTATCTTCACCTATCCATTTTGAAGGATATGTAACAGGGGCACCTGCCGCACCACACCCTAACATGGCACCCCACCAACTATAAGTGGAATTACTAATTACAGCCCCACCCTCACACATACTCATTATCATAAGCCCATATAATTCATCTGGTTCATCTATAAACTCAAAAGAAGATAGCCATTCCTGCTGCTTACACCACGCCATATCATTTGAAAGAACAAGCCACCTTCTATGCCCCGGTGTGCGCTGTTTAATTGCCTCTATGGCTGGTACGAAATAGTCCTTATCATACACCCAAAACTTATTGGGGTCTGCCGTCAAGTAGTCACCGCGCCGAATGTGAATAAAAGATGTCTGCCTAGGGTTGTGAAGCTTGTATTCTTGACGAAGAGCTGTGCGTACATGTGAGAGTCTGTAAAAGATGTCATCACGTACTAAGGAAATTTGCGAGGTAATTGCTGGCAAGTACTGGTAATATCCTTCAAGGGCAATAGAGGGTATATTTTTATAGATGGATGGATGCCAAGACTCAAATGCGTCCATCTGCATCTTTTCTAGCACTGGTCTCTGCGGTACCCCATCAGGACCGATTGCCTTTCCACGCTTATAAAGGGACTGTCGATAATCTCTACCCGAATGCGTATTATGTTTTATACATGTTAGCCATAATTCTCCACCCAGCTCTGCCACCAAGGCAAGCCCCGCACAATACTGAAAGAGCTGATTCCCAATACCCCCGTGAAGAACGATAATAATTGTCTCAGACATTCTATACCACTACTAGAATGATAACAAAGAGTTTAGGTCAACTAGAGGAGCACGCTGTTTATATTATTTTTATGGCCTCCATCGCGCTATTTTTCTCACACGGTCTCTGGGGCCTCACAGATAAATTAGAGGCTCACCTCGAGAACCGGCATAATATAAACAGACTTCACTTTAACGTATTCACAATTATATTTGTTATTATTATTATCGGGCTGTTTCCAAGAATTCTACAGAGGCTTTAGCGCTTTAACGCTGCGCTTCTTCCCGCTGCGCTTCTTCCCGCTGCGCTTCTTCCCGCTGCGCTTCTTCCCGCTGCGCTTCTTCCCGCTGCGCTTATAAAAATTGTAGCGTAACCCACAATCTGTCTAAAGTATGCGAGTCCTTCTTCTAAAATACGCCTACGTACACCCAAAGAACCTTCATGGTTTCCGCGCCATGTGTGCCTACGCAAGAGCCCATCTCACAGAATCAGAAGGACCTGTGTCAGGTTTGTGGGACCTTGTATGGATTCCTTCCGGGCTTGCCAGGCAGACCCTATCTGCCAAACGAGTCATTCTCGGCCCACACAACTTTGTACTACCAGAGCCTCCTTGGACCAACATATCTTTACGCGACGGACGTACTTCCTACAATTGCCTCAGTAAGTGGAATAAGAAGGCCTATGAAAAGTTCGGAGGCGTCGCACAACTCCCTCTCGAATGCCTTCCATATCCTGTTGAAACAGCCAAGTTCTCTCCTTCTATCACACCCAAGACACACAATTGCTTCTTGTACACAAAACTCCGCAATGTCGACGACATAAAATACGCCCTCGACATTCTGGACCATTTCGGCCTCAGCTATAAGGTACTCAACTACGGCTCCTACACAGAAGAAGAATACCAGGATGCCCTCGACGCCGCCTGTTTCGGTGTATGGGTAGGACGACATGAATCACAGGGATTCGCTCTCCAAGAAGCACTCAGCTCTGGCGTACCTCTTGTTGTTTGGGATATCGAGACAATGTCTGAAGAATGGTCTGATGGCCCGGTCTATAGCGGCTCCGCAGGTGATACACTCGCCACCTCAGTCCCCTACTGGGATGCACGCTGTGGTATCATTGTCAATAAAGACAGTCTGAAACAAGGTATACGATTTATGAAAAAGAATTGGCCCGTGTATCAACCACGCGAATTCGTACTGGAAAATCTCAGCGTCGAGGCCTGCGCTGCGGCATGGGGTTTAAAGTCTATATAAGAATACAAGCTATAATGAAAACACGCTCTCAGACCGCCATTGACGAGGCCGTGAAGGGACTTTTGATTTTGAAGCATACTCCTACGGTCAAGCCAAAGACCTTTACTGTTCTTGCTCCTGTTCAGCGTCCTCGTAGGGCGGGCGTGAAGTACTAGAGCATTCACGGCACTCACAGTCCTCCGTCCCCAAACAAGTACATTTTTTACAGACACCATTCAATGGCTCACGACACATCTCACAGAGATTTGCCGCGGCTAAACAAGCCCTTACTGCCGGCCTACAAACAGGACAGGGTTGAAAAAAGTGTATGTACTGCTCTTTCATCAGTGATTCCATTGTCACTACCTTCGGCACACCACAATCCATACAGAGATTCTCCTTCTCTACGTGCTTCTCCCACGCTGTTTCAAAGATTTCCTGACATCCATCACAATGGCACTGGCAAGTATCATCGCACTCCTTCCCATCATGTAAACACTCCATACTGCTCCTTATCTGTGGCGCTTTGAGTGCTTTGGCGTATCCCACTTATTTGGTGGATCATAGCGGCCAATAGGAAAGGGATTCTTACATATCCGCCCTACAATCAGCTGCTTTATCGACACCTTTCTATCTATCAACTGTTGGAGATGTGCCTCGCATGGAACAAAGCCGCAGTTATGCAGACCAGCTTCCGCTATTCGCTTCAAAAGGGCATCTTGGTCTCCCTTCATGTGCTTCTGCTGGCTGAATTCATCAATACAACACTGTGGATAGCCGTAGAATCTTCCGTGGTCCATTGTTATACGTTCCTTATAAAAAAATTCCGGGTGGCCTGGTTTCAATTTTTAGAAGGCCTGTGCTGCCAATGCTGGAAGGTCATGTGGATACACACGATTCCTCTCTGTTCTCAGGGCCTGCTTCAGCTGTGGAGGCAAATCAATACTACCATCATTATTCACAAGCAAATGGACTTTCGCATAATCCTTTATCAAGCTGTGAACATCTAGTACAGAGATGGTTCCATCCCTTGTCATCCATGAAGGCCCACAAAAGGCCTTGAACTCGGCAGTGGGCTTCCGCTTCGTAGTGTCCAAATGAATCTGCTGAAAGGGATTTGCTGCCACAGGTGGGACATAGATACCATTCTCGGCGCAGAATTCCATCAGCTTGGAGAACTTTTCAGGCGTTCCTACCTCCACGACGACTTTTACAGATTCGTACATTGGCTCCATACGAAAAACGTTGCCATACCATGACTCAATTTTACGCCTTTTTCACGAGCCCCCAGAACTCTGTCGGCTTCTTCACGGCGACACTTTTCTTCTTCCTTTCAATGGAATTTCCTTCAGCATCCATACACTCGGCGTACTTCAGGAATGCCACAGAGTCATTCATAATGTCGGGATGGAACGTCGGAGCCTTTTCCCAATCCGTCATAGGCTTCCACGGATACTCGGGCTCTTCGACAGAATAATCAGGAATCTTCACCGGCACATGTACAAAATTCCAACCATTCGCTGAAATCTGCGCTTCTGTCATCTTTCTCGGGTCAGTCTCCTTTTCTTGTCTAATTCCATCTTCAATCTCCTTTTTTTCCCGCTCCATACTGTTCTCCACGACTTCCAGTAAAGGTTTCGCGAGACGTTTTCGAATGTCCTTCCATGTGGCACCACTTGTTGTAGGCCCCATAACTTGTAGAGTTGGAAAGAGGGCTGAGGTCAAATCCTCTTGGGTAAGACCCTCTTTCTCGACCTTTTCAGCTCGTCGCGAAGGAGGTATGTAGGCACGGGACATGGTGTAAAAAAGGATGGCCGACCCACCCACTCAATTTTTACTCCATGTCACGACGCATTTGCCTCAAGCTCCGACGCACCTTTCGCTGCCTGCGCGACTCCACTCGAATCCAGCCCTCGTCTTCATCCAGCTCCCTGTGAAGCTTGACTCGCTTGAGCTCGACAGGCTCCCGCACAATCCCTGGGAGCTCATTCACCAGATTTGAGCCCAGCCTGAAGATGCCACCCACCACAGCACTTCCATCAGAGCGCACCAACTGGTAGTGTGTGTGGCGCTCTCCAAAGAGCTGCTCAGAAGTCTCTGCAGAGATGATGCGGCTGCCCAGAGGAATCTCCATGTCGTACTAACAACTAGGTACAAAGCCCCCTCAATTTTTTTCCACGGGAATCCACATGGGGGTCATGTCTGCCGATAACAGGCGGCTGACCTTTTTCTTCGTGTCGAGTCGGTCCATCGCCTTCCCAAAGTCCTCAAAGCTCACCGTGTGTGCCATAAAGACCATCCTGAACAGCTGGTTGTGACTCAGTACACGGCCCTTCAGAACCTTCATGATTTCATCCTCAATCTTTCGCTCTTTCGAGGGCCAAAGATTGTAGATGTCGTAGGCAATGCGGGCTATGAAGGTCCACATCACTGCGCCGAATAGAGCTTCCATCTCCCAGGGCATCGCAGGTGTCTTCTTCTCGAAGATATAGTCACACACGAAAGTCTCATTTAACAAATGACAAGGCCCGTACATTTTGGTACTTGCTTTAGGCTGCCCCGCCACCATCAATTTTTCCGCTGGAATCCCTTGAATGCTTCCACTCTGCTTCCCAGCTGCTTTGATAGAATTGTACGGAATTCCTGCTGCTGCTCCACTTTCTTAATAGGATGAAAGAGGTGGTTTTCATCTACCGTGTCCTTTGTCCAGTCATACCGCCAAATAATGGTAGAAAGCTCGGGTGGCATATCTAGCTTCATACGGTCATGGTCCACAATAGTACTAAACATGATTTCCACAAAGACGAGACGTTTGTATTTATCTACAAAGGCCTTTATCTTATTTAACAGGGCCCTTGAAAGGCGTGAAGCACACACCAGAGTTCTATACAAGGGCTTTTCCATCATCCCATCGGCATCAAACCACCATGAAAATTCAGGGTCTTCATCTTGGCTCACATGCTGCTTGGCAACCAGGTCTGTATCTGGATACCTGGTATCGAGCTCTGTAAGAAGAGATACACGAGGAATCATAACATCTTCTTCAATGAACCATACGTGCTCAGGACTGGTGTCCCTCACACAAAAATAATAGAGAGCCTTGTCCCATGCCGATGTCACCTTACTGAGCGTAATACTAGACTTTGTAAATCCAGCAGAACTCGACTCATCATCTGATATCTTTAAGATTGTGATGTTGCTCTCGGGAACATGGCAATTAATATCATCGGCAATAATGAAGACTTCATACTCTCTGGCGATTTTCTTGGCGAACTTTATTACAGTGTCGTTAGGGCATACACACAAGAGGCAGACTACGATTTTATTAGGTTTTGATTGCTTGGGTTGTACCTGAAAACCCTCTTTCTGCGAGCTGACTAAATAAAGAATAACAAGAAGTACTAAAAAAAGGTAGATAGCCTTCATCCTTACTTTGAGCTATGTTTTTTACGGCAGAAGATACGGCAAATACTGCAGGTTGGATACTCACCATCTGGCTCGGCAAGTAAGTCAGGAGAGCTGAGTGAAGGATGTAAACGTTTTGGTTTTGTCTCCACATTCGGAATTGAGATGCGGAGTTCAAGAAGGGACTCGATATACGCACGATTCGCGTCGCGCCTATCGTACTTACAGATATCCTCCGTACATGCCATCTCTCCATAGTCCATGTAGGAAGCTCCACATCCGTCACAGCAATTCGGTAGAAGCGTATCGGGCTTCTCTTCCTTCTCGAGGGGGGCATGTAGCTCGACTGGCTTTGCCAAGCTGAGCCACTCCTCTAGCTTAATCACTTGGCCTGTGTAAATACCCGTTGTGACGGCCACCTTGCCATCGGGCACTATGACGGCACTACCCTTTGAGTGATTGAGCCAAGTGTGCTCCATAGTAGCAAAAAAGGGTGGTGGTGGTGTCAATTTTGTTAAGCTTGCGACAAGCTTTTAAAGCTTACTTCACCTTGTGGAAGGTACCCGCATTGAATACGAAGAGCACGGGTTGCCCGTCCACCATGTCGGCCCCCATCTCTGCAAAGGAGTTGTAGGCCTGCTCATGAAAGTCCACAATCTTGCCCATGTAGTAGGCAATTTCACGAAGGGCACCCTTGACTTGGACGTAGAGCTGGGTGCCACCACGAGTCCTGAACTTGTAGGGATTCTGGAGAGTCCTCTCTTGGCCCACATCCCGTGAAAGGGCCTCCAGTTTGGCAATGCGTGTCTCCAGCTTCTTCAGGGACTTGCGGGAGTGGATGAGAAGGACCTCTTCTCCACCCTCTTGCAGAGTTGCTTGAATGCGATCCTTGTAGTACTGGGCGTAGCTGCGCATAGTGTCCAGCTCATTCTGGATAGAGGGTTCACTCCAAGCACGGGAGATAATCTTGAAGCGGTCAAAGAGTGTGTGGACGAGTGCCGCATTGAAGTGGTCAGGGCGGGGCATCTCCAAGCGCTGCTGTAGAACTGTGCGCGGGTCATGCTCGTAGGCCGTAATCTCTCCTGTGGATGGAAGTGACTTGGCCCACGCATCATAGTCTGGAAAGGTTGAGAGCTGTCCTCGGTCCACACCATCCTCGACAACCTTCACCTGTACCATGCCCTTCGTGGTGTGAATGGCAGTGCGGCGATTGTTGCCGTCGCGCCACCTGAACATGGTCCTCAGAGGTATAGGCTTGGGCTTCACAGGGGCAGGCTTAGGCGACACAGGGGCAGGCTCAAAGAAGGCAGGCTTAGGCGACACAGGGGCAGGCTCAAAGAAGTCAGGCTTACCATAGTTCATCATCATGAGCTCATCACCATTGACTGACATCTTTTTGGGGTAAAAAAAGGACGGGGGCCGAGGCCATTCAATTTTTTTTTCTACGCCCTGTACATTGAGTTGAAGGCATGTAGTGTGTTCATACGCCTCACACCTGTACATCGCACAATGGCCACCCCCAAGATGCCCCCACTGTAACACACCTTGGTCCTGTTACCACCCGTAGAGCCAAGGTCAATGGCCACAAGTCCTGTAGGAGTCTTGTGAAACAGCTTGCCATCTGTGAATTCTAGGACCTTCCACCCACGGTGCTGACCTAGCCACACATCCCCCTGCTTGTGAGCCTCTGCCGCTACAAAGGGATTGCGCGTGGTGTCGCGCGTGCCCTCTGCCGGCGTCATGTCAAGCTCATCACGAATCCTGGGCCAGGCAATGTCCCAGGTGTCCTTGGTCACACGACGCCAAGTAGCGGCATATGTCCGCACCTCACGGTCCTTACCCGCAACACGGGCAGAGACAGACACATCTGCGTAGCAGCCCAGCTTTTGGAGAAGACGGTCGGCTGCTGTGAGGCTTAGCCCCGCCTCAGGGCACTCAGGGTGAAGTCCCCTTGACCCCTTCACTTCGTACATCTCCTCAGGACTCCTGCGCACATCAATCTTCCTCTTCGCCCACTCATCCTTCAAGTAGGTCGCGTAGTCAATTCTCCCTGCAGAAAGCTGGAAGGTCTTGGAGTGCCCATACACTAAGATGCGTTGGAAGCCACCATACCTCTGCTCATAGTGGTTCACCCGTTCTTGCGCCTGTGAGATGGTACTGTACTGGACAATGTTGCGGAAGTCATGTGTGGCAAAGATGCGGTCATGACAGGCCCACTCTGTAGAGCGTGAAGATGTCTGGTCAATCACGAAGAGCATGGGCTTGCCTGTGGCCAAATCCTCCCAATAGGAGCGAGAGGACCACTCAATCTTGTGAGAGCGTACACCGGCATAGCGAATGCTCCCCTCACCCTTGTCCACAATCACAGAGAAACCCGCCAGCTCAGGAAAGGATGCCAGGTTGGCCAAGAACTGGTGAATGGACTTGTTCTTCTTGCGGTCTGTACTCTTTCCTCCAAGGTCCGAGTACGATAGACGCAAGACAATGATGTTGCGAGTTGGCGTAGTGGCAATAGAGAGACGGAGATTGGTCACAATCTCCTTTCCCTGTGGGGACAGCTCATACGTAGTCCCATTCTTGTAGAAGAAGGGAATCGCTTCATGGACTAGACCTGCGTCCAAGAAGCGTGCGGGCCCGCAATAGCCGGCAGGAGGCGTGTACTCTACATTGTAGCCCTCAATCATCTGCTCCATCATTTGACGGTGCTCCTCATCATCAACCTCACCAGAGAAGAGAACCTCCTGAGGCGTGGCGCTGTAGAGGATATTCGTGATAGAGGCATTGTCACGCACTTGACTCCACACCTTACTCAGCATTTGTGCGGCACCTGAGCCATGGTCGCACTCGTCCAAGTGAAGAACAACCTTCTTGCCCCTCGAGAGTTGCGTGCTAATCCAGCTCATACACTCAGTCACCTTCTTCTGCGTCGTGATGGAGAAGACCTTCATGTTCTGCTTCCCAAGCTCTACACGCTGGTCCTCATCTGCGGTACGGTGCCAGGCAGAGAGAAAGCCATGTACGCGGGTGGCCTCACCAATCGTGTCGCGCATGGCAATGTACTCCACCATCTCACGCTTCCCACACTTGACAGGGGCGCGCAAGATAATGCGGCGGCATTGGTCATCTTCCAAGAGAGGAAGAATGTCTGTGCGAACGAAGTTGGTGAGGTGGGGGCGTTGAAGCTCAAAGGTTGCTACTGGCCAAGGCTTTAGTGCAATCATTGTAGGGTAAAAAAGATGGGGGGGCAGGCCCGTTCAATTTTTCCAAAAAAAATACCGACTAGGGGGGTCGAACCCCTGGCCTTGTGGTTAAAAGCCACACGCTCTACCACTGAGCTAAGCCGGTACGATTGAGGGGGAGGGCGCAGGGGCGTTCAATTTTGGAAAGCCGAACGGTTATCCGTGTGAGGCGACCCTAAGGCTTCTCGCAATCCCTACACTTCCCGTTTTCAAGTTCACGGTCACACTTGGGACATGCCCACAGTGGTGAATCTTCATATTCGCAAACGTTACACGACCTACCCTTCATAGGAACTGAACAATAGGGACAGGAGTACTCGCTTTCAAACATCTCAGCTCTCCACTGCCACACCTCAGCTCTCCATTTTATCTCTTCAGCAAAGGACTTGGTCCTCTCTTTCCAGATAAGAAGGTCTTTTGCTGAAGACATTTGGTAAAAAGATGGAAGCTGTTGGCTGGTTCAATTTTTTTTGAGCTTAGCACTTGCTACACCTCCCTCCCTCAAGAGGCTTATGACACTGAGCACAGAGCCACAACATCTGCTCAAAGTGTATGCGGGTTTCAATGTAGCCCTGACGCTCAATAACAATATCACCTACGTAGCTGGGGGGCATGAAGTTCCACATGTCAGCCCTTCTTTTTATCTCTGTGGCAAAGGACTTGGTCTTCTCTCTCCAGATTAGAAGGTCTTGTTTGGACATTTGTGTGTATACTAGCTTATAACGCAGTAGCTTCAATTTTTACAAGCCCTTTGCCTTAGCGATGAAGGTCTTTCGTCCCATGATATGGCCCCTCTCTACCTCAGTGGCGGGCCGAATCATCTTGTAGGCCCATGAGTGCCAACCCCATCTCTCTTCAGGCGCGTACCTGTAATCACTTGTAATCTCTGCCAGGGCAAAGACCCTCAGTCCCTTTTTCAGCCAGACTTGGGTACCAGGCTTCAACAGTTCGTGAGCACTGAGCAGCTGCCTCACACGGTCTCTACGACTGCGGTAGGTGGCCTCTACACCTGCCTCCTCTTGCCTCTCCTTCATTATCTCTACGAGCTGTGCCTCTGTTGGCTCCGTGTTCATGTCGACAGGTAAGTCAAAGCAGAAGCCGAACTCGCCAGTATCTCCCTTGTTCCTTCTCTCGTACTCGGCCCAAGAGGCTTGAATGGCGGCTCCGTCACGAACACTGTGGCTTGGGGCAGGTGAGAGGACGATTGACATTAACGCAGTGGCTTGTAACGCAGTGGCTTGTAAAAAAGGCTGGGTGGGCCAGAGCTTTCCAATTTTATTAGCTCAGCCGTTACGTCGAACAACTACAAGAGGCTTCATCTGTAGTGGGTTCGTATGTAGCCTGTAGCCACTGCGCGTGATTGTGTGACCACGTCCCTTGGCGTACCGCAGCAGCTCTACGACACTCTGGTCTTGCTGTGGCTTACTCATAGCACAGCCCATTGTGGTGGCTGTAGGGGGGGCAGGCCGGTTCAAATTTACTCATAAAAAAAGTTGATGTAGTGGTTGTAGTTTTTTAGCGCCTGCGTGGGGGCTTGGCAGCCTGCGCGAAGCGGTTAGGGGCCTGGCCGGCAGGCACGAAGAGCCTGTTGGTGAGCCACTCCTTGTGAAAGCCAGGCTCGCCAGGGTGGAGGAAGGGGCACTTGTGGGGCGTGAGGAGGGCACCAGTCTCGGGGCAGCGGCGCTCGTGGGACCAGCACTCTGAGCTGACATGCATGGTGGTGGGCTTGGCGCCGCCATTGTTCTTGTCACCAATACAGGAGTAGAGGCGCGTACAGAGGCGGCCATTCTTCTCCACTTGCTGGCCCTTCTTGAGGTTGCGACGGGCCTCCTCCGCCACCTTCTCCTCAATCTGCCTCTGGCGGTAGGCAGCCAGCTTGCGAGCCTCCTCTGCCTCGCGGGCCTGCTTGGTGGCGTAGTACTTGTTCATCACAGCCTCCCACTCTGGGTCATTGTCGGCACGGTAGAACATGTCGTACCAGCTACCGCCAATGGCCGCAAAGCAGAGCTGCGCCGCCGTCTCCTCCCCAAAGACCTGAAGGGCGGTCTTGTACTCGTCACCCTGAATGTACTCGTCCACGGCGTCAGAGTCACGCTCAGGCTGGCAGAAGTTACAGGCACACACAGGCGAGTGTGACCTGAGAACACCTGTAGTGTCACGGCCCTGGGCCAAGTTCTCCCTGATGCGGGCCTCCCGCTCCTCCTCTGTGATGACAATCTGCCAGCCATCATTCTCCTCTTCCTCGAGCACCTCGTAATCGCGCTTGCGACTGTACCAGATTCTCCTCTCCTCCTCTTCCGCCTCGCGGTCCTCTGCCTCATAAGGCACCATCCAGCCATCTTCACGCAAGAGCGCATTGTCGTACTCGTCTGTGTCCATGCGAGTAAGAATACATTCTAGGGGGTCGGTGAAGTCTTCAATTTTGTGCAGCTTAGAGTTGTCTGCGGAACTATTAATCATTGTTGTGTTACGAAGTCTGGGTTATTTCAAGACAGGGGCGACTCAGCCCTCTGCCTCTACACATGGTTGCCTCGCCTGGTTAAGCGTGCCCTCCATGTCGGTGTGCCATTTTCGCTCTGAAGGCCCCCCTAGTGGGGGCCCCAGAGCAGGTATGACACTCTCTCTCGAACCTTGTTAGACTGCCAGCTTATTCGCGTTCCCCATTGACGGGTACTTCAGACACAGATACAGCTCACCCCTCGTGCTAGAACATGCCCGTGTAATCACAGCAGCACTCTTAGTCGCCAAGAGGAATTGGGTTTGGATGGTGTAGTAGAAGAGCGAAGATGTAGTAGAGTTGATGGTCAGAGCGCTCTGGTCAGAGCAGCTCTCAGAGCGTAATGCTCTGGTGCCCCCAGGTGGGGAGGCATCTCAGAGCTCTTGCCACCCCCTAGTTCAATTTTTTTCTGAAATTGATTGCCCCAAAAGAAATCGGGGGGGCTACCCCCAGAGCCTCTTGCCGCCTTTATTCATGTCATCAATTTCACGATAAAATTGAACGATAGGGGGGCCAGAGCAGGCATCCAGACGCCATGGGGCGTACCAGAGCGCTGCCAGAGCGCTCTGGAGACGGACGTACCATGTTAGCCACAGGCGGTTGGGTACGACGGGTGGGTGCGATGTAAAGCAGGTGGGGCACCCACCGCCTGCCCTTAGCGAAGCGCTAGGGGCAGGCTCGCCAGAGCTCTGGAGGAGCGCTCTGGCAATAGTGACTCTGCTATAAGCAGAGGGGGGGTCCTGGGGTCAGATAAAACACAGACAGACACAGGCAGAGTGGATAGACTGCAGGGGGGCAGTGAGGACATTCAGAAAAGCAGAGCGCGGCCCCAGAAGGGAGGCTTTGGCGGGCGCAGATAAAGCAGGCTTCAAGGTAAGAGGTCTGTACTACAGGGTAGTCTGCGACGTTGGCCGGGGTTTATTAACCTCACTGTGACAAGCAGTAAGAGCCCAGGGAGCGAAAGGAGGAGCTCCCTAAAGGCCTGTAGGGGCCTTAGTCCGCTGGGGACACCTATCCAGCAGACCTTCGAAAGGGTCTGGGAGGCTGGAACGGCTCTGGGGCAAGGCAAAGGGGACAAATATAACCAGTCCTCGAAATGCCCCAGAGTGTTGAACGATTCCCAGAGGGTTTGGAACCTCTGAATGGCCACGGGTCGTGAGCTCTCTAAGAGCCGAGACTCGTGACTAAACCCGCTCTACCCGCACGGGTGAGAGCAGCAGTGGTGCCATGTCTGTGCGTGAGTTGGGGCCCAAAGGGTCCTGGCCGAGGCAGATGACCACTGTAGGGGTCCTTTTTAGGATACCTGGGGGACAAGGCCTTTGGCCATGTTTCTGCGACGTCACGGCTAAGTGAGGGTTGAATCGGCAGAGCTTTACGGCTCTGGGTCCAGAGACACAAGTCTACTGGGCATTCCGGAGGTGACGAGCGTCGTATGCGCGGTAGGGGCATGCGACAAAAGAGACCCAGTCTTTTTTCGTGTAAAGCAGTATGAGCTTCTTCTGGCATTGCGTCAAGCTGCGCTTCAGCTGGTTCTTCCCAGACTACCGAGTATATCCAGAGCCTCCCCCGAATAAATTTGATGCGCTCTCTAGCTCTGACAACCACCATGGACCCCATTGAAGCCCTTGCCATACAACTCGGCGAAGATGTTGTCTTGAAGATGGCCCAAGCCTTCATCGCCAAACGTACAGTCCAGACACCTCCACTCAGGGCCAGACCATCTCCCACATGTACAGCACTCGTAGAAGACAGAATGTCGTCAGCAACTGCCGATAATCTCGCCCCTCTTGAGGTTGCCATCGAGGTGGCTCTAGCTTCTGAAGGGGTCACAACAACTCTTCTTACAGATGCCATCTCACGCCTAGATGCCCTGAGAGCAATGAGTGAAAATTGAATTGGCCTGTAGTGTAGACATTTGTACCTAATGAACACAATGGAGAAGAGATTCAGACCCTACGTAAAAGATGGCGAGAGCTTCATCTGTATCACCTCCCAGTCTGGCACGCCAATTCTGGACCCCACTGCCGAAGACTTGTCCGTATCTGGCAAGATTGTGAGCACACAAGAGAAGTGGGGCTTCTTTGGCAATAACACGCTGTACAAGTCAGCCAGTGCAGCATGTAAGGGGCTTCTTCTACGAGATGGACAAACCAACGAGTGGCGTGGACCAAGACACGTGTATGTGTCGCGAGATGGTGTCTGGAAGAGATTCGATACGCTGGAATTGAATGGGTAAAAAAATTGACGGGCTACCTCCCCCCGTTTTTTAGCACACGACTCAAGTCTACAAGTCTAAGATGTCTAGCCTCACTAACACCATGGACTTCACTGTTGAGATGCTGAACAAGCTCTCTGAGCTCACTGCCCGCATTGAAGCACTGCAGGAGATGGTACGGGCCAATCAAGGTGGGAAGATTCCCAAGAAGGCCAAGAAGGAGAAGGACCCAAATGCCCCTCCTAGGGAGTTGTCACCTGGTGTGAAAGCCTGGCAAGAGTTCAATTCCAAGGTGGACGCCCTCTTGAAGGAGAATAGCCTCACCCTGCAGGCTGGGGAGGGCAAGCAATTCACCTCTTCCCTCAAGAAGCTGAAGGGCTATGAGTGGGCAGATGAGGACATTCTCGAGCAGCGTAGGGCCTGGGTGAAGCCTGAGAAGGCTGATAAGGCAGAGGTGATTGAGGTGGCATCAGTGACTTCTGCGGTGGAGGCTCCTGCCGCTGAAGCTGTTACGCCAAAGAAGTCTGGGCGCCCCAAGATGACGGACGACGAGAAGGCTGCTGCAAAAGCCAAACGCGAGGCCGAGCCCAAGAAGATTGGGGCAGCACCCGGTGCTCCCAAGAAGGCTTCAAAGAAGGCGTGGGCAGAGGACGACGTCATCAAGGAGCTGGACGCACACTTGGCCGAGTAAAAAATTGAACAAAACATCATCATTACCCTTTTTCACCCAAGATGGAGCAAGAACGCAGAAAGAAGTCAGACAAGGCGAAGGAGAAACGTGACAGGACCCCCTACTCTACCAAGCACGTACGCATCATGGAGGCACTTGCGGAGAAGAAGGCAAAGCGTGGGAAAAATTGATTCCCACTTTTTCCCTGTATAGAGTACCCGAATCATGAGCACAATCATCAAGTACATCCGTAAGATTACGATAGAGATTAACGAGGTGCTCACGGAGGCCTCTGCCGAGACACTTCCCCTCACGACACCCACTACACCCCTAAAAGAAGTCGTTGTTGAAGGCTTCAAGCCCACCCACCCCTGCTTTCACAGCAATCATGGTGCCAAGGCCCCATATCTTTACCAACGTTAGATGGAAGCCGCCAGTAGAGCAGTGCGTACTATCCTAGAAGGATTCGCAGAGCAAAGTCCAGAAGACATCCTTATGAAATTTGCCCGGCAACTTGAAGAAGATTACGAAGCCGCCCAAGATATACAACTCTACATCTTCGGCCTTCGTTGCTTTTTCTCTTGGCCCCGTGCGGTTGAAATACTCAAGCCTACCACGATAGCTCGTATTCAGGCATTATGGTTCGAAGAGAATGATACCAAGTACAATAAGTGGCTCGCCTCTTTCAATGATGACCCTGAAGAGCTAAAGTGGTCAAAGTGGACTTTTCAGGCCAAAAACACCCTCCTCACAGAGTTTGTCAAAAGCTCAAAGGAAAATTGAAGTGGCGGGACCGCGTTTAGCCCAGTACTCTACAATGAGATACAACCCCCCTACGCTCATGGCTCTCAGCAAGGCCGGTGACCTCAAGAGAGTAATGAAGTTCTCCAAGAAGCAAATTAATGTTGTCCACGATGGGTACACTGCCCTTATCCTGGCCACCAT
>Ga0114973_10000395_pt1 | contig 32766 bp, 32 predicted proteins | sample M_140807_MF_Meta_FD_87025 | JGI IMG/M metagenome (GOLD analysis project Ga0114973, IMG submission 87025) | Freshwater microbial communities from Lake Montjoie, Canada to study carbon cycling - M_140807_MF_MetaG | ecosystem: Environmental > Aquatic > Freshwater > Lake | place: Lake Montjoie... | reverse complement strand
CCTTTCACTTTACTTGATTCGTATTCAGGGGCAACCCAGTCTTTCACTGATTCGCACATTCCTATATATCTTTTTCCGACTGAGTACATTGGACCGACCTTTGACTTTAGATTTGACTTTTCCTTTGGTTTGTTGGAAAAAATCAAAATTAATCTACTCTATACGTGGGTATGAAAAAATCGTAAAACATCTTGTAAGATATTTACGCGAGGGTTGGGGCGGAATATATATTCCTCAACAACATAAAGACCACGCAGCAAGTATTATACTCAAATTATATCATTCATATCTAATCCAATATTCAACTGCAAACATGGTAAAGAATACTAAAGGCGGCAACAAATCAAAAGGTATAGCAAGAAAACATATTACTGGTGCGAGAGAGGGTGCGTTGCGTTTGTCTACATGCGACCTTGAGAAATACGGCGTGGTCATTCGCGTATTAGGCAACGGTATGTTCTACGTAGTCACCGACTTAGCGTGCGATAAACAACCGCAACTTCTGGGGCATATCCGCAATAAATTCCGGGGGCGGTCGAAGCGAGATAATAACATAGTTATGGGGTCGGTCGTATTGGTCGGATTGCGTGAGTGGGAAGACCCTAATTATAAAGAATGTGACTTATTAGAGGTGTATTCACCAAACGAAGTCCGGCAACTGATGAAGAACCCAAGTATCGATTTATCTGAACTGCAAAAACATATTGATGCGCACGGGAGCGCGGGGGATGCGTCTTTAGATGCAGCGGCGGTCGAAATATCCTTTTCGGAAGAGCGGGATTATATGGACGGGTTGATTCCTGAAGATGGGGAGGAGGAATCGGCGGAATTCGGCGATGGGGCGAAGATGGAAGAAATAGTTGACGCGGAAGACTTGTAACTCCGAAAGTGCGTAAAAAATTGAACGCTTTTTATTTTGTATATTATTGAAGACATAATAACATACAAACACTATTCCGAAAACTTTAAAACAACCATTACAATATTCCCTTTATATTATCAGCAAATTAATACAAAATGTCAAACTCTCATTCTAAATTAACTACTATGCCCGAACCAATTGTCACAGAGGATACGGTATTAGAAAACCAAGAAGTCGTATTCGACTTACGAGATTCCATCCGCTGCGCTTCAGAAATCTCTCCAGCGAATCCTCGAACGCCTACCACTTCGTGTACGGCGTTCTTCGTAGAAACGACAGGTAAGGAATGTGTTATTTGCTACGAATCGTTGAATATAACAAAGAACTTTTGCGTCACTGAATGCGGTCACGAGTTCTGCCTCTCGTGCATGATGAAACACATGCAGAGAAACAACGGATGCCCGATATGCCGAGAAGAATTGATAGAGGATGCTGAATGTGCAGATTCGGATGATGAAGACGAAGATTTGACGATTGAAGGGTCTGATAACTCGACGATAGAATCGGATTCGGTTGACGACATCGAAGATGGAGAGGATTTAGAGAACGAATATGCCATCGAGGAATTAGAGGCAGCATTTATGGCGAAAGGATACGGTCTGAAGGACGCGTTGTCTCTCTTGATGTACAAATTCAGCAAGACAGACGCAAAATATAGTAAGACATACATCCGACAATTGGAGGCGGATATAGACGATATGCATGAAGAATTACAGCGGGAATGCGAGGAGAGGGTTGATATGGGGGCGGAGGATACCCAGGCAGAAAGGGATTTTCAGACAATGCTTGCTACACTGGATTAGAGGTAATGTAGACAATTACGGAGCGAAGAATGAGAATAGAAATTGGTTGATTCTCCAGAGAAACTGACGAATAAAGTTTCGCCGGAGATATAGTATAATTATTTTTTATATTAAATTATATTCTCCAACGAACTTCTTCCATCAGTTTCTGGACAATTCCTACGCTCCATAGTTCTTCAAACCACAGGATAACTTGCTTCCAGTAAAATACCGCATTGTCCCTGTCCTTCATTAAATCCAGCACCTCTTCCCAATCGAATATATCCTTTCTCTCCCCAAGTCGTCGACCAACTATTCTTCACCTTATAGTAATCCCCGCCACTACTATCAGTCCCATAACCAACCGCCAATACACCATGGTCCAAATTCGTCCCGCATTTCCCGCTAAATACCCCAGACTTATACAACTGAAATTCTCGTTCATCTGCCTCAATCGCAATACTCACTGGTTGTTGTGCAAGTGCCACCATCATCGCCACGTCTGAAGCGCTTTCAACATCTATTGGGGATGACAACACATCAGACCCTCCAACATTCTTGCAACTCTTCTGGCAAGTTCCCGCGGTCTTGGTAACACCAGACACATAAGGATAATCAGTCTCTGTACAGAGTCCATTATTCTTCGCAATCCAAGCAAACGCATTATCCATCAATCCACCATTGCATCCATGGTCTCTGCCTCCATTCCCTAAAGTATCGCAATCGACAAGTTGCTGTTCAGAGAAACTCACTAAAGTTCCATATTTAATGGCGAACGCTCCCTCTAAAGCGCCTGTTGTTGAGAAACTCCAGCAAGACCCGCATTGTCCCTGGTCTTTCACTGGTGTAACCGCACCCTTAGTAGTCCAGTCGACCGCGTAAGGTAATGCCGTTAAATTTTCCGGGTTGGATGCTACCGATTTCACCGAAAAGAAATTGATGGTTGGGTTGGGACCTTGAACCCACGCTAAATATTCCGTCCGGTTCATTCCCGAGAATTGGTTGTGTCCGAGTTCGTATGACCGTCCTAAATTGTTCGACCTCTCGATAAACATGTGGTTCTCTACCCAGTTACCGAATACGTGAATTCGATGCTCGGCACTGCTAAACTTTACGCGAAAATCTTCCGTCCATTTCTGGAACGCGGATTCATAGGATTGAGACGCGACAAATCGGATTACGCAAAAACACAAGAGAGACCGCAAAAACATTCTGGTGTGTGGAGTAGTATACAATATAATAATGCCTCGTTTTTATGTTGTATTTTTCATTTTTATGGATTACTGTTGATTCGACTTACGAGATTCCCTCCGCTGCGCTAAAGAAATCTCTCCAGCGAATCCTTGAACGCCTCCCACTTCGTGTCCGGCGTTCTACGTAATCGCCAATCTAATTTTGCGCCGAATCTTGTCCGCATCCTGGAAGACAAATAGTCGAAACTCGAGAGAACTATAATTGACGTATTTCTCTGCCGAGACAATTCTTCCTAAAACGTTCAATTCGGAGAGGTGAACCATGTAGGAATAGGTGCCATCGTGTCTTTCAACCCTCTCGAAAATGACTCCGCGGTGAGGGTGCTGCATCCATTCTGGATGCGCAGTGCACCGGTGTAACAGTTCGCAATCCATTTGAACTTTTCGGGCACTTTTCATACGCCGATTGATTTCCCCTAAATTAGATTGCCACTTATTTAAGAAATCCGTTGCCTCTCGACTGACCTCTTCAACTAAACCGAATTCCCGTTGGAAAGCAATAAGATTCAAGAGGTCAACCAATCTGCGGATAGGACTCGTTATATGAACATACGGATTTGCGTTTTGTGTGGAAGAAATATATTTACCTGACTGGTTCTTCCAGTTTTTTAGGAGAGTCCGACTATTTAGCGAAATCTCGGCGAATGGAATTTCGGGGTCTTCCTCTCGATTGGTCATATTTTCCCTAAATATTCCTGCGTTGGTTTTGTTCAGACGTTGACCGCAAATCGTATTCATCATCACCATCAAGTGTGCGACGACATCGTGACTATCCTCGATGTTCGGTTCCATCATTTTAGCGCATTTGAAGAGGAGTTTATAATCCGAGTCTTGCAGCAAAGATTTGCTCTCGTAAACATAGTTCCTCTCAACTTTTACGGAAAGATTTAGGAATTTCGTCGAATCCGGAATGACGAAATTGTTGTTCAGGTCGAACCGGAATTCCATACAGAAGACCAATTTAGGAGAACCGTCGGCGACCAAACTACAGACGGATTCGGATAGTACAGTCGGTAACATGGGACACCTAGAATCCGGCAAATATATTGTGCTGACCCGGTCTCCGAACGCGGACCAGAGATTTAGCGTTTCCATCCACGCATACACATTTGCAATATAGATTCGGATAGTGGCGACGAATGGCGAGTCCATTGTAATCGAGACGGCGTCGTCGATGTCTTTAGCACCTTCGGGGTCAATCGAGAAGATTCGGTGTTGGCGGTATGTCGGTGACACCGGTTGGAAAAATCGGGATTTTATTGCCTGCTGCTCGGGTGTCGGATTTGTGAGATTTTTCGTTATTTTTTTTACAGCGGCGGTGAAATCGGTGATACGATGGTGGATTTGGCGGCAATATAATTGGTATTCGTAGAACGCTGGGAGTTCGTCGACTGTTCCGAGGTTTTCCACGAGAATTCCGTGTGGGTATTTCGAGTCCCAATTATCGAATCGGAAAACGACGTAGCGGTTCTTCTGTGTTTTGGTGAATTTTATGTCGGGTTGGTAGGGAACCAGGAAGGACGGGAGATGAAGGTTATCGGGGATGCATTTATAGAGAAGGCGTTTTTGGTTGACGGTGCGCCCGTAGGTCTGATTGCCGTCGAGGATTAAGACGCCGGGGATGAGGGCGGATTTAGTGTGGGAATGGATGATGGTTGGGATGGGAGTTGAGAGGTCAACCAGGTCATTGTCGAACAGTTTTAGAGTGGCGGGGTTGATTAAGGATTCGGATTCGGTGAGAGGTTTGGGGGCGGATGTGGCGGGGTCCAAAAAAGACCAAGCAGTATATTCGCGGTCTTGGATTTGAAGACGGTATTGGTCGATTCCGGAGCGAAGAATAAGCACTGGAATTGCGAAGAACTCTGGATGCGAAGCAGTAAGAGTTCGAACTAACTCAGGAGAGCGTTGTTCGCAGGAGTTTGAATGATTCTCTGACGAAGGAATGTCCGAACGAGAATGGTCGATTCCTGAATGATTTTTAGGAGAAATTGACGAATGAGAGGTCATTTCATGGATTTGGTTTGTATATAATTTGCTGTTAATATGCAGCAAATTGTATTTATGTTTTTGTTCGGAATCATTTATTTTTTCGGGAAATAAATTATTTTTAACGGCGATTCTTGCGAGACTTTCGCTGTTTTCTGCGGGATTTTCTTGTTCGACGTTTTTTGGTTTTGCCCCCCATAACCGAAGGATCGTTAAGATACGATGTGTTATTATCTATCAACTTTTTTAAAACTTCAGATTTGACTTCAAAATCAATACCAATTAGATTGAAATCAGTACCATTATAAGTTCACCATCAATTGTTAGTTCTTTGTTTTTGTGCTGGCCCCTCACATTTCCATAATTTTTTTGTTCAACCTTAGTTATTACTCCTTCGGTTATTTTTTCATTGTTATTATACAGAGTTACTTTTTTGCCATTAAGGTCAATTCCATTATCGTATAACACCTGATATACATTATTTCGATGAAATATATTTTGTTTTTTAAATAATCTTTCACCTAGAGAATTCATATGCTATATTATATTGCAACATAATATAATATCCGTTAAATATCAAAATTTTTTCAGTATATATCCGCAAAAATTAAATATCATCATAATTTGGGGGTAACCTTATAATAAATAATTTGTACGCGGCAAATCATTTATTTTTTCTGGAAATAAATGATTTTTAACGGCGACCTCTGGTCTTTCTCTTGTTTTTGCGGGATTTTCTTGTTCGGCGCTTCTTTGTTTTGCCCCCCCCTCTAATATTCACGTCATCTCCAAAAACTATACCGTTATATTCTTCATTTGCATGTTCTCCGGATATTACACTAAACATTTTATTATTTTTATTTATTTTAATATCTAAAATGCTTGTATCCAATGTATGTCTAGTTATTGAATTTGTTAAAGTAACCTTTATCGATTTATCATTATCTTTACAATGTTGTATTCGTAAAACAACATCATCAAATCCTAAGGGTTTTCCATTAAAATTCGTATATAGCATGTTATAATTTATTATATATTAAATGCTACAAATTAAATACAACTGCAAAGTAATATTATCCAACCTCTCAACATAATGCCTCCCAAATCTAAAAAAACACAAATCCCAGATAACTTCCTCCTCATTGTCGAGTCTCCATCTAAATGTGCCAAGATAGAATCGTATCTCGGCGCGAAATACCAATGTATTTCCTCTAAAGGGCATATTCGTGAAATCGACGGTCTATCCAGTATCAATACCAAAGACCGGTTCCAAATCGAGTACACCCCCATCAAAGAAAAACGCGACCACATAGAAACCCTCAAGAAAACCGTAGCAAAATATTCACCTCTCAACATTTTGCTGGCGACAGACGACGATCGAGAGGGCGAAGCGATTGCCTGGCACATTTGCCAAGTATGCGGACTCGACCCTGCCACAACCAAACGCATCGTATTCCACGAAATAACCCAACCCGCCCTTTTGGCGGCGGTCAATTCACCCACTCTTATAAATCTATCTCTGGTTGCCGCGCAACAGGCGCGGCAGGTTCTAGATATGGTCGTCGGGTATAAAATCTCGCCTCTCCTCTGGCGACATCTCGGAAGCAACCGGAAAAACGCACTCTCAGCAGGTCGATGCCAGACACCCGCTCTCCGCCTCGTCTACGACCACCAGCAAAAATATTTGGAATCGCGCGCCACCGCTGTTACACAAGTGCACAAAGTATCTGCCATATTTACCAACCGCGGAATCAAGTTCGATTTGGACCGTGATATAACCTCTCAAACAATGCTACTGGAATTCCTCGAGAGGTCGAAAACGTTCGAGCACCGACTCACTATTGGTAAAACGCGACCATCGACGAGAGCGCCCCCTAAACCATTCAATACTTCCCGTCTATTACAGATAGCAAGTAATACTTTCCGCCTCTCACCGAAACGCACAATGGATATGTGTCAGACTCTTTACCAATCCGGTCTAATCACTTATATGCGAACCGACTGTCAGAAATACTCCGAGGTGTTTTTAAATACAAGTGCCGAATATATTGCAGAAAAATACGGGACGGAATACGTAGGCGATTTAAGCGATATCACAATCGTCGATACATCGATGCCTCACGAGGGAATTCGCGTGACCAACCTCTCGCTGTCTACGATGACAAGCAACGACCCGATGCTGTCCAGACTATACGGGTTGATTTGGCGTAATACGGTCGAGAGTTGTATGGCGACGGCGAGATACAATATGACGGAATATTCTGTTTTGGCGCCAATGGATGCCGTAAAATATAAATACACGATGGAGACACCAGTGTTCTTAGGTTGGCGTCGTATTGAAATCAAGGACTCGACACTGGGGTCTTTAACCGACACCCAGGCACTCGAATCATCCTTGGCGTTTTATTTAGAGCAGATAGCGAAAACTGGTTCACCTCTCACATGGTCTTTGATAGAAACCAACGTAGGAATCGATTCGAAAATGACATCACATTATACGGAGGCGTCGCTCATCAATAAACTCGAGGATTTAGGAATTGGCAGACCGTCGACGTTCGCGTCTATAGTCGAGACGATACAAGAGAGAGGATACGCCAAAATAACCGACGTGGCAGGAATACAGCAAAAATTCACGGAATACAAATTACGTCCATCCTCTCAAGATTTCGAGAAAATCTCATCAGAGAAATCATTCGGCGATGAACGAGATAAACTGGTCATTCAACCAGTAGGAATCTTAGTAGTCGAATATTTATTGCAACATTTTGCTGATTGTTTTTCCTATGATTACACGAAATCGATGGAGGATGAATTGGACGTGATATCCTCTCGTGCATCGGCGGAAGCACAACGAACGTGGCACGAGATATGCCGCAAGTGTTTCGACGATATAACAGAGAGGTCGAAACCTCTCAACAAACAAACAAAACAAACTTTCGCATTAGCAGATACAGCAGATAACATATTGGTGTTCAATACTTACGGGGCGTCTATTAAGTCTCTCTCGGATGGAGGATTTTCGAAAATCCGTCCGGAAATAGAACTGGATTTGGAGAAGGCAAGGCGTGGCGAGTATACAATTGCAGAATTGATATGGAGAGAGGATAATGGATGTTTAGGCGAATACCAAGGTCATCCGGTATATTTAAAAAAGGGAAAATTCGGACTATATGCTGAATACGGAAGCGTTAGCAACAAAAGCAAAAAAGAGCAAAAACCCCAAACAATAAGTCTCACACCTCTCAACAAACCAGCAAATAATATATTTCTAGAAGACGTGATTCGACTTATTGAGTCTGCGAAGAACGCCGGACACGAAGTGGTAGGCGTTCGAGGATTCGCTGGAGAGATTTCTATAGGATTTACGGACTTCGCATACGAAGTGGCAGAAGGTAGTAAATCCGAAATTTTCAGGAGATGCGACGCAGGAGCATCGAATGAAAATGAAGCGCAGCGGATGGAATCTCGTAAGTCGAATAAACCGACATTAATGGATAAGGCGGAAGCGTCGGCGATGTTTTTGCCGCAATCCGTTTACGATTTGGAGGAAAATACTGTTGCAAATCTAGGTACAAATCGTATCGACAAACACGGCGATAAATCGTCACTTCGCAAACTAAGGTCCGACCTCTCAATTCGCAAAGGAAAATACGGACCCTACATATTCCACCAGAATTCAACCATGTCAAAACCAAAGTTTTACCAACTAAAACCATTTAAAGACAAATGGGAGTCGATGTCGTCGCTAGAGTTGATTGCTGCAATAGAAAACACTTATCACATTAGTATATAACCGACGAAATGGCATCTGAAACAACAAAAAGTTTCATCAAATATTTCCTATTTGTATTTGCATTTATCATTTCATTCATTTTAATAAATAACGCCACCGTCGAAATATTCGGTCTCGGGTTGTTTTTCACGGTCAACATATTATTTTTCCTGCTTATAGGCAAAGATTTATTCGACGGGACGATTGATTCGTCTGGTAAAAACATGGAGTGGCAATTAAGATACGGTACATTGCTGATTGCCATGGTATTTTCAGTAGTTTCGTCAATCATGATGATAATGACTCTAATTACACTGCAAGGTAAATTCGGAGAAGTCAAGTCGACGATAAAATGGTCGCCAACGGACAGACTCAATCTAGACAATACGGAAATCATTTTCATCACTGTCACCACGTTTATTGGAGTGGCAGCGATTTACGTCTACAAGACGCCAGAGGATATCCGCAAATTCACATTAAACTTATTTGAGAAAATATTGAACGGTGGTATCGGTAAATTTAGTAATTTGCCACAATTAGAAACGATTCTTATGGTGCTATATATTGCAGCAATTTTTGGTCTAGGCAGTGCGCTTTATGGTCGATTGCAAATGGACCCTCTCGAAGTCGCTCAAAAACCGAAACAGGTTATATGCGACCCTATGAACGACCACGGAATTCAAAATTTTAAAGACTCGTTTATAAAAACCTATTGGTTTTTGTTTGCTTTAATCATTGTCATTTTGTCGCGTCCGTTCATAGAGGCGAATTTCACCGTGTTTGGTCTTTCGCCAAGTATGCCTTTCGGTTTTCCCCAGGGTGACCGGTCTCTTATTTTCGGGCAAAATCCGGCGATAAGTTTGATTTCGTTGTTGACCCTCGGGTTTTCCAATTTAACAGGAATAAACAAAATGCTGCGGAGAAAAATCGAAGAGGCACCGAAAGAAGTGACGAATGGAAGCGAGGTGGGTTGGGTTAAAGCATCATTTGCAGTGATATTCGCAATATTTATAGCACTGATAATCTTGTTCAGTGGCGCGTCACTGTATATAGTTATTGCTGTGTTAGTGATTGGGATACTTGGAATGGTGGGGTCTTACTTTGTTCCAGAAAGCGCCACTAAAAATGGAATAGGACGGTCGTTTTTAATTGCGATTCAAAGTATTTTATTAATGCCTGTAATTAGATGGGATGTAATGTATTCCATGGCAAAAATCGCGTTTGGGTTAACCGCTTTAGTTTATGCCGGATATTCCATTCGCGATTTCCGCGATATACCCGAAACAGAACCGTGTTTTTTTGAGAGAACTCATATTCGCCAGTTATATATTGCGTTTATCGTATTTCTAATTGTATTATATTCATTTAGTACATTCAGTGCTTCCGCACTAACATCGATTATAACATTCGTTATGCGGTATTTGGTTCCTCCTGCACTTCTAGGTCTATCCTCCTATTTGGTATTTATCACGAATTATTTCGTGAAACTGGCACCTAAATTTATTGTGCAGTAGAAAGTTATCGGCGAATGAACTTCGCAAAAGGATTATAATAGACACCCAACAAAAACATAAATAATTCGTAATATTCATAGCAAATGAAATATTACGAAACGTCTTGTGCGGAATACATTTCCGCGTCAAAGCGTGCAAACATGCACCCCGAACTCGAACCCATTTGCGCCAAAATGCCTGCGTCTTTAAGTAGTCTAGGAAATATTATATTCTATGGACCATCGGGTGTCGGCAAATATACGCAATTCCTGCGGTTCATCGAGCGATATGCCACTACACTGAAAACCGACAAAATGGTGGTGAATACGGATAAGCAGAAATACGAATATCATATCAGCGACGTTCACTACGAAATCGACCTCGCGATGCTTGGGTGTGAATCGAAGAAAATCTGGAACGAGTGTTTTTTCCAGATAGTCGACATTGTCTCTGCAAAACAGTCGAAATGTGGAATTATCCTCTGCAAGAATTTCCAGTCAATCCATAGCGAGTTACTCGACGTATTCTACAGTTATATGCAGCAATGTCGTGCACTAAGTATTCATTTAGTTTTCGTCATATTGACAGAGCACGTGAGTTTCATTCCGAATCGAATTCTCCAATGCTGCAAATTAATACATGTGAAGAGACCCGCGGTGGAATTATATCGTTCTTCTTCTTCGTCTATGATAACAACCGCATTCGACTTACGAGATTCCCTCCGCTGCGCTAAAGAAATCTCTCAAGAGAATCCTCGAACGCCTACCACTTCGTGTCCGGCGTTCTTCGCATCCTCTCAACCAAAGTCGCACAAAACATTTTTGCATAAAATACATCCGAATGCCACTTCGTTTGCGTTGTCCGACACTCCAGAGTCGCATATCCCGAAAATTTCGGATTTACAACCACATTTTCCCGTAAATTCTATATTAGACTTACGAGATTCACTCCACTGCGCTAAAGAAATCTCTCCAGTGAATCCTCGAACGCCTACCACTTCGTGTCCGGCGTTATTCGCAGTCTCCAATTTATCTGGAGAATCATTAAAATCCTGTTCTCATTCTTCACTCAGGAATTGTCCGAAATCCACCATAGTGCCAGAGCATTTACTCAATCTAAAAGAAATGCATTCGATTGCTGCATTAGACGCACCACCAAAAGATGTCTTTAATATTGTTTGCGACAATATCATTGCAAAAATAGTGCAACATGAGACATTGGACATCATTTCGTTGCGCGATAATCTGTACGATATTTTGCTGTATGGTCTCGATGTTACAGAGTGTCTCTGGTACATACTTTATTATTTCGTCGAGAATGAGATATTGGTCGACAAATCGGGAGAGGTTATGTCGGAAATCATGAAGAAAACCGATGCGTTCCTCCGGTTCTACAATAATAATTATCGTCCGATATACCATTTAGAGAGTATTTTCATCTATTTGATAACCAAGATTTATAAATATGAATCGAAAAAAAGCACTTGAAATCCTGGAAGTTAGAGAGGATGCGTCTGAAGAAGACCTGAAACGGGAATACCGCAAAAAATTGCTGCTATACCATCCCGATAAGAACCCATCGCCGGATGCTTCCGCCAAATTCATTGCCGTGCAAGAGGCGTACACCTATTTACAAAGCGCGCCTTCTGGTTTGCTGCCGTCTTATTTCGACATTCTAAAATCGTTTTTATCCTCTGTGCTGCCGATAGAGGAACTCATAATAGCAAAAATAAGCGAACTGTTATGTGCCATTGTTGAAAACAATCTGGATGCGATAATAGATTATTTGCGGACAATCAACCGAGATACCCTTTGCCGAATTCACGAAGTCATTTGCAAGTACAAGCATCTGATTCATTTGAGTTCGGAGTTGTTTGAGAGGATAGCGGAACTTATCAGAGAAGATGAATGCATCGTTTTAAACCCGAGATTGGATGACCTGCTTTCTGACGAAAATGTGTATATCTTGAAACGCGACGGAGGAACGTATTTAGTGCCTCTTTGGCATCACGAGGTTGTTTTCGACATATCCGGAAAGAATTTGGTGGTGAAAAACAACCCGATAGTTCCCGATAATATGGAACTCGACGAATGCAATGTGTTGACCGTTAAACTGCAATATAATTTGTCGGAATTGTGGGATAGAGAGGTTTCGGTGGAAATCGGGGGTAAATCATTCGCAATTGGCGGAAATATGTTGCGACTAACCGGTAAACCCCAGCGAATTGAGTTTGATGGGGCGGGGGTGCCATACAATAATAGCGACGACGTTTTTGCGGATTCAAAAAGGCAGTCTGTGATTTGCATGGTGACATTATTAGTAGGGTAAAACAATATAAGAACAATAATCATATTGTTTTATTGAGAGGTTGACATGATACGAAAATACACAAAACACGTTGAATATATAAAGGCGGACAATAACAAGGTATTGAATGCGAGTTGCATCAAATGGGTGAAAAAGATGGACGAATGCATGGAGATTTGCATGAAGGGCGACGGTTGCTACATCGGCGACACGAACCGACTCTGCAAGGTGAATAATCCCGAGTCGTATGACAAACTGGATAAACATTTTGAATAGATTTTCATTCGATGCTCCCGAAAATGGATGCGAAGCAGTAAGAGTTCGAACTAACTCCGGAGAATTGGATGATTCTCCAGACAAAGGAAGTTTCGTAGGAGAATATATAATATGGAAATTTGTGTTTTAGCAAGAATTGTTCTTCTTCTTGCTATTATAAGCGTGTCATTTCATGTATGTGTTTTTGGATTATCGTTTGCGGTTCTTATGGCAGATGTATTGTTCATGGGATTATTAGTAATTATTACAAATTGGACGTGCGAATCTTGGGTTGCCATTGTGATTGTGATTTTTGCAGTAATCGGCACATTAACTTATGTTTTTGCATGTTTTTCAAAAAACGAAGTATACCAACAGAATATTGAAAATGAAAAAAAACAAAATGAAAAAAAAACAAAATGAAAAACGTTAATTTGTGTATTACTTTTTATAATACATAAATTTTGGTTAATTATTGGAATGGACAATTACGGAGCAAAGAATGGCATTATTATGCTTTCTTGACAACTTTTTTTACTACCTTTTTGACTGCAGGTGCTTCTTCAACTGTTGGTGCTAGCGCAGCAACTGGTTCATCTGCGACTACTGGCGTTGGTGTTGGTGCTAGCGTAGCAACCGGTTCATTTGCGACCACAGGTGCTGGTACAACTTGCTCTTCCGAATCACTGTCTTCTACCTCTGCAGAAATAACTGGTGGACTCGCCTTTTTAGCAGACACTGAAACCGCGTTTCTTGGTGTGGCAGGTACTTCAGGTTCTTGCTCATTATCTGCATCATCCTTAGGAATAATAACACTGCAAACACCCTTCAAAGAAACAGGTGGGTTGTTGTTCTTCACTACACACTGGAACATCTTCCAGGTGAGTCCCCAACCCTTTCCGCCTATCCAAATTCCACCACATTGCAAAACACATGCAATATTGCTTCTAGCGGAAATATGGTCCATTGGTGTTGTATTATCATCCGCTGGATAAAGCATTTGCATCTTTGGATTGAAAATCTCCACATTCCATCGCCCATCGTAAAATGGGACTTTAGCGCGAATGCTTGGTGGTTTGGTTAAATCGATTTTCTTGGTGTCTTTGTTGCGGGAATACTTTAAGAACGGGAAAAATGTGTGCTTGACAACTTCGCGAGACATTGATTCGCCCCACCATACTTCGGAATGTTTGACTGCAGAATCTAGAATATAATTCTCGAACTCCTTTAACTTAATTAACGCAGTAGTGGTAGCGGGAGTGGCATAATCTTCGCTAGGAAAAGACAAAGACGCACTATACTTACCATCGGATTCACCAGTCTTCTCATCTACAAAATCGGCAACACCCCAAGTCATTAGATAGGGGAGGGAAATGTGAATTCCTTTGTTGGTTTGATTGCTGATGACGTTGACTGATTTTCCGCCGCGGTCGTTGATTTTAGGTTGCATAAAACGGGTGTTGGAAACATCCCAGTCTTTGATATCGAGTACGTGAGGATTTGACATTTTTATTGGCGATAAGAGTTCTTTGCAAAAAATTGGCGTTAAAAAAGTGTGAGTAGTAAGTGAGTGCAGTGGGCGGGGTGATACATTATATAGTAGATGGTCTTTAAGCGGTTTTAATAATATATTTATGGGGTTGCAGCAAAAATACATTATTTACATTACAATTATAAATCATATACTATGCGGGGGGGTCATATACTATGTGTGTGGTTTGTCATACTTAACCTGTCATCTCATGATTATTATTTGCTGTTAGCGGGTCTACGGAGGCAGCGGCATTATTAGGTACATCACCGCCGACAATCGATAACATGGCATCGATGTCTTGGTAAGATAAATTGTTACTAGGAATAACATTTTCAGGTGCCGCGTTAGTTGAGCGCGTTAGAACTGGAATTGGCAGTGCGGGGTCTTCTTCTTGGTCTGGTTCTGGTTCTGGCATCACCAATGAGAGTTTTGGCATAAGACTGAATGCTGGTTGAGTGTTGAATATGGACACGGTTGGTGCTGACTTGGTTGCATTCAACTTGGCATAGTGTTCGCGATAAGCAGCGGGACTGGCAAGATACGCGGGGTGAGGATTCGCAGCAGACCCAGCATATGTTTCTTTGCGTTTTAGGTCTTCACTCGGTTTCATACGAATACGCTGAGTATCGCCGTCGTTCTCTTCGATAAGGTCGTCTTCCTCAGAGACATCAATCTTGCGAACATCTCTCGCGTCGACCCGTCTAAATACCGCGCCGTCCGACTCCAAGTAGGTGCGAAGATTCTCCAAGAATATAACTAAAACTGAACTGAGTCCGCGATTGTAGTCTACCGTTACCTGCACATACTCCTCGTCGCGATATTTGTACGCATTCATCCGCACTGTCAATTCGCATGTGTCGCCAAACAACACCGAATACCGGATATTAGCATAATAAAGCGACCTTCTTGGACGGTCTATCATATCCACAGCACTAAGTTCATGCTTTGGTACTTTTTTTACGGCGCCTCTCGTTAGTGTGATGAACTTGTGAATAAGCATCACCAGGCGGTCGCAAGATATTCTGCCTCTTGGTATGCGAATCGGCATATACTCGTGTTGTCTTTTTGGTGCGCTCGGGTCAAAAGGAGGCGAACCGCTGCCAACGTGTCTAGGATTAAAGGCAAGGTCCTCTGTGATTCCTTCGTATCCGATATGATACGATTCTCCTGGCAATAGTGGTATCATTGCATTAGGGTCTGTCTCGATATTGTTGGGTTGGTTATTGTTATTTGCGTTCATTATAGAGTTATTGCGAATAGTTTGTGGTAAAGGTATTTGAGTTTGAGTTTGATTTAATGGGGTTTTAAAGTTTGTAAACATAGTGGTTTGAATCTGTCAGCAAATAAATTGGAATAAAAAGTCGTTCAATTTTTTGAAGATTATCAGCAACCAAATGAAAAATATACACATTCTTACCCATATACCTTTATTATATTATTGAAATACTTATATTACTTATCTTCTTCCATTTGCACCGAAATAAATGGTGTGTTATGTGTGTTGTTCTCCCAATATGGTTCTTCTTCCAGTCCGGTCCATCGTCTGAGTTGCGGTGGTCTTGGTATTTTGGTGAACCCTGTGATTTCTTGGTCTTCGTCTACCAAGTCTCGCGGTACGATTTTCCGAAACACCGTACCACCTGATAATATATATTCGCGCAACCTCTCAAGTACCAATCGATGCATAGAGTCTGAACCTTTCGGCATTCCCGCAGTTATTTCGAAATAGTTTGCCCCCATTTTATTAACAGCACCTAACTGCAAAGTCAAATACACAGTTTGTTCATAGACTGTGCTAAACTTGACTCTGCTGTAATACATTGAAGTATTTGGTACCGGGACTATATCACCGTAATTCGGCACTTGTACTATACCTCCTTGGCAATAGATGAATTTATAAATGAGATTTGCCAACATCTCAGCAGTCCATTCCTCGCAACGATAAACCAATATGGATTGATGTATGTTTGACCAGCGCCTCAATTTATCGACCGGACTCTCATTCTCATTTTCGCATAATCCGGAAAAGGCGTCCGATTCGTTGAGAGGAAGATATCCTAAATGTAGTGGAACGCCGGGCAATCTCGGTGGCATCTGTTCTGGGTCTGTATTAAATCTATGTTTTTCTGCCATATAGTTTTCCGTCGAAGTAAATGCATCGATTATAGGATTTAAGGAAGAAGATTTTAAATTCAACATTTTCAGGAGAGGAGCATCGATGGTATTGTTAGAGTTATTGCTAGTCATTTTATAAATAGTAGTGTTGTTTAAATATGCGAAGAACGCTGGAGAATGGTAGGCGTTCGAGGATTCACTAGAGAAATTTCTTTAGCGCAGTGTAGGGAATATCGTAAGTAGAATACCATAATTTAGACATAACTAAAAAGGCATTCAATTTTAGGAAAATTGAATATCAACGCAGCAATATTATATTGCAGTATAAACATAAACCGTAAATATTATTACTATTCACTCCTTTGTCTTGCGCCTTTACCCCTCTAATAAACAATATGCGATATACTAACTTAGACATTGCCTCGACTCTGTGTCAGATTAAGGACGCCGGGTTAACCTCTAGCAACCAAAATCTACAATGGGTTTCTCGCACATTAAATTGCAACAATATGCGAAGCAGCAGACCATATATCATTTCGATTGACGGGAATATCGGCGCCGGAAAATCGACATTCATTGATAAACTGCAAAAAATATATGACACCGGGACTCTAGAGGAAAAACGTGCTACATTCGGTAATTTTGCAAACGAAAAAATCCTGTTCATGAAAGAACCCGTCGCATTGTGGACTTCTATTCGCGACCCCGTTACCGGCGAATCCATACTGGAGATGTTCTATAAAGACCCGCAAAAATATTCATTCGCTTTCCAAGTCATGGTATACAATACTCATTTGGACGCATTTCGTCGCATCATTCGCGAGAATCCAGATTGTACGCTCCTATTTTGCGAGAGGTCTATCGACGCCGGTCGCCATATATTCACCAACATGTTGCACGACGACGGAATGATTGACGATGTAAGTTTCCAGGTATACAATCAGTTATTCGACAACACATCTGGCGAAGTTGTAATCGATGCCATCATGCTCCTAGATGTTTCACCCGAGGTATGTCTGAAACACGTTGAAAAAAGAGCGAGAGAGGGTGAGTCGACAATATCTCTAGAATATTTGGCGAAATGCGACAAATATTATAAAAAATGGTTACTTTAACAGCAAAATATTTACTATATGACTATTATATTCGACTTACGAGATTCCCTCCGCTGCGCTAAAGAAATCTCTCCAGCAAATCCTTGAACGCCTACCATTCTCCGGAGTTCTACGTAAAATCAAACGACAAATAACAAACCTATTTTTCTTTTGATGCGACTAATACAGGACTGACGATTTTGTAGTCTTCCAAATAGACCTTGGAACCACAGTTCTCGCATTCGTTGTAAAACTTGCGCAATGTAGAGCACTTGTGTAACAATGTCTTGGTGCTGTTGCACTTGCATTGATGATACGCGACAATGTACTTCCGTAAAATCAACTCGATTTTATTGGTTTGAAACCTACCTCTTAATATTAATTTCCCGTTGCTTAATACACCTGTGCAGCAACACTCTGACAGAATGTAATTTGCTACGTGTTCACACCTTAAGTCGAATGTTGTGTTTCTTTCCTTGGAAACGCTGGCGACCCACACATTGAAGTTTTCGAATGTGGTTTTTCTGCTTTTCATAGTAATCGCTAGAGTTGCTGTGCTGAGTGAGAACTTTTCGCCGCGCGTAAAAGTGTTAATGCCTCTCTTTTGGAGTTCGTCTTCCATACGATTCAGCATAAAGTTGTAATCGAATCCTTTCCATGTTGCTGCTTCTATTCGCTGGCGCTCGATATACGCGGCATCCATGACTTCGGATTCCGGTATGGATTGATTCGCTTTTTTGGTTTCTGCTTCTGCTGATTCTTCTTCTACTGTAATTGGTTTAGGTGCTGATTTCTTCCTGGGTTTCTTGGGTAGTTTAAATACGTCTGCTAAGAGTTTTTGTAATTCTAAATCTTCATTATCGTTATCGTTAATGGGTTGTGTTATCATGGTGTTGTTTAAGGTTGTCATTTTAATTTGGTTAATAGGTTGAATGAATCTGCCTCTAGTAATTATAAATATAAAAAGCGTTCAATTTTTTATGTTTATTCTGCAAATATATTGGACAATTCCGGAGCGAATAATGAGCACTCGGAATTGGATGATTCTCCGAGAAACTGCGTAGAACGCCGGACACGAAGTGGGACAATTCCGGAGCGAAGAATGAGCACTCGGAATTGGATGATTCTCCGAGAAACTGACGGAGGCAGTTTTGACGGAGAATGGTAGGAGTTCAAGGATTCACTTGAGAGATTTCTTTAGCGCAGCGGAGGGAATCTCGTAAGTCGAATGGACAATTCCGGTGCTTATTCTTCGCTCAGGAATTGCCCCGGTTTGTTATATTTATGACCGCCAACAGTAAATGCGCATTGTGTTTGCGAATCGATTGTCATCATCAGACTCTCTAATATTCGTATATTGTCAGAGGATATCGACGTGTCGCTCAAGAATCCGATTACATCCAAAACAGCAGTAATCCATTTCTCGGTCCATTGATTATTTAAAATTGCAACCAGTTCATCTCCATACAAAACGGACATCGTATCTTTACGAAATAGAGAGGTGTTGTATTTTGCATCCACATAATTTGCAATAATAGCGTGATAATAATTCAGACTATGAACCACCGTCGAATTTGTCTGATACGTTTCTATTAACCTCTCGATACCCCTCTGCGCATAAACAAACAGATTACGCATTCGCGGTCTCGACTTGATTGCTGCGGCAGATAAATACTGAGTGCACGCCAACTGAATCGGGTTATACATGAAATGCAAATCGGTTTTATTCAATTTATAAATTATGCGGCAAAACCCTTGAAATGGTCCGGGGTCTTGAAACGACAACACATTGTTTTGAATACATACTTTGGTTCCGACCTGTTTATTTGCAAGAATCGCCAATTTTACAATAACCGAGAGAGGGTCGAGCAAATAGTTTTTTTGATTTAATGATGCGTCGTCGTCGGGTAAATAATTCGACATTTATATTTATGCCGCATAATAAGTTTTAGTAAAATACGCATAAATAAAAAGAATCGATAACGATATGTTCATGCGACAAGAGAAGCACCAAGAGAAGCACCAAGAGAAGCACCAAGATAATAACCAAAATATATCGATAAAGAAACACAACGATGTCTACTACAAAAACTTTTCGAAGTTCGCATTAAATGCTGATGTAATAAAATGCGACCCAACTGAATACTCCTATTCGCAATGGTCTATATCCTCTCAAACAATTTATGCAGTGCCTTTAAAAATATTAAAACACACTCTTAAAACACACTGCAAACCAGTTTGGGGAAATAAACCAGATTTGATAAATCGACTCGAGCAATATTATTTGCAGATTAAGATGGTGATTCGCATTCAGAAAACATTTAGGGGATTTCTAGTTCGCGAATCCGAAAAGTTGAGAGGATACGGAGACTCCGCGAATTGCAATAATAGTACGGATTTTTACACATTGGAACCCATCTCGGAAATCTCACACGAATTGTTCTTTAGTTATCGCGATTGCAATGGGTTTGTATACGGGTTCAATATCCTCTCATTGATATCGATGTTTAAACTCAATCGAAAGTTAGTTAATCCATATAATCGAGAGGATGTGCCATTTTCCGCATTGCAAAGATTATTTAGCATTTATAAGAAATCTTGTATTTTGTATCCAGACCTGTTTTTAGGAAATGTTTAGAGAACGTGACGACAAGTTCCACGATTAAAACAATTTAGTGCGTTAAACTACTTAAAACAGACACTTAGTATATTGTATATCAGTCCACTAGATACCATGGTCCGAACTACTAGCACAAAAACCGCCTCAACCTCTGCCGCTCCTGTCGTCGCCCCCTCCGCTTCTCTTACCGCCCCTGTTGCTGAGAAGAAGACTTCATCCAAGAAGTCAAAGGCAGAGGTTGTTGCTGCCACACCAGTTGTCGCTGTCACACCAGTTGTTGCTCCAACACCAGTTGTCGCTGTCACTCCAGTAACCGAGACCAAGACCGAAGAGACTAAGTCTCTTTCATCCGATGCCATCCTCACCGCAGTTGACGCCAAGATTCAGCAAGTATCTTCCATTCTTGCCTCTCTAAGAAACGACTCCAAGGCACTTCGCAAGGAAATCCTTTCCAACAAGAAGGCATTCGAGAAGTTAGAGAAGAAGTCTGCCAAGAAGAAGCGCGCTGCCCCTGTTGAGGGAGAAGAGCAAAAACCCCGCAACTCCGGATTCATGCGCCCAGTCAAGATTAGTGACGAATTGGCATCTTTCCTAGGAAAGGCAGTTGGTACCGTTATGGGTCGCCAAGACGCCAACGACGAAATCCGTCAATACGTTGCCCTCCACAACTTGAAGGAGACCGAGAAGGGCAAGGGTCGCAATATTAACCCTGATGCTAAGTTATCATCCCTTCTTAAGTTGCCCACCGGCGAGCAACTCACCTACTTCAACCTCCAGAAGTACATGAAACCCCATTTCATCCGCATTGAGGATGTTACCGTTGTCAGTGCCCTATAAGACCATCATGTTCACGTGACGTTTACCAAGTAAGTATATAACAATAGGGTCATGAGCATTAAATTGTGCAATTCCGAGCGTCAATGATGTAATGGTAACATTTAACCCTTCCAAGGTTAATCTGGGGGTTCGATTCCCTCTTGACGCATTTTCATTCGATGCTCCTGCGTCGCATCTCCTGAAAATTTCGGATTTACTACCTTCTTCGAAGTCCGTAAATCCTATAATAAAAATATATGATTTGTAACTGCAAATTATATATTATGCTATAGTTTTGTGTGCTGGTATGGCGTTGTCGATAAAATCCCGAATATCAAACAACAGTTCATCCCGAGTATTAATGACATAATAGCACATGTATTCGAACCTCTTAATAATGCGAAGTTTATATTGAATCGACGCGTTTCGTACAGACGACGGGGTTTCCCGCCATTCGTGCTCACCGTCGCCAAACACTTCCCGTAAAACATCCGTATCCGATTTATCCGAGTAATCCGGATTTTTAAATCTGTACGCGGTTTCGAATGGCAGTTTTGCGAGGCACTCTTCTACATATTTATTTAAATCATCGCTGCAATAATAATTCAACCATTCGTTGAACTCATTCTCGACAAAATTGCGACTGATAACATTCTTGCCATCAAACCGAGTCAACTCTAACCACAGTTCGATTTCCCCTAACATCTTGACCAACAATTCGATTTGGTGGTCGATTGGTTTTCTAAGAGAGTTGTAAATTGCGCCAATATCTTCTGCAACAAGTTCCATTATAATTAGTATCGCATAAAATACCTTTATATTTATGAAATGGAAACCATATAAACCATATATTGGAATTTGATAACATAATGATGTCCGGACTAAGTTTAGAAATTAACGACTCGGGGGCAAACAATGATATTCTATCAAGAATACAAACCTATATGAAAACCCGCAAATTAAGTGTGGTGTTATTGACGCCTTGTTACGGCGGACAATGTTACGTAACCTACGTTTCTTGCCTTATCAATACGATGAATCTGTTTAACAAACTCGGATTAAATATGCGCGTCGAGTTCTGCAAAAACGATAGTCTGGTTTCTCGCGCACGCAATAATCTGATTGCAAAGGCAATGCACGATAAAGAAACAACGCATATGATTTTCATCGACGCCGACATTACATGGAATCCCGTCGACATTTTGAAACTGATTTTGGCGGACAAAAACATCGTCGGCGGTGTTTACCCTATTAAGAACTACGAGTGGAATAAATTGATTGAACCCGGGAAAGATGTGATTCAAGAATGGGTGGCAAAGAAAAACGGGTCGCAGTTAAGTTCGGCGGTATCAGACCAGGATTTCGTGCAGCACCGATTGATGCGGTACAACTTAAATTATATCAGCAATACATTAGAGATTTCGAATAATCTGACTAGAGTCCGACATTTGGCGACGGGGTTTATGATGATTCGCCGGGATACCATCGAGAAAATGTCACGCGCTTTTCCCTCCACGAAATATACCGATGATGTCGGGTTTTTACAGGGAGACGAAAACGAATATGCCTACGCTCTTTTCGACTGCGGTGTGGAAGACGGACACTATTGCTCAGAGGATTGGTTATTCTGCTCGAGATGGGGCAAGATGGGAGGCGAAACCTGGGTCGACGTCACCATCAATTTAAATCATTGCGGTGTGGAGGATTTCAAGGGGTCCTACTTGGCATCGCTTATTTAATGTCTGCAAACAAAATGTGTATTTGTTTATATATAATATTGATTTTGTTATATATAAAATGAATAATGAAACCAAACAACGCAAAAAATTCATTACATTTGGAGGACCAACATCAAATTTTCATTATGCGGTTAATCGGATATTTAACGAAGCGCAAAATATCGATTTCTTTGATGAATTTAAATGTTTTACAGAAACCAATTTAAAAAATGACAAGATGTTTTGGAATAAACATGGCAATTTTATTGAAAATAATAAGAGAGGATATGGATATTGGATATGGAAATCATATTTAATAAAAAAATCATTAGAAACAATAAATGATAATGATATTTTAATATATTGCGATGCTGGGTGTCAAATTAATAAAAACGGAATCGCTAGATTGCATGAATATGTTGACATGTTAAACTCAAATGCAGAAAATTATGGAATACTTTCATTTCAATTACAATATGAAGAATTGTTATACACTAAAAATTCGATTTTTGAACACTTTCATTCTGCGGCGAAACTTCCTCCGTCATTCTCCGACGAAACTTCCTTCGTCAGTTTCTCTGGAGAATCATCCAATTCCTATGCTCATTCTTCGCTCCGTAATTCTCCAGTTTCTATGGAGAATCATCCAATTCCGGAGCGAAGAATAAGCACAGGAATTGACGAAATTAAAGAAAAACGCATGCTACAATGTATGGCGACCATTGTAATCATGAAAAAAAACGCCCACTGTGAAAATATTATCAATGAATGGTACAACGCATGCGAAAATTATAATTTAATAAACGACCTAGTTCACAATGAAGACCCGCAATTTATCGAAAATCGTCATGACCAATCCATATTATCTGTGCTGGTTAATAAACACGGTAGCGTAAAATTATTAGACGAAACTTATTTCTATCCAAACTGGGATACTAATGGCATAAATTATCCGTTTTGGGCAAGACGATTAAAATAAACATTATAAATTATAATCAAAACTACTTATAACACCAAAATTATGCTTAGATTCATTGTTTCCTAACCATCCATTCACCACATGATGTTTTAAAAATAACGGTTTATTTGCAATTAGTTTCAAACGTTCATAAATTTGAATTACTGCTTGCCACATATTACCACCTTTATCGTGCTCTAAGTCGTCAAAACAATATACAAAATTGCTCAAATCGATTAAGTTATTGCTTATTAGGTTTGTACATTCATTTAAAAGTGAAACCGGGTTGTGATAACCGTCACTAAATATTAAATTGTATTGTTTCATTTCTTTCCATATATTTTTATCAAACGAGTTCGATTCAAAATAAGTCACTTCATTGTTTTTGTCATTAACCAATTTTGTAATGACATTTGTAGATTTTTGTGCCATTTCAAAAATGTATTCTTTTTCTACGTTTGGTATACATTCAGTCTTACTAAAAAAAATAAAATTGGATAAAAGCAAGTTGTATAATGATGGATTAATTGCTTCTATATCTAAACAACTTAGAGAATAATTTTCTACATTTTTTGTCGAGAATTCGGAAATTTGATAAAATGTTTTACCCACAGATACGCCTATTTCTAAATAATTTAATGAAACATCTAAATTATTAAACAGTGTTATAAAATAGCATATAATATCACATTCTGTTAGTTCGTTTGAAACATCTTTATCTATGAGATGAAATACATGTTTCGGTAATCCATAATTAAATAAAGAAGGTGGTGAATTATAATCTGATTCTTCTATCCATTTAGAAACATTGATGAGAGTCTTTCTATTAAATTTGATAATATTTTCCATATATACGTGTAAAATGTTTATTATGTTCAGTTTATACGCATTTTCATTCGATGCTCCTGCGAAGAACGCCGTACACGAAGTGATCAATTACGGAGCGAAGAATGAGCGACGGAGAATGGTAGGCGTTCAAGGATTCGCTGGAGAGATTCCCTCCGCTGCGCTTCAGAAATCTCGTAAGTCGAATGGAGTATCTTATGCGAAAATAAATCCGTCGTCTGACAACACCTCTTGTAGTTTCGAAAAATCCGTCTCTCGCGTATGAAATGGCATCGTATCCACAACCTCTTTGAATTCGTCTTTATTCGTTTCTAAAAACAAATTCAAATCAAACATGCGGCGTACTTTCTGTAATTGCTCTACATCGTCGACATATTCGGTGGTTTCAATTAACCATTCATAGAACGTTTTCTTGACCGCATTCCGTCGTATGGAGTTGAAATTCGACCATTCGCGAAACCGCATATAAAATCTCAATGTTTCGCTAAGCGATTTCTGGTCATTCAAATTGTAATCCGTCCCCGACAAAATCGCAATATCATTGAACACGTCTTGTGTCATATCCAAATCGTGTAATATTTGTGCGGTGTCGTAATAAACCCCGTCGTGATTCAGCAAACTCAAATGCCTGATAACTCGCGGGCATCCGTACAAGAACATGTCCATATCATCGCTCAAACATGCCCAGGCAAACCCATGTTTTACCAAAAACGCACACAAATGGTCCGACTCGCCTTTCGACTCAATATACGTGACTCCCATCGCGGTCATTACCTCTTTTGATTTTGCAATATCCGTTTCTGATACCCGCACAAACTGTTTCTTCAATTTATCCATTTCCGATGCTGATACCGTGTCGCCAGATTCGACCGCGACTTTGAGTTCGTTGTATTTCGCCTCCGCTGTATCTTTCTCGATTTTGCGTTTAATCAGCAGCGCCTTCTTTTCCGCTGGTGGTTTACCGTCAAATATGAAAACCGGCACAATATTGTATTGTTTGAAAACCGATATCATCAGGTATATGTTTTCGGGAACCGCGTTTTTCTCTGCAAATTTATACAAATAGATGCTCGTGTCAATGACCACCGTTTTATTTGCGAAACTTTTTAATCCTGTTTTATAGATTGCCTTTTGGGTGCAATTTCCCATTAAGAAATAATTCAACTGTTTTATTCCCATTTTGTTTTATTTTGTATTTGATTTTTCGGTGTATTGTAATTAGACGGGTGCCGTTTATATATATTCCGCAATCAATTTTCGATTTGCCCGTTTTTTCATTATCTGCAATGCTAATACCATTGCGGGTCTATCGACGTCATGCGGAGAGTGTCTGATAGGTCGGGGTTGCTCCTTTGGTCGCTTCCGCCTCTCATATATGTGGTGGTGTTTATCTTCTCCGCAGTGTTACCATAACCACCATCATTTTCCACCAAATCGTCCACCAAATCGCAATACTCTGCAATATATTTATGGTTGAATTGGATTGGGGGCAAGTTTTCTTTACAGTACATTTCGCACCATTTAACATATCGGTCTAGATTCCACAACATTATCGATTTGATGACATAATATGAAATCGCATGTGTATTCTCCCGGTATTTTGGATGATTGTTGCGAGGATTCTCGAAAATACTCTTATAATTGTATCCTGCACGCCGCAGAATCTTGTTCGACTGATAAATCGAAAAGCGCCTCTCTCTCTGTAAAGCAGCAAAATATTTGCTGTTTGAGAACGCCGCGCATTTACCATGTCGGTTCATGAATAGACAAAACATGATATTGAACACCTCTGCCCACATCTCACAAAATGTCTCATATAATCTGATGTCTGTAATTGGGTCGACTGCCTTAAATGTCGAGAGGATACGCCGATTTGATTCGTCGCCGGTCGACGCCGAGAAATCCAGTCCTAAACAGTGAAATGTCTCGTGCATTAAAACCTTGAACCACTCCTCTCGACGATACACGAAAATATCGTTTGTAGAAGAGCAAGAGGTTGTGAACGCGGTGTTGGCGTTTATTTGGTCGATTGGTTCGGCGTCGATATCGGGCAATCGTTTTTTCGCGTCGGTAAGCAGCAAATATATGTGGAGGGTTTGAGCGCATTTGTGAGAGGCGATATCGCTCGCGAAATTCAACCAAGCAATAATATTTTGCAGATATATGTCGGTAGACCCCGTAGGGGTCGCAAGATAAATCACTGCTTTGCGACCTCTCTTCAATGTAGTTTCACATTTTACTCCGGATTGATGAGAGGATTCGAACTCGTGCCGAATTATGTCGGGTATGTGCGAATACATACTGGTGCCTTTTATATGCGAAATATCGGCGGCGGTTAGACTGGCAGTCGACCGAGGAGACGGGTCGGCAATATGTTTGCAGATTCGTTTCCAAGATGTGTTTAAAATTCGATATGTTTGAGAGGATAGTTTCGGCGACGCATTCGCCTTCCGGGTTTTTCTATTAACTTTGCTACGACGTCCTCTCGTCATTATATATACACGTCTATTTTACTAACTATTCTCCGGCGAAACTTCCTTCGTCAGTTTAATTCCTATGCTCATTCTTCGCTCAGGAATTGACCAAAATTGAATTGATTTTATTGCAAAATAAATATACAATAACATAAAAAACAACGAATTATTGCAATATATTATTTCTGACCCCAAAGAATTTACAATGTTATCCTCTCATCCTTCTTATAAAATTCGGTTTAGAGGATTGGTTAAAGAACTATCTAGTAAATATGAAATGCCGCCCCCGAAGGGGGCGTCAAAGAAACGCACCTACGAGGATTCGTTCGGATCTCGCGAGTATGATATCGAGAGGTACGGACAAGAAATAACAGCAAATTATTTTGCTACCAATGTAGGACATGGGGTTTACGCCGTAATGGGATGAATGCGTTCGCATTGGATAACCGTAGGTTCCGCTGCCCGAGTTGCCTTACCTTCTAAATATTTAAATAACCCTACCTTCTTTAGTTCCCGCTGAAAATGAATCGAACATTTTGCTATTTGCTCGGACATTAATCTAGCAGGCATTATTGGCGGAAGTGCCATACTGCACAATTCAACCGATAATCCAAGATAATAAACGTCGTCTGATAATACTAATACCGAGAGGTCAGTTCCTCTAATAGACTGCAAAATATTCGCCACTAATTTCTCGCGTGCTAAATCGTCCTCTACGTAATCCGCGTCGGGGTCTACCGCGACATTCAATAGTGTACACATTTCGCCAAATAACATGCGATAACCAATAAGCATCATTTTTAACGGGGTTTGCGAAGAACGCCGGACACAAAGTAGTAGGCGTTCGAGGATTCGCTGGAGAGATTTCTGACGCGCAGCGGAGGGAATCTCGTAAGTCGAATGGGTTATAATTACAAATGATGAGAGGATGGTTTGTTGTGGTTGGATACTCAACTTCAATAAAAGACATTCAATTTTTTTACCTGCCAAGCGCTTCGCGAACACGCATTAATTCCATATCTGGTTCGGCAGGCATTCCAGATCCGCAATTATGTATTAGGAGTGCATCCCCAGTTGCCTTTAGCAACATTCGCATTGTCTCGTTGTTTTCGAATTTCGCTTTAAGTGCTTTTTCGCGCTCCTCCTCTCGTCTTTTCTCGTCGAAATCCAAATCAGGTGCAATCACATTAACTTGTTTCTTGGGACGTTTGAGAGGTTTCTTCGCGGATTTAGCGTCTGGTTCCGGTTGGTCAACTTCCTTTACGATTCCCTTAAATTCTTTTGCTTTTTTAGCGCTTTTCGCTAAATCCGCCTCGGGATCGGAATCCAGACTAAACATCAGGTAAACATCGGGATGTGTGCGTTTATATTGCACACCCTGCATATAATGCGTCACCGATGTCCATTTGTGTCCGTCGATTATAATCGGGTCGTGCGATTTATCACCCCAATCATCGTCCAGTTTCTTCCGCCATGCATGGAATTTAGTATGCAATTTCGCGTATTTTGCCACGTCGGTCTTCGCCAATTTTTCCCCGTTACCTTCGCCTGGTTTCACTTTCGAATCCGAATTCGAGCAGAACACAAACACAGCAGAATCATTGAATAGTGTTCCGTATCCCTCGCGCTCTCTATGGTCATCCGGTGCACCTTCGTCTTCGTCGATGCCGTATTTAGTCTTCAAATCACGGAAGTCTTGTATCATATAATAGACGCCAGACAGGCGCGATAAACACCGATTAAGAACCAACATCTTCACATCGTGAGGAACCTCTCTAAATTGGAATATTTTGCGGGATTTGTAGGAAACTAAGCGATAATGATTTCCGCTATACGTCGTCATGATGTAGAAATCCGGATTAAATATTTGCCGCTCTTGCAATTCCTTGCTAACCTCTCCGCATAAAAACGTGCCGTCTAAATCCGGTTTGTCGTGGTCTTGTTCGTATGCCTGCTGCGAAAAAATCAGCAATTTGATATTCAATACACGCTCTAAAGTGGAAATCGCCCAGGTATCTGCCCAGAACCGCGTGGTCTTAATATGCCGACGCATCTTTTCCAGCGTATCGATTTCCGACATATCCCCAGTATAAAGTGTCTTAACCGATTCAGTATCCGCGATTTTCTTCTTAATATTCTGCCTCTCTTGCTCCAGTTGTTTCGACTGGATAACCAAGTCTTTTCCATCCGCCGTTGTTTTGTCCGTTATCTGTTTGGCGCGTTTTTGGTATTCCTTTAGCGTTTTCTCTACGGCAGAAAGGTCACGTCGAAGGGTCTGCAATTCATCCAAAAACGACAAATAGACTGTGCGATATTCATGGTAGACATTGTCGGTCATTTCTGCTGCTAAAATCGACCGAAGTTTGTCGACGGTGGTGCGTCTACCAATATCTGCAAATGCGTCCCGAATAACGGCAAATAAACAGTCGCCATTGCTCTCGACTTCGTGAATCCGATATTTATGATTTCTCATGAACTTTTCTATCCACACGTTTCTGGACGATTCTTTGTATTCCTTGCGCTCTGCTGCCGCGGTTTCTTTGGTCTCTTCATCGAGAGGCGGTCTCGCTTTAAACCCCTCGACGTTTTCAAAAACGCCGCGCTCTAATGCATGTTTCGCATCTGCCTGTGCTTTCGAAGTAGCGGTTTTACCTAGTCTTAGTTCGAGATGGTCGTCAGGTTCCTCTGCATCTAGGTCTAGGTCTTTCCTTGGCACTTCTTTGGGGGTCGGAGTGAGAGGACGGTCCTTGAAGAATTTCGGTTCCGCCTCTAGTTTTGCTAAATAAACCGGTTTAGAAAAGGAATAGTAGAGAGGTTCGGATAATCGCCGCAAATCTAATTCGCCGTTCTTGTAGACATTGATTAATTGTGCGGATTTGACTTCGAACACGCCGATTTGCGACCGAATTTGCGACCGATGCACAGCATAAATCGGGAAAAAAATGATATTTTTATCGGTGTAAATATACTTCGGTTTTCCTATTACTACGGTTATTGTGATACCAGACACGGTGTCGAGTTCATATACCTGCGATTTGTATCCGATATCCTCTTCGTCAATCGTTTTTACCTCTCGATATGTCACTTCCGGATTGATGATTGATACCGTGGTCATTATGTCGCCAATTTATACAATCGCGAGATAATGAATGTTTATAGGATTTACGGACTTCGCATACGAAGTGGCAGAAAATAGTAAATCCGAAATTTTCAGGAGATTCGACTATAGGAGCATCGAATGAAAATATATTTTATTGCAAATAATCTAGGGTTTGATATTGTCCAATATGTCCATAAACTTGAATTTTGTGCGGTTACTGATGCTCGGGAACTCGACCTTACTGTCGACAAATTCTTTCAATTTAGGCAAAATATATTCTGTCCATTGCTCCGTTTTCGACAACTCAGAAGAGCACGTCGTAGCAATAATATAAATGTTTTCCACGACACCTTCGACCGATTTCGAGAACCCGTCTTCCATGCGCTTTTCATCCACGTACCTGACAAATTCGAACAATATTTTTGCTACACACTGCGATTCGACTAAATCCAATTTTAAACAATTCACGATAAATGTGCTGGTCGTTTTTCTGGATTCGCATTCCTTCGAATAATCACAAAACCCGTCGTAATCCACATCGGGGTCGACGTAAACTGGAATCGCATCCAATTCGATGAATTTATCCACCATACCCGCCAATAGTGCCGCGAAAATCGAATAAGCATTTATCAACTCCTTGTAGAGTTTCGCATACATCTCCGAGTAAAACTTATTGGCACTCGCAATGTCAAATATCACTTTTGCTATTCGGCAATTATTCGATTCGCTCTGCTCGTCGGAAACAAAATACTCATCGACCAAAGTAAACACCACATCCCGCTGTTTATCATAATTCGTAGCGCTGATTTTATTCAGCGCAATTCGCAAATCATTGACCGTTTTCTCAATACCGATTTTGGACCCGATTTTAGTCGGTTTGAATGACCGGATTGCCTCCCAAGTAGAATCGGCAGATGCTTCGGGTTTCGCTAAAGTGGGTTTGAAATCACGCCGTTTTTTATCTTTACTGCCACCATCTCGTCTAGAAGTATCGAACTCATATCGATTGCGATATTTTGCGGAGGAATCAGAGGCATTTTTAGAATCGGAAAATCGGTAATCTTTTCGCTCGGTTTGCTCGGATGTCGCATCGGTTATCTCCAACACAGATTCCAATTCGACTAGCATGGTTTTGATAGAGGCGGGCAAACTATACAACAATTTTCCACTAAAAGATAATTCTAATAATTGGTTGACGGTGAAATAGGACATGTTCGGTTGCAAGTATTTGTTTTGTAAATTCGACTATATAAGTTAGGGTAAATATCTTTATATCAATTATGCCGAATTTTCCAATCAATTTTTTTGCTAAAAACCCTGAAAAAATACATTATTGTTCTAAATGCACTTAAACATATAAAGAATGTATTTATAACTTCGAATATACAATCAAATATGACTTCGTATAAAATGGATACTTCGAATACAGAAAAAGAACAAACTCTCGATTTACCGGAAGTGAAAACATGGGACGATTTAGATATCGACTCCACTATATTGCGCTCTATCTATTCTCACGGGTTTGAGACCCCAAGTGAAATCCAGAAAAAGGCAATCCCACCAATAAAGCAATCGCGAGACTTGATTGCCCAAGCGCAGTCGGGTACAGGAAAAACCGGCGCATTTGTTATCGGGTCTCTATCGCAAATCGACTTGGCGAGTCGAACAACCCAAGTCATCGTCTTAGCACCTACCCACGAATTAGTAACGCAAATATATTCGGTTTTTCATAGTCTGTCTGACTACATGGAAGGCATTGTTATTCGCAAAATGGTGGGTGGTACTTTGGTTTCGGAAGAAATCCAAGAGTTGCGCGATAATGTGCCGCATATAGTCGTCGGGTGTACTGGGCGCGTATTTGATATGATAAAGCGCCGCGCACTTTACACTAACGGCATAAAAATCTGTATTTTAGACGAAGCGGACGAGATGTTGTCGGTTGGATTCAAAGACCAAATCTACAATATTTTCCAGCAATTACCCGCAAATGTCCAAATCGCGCTATTTAGTGCCACCATTCCCCCCGCCATCATGCAATTAACCAGCAAGTTTATGCGCGACCCAGTCAAAATCACAATGCAACCCCAGGAATTGAATCTAGAGGGAATTAAGCAGTATTACATTGCGATGAATGACGATTACGACAAACTCGATTGCTTGAAAGAGTTGTTTTCCCGACTTACCATATCGCAGACCATTATTTACGCGAATGATGTGCGACGTGTGAAAGACCTTTATGAGATGATGTCTCGAGAGGGATACGCTGTCTGTTGTATTCACCGCGACATGTCGAAGCAGGACCGCAATGATACCATCGCACAATTCCGAGAGGGCAGATTCCGCATGTTGATTTCGTCGAATATAACCGCGAGAGGAATCGACGTACAGCAAGTGAACACTGTTATCAATTTCGATATTCCTAGGTCGGTCGACACTTATTTGCATCGTATTGGGCGAAGTGGGCGTTGGGGGCGTAAAGGCATTGCGGTGAATTTTATGACTAAAATGGACATTCGCCAGATGAAAACCATTGAGACACATTACAATGTTACTATCGACGAGATGCCAGTGGATTTGGCGTTTTATTAGAGAATTATTTATATTTTATATGGTATACTGCATAAAATATAATGGAGACCTTTTATACTAAATATGGACTAGTTACATTGCTGTCGAATGATTCCATAATCAAAGCGCCTTTTACGCAAAATAAATATTGGG
>Ga0114973_10000393_pt1 | contig 32776 bp, 61 predicted proteins | sample M_140807_MF_Meta_FD_87025 | JGI IMG/M metagenome (GOLD analysis project Ga0114973, IMG submission 87025) | Freshwater microbial communities from Lake Montjoie, Canada to study carbon cycling - M_140807_MF_MetaG | ecosystem: Environmental > Aquatic > Freshwater > Lake | place: Lake Montjoie... | reverse complement strand
GGCTGGGGATTTGTAAATAGAATAGGATACTTTGTCACTGAGGTACCCTGCCCACCTGACACGACTATTCAGGTCCAAGTTGGTATCCCATGGTACTACTGTGAGGCCTGCGACTCAGAATTGGAAGACCCTGATAATCTTATCAGAGATGCCTTCCAAGAGCATGATTTGGAAAAATGCCCTAATTGTGCTACACTTGAAGAAATGACCCTAGTAGGATTGGATAACAAATGAAAACACAAGTAAGAGATTTAGTATTGGTAGGAAGTTTTGCTGTTGACTCAGGCCAAGCAATGGTAGGCGACCCATGCTACCTTGACGGCTGGAAAACAAATAAAGGTGAAGAATGGAACTTAGAGGGTAAGGCTGGAGATTACTCTTATCATGGTGCTAGTGCTATGACCCTTGCGGCAGACGCAGGAGTTTTAGGTGACGGTAGTGCAGTAGTATTTAATACTGGATATGGTGACGGTTACTATCCTGTCTATGTGCAATATAACGAAGACGGACGAATTGTCAAAGTAGTAATTGATTTTGCCGATGATGTGGAGTCAGAGTAATGGGTGCACGGATCAACTATGTATTTAAAGACTCATTAACTAAGCCTTCAGTTGTACTTTACAGTCACTGGGGTGAGACCGAATGGCAGCGGGACCTAGCAATGGCCCTGCAACATTCAAAGCCTAGGTGGATAGACGCCTCATATGGTACCCGTATGATGATTAGTTATCTTACGCAAGACTCAGTCTTAGATGAGACAGGGTTTGGTATCTATGCTATTAATAACGATGAGTATGAATTTTGGGACACCACTGTAATCATCGACTTCAATACTAAGACTATCTATGAACTGGGCTCAGACATCCAAGTCAATTGGGACTTATTCGTAGCAGCCTATCGTCCAGTTTTAATGGAGCAAATCTAGGGAGTGGGTCCTCTAGATTATAGGGTGGAAGGGGCAGGCGTGGGGCTTGCTCTTTCCCCCATTTTTTGGTACAATGGATACAAGGGAGAACTATGCGTATAAGCAGACGAGTCACAGAGGAAGAAAAGGTTGCCAATAAACTAGGCAATACTATTTCTGACCTGCGAGTTGATTTGGAATTGGTCGGGGAATACATAGCAAAATCTCAGCCCTATGTAGTGTATAATCGTTTACAGGTAATAGCAGAATCAGCCAAAGAAACTAAGGAAGGTACAAATTATGCCAGCAACAACTTTTGAAAAGAAAGCGTTAATCCTTGGACAGTTATGGATTAATTTTAAAGCAGAGGATGAGTGGGTAGACTTCTTTGTTTACAATGATTTAGGTTTGCCACTTGCTTTTGCATTTGCCGAGGGAATAATTAATCAAACTCCAACACTAGAGCAATACATAAACGAGACATGGGATTTATTTATTGAAGGTCTTGGCGTTGAGGATACAGGGTTTGAACACATTGAAGAGTTAGTCGATAACGACTGACCTTCTGTGCCCGAAAGGGCACGTGCATTATCATTCAACAAACCATCAAACCTTATATCTAAAAGACATTACGAACCTCCAAACCTTTCCCCCTCCAAAACATTACGATCCAAACCTTTATTTCCCCAATGGTGGTATAATTTGTATATGAGTCCTAGACACTTTGCTAAATATGCTAAACAAGATCCTAAACAATATAAGGCATTCTCTGATTCTATGTGGAATGGTTTTGTATCTGCTACTAAGCATGTTCCCTTTATGGGTAAGTTCTTTTCTTTCACTCCCGCCCCAGAAATCCTTAATAATCCTATTAGTAATGGCGAAGCCATTGGTGTTGCGCTTGGAGATCTCTACGATTTATCGCAGGGGATAGACAAGCAAGAACCACCAGTAGAATAACAAACCATTATCTCCTGGTTTCTTTAAATAACATAAAGGTTTGTTTAAAAAACATTACGATTATCGACAATTTCTCCCTGGTTTTGGGAGATTTTTTTATGTGGTTTTAAGGTTTGAAAGGACTTGACAAACCATTATATCTGTGATATCATCCGCTGCGAGGATATAAGGTTTGAAGGTTTGACAATATGAAGGTTTTGTGATAGGAGGTTTGGGGCCCCAAGACATTACGAACGCCTCTATAAAAGCGCTCCATCCTCCACTAGTCTCCACTTCACTCCACTTCTACCCTATCTAATAATATTATCAGTAAGATTATTATGTGGATAAACCTGTGGATAACTTCTTAAGTAAAGGCTAAGAAACCTTAAGTAAAGGCTAAGAACCTGTGGATAACTCTCTGATATACTTAGTATATGACAGAACAAACCGAAGAAAAGATCCCAGGATATAAGCAAAACCCTCCTGATTGGTGTGATGATTGTACTATCCAAGATAGTGTTTGTACAATATGTGGCTGTAGCCATAACTGCTAAACCTGTGGATAACCGACGGTAAATAAAGATTACGATACACCCTTTATAGCCCTATTGACCATACGGATCAAACCTTTTCGAGTTATCTTCGACGCATCAAATGTCTCAGTATATCCCCCTTGTGGCATATCTGCCTTATCCAGGAAATGTCCATACTTGGAAGTAAGGGTTTGTACTACTAGGGATTCTATGGCTCTCGCTTCATCCCGTTCGGGAAATGCCCAATATTTTATGAGTATCCAACCCTTGGTCCTATGGCTCGCAAACCTTCTACCTGAGACATCAGATATACCTATCTTGATAGCCTTATGCATTGGGCTGTATAGTATATATAGCAGGGTCATATGTACATTATACTTGACATCCCCTGCCAAATCTGAGATAATGGTTGTATGTATCCTAACTGTGGAACCTATGCTGGCTATCGCAAACACCATAACCACAAGACTAAACCATGTATTGAGTGTTTGGCTGCATCAGGTGTCTACAATAGATTACGATATGCCAAGAATAATCGTGCACATGTAACTGCTAAGTATCGTGCCTCAAACCTTGATAAAGTAAGAGATAGGGAAAGATCTAAGAATAGGCGACGCAGAGCAAAGATTACGAACGACTATAATGAACTCCAGGTTATATCTGTCTATGGGATTGATTGCTACTTATGTGGGTTAGAGATTGACTTTATGGCTCCCCGAAAATGTGGGGTCAAGGGCTGGGAGCAGGGTTTGCATATCGATCATCTTGTTCCTATTGCAAAGGGTGGCTCAGATACATTGGAAAATGTCAGACCAGCACATGGTTTATGCAATTTAAGAAAGTGGGCAAATATATGATTAACATGGAAATACCTGATCCATTTCAAACCTTTGTAGCCAATAAATACGCCAATGCCAAAGGGTATGTTCATGACTGGTTTAGTGGTGAATGGTCTTATAGATGTTTAACTTGTAAGGATGATCTATCTGCTCCGTCCCGCAAAATTATGACAAAGATTCGTCTCTATCATACAAGGAATGAGTGCTTAGGGGGATACTAACCACTAGTGCCCGTGTAGGGCATAGGAAGGTTTATTACCTCTATTTTTCGCCGAACTTTAATTCATAATTTTTATCCTTAGTAAACCACAAAAGGACCGAGTACCTGTCTTCATTTATAAATTTTACTTCATGAAAAGATGTATTTTCCGCCGACTTAAATATAACTAAATCTCCAGACATGGGCATAATTTCCAGACTAAGGTACGGGAACTCCAATGGGCCAGAGTTGTTAGGAGTATTTAAGTACAATATAGCGCTGTATTCGTAATGATCATTAAACCCAGAGTCTGTGTCTAAGTGTCCACTAACTTGAGCGCCAGGTAATTGTTTTGCTAACCAAAACGATGAAAGATATAATTGTTGATTATCCTTAAATTCATCTGATATAGATTTTACTGAAAGATTAATAATTGTTTCTATTTTGTTTTGTATTTCGTCTATACCAGTAATAATTTTTGCTGATTGTTGTTTGTGAAATTTGTCATCTCCAAACATTTTTTGGAATCTTAGTCTTTTTGGTCCAGTAATAAAAGAATCTTGATTTTTGTTTATATAATTAATTATAAATTCAGCATCTTCACTGTTTATAGAATTTTTTAATACTCTTACTGGCTCCATATTGACAAGTATACCATGAAGTGGTATGATGTATATATGACATGTACAAAGTATGGGTGCGACTACCAATTAGACCTTGATGGCCAGGTAACCTGTGCTGTTTGTGGGGCTATGGATGATGACGCATCAACTCCAATAACATTAGATATGTTTGAGGCTCAGGTTGATTTTGAGTGATGGCTCTGATATAATAGTATGATGCTAACATTAACTCTAATACTACTTACTTGGTATGCCACAAAGGTATACTATACAAAAACCTTAACTATCCAAACACCAGAAAAAGAAGAAGGCCCTATGGTTCATGCAAAATGCTATAAGTGTGCTCAAACCGTAGTAACCCATAAAGACAATCTCCGTGCTCCATTCTACTGTTTGGCATGCAAGTAAGTCATGGACAAGTTTGAGTCGTCTTGGAGTCTATATGCTAAGAAGATTGATTCTTACAAGGTAGCCTGTAGCCAATGTGATCAACTATATTTTAAACAAAACGATGAGCCTTTTGTATGTCTTACTTGCTTATCGGATTAACATTTCTAAAAATAACATTCGAACATACTCTCCGTCTTTAAAAACTTTCTCTGGTCTTCCATGCATATGTTTGTTAGGACAAAAAGCAATAGCCTCGTTATCTTTAAGATTATACACATTACCATCAATAACTAATCCCCAATTTGTATTTGAACTTAATTGATAGTCAACCATAAATAATTCTGTTGAATCCATATGGTCTACTAATCTTGGAGCACCCCATTCTGCCGAATACTCTGCGTACCCTGCACGATGGCAAATAGCCGAATGACCAAGAGGCGTTGAAATATCTTTAAGTTTGTCTCTTAAACTATCTGGAATTTCAATATTAAACATAATCTTACCAAGAGTTTTGTTTTGAACAATTTTATGAGTTTCAGTTAATTCTGGAAATTGCTCACCACCTTGCTCATCCCAAGTCAATATTCCAGAGGATTCTTTTATTTTATTAATCTCAGAGTTTATAAAATCTATCTCTTCTTGTGACATCAAAGAGATTATGTGCTTTTCCATTTAACCATTATACACCAATAACTTTGTATAGTGTATACTATAGATATGTTAAATTTTCACTGGATGCAAAGAATTCATTGGCCAAATACCACCGAAGGCCTGGTAGAAATGGCAAAACAGTTAGAGGATGCAAACATAGAATCAGTTTTGATGCCTTATGGTCCAGGAGGTAATGATTTTTCCATGTTTCTTCCAGATATTTTTAGGTCAACTAAAAAAATTAGAATTATACTCGCTGCTGGGGCTTATGCAGTTACACCAGAATATGTTGCAAAAACATTTTTTACAGCACAAAAATTTGGAGATAATAGGGTAGACCTAAACCTTGTTGCTGGAAGATACAGCGACGAGTTTGAGCAAACAGTTATTGATAAATATCCTGGAGACTCTTCTTTAGTTGATACACATACAAAGAGAGTTGAAATGACTGAAAAATGGATGGAAAAGTTTGTTAGTATTATAAAAGATGAAGAATACACAACAAAATTAATGGTTGTTGGATCATCTGAAATAACTATAAGAATAGCAAATAACTATACTGATTATATGATTATCAATGGTGATATTTTAATAGATGGTAAAAGGGGTCAACTTACAAATACAAAGCCAATCCTGTGTATTGATCCCTTAATCCTTGAAGATGGTATGAGTGAAGACGATATTGAGTATCACGATTATAAATTTACAAAAAAACCTAACCATTTCCCCAAGGGCACATATGATCATGTTAAGGAAATAATCAAAGAAATATCAATTGGCAATAACATTAATGATTTTATGATACATACAGATCAAAAAAATATTGATCAAATATTTAGATTAGTAAAAGATTTATCTCAAGAAGTTGACTGATCTAACTTTTTCTGCTATACTTGAAGTATGAAAAACACCTATAAATGCCCTGAATGTGCTACATCTATTGTAATCACAACTAAAGTACATGAACTACCTGAGTCAATTATATGTCCTTGTGACTCTGTTATGCCATTGGCTAATTCTAAGTAAATTATGAACCAGTTTATGAACAACTATGCCTCATGGGTGCTTGCTGTAATAGGGGTCTCAGGTATATTTTTTGTTGGTCGTAAAAATTTTCTTGGTTGGTATATTCTTCTATTTAATGAGACCTTGTGGATAGTTTATGCTGTTGCTACAAAACAGTACGGATTTATATTCTCTGCCCTTGCATATGCAGCAGTATATATTCAATCACATAGACACTGGAAGGCTTTAGATTCAGAAAGGTTGTCTTGGAGGAGTTTTGCTAAATTAGTTTGGAATCGCAATGAAAGAGCCTAAGATAACTCAAATGGACTGGCGTAGCCTTGGCTATTGGCCAGTGTACAAAAATGAAAAGAAAATATGGGTACCTAAAGATGATAAATCATTTGACAAAGATTGAAAGAACCAAGGTCTGGCCATTACGATGGATAGGAAATTTCCTTGGTGGCTATGCTGGTAATCATTTAGTTAAGGCTATTGACTTAGATGAGTCTTTAGATAGCGATTTAGGATTTCGTTATAAATATCACGCAAGAATGTGGAAGTATCTTAATAAGCCTTACGAATGGTGGGGCACATATTATTTAGTAGATACCAGTGCTTGGCTAGATCAAATTAGAACAGATGTCTCAGGTCAGAACTGGGATGATTATGATGAAGATGGTATAGCATATTGGGAAAAGGATGAAGAATGAGTATAGATGACATGACTTTAAGAGAAGAGATAGCAAGGGCTATTGAGGCTTTGCCAATTGAAGATTCTGTAACAAATGCCCTTGGAATGCGTATGCTTGCTGCTGCAACTGCTAGAGGTTTAGATAATTATATGACAGAGTTTTTTGAAAGACAGGACTAGTTTGAAGCCTTCAGCATACATATTTGATGTAGATGGTACCTTAGCCAATGTAGACCCATACCTACACCATGTTCGTGGCTCTAATAGGGATTACGATGCCTTTCATGAGGCTTCTATTGGTGCCCTGCCAAATATAGAAGTACTTTTAATGCTTAATAATGCTGTTTCTGATAAACATGCAATTCTTGTTGTCACCTCAAGAAAAGAGAAGTGGCGTGGATTAACATCTATGTGGATGGCTTTTAATAATATTACATCACATGCTTTGTTTATGAGAGCAGATGATGATCATAGGCCAGACTACGAAGTTAAAAAGGATATACTTGAAAAGATTAATAAGCATTGGCATGTGATTCATGCTGTAGATGATAACCCAAATGTTATTAGGCTTTGGGAAGAAAACAATATACCTACTACAAAAATTGGTTTTTGGGATGGAAATAAGTCTTGAAACTTAGTGTGGTATGATAGTTATATGTGGGAAAATATTAATAATGCTGGCAAAAATCATTTAGATGATAAAAAAGAAAAATGTTATTTCTGTAATGAGACAGCAACATACAACGACATAGTGGAGTATGCTGTTGTCGGGGTATGTAAAAAACATTTAAAAAACTACCATACTGGATAAATTATGCTGGATGTGGTATGATTAGTGTATGAGAAAATCAAATAACAAATCTTCACAAAATAAAATAAGAAGATCAGAAAAAAATTCTAAAAGACTAAAAAATAAAACACATCTCTCTAAATTTGAAAGAAAACAGTTGAGAATAAGAGACTCTCTTACTTCTGCTTTTAAATTATAGGATTAATATGAATGCTTTGCTTACAACATACCCAAGAACTGGTCGACACATACTTACTGCAAACCTAGAACATAGTTTAGACATGCAACTAGAATCAGGACATGATTTACTTATTACAAAAAATCATGATATAAAAATTACAATACTTAGAGATCCATTAGAGTCTATAACTTCTTGGGTTTGTATGGAGTTACACTTTGAAGATATATCGCCAACAAGGAAATCTCAACCTGTTGATTTTTATATAAAAGCAGCAATAACAGAATTTATAATATTTCACAGTTATGCGTTAAAAAATATTGATATTTTTATAAAATACGAAGATGTTGTTGACAATATGTATAAGATTATAAACTATTTAAGTAAAACTTATGACATTAAAAAAACTAATGAATTAATGGATCATGAGATAATCTCTAAGCCTTCTGAACGTCATTTAGTAACTTCAAAATCTTATGTAAACTACGATGATGTATTTAAAAAAGTTTTACATTCAAAGGAACATGGAGAATTGGGATCTTCCAAAGTCATGGAATATTACAATCTGTGTCTTGAAAAATGTATAGTATTGACATAGTCTTATGTAGGCTGTATACTTAATATAGATAAAGGAGATAATATGATTAGTTTACTGTTTTTAATTCCCGCTTTTATTTTGGGATATGTTGTTTGTTACATAGTTATGACGCATGGAGTTGAACAATAATGTCATGTTCTTGTGGATTCTCTAGAAACTATCCAGAATGCGACGGTACTCATAAAATTGTTAAATTAGTAAAGAATAAAATATTAATAGAAATAGAAAAAATTGATATTGGTGATGAAAATAATAACCTAAATGCATTAGGTATGAAACTTCTTGTAATAGATGCCATAAAAAAGGTTAACGGAGTTTAACATTAAGCACCAGTAGCCAAGTTGGTTAAGGCACCGAACTCATAATTCGGCTATCGTAGGTTCAAGTCCTACCTGGTGTACTAAACATCTGTAACTCAGTTGGTTAGAGTACCTGCCTTATATGCAGAGAGCCGAAGGTTCAAGTCCTTCCAGATGTACTAATGGGGATTAACTCAGATGGTAGAGTGCCGAACTGTTAATTCGGATGTCGCAGGATCGATGCCTGCATCCCCAGCAAAATGGAAATATGGCAGAGTGGTCGAATGCAACGGTTTGCTAAATCGTAGATCGAAAGATCCATAGGTTCGAATCCTATTATTTCCGCAATACCTCTGTAGTTCAGTGGACAGAACGATGGACTTCTAAGCCATGCGTCGCAAGTTCGATTCTTGCCAGGGGTACTTTACTTTTTAGGATGCTTTACTTCGTATGGTGCGATCTTAGACTTAATTCGACCATCTTTGTATAATCTAACAATCCATCCATCTTTAATCTGAATAGGATTAAACGCTGCTGCTTTTTTCTTTGGCATTACTTTACCATTCTAAATGGAGAGTCAATCCAACTATCTGATTTAGCAACTGGTATGCAATTAGGAACTGGCTTACCGTCTGCTCCTGGCTTCATTCCTCTTTGTACATATCCATCCCAACAAGGTGCTTGCTTACTTACATTACCACAGCAATCTGATTTCATTTCTCCAGCCTGACACTGAGGACACTCTTCGCATGTTACATTTAATTCTTTGCACATAGGGCATCCGCAACCTTCGTATGCTTTGCTAATTGATTTTCCAATTGATGAGTCATACATTGCCATTGCTGTTTCTGAATCCATTGTGTGATTATCCATATCTGCTTTTTCAGCATCCTTGTACATCATGCCAATACTGTATGCTGTTGGCTTCCATGTACTGTTTTCTTCTTTGTGTATTCTAACTGACATTGCTGGATTTTCTGGTGGCATTGAAACTAAAGCATATTCTGATCCAGGTGTACCAAGTATCCCACCCTCAGTCATGATGTGCTCTATAACGCCGTGTACAACCCCCTCAGAGGTTGATCCCATAACAAAGTCGCCTTCTTTTAGCATATAATTATTATAGCATGCCGTTAAGTCTATTATGGGTCCTTATTCTGTGGCAGTTGGCACAAACCACCTCACACTTTTCAATCTCTTTCTTAATAGCCCTCCATGAAAAACCATCATGGATCATCCTTGACACATTATATTTCTTGTCTCTTATGTGATCAAAGTCTAGGATAATATGGTTGCTAATTCCACAATCTACACAGCCAGAATCTTCTTTTATCTTAGCAAGCATCTTTTTATACTGCTGCTTGTTATAACTTTCCAACTCTTTGTCAGTCATTGTTATCATTATACCGTGAAAATATTAAGGCCCCACACAGGCAATTCACCTGACTTGCGCCACGGTCTCTATCCAATGGGTAACTAATCCATCACTAAGGTCCTGTGTGGGGACTACTATATTGTACTACTTAATTGCTATTGTTTTTGGCAGTTTGTCTTCTGGGATCTGCTTCTCAAGTCTGATATCCAAGATACCATCCTTAAACTCAGCCCCAACTACCTCAACAAACTCAGGAAGGGTGAAGATATCAGTAAACTTACGAGCAGCAATGCCCTTATGTAGATACTCTGCACCCTCTGGTAACTCAGCATCCTGCTTCTCGCCCTTGATTGTAAGTTTGCGATTGTCTAGCGATACTGAGACATCATCCTTAGAAAATCCAGCCAAAGCAAATGAAAGAATATACTCTGTATCATTTAGTTTGATTTGATTATAAGGTGGATAGTTTGTTGTTGTTGTTACCTTCTGTAGATTTGAGAAGGTGTTAAAAAATGGATCATTAAAAAGATCCAGTGCTGTTTTTACCATTTTATTCCCCTTTCAAGCGAATAAGTTAATTTACCCCCCATTTGGGCAGGTATTAATATTATAGCATAAGAAAGGAGCAGTTTAAAGACTTGCTCAGGTCTATCGGTCACGGCAAAGGCCTACCGACCCTCATAGAGCATCCGTACTCAGCAATATCGTTGCTTATAAAGCAACTGCATGTATCATGACGGAATACTATATTGTACTACTTAATTTCAATAGTTTTTATTTTATGATGGCCATATATTTTGTCCAGCAACGACAATGGTTGTGTAGTGCTGCTCATATTTTTTAATGTCAAAATTTTCTAAAACTTCACCGATTGTGCTTTTGTGTATTATTTCATCACCCAGACTTACATTCATGCATATGGATATTTCTCTGCTGGGGCCATAGTGTTTTTTCATTAAAGATATAGCATCAAACATTTCTGGATCATGTACTTGAAAAATTAAGACATTTGGGCTTGATGAATACTGACCAATAAACTTATCCATCTGCTCAAAACTTAGATCAACAATTGGCTGAAAAGACCATGCTCTGTGGCTTTCTGGAGTTGGAAATATTTTAGAAGATAGCAGGGAAGACGTAACAGAGTCTACACCTGGTAGCAATTCAACAACAATGCCATGATCCTCTAGAAATTGTTTTAGGTCAAGCCCAGGGTCTTCAATACCAACAGATCCTCTTTCTGGTAAATAGATCATGGTTTTTCCATCTTTTACTAATTGCAATATCTTTTCTTTTATTCCATCTACACTCATAGACCCGTGGCTTTTACCTTCTGAGTTTCTATTTCCAGATGTTTTAGAACCTCCAGTAAAATCAACACAATACTCTAGATACTCTGCATTTGTTTCCCAGTTTCCATTTTCAATAGTTTGTTTAACAATAGGAATAAGTTCGCAAACTATGTAGTCTGCTGCCTTAACTATATCAAGAGTTCTTTTTGTGACATCATGTAGGCCTCCAATAGGAGTAGCCCCAATGTAAAACTTATTCATTTTTATCCTTTTCTATTCTTAGTGCTTCATCATATAAACGATAAGCATCGTTTAAAGTTGTAAGTGATTTTATATGCTCTCTTATCTTAAAGTAAAGAACTGTTTTTTCTTTGGTTGGTTGTGGTGGATTTTTTATAACTTTTTGTGCAGCGGTGTAGTTTAATGATTCCTTGTTCCCACCCGCTGCAGAAACAACTCTGTTAATTGCACTATCTATATCATTTTGTATTTTGTCATATCGGAACAATAAAATTTTATCTATGTTTGAAAGCAGACATGAGTAATAAGATATATACTGATTTACTTGGTGATCGATTAATGACATAACTTCTTTGTCAAATTTATTTTCTTTTGATTCTCTACTTTTATCAATAACAACCTTTCCCTGTACAATATTACCAGTATACCCATTGACCCATCTAAAACAATTAGAGGATATAGCGTCAAGTGGGTCTCGTATAACAGTTCCTATTAATACATCTGATGGGAATGTTCCTAAAAACAATACAGGCAAATGAGACTTAGATATCCAATCTTCATTATGAAAAAAATCTTCTCCAAACATTAAGTTTTTTGAAATTGTTGCTGCTCGAATTGCATCTACAAGCGTAGTTGTACCTGATCTTGGATAGGAGTTAATAAGAATTTTCATAAATTTTAAATCACTTATTTATCTCTGTTGGTTTGTAATATCCAGATCCACAAACAACTAGTACCATTTTTACCTCTTCTTCAGATTTTCCTAGAAAATCATTATTGTTACACCAGTTCAATAGTTCTTGTATTGTGCACCTAATAATTTTTTCTTTTACAGATGTCATGTCTATGCATAAAGAAACTGGTCTAGAGGACTCTAAAGTATTTGCTAAATCAGTTACTGAGTCTAACAAGTTAAAGTCTTTTTCAAAAAAAACAGTAGTCTTATCTCTATTTTTTAATTCTTCAAAAATCTCTAATCTTTCTTTCTTATTTGTTGGAATGTCAGATTCAAAAACATACTTCCAAGAGTCTATCCCGCTAACATTTAATGCAGCAGTAACCGCACACGGACCAGGAATAACAGTTATAGGCAGGTTTCTTTCCCTAACCTTCCTTACCAACTCATACCCAGGATCATGTATTAGTGGCATACCTTCAGATGAAACGAGGACCAGGGTTTCTCCATTTTCAATCATTTTAACAAAAGAATCTATCTCAGTTGCATTTACATGAACTCCATTTTCAAAGTGAGGAAGATATGTATATTGTTTTGTAGTTACAGAAATTCCATTTTGCTTAAAATCACGCACCGTGCCCTCTGCATTTTCAGAAATCATTATGTTATTTGGATTTGATAACTCTAGAATTGTTCTTTGTGGTGTGTCTGACCAATTTCCAATACCAACACCAGCGACTATTAGTCTTCCGTTCATTTTTCAATACCGTAAGAATATAGTTCTTTACCATTAGCCTCTTCAAAACGTAACCAACTGGATAGGGTAAATCTATCTTTGCCAATAATCTCAGTAACTCCGTGCTTGTAGTGTCTATTGCCAGGAAACCCAATTAGTTGTCCTGCTTTTGGCTTAATGTATACTCCTCTATCTTTAAAATACAACTCTCCACCTTCATAGTCATCATTAAGATATATAACCGAAGAAAGATGTCCTGACCATTTGCTTTCTGGATCTGGCATGTTGTAGCCCTCTTCTTGAACAAACCCAACAACATCTATATGTGGATGCATAAAAGATTTTGGTGGATGACAAAGTATTCCTGCTGCAAAGACATGGTGATCAGACCAAGAAGGATCATTATCATCGTTTGGCAAATCATACTTTGTTATTGGGCAGATATCATTATAGAAGTCTTCAGCGCTCTGAATCATCTTCCTTGTATACTTTAAATATAAATGCTTAAGTTCACTACTCATTGGCATACTATAAAAAGCAGTCTTTCCTTCTGAGTTTGCCATTTTTTTGCAGTATTCTAAAATTGCAAGCCTGTCATCATTTGTAATAAAATCATCTATGATTCTTATATTGTTTTCTTTATTGCCAATTTTTTCTGAAATTGAGTCTATTTGCATATTATCTCCTATCTTACGTTAACACCTATGTGTGGAGTCATAATTAAATTAGGTGCATCCCACATTGGATGGTCTTTTGGTAAAACTGTTGGGTTTACTTCATCCACAGCAGCAAAGATTCTTTTTTGATATAAATGCTTCATAAGTTCTTCTTGATCAATTAGGTCAGCACGACCACTGTTGACCAACAAAGCACCATCTTTCATGTTTTTTATTCTATCTTTACTCATAACATGATATGTTTCATCAGTTAATGGGATTGCTACTATAATAATATCTAGTTTTGGAATAAGTGCATCAAATTTGTCCATTGTAAAACTTTGATCATGTCCATCTTTTGAAAACGCATATACTTGAGTAAGTGGATAAAAGGTAGACATAAATTGTTTTATTCTTCCACCAACGCCACCGTTACCAATAATTGCAACAATTTTTTTATTTATAGTCCGAAACTGTTTATGATTAAATTCCTTGTTTTTTTGATCAAGACAAAAAGAATCAAATCCACGCATTGACATTATTGTTAGACCAACTGCATGTTCTGCTGCTGTTACTGCAAAATCTGGATCTCTTCCAATTTGGCTAGAATCTTCATTCTCTATATTATTTATTAGTTCGTCCTTGTGGTCAATCATTATAATGCCCCAATTTCCAAATCTTGTATCATTTTTTGCATCTATTTCTTCTGTCATATAATAATTATATCACACTATGGTATAATAGACTAATAGCCAAGGAGATTTAATGGATAAGAATAAATTAAACAATGTAACTAAAAATGTTACCGAAAGTAGAAAAGGAAACAAATTTTCATACACTTCGCCAATCCCAGGACTTCATATTTATGACAATGTTTGGGAAACATCTCTTGATTTTTTTAAAAAATTAGATACTGAAGAATTCTGGGATGCTCAGAATAACGTATCTGGTAAAAAGCAATGGATAAGAGAAGACTATTTAGATGAAGAAGTTGGAAAACGAGCATCAACTTGCTGGATTTGGAATAGTGAAGAAGTTAAAGATGCACTTGAAGAGGTAGTAGACTCATATCTTTGGCATTGGGATTTAGATCCACACAGCAGAGAGTCATTGAGAATTACAAAATATAGCAACAGTGATTTTTTTTCAATGCATGCAGATGATACTTTTGCTACACCAAGAACTACAGCACTTGTTTATTACCCAAATGATGATTACGAGGGCGGAGAACTAGAGTTCATTCATTTTGGAATTAAAATTAAGCCAAAAGCAGGGCAATTATTTTTATTTCCAGCAGCCTATAGTTACGAGCATAAGATATATCCAGTTACTAGTGGTAATAAAAGATATACATTGGTAACATTCTTTAATTTTATGACAGAAAAAGAAAGAGCAAATAGGAGTTCAATGTTAGATCCAAATAAATATTATCAGTCTGATTTAAAATATGTTTTTGATGATAATTTTGGAGAAATTTAAACAAAAATAAAAAAGGGGCCAATTAAGGCCCCTTTTCTTTTAACTATTTATAATGCAACATTGCCTTTTCCTCCGCCAGATGACTTCTTTGCAGGAGCCTTCTTTGCGGTCTTCTTTACAACCTTAGCAGTCTTAACTGCCTTGTCTACCTCTTCTGCAGATGGCAACTTGCCAAATGCCGAATCGTTAGGGTTGACTGCTCTAATTGCTACGGGCACGATGGCTCCAAGCAATGAGTAAGCAAGTGTCTTTGGATCTGTTACGCCAGAAGCGTACAGTGCAATTGCAGCACCAAGGACTGATCGTCCGTATGATGCAAGCATTGCCTTTAGTTGTGTTGTATTCATAACTTTCCTCCTAGGATATTACGTTTGTTAGTACTGTGAAGCCAATCCATAATCCAATAATTCCTGCGACTCCCGCAAAAACTGGTGGTGCTGGTACTGGCAATTTGAATGCAGCAAATGCTACGCCACATCCAAAACCTGTTAGTGTTGATAAAAATACATCTTTCATTAATAGTGCCTTTCCATATATTAGTATATCACTTATCTGTTTCTGGAAGAAGGGTTTTTAGTCTTTGGTATGAATTAATAAGCCTGTTAGTTGATTCTTCTGATATAACTGGTGGCCTATATTTATCCATATAGTCTATGTCCGATCCTACAGAGTCTACAAACTCCTGAATTCCTGCCTGTGCAGTCTCTATGTACTCGTATGCCCAATCTCTTGAGTCTGAAATAAATTTTAAGAATGCCTCGTCTGTTTTTTCTTTGTCAGTTTTGTTTTCAGCATTAGCAGACTCTTGAATAATTAAAAGCCTTAAAGTGTTTGCAAGTATTGCACGATTCTTTTTTAGTTGCAACAGATACATTGATAAAAAAAATAGTGTTGAAAATATAAATGCTATTACTATTAGTTTAGTCATACTTTTCTCAACTCTCTCTATATCCAATACTTAAGTATAGCAGTTGTAGCAAGTGTTGTCCATATAACATTAAATATTATAATTGTTGGTAGTGTTTTTACCGTTGAAGTCCATATCAATGCTAGACTAGAGAATAATGCAAAAATGTATAGCCACCAATACTGTATCCCAAATAACAAACCAGGTACAATAATAACTATCTTTGTCATAAAAGCAAAAAATTCAGTAGTATTTTCTTTATTCCAGTAAGATCTGTTTTTCATTTTTGACAAAACAGAAAGCAAAACCTTTATTTTATTCATTAAAACCACCAACCCTCTTAATAAATTCAGAATGATTAACAAAACTGTTTGATAAATCTTTTTTATTTTTATTAATTTTTTTTATTGTATTTTTTTCTGATTCAAAAATACTTTTAACTTCTTTTAAAAACTCTTTATCTAATATTTTATTTCCATACATAATAATATAATAATTTATTTTATTAAAGTAAGGGTTTCTTAGTTCACCATATTCTATAGCATTAAGTGTTTCAAGAGTAGTCTTGAGACTTTCTGGCATCGTATTATTTTTAGTAAAATTAGCCCAAAATTCTGTATTAGTTTTGTTTGTCATATAGTGCAAGTACAAAAAGTCACGAATTTCTTCACAATCTTCAGCATATTTTTTATTAAGTATTGCAACTAAACCCTTTGGATTAAATATATCATAGTTATTTTTAAAAATAAGGCTAAGAGTTTCTACAGACTGCATAATTGATGTTGCCTCTAAAGGTTCAACAAACCCTGCTGAAAGACCTACCGCTATAGTATTTTTATTCCATATTGTCTTGTAGTACCCTGGTTCAAAACTAAATGTTTTTGGAGATTCAATCTTATGCCCTAGTTTTTCTTCAATCTCCAATATGGCTTGTTCGTCAGTTATATAATTAGAATCAAAAACATATCCACAACCATATCTATGCTGTAAAGGAATTTTCCACATCCAGCCATAGTTCATGGCAGTAGACTCTGTGTATGCTGGCATTTCATCTTTATCAATATCAAGAAAAAATGGCACTGCTCTTTTGGCTGGTAAATTGTTTGAAAAACTTACCCATTCTGTATTAAAAAGTTTTTTATTTATTATTCTAGCAAACCCAGTGCAATCAAAAACAAAGTCTGACATGATTGTGGAGCCATCGATCAACTTGATACTTTCTATGTTTCCATCATTATCTTGAATAAACTCATCTACTATTGAATCTATGTGAATCACTCCACGATCTATTGCAATTTCTGATAGAAACTTAGCCAAGGCTCTTGCGTCAAAATGTATTCCGTATAAGTTATATACTTCAAAGTCTGATATTTTTGATGGATTTTCATTTTTACTTACAAATGGCAAATTGTTTGAATCTAATGCCATGGCGCTTAATTTGTATTCTTTTTCTGGCAAATTTTCTGACATACAAGAAAGATGCAGAACGGGATAACTACTGCCTAGTTTATTTTTTAAATAAAGTTCTTTTGCTTTTGGGTTAGGCCTATTAATAGCAAACTCGTGATAATAACTTTCATCATCTTCATTAAAATTATTAAACTTAATTGCTACCTTTATTGTTGATCTTGTTTCTTTGATTAAATCTTCAATTGCTATATCTAAATATTCTAAAAATCCAATAAGAGATGTGGTCGATGCCTCTCCTGCTCCAAGAATTCCTATCTCTCTGCTCTCTATTACAGTGATTGAGCACTCAGGATATCTTTTCTGTGCAGCAAGGGCTGTTAACCATCCTGCTGTACCTCCACCAACTACAACTATATTTTTCAAATCTCTTTCCCACCTTCACGAACTAGTAAAACTATAGCGCCATTATCTTCCAATGCCTTTTTTACACGTATCATATATTCTATAGCCTGTTTTTTAAGTTCAACTGTTTCTAAAGACATAAAATCTTTTTCTTTAGCCTTTACTGTTAAAAAATTATCATTGTCAATAATCTGTAAAGAAAAATTTTTGGGAGGTGTAAGAGATCTAAAAGCCCTTTTCATTGAATCCGTATACATATTACTCCAATGTTAAAGATTTCCAAGTTGTTCCCCAATCATTCTTATTCTTATGTTTTGCAAACTCTCTAGATATTACTCCATCTTCCAAATAGATACCGCCCCAAATTCCCCACTCTTTACCAGTAATCCCAACAGAAAAACAATTTTTCCTAACTGGGCATTCTGAGCACAACTTATCTATTGCTGGCCTTAAAAATTCATCTTCTTCATATTTATCAAAAAATAAATTTGTGTCATAGCCTAAGCATAAAGCCTCATCTTTCCATTCATATTTATTCATTTAGATCACATACTTGTCTGGAATTTCCCAACCATTGCGAGAAGGACTAAACGTTTTTTTTATATACCAGGAGCCATCTTTGAATGCTCCAAACTTTGATGACGAAGCACTATCTGACTTAATCATCTCTATTACATCCCAACCATTCCAAAATAGAGACCTATTGGCCAAAACTATTTTTTCTATTTGATCAAGCGACTTAACTATTTTCATTTTTTTGTCCATCCTTTAGGGCACACTGGATTAAATCCTGTTACCTTTTTTGTTGACTTGTTTTTATAACAAGTGATTGATGTTTGTTTTTTTATTTTTTTATCAACACTAACAACTAAAATTTCTACAAGAGTTTCCCTTGTTAAAGGTATAGATTGTTGTGTCGGTTCTGGTCTTGGTTCTGCTGTTACTGTTGGAACAGGCGTTGGAGTTGGTGTTGGCCTATCAAACTTTTTTGCTTGGCTGCTAAGATACGGTGTTATTTTTGTGTAAAACTCTTCCGAACTAACTCCAAATACTTTCTGAAATGCAGGCTTCCAGTTACCAGTTTTTCCAAACTCCTGTTGAAATTTAATTATTGATTCTGCTCCATAAGTTGCGACTATTGCTTCAGTTGCTAAACCACCCAGGACATAGGCATTTTGTGATTCTGAACATGTATCCATGGTTACCTCAAGTTCCTTAAAAAGATTTATAACAACTGATGGATCATTCTTAAGTAAGAGTTTTTTTATAGTTCCTACTTCTTGATTTCTTTTCATATCATATGGATACGTAAGCGAATTAAAAAATTCTAATCGATTATATCCAAGCGGATCTTGATTAGATGCCCCAAGAGCAATACCAAAAAATGTAGCAAAGCCTTCGTTAATCCAACAAGGCAGCAACCTTTGGTTAGTCCCATATGGAAAAACTGATGCCTCTGGACTCCACATAGCCACAAGGTGAGTAAACTCATGTGGGAATGCATGTAGTGCTGAGTATTTGTGAATTTTGTTTGATGACAACTCACTTTCAGTTTTTACACAAAACATAATAATTGAAGGATAATAAAATCCACCTACATTACATCCACTTTCCTTAATTCTAAAACTTTGTAGTTGCTGTCTTGGATTTATTAAACTTTTACCCATTAGTCTTGTTTGAATTGCATCAACCCATTCGGAATCTTCTTCAGTAAATAAAACAATAGAAAATTCTGGATTTTTATAAATTGGTGACCAAAACTTTACGCTTTTTTCTAATCCTTCTAGGTACAACTTGTATGGTCGATTGCCAACCGTAGGGCTTAAAAATAAATTGCTGCGAAATGTTATGTCATTTTGAGCATCTGAAAAATTATTTATTTTTGAATAGGACAGAGATGATGTCAAATCCGTATCTAGATTATCTAAAGTAATTTTAGAAGGCTGTTTGTATATGTCAGATATCAAATACAGATATTGATATATTAGTGTAGACATTCCTCCATTAGCAACTTCTGTTGGACCACATCCGTTCCCTGTATTCATTACAGCAACAATCTTATCTCCGCTGTATACTGGACCTCCAGAATCACCAGAGCATATGGCATTCTTTAGTTCTTCTGTAAATCCAAGGACTTTGTCCTCACCTGGATAACTTGACCACTGCTCAGATCCAGAAACACTTTTTAATCTTGGCAAACTTTTTACTTTTCTAGGATTGCCACTTTTACTACTGTTACTTGTTAGTCCGTAACCATAAAGGACTAGGGGGGATTTGTTTTCTTTAATGTTTTTAACATCTTCTTTGTTTGCAATATCTACATGATAATTTACAACAACATCTTCTGCAAAGATAACAAAAACAAAATCGTCTTTTAATCCACCCAAGTCCTGAGTTTCTGGATTCCAAGACCACTTGTAGCCTGGAACAAATACAACCTTTTCAACTTTGAAAACTTTAGAACCATCGTTTACACTTTCTCCTGGAGTTAAAGCCCACATATTTGGTCTATTTAAAAAACAGTGTGCAACAGACACGGCAATACGACTTGAGATTAGTGCACCAGAGCAGATAGTAGTATTGCTATCCTTGTTTTCTAAAAACCCAACAACCTTTACACTTCCACTTGCAGACTCTCCACCATATACGGCAGAACAACTTGGAGCAAATTGAAATAGTAAAAAAAACGATATTAGTAATGATTTAATTTTCATATTTTCCTTAAAAGTTATATACGTTGACGTTTAAATTTTTATTTTTTGCATTGTTCATAAACCAAGAAACTGGTTCTTTTGGTTTTGATAAGAAAATAAAATGATCAATTGAATCTGAGTTTTCTTTTAACCATTCCGAAGTAACCTTAATTAATTTTATTTTCTTGCCTCTTAATTTCATTCCACGCTCTGACAGGTTTGCAAATTCCATAGCCATCATTGTTATATTACTTGGACCATCGGAATATAATATAAAATCTTTATCTTCATCTTTTAATTCTGAAAGCGCAACAGCCATTGCTCTAAGAAAAACGTTATAGTCTGTAAAACTATTGGTCCCCTGTACTCCGACTATCATTTGACATTCCTTCTCTCAGTTTATCCATTATGAACAGCATCTTATCTAATTGTATCTTATCCATACCCATCGTGTCAACTTGCTCTGCAGACTCTTTATCAATCATCCTGTCCACTAGAGGGGCTTTATAAAATATGTTATCTTTAATCCAATAAGCATTGTTGTCCAAAATAATAACTTTTACGTTGGTTTTGTCGTAATGGACCCTTGACTGTGATCCAGCCTTTAATTTTCTTGATTTTGTCTTTCCATTACTATATCTATAGTGAAGCATTGCCTGACTGACAATAGCAGGTTTATTATTTTTTAATTTATTATTAAGCATATAAATATAAAAAAGCAAGAGTAATGTTACCGTTATACCAACAGCACCATATAGATTATTCATAATACTCCACAAATTAAGTATATCAGTTTTTTTTATGAAGAGTTTTAATTATCTCTTCAAGAATAATTCTTTCATCTTTATCTAAAGACTTTATAGAAGCAACATCATAAGCCTTCGGTCCCAACTTTACTAAGGGATCCCTTTGTGTTATGTTCATATCGATAAAACCCTTTTCCCAAAGTTTTAATGTAACTTCTGAAAAATATATAGTCAATTCTTCACTAAGGTTAGGATCTATATCCTTAAGCCTTTCTGTGGCTTTATATAATGCTTCTCCGCTTTCGTGGTCTTTCCCTGCAAATTCTAAGCCACCATTTAGGATTAGGTTATCTACAATATCAAACTCATCCATATTTATTTCCCAGACTTTTTTCTTGCCTTAGCAAGTGCTCCAAAATCTTTAACCTTAGTATCTCCAAGATATCCCCAGGCATAACCATCATTGATCATCATGTCATTAAGAGATACGGTATTTCCATCTACATATACCCAGCCTAAAATGCGACCATACTTTTCAGATGAATCCATTTTCTCAGTCTTGATTACAACAGATTTAGCATCCTTTAGAGCCTTCTTTAGGTACTCCTTGGCTTCAAGGCCAAGTGCCTTCTCTGCAAGATCCTTTGTACGAGATTCTGGTGTATCAATACCAGCCAGTCTTACACGAGATGCAAACAAGATATCAAACCCTAAATCAATAAGAACATCAATGGTATCTCCATCTACGACATTCTCTACTTTTCTTACATAGTATTCATACATTATTTTCTCCCCCAGTTAGTTTTATCCCAAAGTCTTTCATGCCAATAATAGGTTATAGTTTTAACTACTGCTTCTAATGAAGCAATAGAAAATGCTAAAGTACCTTCACCAGTCACTGCCCAAATTACTACAAATGTAATAATTGTAGCAAAAAATCTCCAACTTAATGCTTTTGCTGCAGATCTTTGTTTAGTTACTCTCATCTTTATCCTCAGCAAAAAGTCTTTCTTCTGCTTCGTTCATTGCCTTTCCAGCATTTTCCATTTGTTTAAAGACCCATTTGCTTGCGTTTTTCAGTAGCCGAAATAGCATGAATGTCTGCCCCCAAATCTACCTGTTCAATCTTGTATCCTACATCTCTACCGTATACAATATTGGTAATGTTGGGAACTTTAATTACATTTGCGGTTGGAATGTCTTTCTGAATAAAATTTTTAACCTGCTCAAAATGTAAAGGATCCTTTTCGGTCATTCCAGATGTATGTCTGACACCGATCATGACCTGAGTATTTCTTTTAGCAGCCTCATCAAAAAGAGCACGATGACCTTCGTGCCATGGTTGGTATCGTCCAAGTAAAAGGACTGTGTTTTCTTTCCAGTCAAACATTCCAAATTTTCTTACAACGGTTATTGCTCTTGTTGCAATCGCATCTTCATGCTCATCACCAGTAACCACAATACGATGATCATAATGTTCTGGGTCTTCCCATAGTTTATTTGTGTCATCAAAGCGACCTTCTTTGATTGTGTCAACCCATACAACTACATCTGCTTCTCCAAAGGCTTTACGTGTCTCTTCTGTAGGGCAAATAAAATCTACAAGAACTGGCTTTTCTTGAATTTGCTCAAGAAGTCTTGCAAGTTCTCCCATTCTTCGTGCTTGTTCTACACGATCTTCTGGAGCAAACCCAAGGTCTTTATTAAGACCAGAACGAACCTGATCAGCATTTAAATGTATGGCATTAGTTCTGTCTCTTACGGCATCGGCAATGGTTGTTTTACCAGAACCTGGAAGGCCCATAAATTGTATAATCATTTGTTACTCTTTTCTATTATCTCGTTTGGGACTATATCAAAAATAAAATGTATTCTTTCTTGGGATCCTTTATTTTCTGCAGAGTGAAACTTTGCATTATTAATTTCCCAACATTCTCCTTCTTGCATTCTGACAGTTTCTTTGTTTACTGTAAACTCTGTAAGTCCGTCAGAAACTATTGGAAGATGGTGCCTTCTTGAGTTCAAAAGATAGTATCCATTATCTTGGTGCTTGCCTACTGATTTTTCAGGATATAGTTTTACAATTAATGCATGTCCAACTTTACCATTATGAATTTTTTCAAAATCAGATATTATTGGACTTAATAAAGCCTTTAATTCTAGATCAATCAAAATCTCAGAAACTTGGTAAGGAGAGTTTCCATCCCAACCCAAATCAGCCTTATATAAAAAAATAGATTTTGTTTCTTTATGCATTACATTTTTTTGTCTGGACACATCAAGATCCCACTCGGAATCATACTTTAATATATGGTTTTTAATCTCTGAAATATCATATTTTTTGTGCAGCAAAAGATTAAATGTTTCAGAAATTTTATTCATTTTATATTTAACCTTTACTCTAGTTTTGATCGTTCATCTATTACAGTTATTGCAAATTTCATCATTTTTTTATATCCAATGGGGTTATCCATAATTTTGTTATAATGGTGCCCACAAAACATTAGATCTCCAAGAAGTCCAGTTACCTGAACAAGGGCCTCAGAACCACATTTATCACATCTGTTAAGAGGAGATAATGTCCATTGCTTGATTTCTACTTCTTCATCAATCATTGTCTTCATATTATACCCTTCGATTATCAGTGGAATAAAACCCACTACCGTTGAAAACTGCTCCTACATTAGAGTATACACGAACTAAAGAACTATTGCAAGTCTCACATTTATATCCAGGATCATCTTCTTTAATAGAACGATCTTTGGTATATCTTTTTGCACACCTCATGCAGTCATATTCGTACAGTGCCATGCGCTAGTTCTTCTTTTTTGCTTTTACTGTCCAGATTGGCGCATTGAGTTTATCTCCGCCCCATTCATAACCAAGCGCTTTAACAACAAACCTAATAATTTTAATACGCATTATTTAATCCCCTTTCCAAATTTAGCCCAGACTCTTTCATGTAAGAAATATCCAAGTGCTTCCCAACCAATGTAAAAAAGAGCACCAAGACTTGCATACTCCCATTCACCAGTAAATAAATAAATAACTCCAGCCACACCAACAAGGTGAAAAGTTTCCCAACTTGCTGTCTTTAGTAGTGTTCTTTTGGCTGATTCCATTATAGAGCCACTGGTCCCTTTCCTCCGCCACCAGAAGACTTTTTTACTAATGGCTTTGCTGCTTTCTTTGCAGCATCTGCAGTTGTAGTCTTAACAGGTGTTGCTTCTAACTTGTTTAGTAGTGGAGCATTTTCTTCTCCAGCGTAAACTGGACGACCCCAACCAACTACAGCGTTAACCAACTTCTTTTTATTGTTCTTTACATAACCACGAGTCTTCTCTACACACATTCCGCCATTGCGCTGATCTCCCTTAGCAGTTCCTGAAGTATTTCCTTCAATAACTTGAATAGTTCCGTCACCGTTGTTCTTAATACAAATACCAACATGTGAAATACGATTTACGCCATCTTCTGGGAAATCAAAATAGATCCAGTCTCCTGCTTGTGGATCATCATTGCGAGCATCTGACCAACGCTCAGCCTTCTTGAACCAGTCTGCTGCTTGAACTGTTGATGCAGACTTAGGGAATGATTTTACTCCCGCAGTAAATGCTGCCCAAGAAACAAATGACTGACACCATGGCTGAAAGTTAACCTTAATCCATGCACCGTACTTTGTTTCGTTATCTTTAGGGCCTTCAATTGTTCCTACTTCTTTCTTTGCAACCTCAATGATTGCTTCTACTGATCCTTTTGCTGCCATGATGGCCTCCTTTTATATATTATCTATTATAGCACCTTACCTGCATACTGTAAAGTTATATTCTTTTTCCCAGTCTAAAATATCAGACTCATCGTTGAGTAGTGGTTGACCTTTAATATTTAGACTAGTGTTCAATAGGATGGGAACGCCAGTAATTGTGTACCAGTTAGACAGCACTTCATAAAGTCCTGGGTGCTGCTGCTTGTTTACTGTCTGAACCCTTGAGGTTCCATCTTCATGTACAACTGCTGGTATTTTTTCTGGCTGTAAGCATTTAACTGTGTACTGCATGTATGGAGAATCAAAATCCATATCAAACCACTTTCCTGCATACTCTTCCATAACAACAGGAGCAAATGGCCTAAAAAGTTCTCTCTGCTTAATTAGATTTACCTTATCTTTAATATCTGGGTCTCTAGGATCTGCCAAGATACTTCTATTGCCCAGGGCTCTTGGACCATATTCTGCTCTTCCGCTTGCTACGGCTACTATCTTATCTCTAATTAGTCCAGCAACTATTGAATTTACTGGGTATTCCCCGCCTAAATCGTGACCTAAGTATGGATCTTTCCATTCAAGATGTTTGCCATATAGTGCTGCTGCTGCACCAAGCGAACTTCCAGCATCTCCAGGGTTTGGCATTATCCAAATCATATCAAAAATATTCCATAGTAATGTATTTGCTGAAGAGTTAAGAGCACACCCACCCATGAATACTAAATTATTTTTACCAGTTAGGGATTTTGCCATACGCATAAATTGATTTAGTCTTTGCTCATATACCATTTGTACCGCTGCTGCGATATCAAATTTATCTTGTTCTGAAACCCATCCCCAATCAGTAATTCCCTTATGAAAATTATATTTTTGCTCATCGTAATTTGGAAAATATGCGTCAACTTTTTTATAATATTTTGTCCAATCTCCGTAAGCAGCCATACCCATCATAATATATTCTTCTTGGTTTGGCATAAGACCAATTAGTTGTGTAAATGCAGAGTAGAACAACCCAAAACTTACTGGGTAGTTTTGCTTATATTTTAATTTAATCTTGTCACCTTCACCTACCCAGATTGTGGAGGTATTGTATTCACCTATAGCATCTAAAACAACAATGACTGCATCATTAAATGCACTCGTATAATATCCTGCTGCTGCGTGGGAATAGTGATGAGTAAAAGATTTTCTTGGAATCCCAGGAAGTTCAAACCTTGGCTTCCATTCTCCAGAACCACCCCTTAAAGCCAGTCTAGAGGCCTTTAGAAGAGGTTTTTCGTAGTAGGCTATATGATCTGGTCTTCCATATTGTAAAGCATCTTTTATTAAACTATCATTGACATACCAATCATTTTTTTGTTTGCTATATCTTTCAGCATGCCCTGAAAATAATATATTTCCATTCTGAATCAATGATACAGAAGCATCGTGTGAAGTTTCATTAATCCCAAGAATAATCATTAAAGTTTAAACATTTCTATTATTTGTTTAGCAACAGCATGGTTCCAAGCAATTCCTTGATGTTGTCCATCTTTTGCTTCTAATAAATTTTCCATATTTTTATTTAATTGAATGTAGTTATAAATATCATCATGCATCATTTCATAGTTTAGTCTTTTATGTGTGTCTGGATATAAAATTTCTAACATTTGCTCAAAAGTATATTGATAATTTTTAAAAATGTTAACTGCCTTACCTTTATATTCTCCCCAATGAGAACTTATTAAAGTAATGTTGTTTGTTTTGCAATATAAATACAACATTTTATATATATGATTAAAAAGTACAACATGTCTTTTGTAATCTTCTTCTGCATCTTTTTGGTCTCTAGAATCTCTATACTGAGTTTCCCAAAACCCTTTACCATAACTAAGAAAATACGCCATATCTCTTTCAAGTGGTGGCAAAAGCAAAACTATTGAGTCTGGGTTGCCATAGATATCTATATAATCAAAAATAGAGGTAATACATTGAAATCCAGTAGCGCCACCTATGCCAATATTAAAAAATCCAGACAGTTTTTCTTTTTTTGATAAATGCTCATAAAGTATGTACGCAAAAGATGTCTCAAGGTCATGGCCCTCTCCGTACATTACAGAGCATCCAGCAAAAAGAACTGTTTTTCCACCACTGTCTCTTTTGTTAAACTCGTCTGACCTAAAATATCCAGAATTTAAACTATATATTGCGGTGTCGTTTTGCATCTTTGGCCTTAGTGCTTTGACTCCTTTGTTAGTTCCGTGTGTAGCAAATAGCAAACCCTTTTCTTTGTTTTTTAACAAATAATTAACTACGTATTTTTCTCCATTTGGGTATTCTTCTGGGTTATTTATTTTATTATTCATTTTAATAAGTAAATCCTCTTGGCTTTATTTTTTTTCTATTTTTAATTTTCCAAATAAAGAATTTAATGTTTTTAATTATTTTTTTCATTCTTCTCCTGTTGAATTTCTAAAAGATTCTTGAGTTACATTGTGGTACCAGTTTGGTAAAGCATACCTTGGACCCTTTGTAATTGGAGCAACTTCATGAACATACAAGAAATTTGATGGGAAAAACAATATGCTCCCTGGATCAGGCTTTAGAGTTATGTTTGAATTCTGAAAAGTTATTTCTCCGCCTTCGTAGTCGTTATTTAGGTACAGCAAAACAGATAAAACTCTTGTGCTAACCCCTTGATCTTGATGTGCTGGCAAATATCCATCATTCTCATATTTTAACAAATGCATAGTTCTTTCTCTTGATTTGATATTTTTTTCTGCAAATGGATAAAGAACACTAGAGTAGTGAAGTAAAGTTTTTTCTAATGCACCAAAAAGTTCTGAAGAAATAGTTAGTTGTTCATCTCTATAAATATCATCTGGACCTATATCAGAAACCTGTGGAATAAATTTTTGCAAACAAAACTGTAGTGTTTCATTTCCTTTATTGTATTGCCAAGGTGTCCATGGTCTTGCTGATGTGCCCTCAATAGATTGAGGAGTTTGAGTTATTTTTTTATCAAGTTGCTCAATAATTTTTATTAATTTTTCTGGGTCTTTAACTATATTTTTATAGTAAACCAAACCTAAATCTAGTATTTCATAATCAAAGTTTTGCAAGTGGATACCTCATTGCTTCCCATTGTGGACTTTTATCTTCACCTAAAAAATCTGGATCTGCATGCTCTGGCATTGATGTGTGCATAAATAAAGCAGTATACCTATGACCCTCTGTAACCGTTGTTATGCCGTGTATGTATTCAGATCCAGCACCTGGAAAAAATACTGCTGAATATTTTTTAGGTTGATATTCAAAATTTTGATTTGGAAAATATATTTTTCCTCCAGAGTAATCTGGTTCTTCATTTAGGTACAAGATAGTACTAAATTCAATGAATGGCTCAGGACCTTGTGCATCTATGTGTAGTCCACCTTTTGTTCCTTTGATCCAGTGAGATCCAAAACCTTTGAATACGTATATAGGATTAACAAAACCATTTTGCTCCCTATGAACCTCATTAGATAAGTTTCCATATTTAACCATAATATCCATAACGGTTTTGTTGTATGGCAAAGACGTTCCACCAAACCTGTCTGCATAATAATCTGGATATGGATCTCTTATGGCAAATGGGTCATTCTGCTGACTTATTAAAATTTCAGCATCCTCTGGCGATATAAAATTTTCTATAATTTTTATTCTATGCATTTTTCCTCCATACTTTATTATACCATTACACTATTTTCTTTACACGGCCAATAAATCTTTCTCCTTTGACACCCGAGAAAACCTGTCTTCCATCATACTCTACGTCAGTCTTTGGGAATGGAAGCCTATTAATTCTATCTTTATCTATATTATGAAAAGTTAAAAAATCACTAATTGTTTTATTCGTTCTTAAGTTATTTATTTTTTCTGATTTTCCATTTTTAATTAGATCAATAAAACTGTTATATCCATGTGTTTTTGAAAATGGACAGTAAAGGGATGTGATAGTGTCATCCGATAACTTTAAATAACTCTGGCTTGGCATTGAATATATATCTATGCCCGATGTGTAAAGGAGCGCACTTACTATTTCATTTTCTCCATCATATTTAATAAAAGTAGGGTAGTCTAAATTTTTAAAAATCTCAGTTTTACCAAATGCAAAATCCCTATCATATATTTGTGTAATTAAAAAATCATTAGATAATTCTTTATCTATACCAAGATAGAAATTATCTTTGTGGAAAAACTTATTAAAGTCTTGTCCAGAAACAACAATGTCTTTGTCTTTTACAAAATCTATAAGATCTTTGTCCCAACCAGGCTTGAGTTTTATATTGTCACAAATCATTAAAGTATATTCTGAGTTGGACCTATTTATTGAATTGTTTTTATAGGAGCAAGGACTCTTCTGTAAATCCCACCAGATTGAGTTGTAAGAAAGATATTCATACTCTTTAAAATAATTTGTTCTGTCTAATGGGTTTTGATCATAAAGAATTATATTAATTTTATTTGTAGATTTATAAAGTATAGAATCAATAGTATCTTTTAAAAACTTGCCTTTATATGAATAGATTATTACTGTAATATCATTCATCGTCATGCTCTATATTTTTTATATCAGAATGCTTATTGCCAAAAAGTTTTTTTCTCCATGCTGTTTTTTTATAATATCCGTATAACATTGATCTTCTGTTTTCTGCTTTTAACTCATGCTTGTCTAATTCTTCTTCAGTTTCTAAAATTTCCATCTCCCAATTTTCTCTTTTAAAAGGAATCATTTGAAATATTGGAGTTCCCTTTTTAATTGTTCCTACAAAATCTCTATGTAAAAAAAATGCAGTAAAAACTGGAAGGCCCCAAATATCTGACTCCACAATTCCAGATAGGGTCTGAAATGGAAGATCTGTCCTATTTAATGGATGAGTAATTAATACGGAATATCCTGGCGGTGTTTCATAGTACCAGTTCATTCTCCAACCAAAATGAACTGCATGGCAGTTATTTGGCAAAGGTAGATCTATTGTTGGGCGCACATCAACTAACATAACTGGACCATCCCAAGACAATGTTGGCTTTCCGTCGACTCCAACACCAATATGTAAATCGTCTTCTAGCAAGTACTGATAGCCAGCAGATAAAGAATCAAAAAATGGCATACACATTTTTGTTGCAACCTGTGCACCATCTGTGCCAATATGATTAACTGGGTTTAGTTTGTCGTCAGTGTTCCAACTATCATGTTTTGCTAGTGACTTATACCACTCTGGAATATGTTTTACTGCTGGCTCTGGAGGAGTTAACTTTTCACCATAATTTAAAAATCCAGGTGTAAAAGTTATTTTTAAACTATCGTTCACTTGTAGTCCTTTTGAACCCTCATCTTTGTCTTATACCCATACTTAAAGACACTACGAACATTAAGTCTTTGTTGTGTTGTTTTAATGCTTGCTGATTTACTGTCAACAATTTCCATTTCATAAGAATCTCTTTTAAATGGAATGACTTGAACTATTGGGGTTCCTTGTTTAATAACACCTTTAAAGGTTCTATCAACAAGAAATGAAAAATGACCATCTGAAATAAATCTATCAGTATCAACTACTGCTCCAATAGCATGCAAGGGGGTTGTGTCTGCATGCCAAGGATGCATGAACATTGTGCTATAGCCTTCGTCAGTTCCTACAGACCAGAATGGCATAATTCTTAGCAGATCGTCATGATATTTTTTTCTATCGTATGGGTATTGATCGTATTGTCTTCTATCATGAGAGGCAACTAGGTCACTTTTAAATCCATGCATAGGTATTGGAATGTTCCATTCAAGTTTTAATGGATTGGTTCCATCAAGATATAGATCCATTGGCATGCTTAAAATATATCCAGCAGCCAAAGAGTCGTATATTGGCATACATCTTTTTATTGTGCTAGTTGCATTCCCCTCTGGAATTCCTTTTTGATCATCAACCTCTCCACGCTGGCGCTTGTACCAGTCTGGTATGTTCTTTGTTGCTGGAACTGGCTTTGGTGCAAAAGATCCTGTCTGGGCACCATGTGGATAAAACTTAACTTTGCTCATAAAACTCCCTAATTTCATTAACCATTATACCATCAGCCTCAAAAACCATATCAAACATTGGGGACTGTTTTTTAATTTTGCCAAATCCGTCATAGACAATATGGCTACCACTGTTTTTAAAGTGAAAACTTACAAACTCTGGCTCTACAAATGGTACGTAATCTACTATTTTTTTGCTGTTAAAGTCTTTTTCGTATATAAAAAATGGGGAGTTCTCTGCTTGCTTAATTGATACCTTAATGTTTTCATCAATAAACCAAGGAACATAAAATTTAAATGAGTCTGAGAAACACCCATCTGGAATTATATCAAATGGCTTTGTCTTATAATACTGTCTCATCCAGGGTCTATCTACATTGTACAAACCTTCTTTTCTTGTTTGTAAATATATTTCTGCGTGATTTCCTTGTCTTAATGTAACAGTATTTCCTTCAATTGAAATTAGTTTTGGGCGTGGATAAAGGTTTTCGACATATGCGTTAATTGGTTTTATTAAAGAATTTTTATATTTACCATTTCTAACTTTATCATAAGAAATCCATTTTGCTGGAAGTCTAGACTTAAAACATAATTCAATAAAATTAGGATCTATTGAATCGTGCCAGATCGTATAATTGAATCCAGAATCTTCTATTACTGATTTATTCTTCATTTATTCCTTAATTTTAAGGACAACCTGACAAGGATCTCCTCCATCTTCCCATTCTTGTTGTTCTTCTGGTGTCATATATGGATCACCATCGTGAGTATTGCAGAATGGCTCTGTTATCCATCCTCTTTCAATACCGTTTTGCATCCAGATTTCAAACTCATCAAAGTCTGATTCAATATTTTGAATGTCTTTTAAAATTTCTTCAAATTCTTCGTTCATATTAAAATATACTCCCTAAATACTTACTACGTCAACTGGTCCCATACAAGATGGGTTAAATTTGATAGCAGCATTTACTGCTTGAATAACTCTATTCCTTGCATTTTTTTGTTTATCTGTTGCATACAGAACACCATATGCATACTCTGCTCCCGAACCCATGGCAAGGTATGGTAGTGTGTACTTAGATAAAGACATGTCAGCAGAACTGTGCTCATAGATTTGTCCACGAACTGCAATGAGTAGTCCAAGATCTCCATCTTTAGATGTGTCTACCCAAAATTCATTATAAAATTCTTTAAGTTCTTTAACAAATTTGGTTTGCATGTGTCTGTCGGTATCTTTTATTGTTGGTGCAGATGGCTTAAAATTATAACGGATTCTTTCTCCGTCCATAGCACCAGCGTATCCAATTAAATATGGACCTATCTTCCAAACCTTTGGTGCTTCAAGTGCTAGAATAGTTCCATCATCTGATGCTCCACGATCTCCAGCCATATAAATCTTGTCTTCATGTTTTACAACGGCAATGCAAGTCACAGGTAGAAGCCCTCTCCAGATAGGTGATACTCAAGTATACCATTGCCCAGAGAGGGCTGTCAACTATGGGTGATAATGACTAATTAGCCTTTTTATCTACCGTTTTAAAGGCATCATTTATTTCTGCTAATGATAGCCTTCCATCGTCCAAAAAAGCCCTTGCCAGTCTCTCAATAACTGTTGCTACTCCTAAGAGTCCTGCAAGCATAACTGCCTGAACTGTGTCAATTCCTACTACGGCTCCTGCTCCCAAGACTGATAGTCCTGATGCTGCAAATACCGCAAGAATTCTC
>Ga0114973_10000391_pt1 | contig 32799 bp, 38 predicted proteins | sample M_140807_MF_Meta_FD_87025 | JGI IMG/M metagenome (GOLD analysis project Ga0114973, IMG submission 87025) | Freshwater microbial communities from Lake Montjoie, Canada to study carbon cycling - M_140807_MF_MetaG | ecosystem: Environmental > Aquatic > Freshwater > Lake | place: Lake Montjoie... | reverse complement strand
GGGACAAAGCGCGGCACATCTTTGGTGTCTGAGTCGAGAGTATGCTATGAATTTTCCCGCCATGTTACTATGCAGCAGCCTCGTTCTTGCTGCACTTTCGCCAGCGGCACATGCGCAATTATCTACACCCGAGACGAAAATCGTCGCGACCATAGACGCCGAATATGAGCGGTCGGTTGCGTTGTTGGAGCGGCTGGTAAACCAAAATTCGGGCACGATGAATTTTGCTGGCGTGAAGACGGTCGGCGACATGATGCGTGCCGAATTGGAACCTTTGGGTTTCAGGGTCGAATGGGTAGACATGGCCGAGGCAGGACGCGCTGGTCACCTGATCGCGACCAAGCCCGGCAAGAATGGCGCGAAGAAACTGCTTCTAATTGCCCATCTCGATACTGTGTTTGAGGCAGACAGCCCATTCCAGGCATTCGTCCGCAATGGTGATGAAGCATTGGGCCCCGGCGCAGGTGATGACAAGGGTGGCATGGTCGTCATTGTGTCGGCCCTTCGCGCCATGAAGGCGGCTGGCACGTTGAAAGACGCCGCTATCGAAATCCATATGACAGGCGATGAAGAAGATTCAGGCGACCCAATTCAAGTTACCCGTGCACCATTGATTGCTGCTGGCAAGACTGCCGATGTCGCACTGGATTTCGAGGGGCTATCGATCGAGAACGGCAAGGATATGGGCGTCATTTCCCGTCGGTCATCAAACAGCTGGAAATTGGAGGTTTCGGGCGTCACTGGACATAGCTCGTTGATATTCGATAGCACTTATGGTGATGGTGCAGCGTTTGAATTAGCGCGCATTCTAAACCGCTTCCGTACCGATTTGCCGGAACCGAACCTGACGTTTAACGTTGGCTTAATGGCCGCTGGGCAAGAGGCAAACTTCGATGCCGATGGCGTGCGTATCAGCGCGAAGGGCAAGACGAATATCATTCCCGGCATTGCCCTTGCGCGCGGGGATTTCCGAACACTATCGGAAGAACAGAGCGCCCGCGTCCGGGAAAAAATGATTGGCATTGTCTCAGCTTCGGCAGCCAAAACCACCGCTAAAATCACATTCGATCCAGGCGGTTACCCTGCGATGGCGCCAACCGATGGAAACAAAGCCTTGCTGGCCCGTTTGAACACCGTGAACCGCGATTTGCGGCTAGCTGAACAAGTGCCACTTGATCCGTTAAAGCGGGGTGCAGGGGACATCAGCTTCGTTGCCAACGATGTTGACGGCATTGTGGGTCTCGGCGCGTTCAGCCGTGGCGATCATGCGCCAGGCGAAACGGTAGACCTTGCGAGCATCAAACGGCAGGCCAAACGCGCGGCCATATTGATGACGCGCTTAACACATGGGAAATAGCATTCGGGGATAGCCACAGTCAGGCATTCCTTGGCGTCTCGTAACCTGCGCATAGCCTTGGCAACCACAGTTGCCATTTAGGAATTGGCGTTTCAAAACCCAGAGCATCATATTAGCCACTCAGGGTAGGGGCACAGCACAGCGCTACGGCGGTTTAACTCATGTAAAAAAGGCGACGCATTGCTGCACCGCCTTTTTTTAATCAGTTTCAACCGTTAGAGACTAACGCCCCTCACGCGCAGCCTTGCCGAAGACGCGATACTGTTCGTTTCCGACAAAACCAAACCTTGTAATGCCGCTCCGCTTCACCGAGACCAATGCTTTATCAACGGTGTCATAAGGCGCCGTTGGCGCTGGCTGGAACTGAAGTTCAGGCTCAGGGCTCATTGACTTTGTCCGGACCAGATACTGCTCCATCTGCTGCAATGTAATTGGCGTACCGTTCCATTGAATAGTGCTATCCGGAAGAATGATGATCTTGTTGATAACCGGATCAATCGGGACCTCTGGTGGGGGTGCGTTAGGATCATTGACCGGAAGGTCGATGTTAACGGCGTGCGAAACCGGGGGGATGGTGATCATCAGCATGATGAGGAGAACGAGCATGACGTCGATCAACGGCGTCGTGTTCATTTCCATCATCGGCTGGCCATCATCTTTACCGCCACTCATTGCCATGATGTTTGTTCCTTAAATTGCTTACTGGACATTCGCGTTTTCGAATGGCGACGAAATGAAGCCAACGCGGGCAAAGCCAGCCATCTGCATGGTGTAAATTGCACCACCTATACAACGATAGGGCGTGTTGATGTCACCGCGAATATGCGCCTCTGGCAGCATGTCAGGCTCAATCAGTCCGGCAGCGGCAGCTTCTGGGCCACCCAGCTTTTCAAACTCAGCCTTCAAATGCTTTGCAGCGCGATCCACCAGCTCGGTCGAATCAACCGGCGTGACATTCCAGTAAATACGGCACTCACCACTCGGGTTTGCGCCTTGATACGCGGGGTCACCTGGATCACGTCCTGCCACATCAGTTGTCGTCACCGACAACAAAACGTTTTCACGTTTTGCCTTGGTTGGCTCAAACTTGATAACCGGAATATCCATTTTCACTGATTGGATCGAAACTGGAATTGCAATGAGGAACACGATGAGGAGCACCAGCATGACGTCGACAAGCGGCGTCGTGTTAATGTCAGACATTGGCGTAAAACCGCCGCCGCCGCCTCCTGAACTGATTGCCATTGGCCAATCCTCTCTAAATAAATTGGGTAAAAATCGAGCGCCAGCGTCATGCTGGCGGATGGGCTGCGCGCAAACGCAGCCCTCACCCAATATTACTTCTTAACGGCTGCGGGAGCTGGCTTACCTGCTGCCGCAGCAGTTGGAGCTGGCTTCAAGCGGCCATCCGATGACATGAAACCAATCACTTCATTGGAGAAATCAGCCAGGCTGCGCGCGATTGTCTTGTTCCGGGCCTGAAGCCAGTTGTACGCAAGAACGGCAGGAACAGCCACGAACAGACCAATTGCGGTCATGATCAGCGCTTCACCTACCGGGCCCGCAATTTTACCAATGTCCGCTTGACCGGCAATACCGATTTTGATCAGCGCCGAGTAGATACCGATAACCGTCCCTAGCAGACCAACGAATGGCGCAGTTGCCCCAACAGTGGCGAGGAATGACAGACCCGTCGTCAGCTTGCTGTTGATGGCGTCTTCCGTCCGCGCCATCGCGCTGTGGAGCCAGTCATGTGCTTCAACTGGATCAGTCAAAAGTCCATGCTGCTTTTGTGCCTCTATGCAATCGTCGACGACTTGACGATATGCACTGTTCTTTTCCAGCTTCGCTGCGCCTTCTTCAAGCGAGGCTGCACGCCAGAATTGGGCACGCAGTTGTTTGTACTGGTTCAACACCTTGTGCTGTTCAAACAACTTCGTGAACATGATGTAGAATGAGAAAACCGACATGATGACCATCACCGAGAAAATCGCGATGGAGATCGGGCCGCCTTCTTTAAGTGCAGGAATGAGGCCGAATTGCGCGGCGGCCTCAGGTGCGGCACCAGCCGCGGTCAAAAACAAAATCGACATTTTAACTACCTCTCAAAAAACACTACTTACTAGCAAAAACGGCCCGGCGCGAAGATTTTTTCTTATGCCGGGCCACAAAATTATTTCGGTATCTGCCACCGCACACGGTTCGAATAGGAACCTTGAACGGGCGCGCCGTTGCGTATAGCCGGCGTAAAGCGCGCACGGCGTTTCACGTTAGTGCAGGTTGCGGCGTCGAGATCGGCGTGACCGCTCGATTGGGTAATCGTACAATCTATAACCTTGCCATCTGTGCCGATCGTAACCCGGAAACCAGATGTTCCTTCACGCTCCTGCTGCAAAGCGCGTGATGGATAATCATTCGTATTCGCCCAGTTACCTGGATTACCACGCGGCTTCGCCTCAGCAGTAGGACCTGCTGGCGGCGGAGGAGGAGCTGGCGGCGCCGCTGTAGGGACGATCGGCGCCGCAGGTGGCGGCGTGTCGACAGTACGGATAGTTGGCGGCGGCGTAACCGTCACTACCATCGGAGGAGGCGAGACCACCGGGGGCTCGATCTGCTTTTCGGGTTCTGGTGGTGGCTCTTCTTCTTCGGGTGGCTCTTCTTCCTTCACGTCCACAACAGTCATTTTTTCCTTGATGGCAAGGACCGCATCATATGCGAGGCCCGTCACCAAGGCATAACCCAGAAAGGCGTGAAGAAGGAGTACAATGACGACAGAAACCAAGCGGTTCGTGCCCATTCCATCTTGATCAGCATATGCCATGCAGAAACAACTCTCCTAACTTCAAACAAAACCGAACAATGAGGTGACGTGTTTTAACACGCCCCTTATTCACTCATGCGATATCGAAAACTCTTTTTTTACTCGATTCTGAGGTTCATTAGCCAACCATATCGCGCCAAGCAATCCAGATTCTGCGTTTCGCTTATAATTAACGTGCTGAACGTTTTATGCTACAATATGATGAACATAGAATTGCCGTCAAAGGGCGGCCATACAAAGGGAAGTTTAATGCGATTAATACACGCTAGAATAAATTTGTTTCTGATTTTTGTAGGACTTGGCGTCCCGCTATCAGCGCAAAACTCGGTTGTCTCCCCAGCGGAATTCAGCATTGAAGCTGAACAAGCAAGCTATGCAGACATTGCGGATTTGGTGGTCATTTCCTCTCTAATCATCGACGTTACAGTAAGTGACGTTAGAAAAATCTCTGCCGACCAAGCCGTCGACGTACCTACGACGCTCCAGCGCGTGCTCGTCGATGCTGACGTCATAGCGTTAATTCGCGGCGATGGCGGCACCACCCCGCGCGTGCGTTTCCTTCTCGATTTGCAAAAAGATGCGAAGGGGAAAATTCCGAAACTAAAGAAGCGGCGCATGCTTCTGTTCGGGCGACAAGTCGTCAATCGTCCAGGCGAGATCCAGTTGTCGCGCCCAAACGCGTTGGCCCTATTCAGCCTGAATAACGACGCGCTGGTGCGTGATATCACGAAAGAAGCCGTTCAATTGGCTGCGCCGCGGCGGATTATGTCAATTGCAAACGCCTTTCACAGTGTGGGAACCATGTTGGGCGAAGGCGAAACACAGATATTTCTCAAAACTGATTCGGATCAGCTTTTGACACTGACCGTGCTCAGTCGGCCCGGCCAGCAAAAACAATGGGCGGTATCAACCGCTGAAGTCATCGACGCCTCGGCAACCGCGCCGCAACGTTTTACGTTATTATGGTATCGCCTCGCATGCGGGTTGCCCCGCGCTCTTCCCGCCGACCGAATCGAAGCGGCAAGTAGCGAGGTTGCAGGACGGGCCGAGGCTGATTACAAATTCATTTTAGACGCACTCGGGCCGTGTGGGCGCAAACGATAAAGAGACAGAAGCTCAGCGGCTACCATAAACTGAAGAACCGTAAAACTGACCCTTGAAGTTTGTCGTCAACGCGATGCGCCCGGCACCCAAAGAATGTCGCCGCCACGCGACGCGTTAATCAACCTGCATAATGTAAAAAGATAATCCGATAAGCGGTTGAGATAATTCAGCGCCTGCGGGTTGATCGTCACATCAAGCGATGCTGCGACCAATGCGCGTTCCGCACGGCGCGTAGTCACCCGCGCCATGTGCATATACGCGGCAGGCACGCTGCCACCCGGCAGGATGAAACTGGTAAGCGGCGGAAGTTGCGCATTAGCATTATCAATCGCCGCCTCAAGCCATTCGACCTGTGACGCAACTATGCGCAATTCCATAGGTGAGGGCAAAAAACTCTCCCCTGGCGTCGCGATGTCGGCGCCGAGGTCAAACAAGTCATTTTGTATGCGGCGCAACTCGATTACCAAGGGCGAATGACCTTCATCGGCGGCCAGCGACTGAATTGCCACACCAAGCGCGGAGTTTGTCTCATCAACTTCGCCAATGGCATGCAACCGTGACGCGGTTTTCGAAACGCGTGAGCCATCGACTAGCCCGGTGGTGCCGTCGTCTCCGGTACGTGTGTAAATCTTGTTCAGCTTAACCATAAGACGGACTTACTGCGATCCGGCAACGAGTACCAATATGGCGATCAGTGCAATGGTGATCGCCTGCCACTTCACGCGCGCAAACATCATCTTATTCTGCACCGTGAGTGACTTAGGCAAACCGGTTTCGTCCACGTCCGCCGGACGCAAGTTCGCAAAAGCGTGCAGCCCGCGGATAAGCGCGAAAGCCACGGCGCCCGCAGCGCCAATGATGAGGAGAACCAACAATATAGTCATCAAGAGAAATCCTTGTCCGGGGCCAATACCCCGCGGAGCCTATCTAGGCATCAGATAAGGAAATTCCAAGCATAAGCGTTCCTTGACGCAAATTATCAATAAGTTCGGGGCCGTTTTCACCTGCCCAGCGCCTTACAGACAAGGCAGGCGATGACTTGCTCTTTGCCAGCTTCTCCCCGTTGCTATCAAGCAGCAGCGGATGGTGCCAATACACTGGCTCCGGCAGATCAAGAAGATGCTGAAGCAGCCGATGGACGGCGGTATAGGCAAACAGATCTTTGCCGCGGACCACGTGCGTAATGCCGCTGGCGGCGTCATCTAAAGTTGCGGCAAGATGATAGGATGCGGGCGCATCCTTCCGCCACAATACCACATCGCCAAAAGCCATGGGGTCGGCATATTGTTGCCCCGCCGCCAAATCCGTCCATGTTAGGGACCCCGCCAAAGCGCACGCCTTTGCCATATCCAATCGCCATGAAAATGGAGCGTTGCCTTCAAAAGGATGCGTACGACAGGTTCCTGGGTAATGCGGGCCATCTGGGCCATGCGGCACTGGCTTATGCTTTAATGCTTCGGCGATATCGCTTCGCGTACAGCCGCAGCGATACAATAAACCAACCGAAGCTAAATGCTCGCGTGCTGCCGCGTAACGCGCAATGTTCTGAGATTGGAACTGCACGTCCTCATCAGGCGCGAGCCCAAGCCAATCCATATCCGAGATGATAGTGTCAATATGCTCCGGCCTACTGCGCGTTCCGTCAATATCCTCAATGCGCAGATTAAACGCACCGCCAAAAGTCCGCGCAAAATCATGCGCACAAAGTGCAGAAAAGGCGTGCCCCAGGTGTAGCTGCCCGTTGGGACTCGGCGCAAACCTCGTCACTACTTTGCCGTTTGGGCAGGTAATGTGAGGCAAGTATTGATTTACAAAGTCCCGCGCCACTAAAAATTATCCCCAATTATACTATATCCGGTGCTTTTAACCCCTTGACGTCACAACATGTGCAAATAAGTTGGAAAGTGTCAGAATGCTGTAATGCTGATACGCTTAAAGCATGTATGACAAAAGGGGAGTAGGGTTCGACTTATGTTGCATACCGGAACTTTCGAGGCAGCTGGCCGGTCAAGGCACCCGGAGAATTGCCCTGCGCTGGTGCTAAATGCCGATTATACACCATTAAGCTATTACCCGCTGAGCCTATGGCCCTGGCAAACAGCAATCAAGGCGGTGTTCCTCGACAAGGTAGACATCGTTTCGAATTACGACCGGCATGTGCACAGTCCAAATCTGGACATGAAAATTCCGTCCGTCATTGCGCTGCGCCAATATGTGAAGCCTTCAGAATATCCCGCATTCACCCGCTTCAACCTATTCCTGCGTGACAAGTTTGAATGCCAATATTGCGGATCGGGTGACAATCTGACTTTCGATCATATCGTTCCGCGCCGCTTGGGCGGCATCACCAGTTGGGAAAATGTGACCACGGCGTGCTTGCACTGCAACCTCAAAAAAGGTGGCCGCACGCCGAAGCAAGCGCATATGCAATTGAACATGGCAGCAATCCGGCCAACAAGCTGGCAATTGCAGGACCGTGGCCGCGCATTCCCGCCAAACCATCTGCATGAAACATGGCACGACTGGTTGTATTGGGATATTGAGCTTCAGGGCTAATCCCTTACTCCGTTACCTTTAAAGCCGGCACAGCGCGTGCTGCGTCTTCCGGTGTTATGCCCGGCGGCGGCGCAGCAGCGATGCGCTCTTCGCCGCGGATCACGCGGCCAGCGCGTTTAAGTGCATCGCGCAAACGCGGGTAAATGCCGCACCGGCATAAGTTCGTGATGGCGGCGTCAATTTCCGCGTCGGTCGGGTTGTTGTTTTTCTTCAACAGGACCGACCCAGCCATAATCACGCCAGGAATACAAAAGCCGCATTGCGGCACATTGCTGGCGACAAACGCCTGTTGCAAAGGGTGGCTTCGGTCTCGGCTGAGGCCCTCAATCGTGGTGACGAAGCGCCCTTCAGCCTCAGCTATAGTCACAAGGCAAGAGCGGATCGATTCGCCGTCGATTTCGACCATACACGCACCGCAATCGCCGGTACCGCAGCCATATTTGGTGCCCGTCAGGTTAGACGCATCACGCAACGCCCATAACAAGGGCGTTTGCGGGTCCATTTTGTACTGAACGGGACGGTCGTTGACGGTGAATTTGGTCATGGTCTGCCGTTACCCGCCCCTAACCTCTCCCGCAAGCGGGAGGGGAATGTCGTTATCGCCAAAGTTCCCTGCGAACAGGTAATGTTTCAGGCCAGAATTAATCCCGCCAGCTTTTATCGATCTGGTCAGCCTTGCGGACCATAGCGTCAAATTCAACGCGCCCCGACCCACCTGGAGGTGAGGCCATGTACAAATCGCGCTGGTGCACGGCGATAACTTCAGGCGACACCGTTATCGGTTTGCCCATTTGCAGGGTCGCCATCTGATGCTCGCAAGCCCTTTGCAGCGCCCAATATTTTATAAATGCATCAGGCAGCGTCTTGCCCATGACGACAGGGCCATGGTTGCGCAGCATCAATATCCGCTTGTCGCCCAGATTTTCAACAAGGCGCACCCCTTCTTCCTCACGCACTGTAACGCCTTCAAAATCATGATAAGCCAATTGCCCCATGAAGTTGCAGGCGTAGAAATTCACGGGCTGCAATCCGCCTTCAAGGCTGCACACAGCCACAGTCGCGGTGGTATGGGTGTGGATGATCGCATGCGCGTCGGGCAAAGTCCGGTGGAATAGGCTATGCTGAACAAAGCCCGCCTTGTTCACGTGCCATGGGTTATCCGTGTCAATCTTGTTACCATCAATGTCGATTTTGATAAGGCTCGATGCGGTTATCTCACCGAAATGCATGCCATAGGGATTAATCAAAAACGCACCATCTTCGTCAGGTACCTTGACCGTAATATGGTTAAAAACCAGCTCATCCCAACCAAACATCGAAAATATCCGGTAACAGGCAGCAAGCTCCTGCCGCGTTGTCCATTCCGCTTCGCTATATTTGCTGTTTGACTTTAATTGGGTGGCCATCCGCTCTCTCCTACTCATTCGTTGCGTTGCATTATGAAACGAACATTGCGCGAGGGCAAGTGTTAGGCGATAGCAAGACGAGCCGATAAACCGCAACGGCGCCCATAAAAGCGCCGTTTCCGCTTGATATTTAGGACCGACCTATTTAGGGGACATAGCAACACGCCGCCTGTGAAAGCGGCGATTTTCGTTTTTAGCCTTTCAAAGTGGCCATTTTAAGCCATTTTGCCGATTCGATGCGGAGTTGAGTTTTTTATGCAAATCATGGTTCGCGACAATAATGTTGATCAAGCCCTACGCGCACTCAAGAAGAAGTTGCAGCGGGAAGGCGTCTATCGCGAAATGAAACTGCGTCGTCATTTTGAAAAGCCATCGGAAAAGCGCGCGCGTGAAAAGGCCGCTGCCGTGCGGCGTGCCCGCAAGATGGAGCGCAAGCAACAGGAACGTGACGGAGCGAAATAAGCTTCTGCGACTTGTTACAAGGAAGGCGCCTTTTACCGGCGCTTTTTTTGTATCTAGAATCCTTGCTGCTTTCTGCTAGTCAGCACGCTAGTTATCTAACAGGAATTTTGTATGACCGTCACTGCCGTTCCGATCCAGCCGATCAAAAAAGGCTCCCTCACCAAATATTGGGCCGCGATTGCATTGGTTCTCGCCGCCGGTGGTGGCCTTGCGTATTGGGGGACCAGCGACGTACGGCAGGAATTCGGCGACGTCGTAACGACGCCATCAGGCCTGCGTTATAAGATCATTAAAACCGGTGAAGGCCCAACGCCTAACGACAATGACGTTGTTTTAGTAAGCTACAAGGGCATGTTGAAAGACGGCACCGTCTTCGACCAGAACCCGCAAGCCGGCTTTCCCGTCACCGGTGTGGTTCCTGGCTTTTCCGAAGGCCTGAAAATCATGCAGCGCGGCGGCAAATATCGCCTCTGGATCCCAGCCAAGCTTGGGTACGGCCCCGAAGACCAGCGCAACCCACAGACGGGACAGATCGCGATTCCCGGTGGTAGCGAGCTGACCTTCGATGTCGAACTGCTTGAGTTCAAATCTCGCGCCGAAATCGAGGCCATGCAAAAGCAGATGCAGGAGATGCAGAAGCAGCAAGGCGCGGCTGTCGGTGGACAAGGTGGTGGCGCACCGCAAGGCCTGCCTCCTGAAATCCAGCAGCAGATTGATGCGCAGATGCAGGCTCAGCAAGGGCAAGGGCCTGCGCAATAGCCCAGTGCAAGACGGTTTGCGCTCGCACAGACGCCATGCTCGTTAAATTACAAAATGGTGTTGCAATCGGAAACGACGCGCGAGGCCATACAGAAATTGTTCTTTTAATTCGAAGTAACCCGCATATTGTAGGCCGTTCGTAGCGGTTTTGAGACGACGGCTTATCTTTGGAGAGGCCTTCGCTCTTCGGATATCATTGGGAGGGGCCGCAGTTGAGCATTACCAATATTGTGGCTATTGCGATACTTTCCGGTTCGCCGCAGTGTCCTCCAGTGCGCGATTTAGGCAGCGCCGTGGAAGTGGTAAGCGTCGCATCAGCCGTCAGCGTGCCAACTCAACTACCTCTTGAGGACCCCAGCCTTAATATCGCCGTTGATACTGCGATAACTGGCTCGGGAGCTATCGCCAATACAACTCCCTCAACAACGACCGAAGCGCAACCAACTGCGGCAACGCCAAGCGAGACAGTCGTTGCGCCCACCAAGCCGACGGCGGCAATTGATATCGCAGCGACGGCGGCCATCGACCGTAACACTATTGTCGTTACCGCAAGGCAGGGTCCGCCACGTGGCGATCCGATTGCAATCGTGAATGAGGTGTCATTTGTAGCGGTGCAAGCGGTCGATGGAGCTGTTGTCGCGCCTATCGCTTATGGGTATCAGAAAGGCTTGCCTGAACCGCTCCGTGACGGGATACACAACACGTTGAACAATCTCGACGAACCTGTCGTGTTCTTAAACTTCCTATTGCAGTTCAAAATCGGCAGGGCAGTGGAGACTTTGGGACGCTTTGCCATCAACTCGACCATCGGCGCTGCGGGACTGTTTGACGTTGCCGAGAAGAAGCCTTTCAAACTCCCGCGCCGGTCCAACGGCCTGGCAGATACTCTGGGCTATTATGGCGTCGGTCCTGGGCCATATCTATTCCTGCCTTTAATAGGGTCCACTAGCCTTCGGGACGTATTCGGGCGTATTGCTGATCTCTCGGTGCTTCCGGCAGCCGTAGGCAAGCCTTTTACAAATCCATTGGTATCAGCAAGCAAGGGTGTGCTCTCTTCCATCGACGACCGCGTTGAGAACGACGAAATCCTGACGCGCATTCAGCAAAGCGGGAACCCTTATGCCGCGATGCGCGAATATTATCTGAAGAGGCGGCAGGCAGAGATTGATGTCCTGAGGGGCAAAAGGTGCAATGCGGATATCAATCTTGCGGATCTAGAGTTTATGGATTCGTTGCCCGGGGCCAAGAAGCCAAGCAAGAAATCGCCTGCACCGCCTAAAAACTAGGCGTTTGCAAACTTACAGCGTGGCGAAAAATATGATCGTTGCGCCCGCCATCACGAGGGTTGCAAACCACCCGGTAATCGTCGCGCGCGGTCCTAATGTGAGGCGCCCCATCGCGCGCGGATTGCGGACAATAAGCATCATCATGACCATTAAAGGCGCGGCAAGGACGCCGTTGACAACCGCAGCCCAGTAAAGCGAGCGCGCGGGGTCGATGCCTACATATTGCAAGGATACGCCAAGCATCGTCGTCACGGCGATCGTTCCGTAAAACAATCGCGCCTTCCTCGGCTTTGCATCAAGGCTCGACGCTATTCCAAACATTTCGGTCACCGCGTAAGCCGCTGATCCGGCAAGCACTGGGACAGCAAGCAAGCCAGTGCCGATGATACCCAGAGCAAACAGCGCAAAGGTAAAATTGCCGGCAATTGGGCGCAATGCTTCCGCTGCCTGCGCCGACGTTTCAATGTCACGCACGCCATTGGCATGCAACGTCGCGGCGGTAGCAAAGACGATTGCCAGCGAGACAATCGAACTGAATGCCATACCCGTTAGCGTATCGATTCGAATGCGTTTCAGCTCCGGCCCTGCATCCTTTGGCGTGATGCACAATGGTTCGGTCTTATGCCTTTTCTGCTCCTCAATCTCCAGACTGGCCTGCCAGAAAAACAGATAAGGGCTGATGGTTGTGCCCAAGATCGCGACGAAAGCGGTTGCGTAAGCACCCGTATACTCGATCCGCGGAACCACCAGCGAGGTAAGTGCTTCTCCCCAAGGGACATGCGCCACAATCACAACAGCAACATAGGCAAAAAGCGATAAAGTCGCCCACTTAAGAACCGACGCATATCGCTCATAAGACAGCCAAGCCTCAACGATTACGCAGAAGGCGCCGAACAACAGCGTGTAAAGCCATAAGGGGCCGCCAATCAGCAAACCAACCGCCGCGCCCATGGCCGCCAGGTCAGCACCCAAATTAACGATGTTGGCAATCAGCAAAAGCCCAACCATCAGCGCTAGCAAAGGCAGGGGCCAAGGCGGGATAGGAAACTTTGGCGCTGTGGTGTATCCTTTGGCATGCCTAGCGATAACAGGCGCAGCAGAGACCAATGTCAACCAGCGACGCTTAAGACGCTTAGCCTCTAGGTCCCTTCTAACAATCCTTCATCCTTGATCCGCTTTTGCCAATAGGCCGGTGCCAATTGGTGGACGTTGTTGCCGTCGCTATCGACCGCGACTGTCACCGGGAAGTCCTGCACTTCAAATTCGTAAATCGCTTCCATGCCCAAGTCGGCAAAGCCAACCACTTTACTGCCTTTGATCGCACGTGCCACGAGATAGGCTGCACCACCAACTGCCATGAGATACGCGCTTTTGTGCTTGGCAATAGCTTGGGTTGCTGCCGGGCCGCGCTCGGCCTTACCGACGCATGCGAGCAGGCCTTGCTCAAGCATCATGTCCATGAACTTGTCCATGCGCGTGGCGGTTGTTGGCCCCGCTGGCCCTACGATTTCCTCACCCACCGGATCGACGGGTCCGACATAATAGATCATCCGACCTTTGAAGCTGACGGGCAGTTCCTCACCCTTAACCAGCATATCAGCGATCCGTTTGTGCGCTGCGTCGCGTCCGGTTAGCATCTTGCCGTTGAGCAATAGGCGGTCGCCTTGTTTCCAACCGGCAACAACGTCCGGCGACAGCGTATCAAGGTCAACCCGAATGGCGGCAGCATCCGGCGTCCAATCGACCTTAGGCCATTCGTCCAATTTCGGCGCCTCAAGATAGGCAGGGCCGGTGCCATCAAGTGTGAAATGCGCGTGGCGCGTGGCGGCACAGTTGGGAATCATCGCCACTGGCTTACCCGCGGCATGGCAGGGCGCATCCATGATCTTCACATCCAAGATGGTCGAAAGCCCGCCAAGTCCTTGCGCGCCAATGCCAAGCGCATTGACCTTGTCAAAAATCTCAATGCGCATGGCCTCAATGTCATTTTTCGGCCCGCGGGCCTTGAGAGGTCCCATATCGATGGGTTCCATCAACGCTTGTTTTGCCAGCAACACGCAATGTTCGGCAGTGCCGCCAATGCCAATCCCCAACATGCCGGGCGGGCACCAGCCAGCGCCCATTTGCGGCAGCATCTCGACCACCCAATCGACGATATTGTCCGAAGGGTTCATCATCTTGAACTTCGACTTATTCTCGCTGCCGCCGCCTTTGGCCGCCACATCGACCGACACCTTGGATCCGGGCACCAGATCCACATGCAGAACGCACGGCGTGTTGTCTTTGGTATTGCGGCGCGTGAACGCAGGGTCAGCAAGCACCGAAGCGCGCAGTTTGTTTTCAGGATGCAAATAGGCGCGGCGGACGCCCGCATCGACCACGTCCTGTAATGATGCGGAGATATCCTCCAAACGGCAGTCCATGCCCCATTTTACGAAGACATTGACGATGCCCGTATCTTGGCAAAGGGGCCGATGCCCCTCTGCACACATTCGGCTGTTGGTCAGTATCTGCGCGATGGCGTCTTTGGCTGCTGGCGATTGCTCGGCCTCATAAGCGTCGCCCAGCGCGCGGATATAATCCATGGGGTGGAAGTAACTGATATATTGCAACGCGTCGGCGACGCTCTCGATCAAATCAGCATTGCGGATGATTACGGTCATATTGGCCCCTGCATTCTAGATACACCAAGCCATTAACGTGCTACTCCACCTATTCAAGCGCCATTCGGTAACGGACCGTCCAAGAACTATGCCGTCGCGCATATGGCTAATGGCTTTACCTTCTACCACAGGTCAGTTGGCCACGTGGCAGCCGGATCGGGCGCCGCAAATCCTACCTTGCAAGCGCGAGAGGAGCATCGGATTAGGGGTGCCACGCATTATATTCATTTTGGTCGAAAAATATTTGCTTGTCGCGATTTTTCATCTTGCGCAGCCAATATTACTTAGAAGGTCCGCGCGTCGCTGCACGGCACATCGTCTTTGGCTGCGACGAACGGAATCACATTAGCGACGAGTTGAGGTCCTAATTTTCAATTTACCCTCTTGCGTCTCAAAATGAATAAGGCACTATAGGTAGCGGTTGGCAATAGGGGGCGTTACCACAATTTGTGCTTCAAGCTGCAGGATGCAATTCTGTTGGCGGGGGATTTTTTCCCGTCGATAAGCTGGGGACAAGTTAAAATACCCCGCCCTTACTAAGGCCAAAGAATGCTAAGAGGGAGGTTCGCGCCCTGAGTCGAACAATATGGGAACATAGGTTTCCGTGAAGATACAGCAGGTCGCTGAATGCCGGGTAACCGGCAATCAGCTTGGGGTTGCCGCAATGAATGGAGCTACAGGTTAAAATGGATTTCAGGGACGCAGGCCAAGGGGCCGACGACATGACAGCAGGAATGATGACAGATGTGCTTGAAAAGGCAGCTCAGGCGGCGAAAGCGGAGATAGCTGAAACCAAGAAAGGTGCCTCCAGCAATACTGTTGACGCGCGCCGTTTTAATGTGGTCACCGATTCGTCGCGTGACGCGTTGCTGACCGAGTTTGGCAAGGACACGTTGCAGGACCGGTATTTGTTGCCAGGCGAGAGCTACCAAGACCTGTTTGCGCGCGTCGCATCGGCCTATTCCGATGACGAAGCGCACGCGCAGCGTCTGTATGATTATATCTCCCGTCTTTGGTTCATGCCGGCAACGCCTGTATTGTCGAACGGCGGAACGGGTCGTGGCCTGCCCATCAGCTGCTATTTGAATTCGGTCGACGACAGCCTTGAAGGCATCGTCAACACATGGAATGAAAATGTCTGGCTTGCGTCGCGCGGCGGCGGCATCGGCACCTATTGGGGCAATGTCCGTGGCATTGGTGAGCCCGTTGGCCTGAACGGCAAGACGAGCGGCATCATTCCTTTCGTCCGCGTGATGGACAGCCTGACACTTGCGATTTCGCAAGGCTCGCTGCGTCGCGGCTCGGCGGCATGCTATCTCGACGTCAGCCACCCAGAAATCGAAGAGTTCCTCGAAATCCGCAAGCCATCGGGCGACTTCAACCGTAAGGCGTTGAACCTGCACCATGGCGTCCTGCTTTCCGACGAGTTTATGGAAGCGGTGCGCGCTGGCGAAGAATTCAACCTGCGCAGCCCAAAGACGGGCGAAGTGCGCAGCACGGTCGATGCACGGTCCTTGTTCCAGAAGCTTGTCGAAACCCGTCTTGCAACAGGCGAGCCATATATCATCTTCAGCGACACCGTGAACAACGCGATGCCAAAGCATCACCGTGATCTCGGCCTTAAAGTATCGACTTCGAACCTGTGTTCGGAAATCACCTTACCCACTGGTCGCGACCATTTGGGTAATGACCGGACAGCCGTTTGCTGCCTGTCGTCGCTCAACCTGGAAACATGGGACGAGTGGAAGGACGACAAGGTCTTCATCGAAGACGTGATGCGCATGCTCGACAATGTGCTGCAGGACTTCATTGATCGCGCACCTGATGAAATGTCGCGTGCAAAATATTCTGCGGGTCGTGAACGCTCCATTGGCCTTGGCGTCATGGGCTATCACAGCTTCCTGCAGTCACGCGGCGTTGGCTTTGAAAGCGCGCTCGCCAAATCGTGGAATATGAAGTTCTTCAAGCATATCCGAGCGCAAGTCGACGAGGCATCGATGATGCTCGCCAACGAACGCGGTGCCTGCCCCGATGCCGAAGAAATGGGCGTCATGGAGCGGTTCTCGTGCAAGATGGCCATCGCGCCAACGGCATCGATTTCGATCATCTGCGGCGGCACAAGCGCGTGTATTGAACCAATCCCGGCCAATATCTACACGCACAAGACCTTGTCAGGCAGCTTCATCGTCAAGAACCCGTATCTGGAAAAACTGCTTCAGGGAAAGTCGAAGGATTCGACCAATGTCTGGAACAGCATCCTTGAAAAGGGCGGAAGCGTGCAGCATCTCGATTTCCTCACACCCGAGGAAAAGGACACGTTCAAAACTAGCTTTGAAATTGACCAGCGTTGGTTGATTGAGCTCGCCGCTGACCGCACGCCTTATATCGACCAGGCAACGTCGCTGAACCTCTACATTCCCGCCGATGTGGAAAAATGGGACCTTCTCATGCTGCACTTCCGCGCATGGGAATTGGGCGTAAAATCGCTATATTATCTGCGTTCGAAATCGATCCAACGCGCTGGTTTTGCCGGCGGTGTTGAAGCGGATAATACCGCCGAAGCCCCGGTCATCGAGCTTGCGGCGCAAACCGATTATGAAGAGTGTTTGGCCTGCCAATAAGGCACCCAGATAACACTTCGAAGTTATAAAATTTAGGTCCAAGGAAACAGACATGTCATTGTTAGAAGCACGCAATAGCTACAAGCCCTTTGAATATCCATGGGCTTATGACTTCTGGAAACGCCAGCAGCAGATCCATTGGTTGCCCGAAGAAGTACCCTTGGGCGAAGATTGCCGCGATTGGGCACAGAAGCTCTCGGATCACGAGCGCAACCTGCTCACGCAGATTTTCCGCTTCTTCACACAAGCCGATATCGAGGTGCAGAATTGCTACCACGAAAATTACGGCCGCGTGTTCAAGCCGACGGAAGTCAAGATGATGCTAACCGCGTTTTCCAACATGGAAACCGTCCACGTCGCCGCGTACAGCCACTTGCTCGACACCATCGGCATGCCCGAATCCGAATATTCGGCGTTTCTCGAATATGAAGAAATGGCGGCCAAGGTCGATTATATCCACCAGTTCGGCGTCGACAGCGACGAAGACATTGCCCGCACGCTCGCCATGTTCGGCGGCTTTACCGAAGGGTTGCAATTGTTCGCTTCGTTCGCGATGCTGATGAACTTCCCGCGCTTCAACAAGATGAAGGGCATGGGGCAAATCGTATCCTGGTCGGTCCGCGATGAAAGCTTGCACTGCGAAGGCATTACCAAGCTGTTCCACGCATTCTGCGCCGAGCGTGGCTGCCTCACCAAATCGGTGAAGGAAGACATTATCGATTGCTGCCAGAAGGTCGTCCGTCTGGAAGATAACTTCATCGACCTCGCGTTCGAAATGGGCCCAGTTCCCGGCATGACTGCCAAGGAAATCAAACGCTACATCCGCTACATCGCCGATTGGCGCTTGGGTCAGCTTGGTTTTCAGCCAATCTATATGGTCGAAGACCACCCGCTGCCATGGCTCGCACCATTGCTGAATGGTGTCGAGCACGCCAACTTCTTCGAAACCCGCGCTACTGAATATAGCAAGGCGTCGACTCGCGGCGAATGGGGCCAAGTATGGAGCAGCTTCGACAACCGCAAAAAGAAAGACGTCAGCGAAATCATCGCCGCGGAAAATGACGGCATGGACATGTTTGAACAAGCTGGGGTTGCTGCGGAGTAAGCAATCTCTCCGTGTAATTTCGGTCTAATTGATTAAATGTGCACCTAACTGTGGTTATCCATGGTGGCGGGCTGGCTCTACGCTTTTCTATATGAAGGCCTTGGCGCGGTCGCGGATCTTGAGACCGCTGTGTATTTTTCGACGATAAGTTATGCCGGTATTGGCTTTGACGACCGCTATATCATGCCGGAATGGCGCCTTGTCGCGGCGATTGAGGAGATTAATGGCTTGCTGCTGGTCGGGTGGTCGACCGCCTTTTTTTGACCATTGTCGCGCGGCTCGGGCGGCGATAGGCGCTTGTCAGCACCAGCCGCGCCGACCGCCTTTATAATATCGGGCAAGCCCTTCTTCGACCAATAGTTCGCCGAGGCTTTTCCCACCGCGCGCAATGACCCGCAATTTTCGGTCATAGCGATCTTCATCGCGGTTGATGCTTTGCAGCGTGAAGGGACCAGCATTTACCAGCTGAAGCATCCGCCGCGTAGCCGCTGCGCCCAGTTTTGCCTCCGCTGCGCATTTAGGTTGATGGGTTTCGGGCGTATCAATATCGGCAATGCGGATCTTAGTTCCGCGATACCAAATCGTGTCGCCATCCACGACGCAGTTGGTGCCACCGCCGCTGTGGCACATGCCAAAGGACGCAGTTTCGGTGTCGGCGGCACTTGCGGCGAAGGCAGCGACGCCGCCAATCGGGGCTGTGCCAGATACTGTCCAGACGCCCCCAAAAATGGCAACAGACAGCATCAACGTAAGCGAGAGAAACCGAGTCATAGTGCACTGGACCTTTGCGCGTGACCACCGACCGAGCGAGCTAGATGCCACGTAAAAGCGGGTACCTTAACTTGATGCTCGGGTGGAGTCGCCGCACGATACCATGATTTACATACATGGCTCAACCGGTGTTAAAGTCACGGTGCTTTAGGTCTGATGTGGACCTAAGCGCTTGCCACCAAGGTTTGAATTGGACATGACTGCCCGATGCACGATAGTAAGCACCCGCGCACCGCATTTAAAATACTGACCGCCGCGCAATGGGCGCAGTTTGAAGCGGACGGACTGTTTAAGGGCGCACCCGTGGACCTTGCCGACGGCTATATCCATTTATCGACACAGGATCAGGTGCAGGGCACGCTGGACAAGCATTTTGCGGGGCAGGACGGTTTAGTGATCGCTGAAGTCGATCTCGCTCCATTGCAGTCCCTGATCAAATGGGTGGTGTCCCGCGGGGGCGCGTTGTTTCCGCACATTTATGGTGACTTGCCGATGACTGCAATCATTGGGCATGTGCCGCAGATCAAAACGGGATAGCATGAACCGCGCCATTAAGGGCCCATCCATTTGTGTGGATGTCGCATCAACGCCTCAGGAAAGCCGGTTCGCGTCAGTAATTATTCCGGGGTCGGTTGCCGCGGCTGTCGACGTCGTCGGGTTCCCGCGCTGCCTCTCCTAATGTTTCTGGTTCGTCATCATCGTTACGCTCACCGCGATAGGCGTCCATGTCGATCCGTCCGCTGCGGTCCATCTGGTTCATATGGTCAACGACGTCCTGTGCGTCATCGGGGCGATCTGTGCCGGGTTGCTTGGCCCGCCGTGCCTGCTTTCATGGGCAGAGGCGCGATCAGTAATGCCACGAATGGCATCGTCGGACACTGTCTGCGCCTGCGCGGCTTCATCGTCTTGTTCGCTGTTGAAGGTTTCAGGCGCGGCGCCGATGGGGCGGCTATTGTCTGTCTGGGTCAAAGGCACATCCTTTCCTGTTAGGAAGGTACAAACGCCATTGAGGAACTGCTGTTCCCTCCGAACGTTCAGCCGTGCCAGTGAAAGGCTATATCGCTTTCGCCCGTGCATGTGCCGGTGATGTCGAAACGCCGTTCCAGTATATGTCCTGCCCCATCCTGATCCACCACCAATATTGTGCTGCACCGCGTGCCATAAACTGTATTGCGGATGAAAATGGGGTGCGCGTTGTCAGGCAGGTCATGGGCATCTGCGAGATCGCCAAATAGTACCGCCGGATCGTCCGCTGCGCCATCGAGCCATATCTGGAGCGCGTGGTTTAATCGCTCTTTGCGCGGCCACTTTTCCCCTTTAACGGCATTAGAAAGGCCGTGAATCCCGTCACCCAACGATATTTTAAGATCCAATGGACGGTTCGACAGATATTGCAGACCGTCTTGATCGCCAATCAACAGGTTAAACGGGTTGAACGTAGCCAACGTCACCGGCACATCGCCGCTGGTCAGCCAGTCCGTAACCAAGGCACCGCGCGACGCTTTCTGTGGATCCGGGCCTTCGGGGTCTCGCACATTGGTCACAACGCCAAAGCGCCCATTGCGGCTTACGCCCATCCATGTGCCTTGGGATGAGATGTCGCGTCCCGCAATAATGGCAGGGGCATCGCCCCATGCTGCCAAGGGTGCGGCGTCGCGGGCATGATATTCGTCGCGGTTACCCGCAACCACCAAACGCCAACGCGGATGCGCATTCCAAGCGACCGAGACTACGCACATAGGGCGCGCCCTGCGATACGTGGCTCCGGCAGTTTCGACGCATCCTTCCAATCCGCCGACAGCCAAGCCTGTTGCTGCGGCCCTTTGAGAATAAGCGGCGTGCTGCGTTTTCCCTGCTCTGCCGCGTCATCAACGCTTATGATCGCAAAGACGGGCATGTGCGTCAGGTCACGCCAAATCCCTGCCATGGCGAACAAGGGCGGAGCTTCGATATCGCGGCGCTCCGGCTTTCGCTTGGCCGTTGGAATAATCGCCGTTGCCGGCACAAGGCAGCGCAATTCAACATGCCGCAAATTGCCAATCCAGAACGGGCTTTCCACATTGCGGACGGTCAGCACCCATTGCACCTCCCCATTTGGCTTTAGGCTGTTAGGGGCGGGATAGCCCCAGACCATTGGCCGAATGACACGCTGCGATGTTCTGGCGGACCGCACGATAACTGGTGCAAACTCTCCAGGCCTCAAGTCGCCGCCACCCCATGGAGCAGGACCATGCGCTGCATCAAAGGCCTCCGCAATCGCCCCAGACGGCGCATCCAGGCGATAGGCGCGGGTCATACCAATCCGCTAAAGACCGCAGTTTCGAGCGCAACGGCTGATCACAATTGCTTTTCGTAAATACGATATACCTTATTAATCTTGCCATTAATGGCTTCGCCGACGGAATTCATCGGACCATTATCGTCGAGCACCCAACCAAATTCGCCGCGCGTTGCGCCAAAGTCGGCCGTCGATGAATCGCGGATCAGCGATACCAGCATGAAGGCCAGCTGGCTCGCCATTCTGGTCGAATGTAGCTTCTTGACCACGCCCATTAACGGCACACGCATTGTCCGGACCTTCGGCGCGCGGAGCCACCAAAGCAGTTTCGCCCAGTTAAACGGGAACAACGACCCGCCGAAGGTGCCCGTCTTCTCGTTAATATCGGGCCATGTCATCATGAAGGCCACAGGTTCCCCATCGACTTCCGCAATGCGTATCAGATCGTTGAAAACGATGGGTTTCAGTTGCTTTCCAGTATGGGCGACCTCGGCATCTGTGATCGGCACAAAACCCCAATTGCCGCTCCATGCGTCGTTCAAGATAGACAGAATGATCGCGGCTTCGGCATCGAAATTTTTCTTGTTCACCTTGCGAATGACAATGCGTTCGTTCCGTTCGCCCGACGCGACGATGCGTTGCACCAAAGGTGGAAAGGGCACGTCGATCGGGATTTGGTAAGTATAGAGGTCTTTGACACCCGCATAACCGGCCGCCTCAATCCACGCGCCATAAGCCGGGTTGTGATAGCCCATGAGTATAGTGGGTGGGTGATCATGGCCGTCAATCAGCAGCCCTGGTTCCTCCCAGATCGACAGGCTCAATGGCCCCAGTGAACGGACCATTTTCTTGTCGTGCAGCCACGCCTCTGCCGCAGCGATTAACGGCCCCGCAACGTCAGAATCTTCCGCTTCAAAAAAGCCCCAATTGCCAACGCCCGGCCCCATGCCTTGTTCTGGCGGCTGTTTCAGCGCGAGATGGTCCATATGTGCGGAGATGCGGCCAACGATACGGCCAGCGCGCTCGGCAAGGTAAAGCTGCGCCTCACCATGGCCAAACCAAGGGTTTTTTCCCGGCGTGATAGTTGCCATCACATCGCTTTTTAGCGGCGGAACCCAATTGGGATCGCCCGCATACAAGCGAAAAGGCAGATCAACAAATGTCTTTTTATCGGCCATCGTCACAACTGGGCGAATATTAATCTGTGTCATTCTGTATCCCTGAAACTCTATGCAGCGCGCGGTCCTTATTCTTCGGTACGGACCAAAACGGTTTCGCCTATCAAGAAGAATAACAAGAACGGACCCCATGCCGCAATCCAGGGCGGGTACGCGCCCAGATTCCCCATTGCGAGGGCGAAATTATCAGCGACAAAGTAGGTAAAGCCCAATGCCATACCGATAACGGCCCTCAGGAAAAGTGCGCCCGAACGGGCAAGGCCAAAGGCCGCAACCGCGCCAAGCAAAGGCATCAACAGCGTCGACAACGGTCCCGAAAGCTTATGCCACAAAATGCCTTCCAGATTGTCTGTATGGCGACCAGCGGCTTTTAAATCGTCAATCGCGCGCATCAGCGGCAGGAAGGCCAAGCTGTCGCCATCCACTTTGACATAGTTAAATCGGTCAGGCGTAATGCCCCTGCCGATTATCAAATTGCCCGGCTTGGTTTCTGTAGTCGTGGCAACATCAAACGAGTTTGCGTTTTCCAGTTGCCATGCGTCGCCAGTATAGCGCGCCTGAGTCGCAGTCACGACTTGCCGTAATCCGCCATTTGCGCGCAGATAAATACGAACATTTTCAAGCACAGTGTCATCGCCTGATCCAACCACATTGCCCGCTTTGATAAGATCATTGCCCTCGCGCACCCACACATTATTTCGCGCGTCACTATTGGGCGCAACCGCGCCATATTCTGTCGCTTGCCAAACCTTCAGGCGGGCCGTGTTTGGCGCGACTACAGCATCGTTGAAGACAAAAGAAATAAGCGCAACGCCAAGGCTTGCGACAAACATCGGCGCTAATATCTGATGCGCCGATAGGCCGGCTGCTTTCATGGCAACGACTTCGCTGTTCTGGCTTAGCCCGGCAAATGCAATCAACGTTCCGAGCAAGGCAGAAAATGGCAAAAATCGGGCAATGATTTGTGGCGCGCGCATCGAAATATACTGCAGAACATCGCCTTGGTCATTTCCGGGAACGGCCAATATCTTGCCGCTTTCGCCCAGCAAATCCAGCGTCATCAGTATAAGGACAAGCATCGTAAGCACGGCGAAACTGCGGATGATAAACAACTTGGCCATGTACATGGTGATGTTGCGCGAAGGGAAGAAATGCATCCGTTATGGCTCCGCCTGAGGCGCTGGCATGCCTAAGGTTGCCAACCGAGATTTGCGGCCAAAGCGGAATAAGCGCTTTAACCATTTTCCGGCCTTCGACGCGAACACTTCAAGTGCACCGATAGGCTGCCCACCCGGCACATGCGCGATCACATGATACATCCATAGGATGAGGCCAGCAAATAACAGGAAGGGCACCCATAAAGCAAAGAACGGGTCAACGACGCCCATGCCGCCGACGCTTTCGGCATATTCGTTGATCTTGTGATAGGTTACCACCATCACAATCGACAAAAACACCCCAAGTGCCGAGGTTGACCGCTTTGGCGGAATGGCCAGTGCAAGCGCCAAAAACGGCAGCAACAGCATCATTGCGACCTCGACAAGGCGGAAATGGAAATTGGCCCAGGCCTGATTACGTTCCGACGCAGGTTTTTGCGCATCGCCACCGATGTGCACCAACTCGGTAATCAAATATTCGCGGTCTTTGCCGCCGCGATTCCGAAAATTCTCAATCTGTGGCAGCGGGATCGGCACGTCATGGCTGGTAAAGCTTAACAAGCGCGGCGATTTGTAGCTCGGCGCATCGTGGACAAGCGTCCCTTTTTGCAGACGTAATAATATTGTGTCGGGATCGTCCGTGCGCAAAAACTGCCCTTTTTCAGCCGTCACTGCGATAGTTTGACCATTGTTGCTTTGTGCGAAGACAAACATACCCGACAATTCATTGCCATTATTTTTGCTCTCATCGATACGCACGGTCAGATTTTTGCCAACATTGTTGAACTCACCCACCCGCACCTTTGCACCAAAGGCGCCTGATCGAAGTTCAAAGCGCAGTTCTTCATAAAGGTAGCGCGCGCTTGGCTGCAAGAATCCCACAATGGTAAAGTTAACAGCGGCAAGTGCAATGGCCAACAGGAACGGAACGCGCAGAAGCCGGAAATAACTCATGCCAACGGCACGAAAAATGTCCAGTTCTGAAGACGTTGCTAGGCCTCGGAAGGCCAATAAGATACCAAGCAACAAGCCGATAGGGATACCCAGTGACAGATATTCAGGTATCAGGTTGGCGAGCATGCGCCATACGACGCTGACAGGTCCGCCTTCTGCCGCGACAAAGTCGAACAGGTTCAGCATCTTTTCCAGCAACAGCAAAGATGCCGCAATTGCCAGCGTGGCAAGCAACGGCAACATCACGAGCCGGAAAATATAACGGTCAGTGGCAGTGATAAATTTCAACTTATGGTCGCCCTGTCACCCTAATTTGGCCGCAAACTACTCCGATAGACGCTTACAGGTTCAGGGGCAACATCGATGCTATCCCAAAAAACGGGGATATCGAACATAAAGCTCCAGGAGTTTCAATATGAAGAAATATGTCGCCCTTTTGGCTGTAGTTGGTTTGGTGCTGGTTTCAGGCACAGCAAGTGCGAGCCAAGAATTGACCAACGACCTTTCGCGCTGCGCACCTGGCAATGGTCCCGCGGTGCTGGTTTCCGTGCGCGGCATAAAAGTGCCGAGCGGCAACATCAGGGTCCAATCCTATCCCGCAAGTCCAGACGCATGGTTGGCCAAAGGCCGTTGGCTGCACCGCGTTGAAAGCCGCGCAAGCGCAGGCGGCATAGATATTTGCATTCCCGTGCCGTCCGAAGGCAAATACGGCATCGCCGTCCGGCATGATCTCAATGGTAACGGAAAAACCGACATTACCCAAGACGGCGGCGGATTTTCGAACAACCCAAGCATAAGCATTTTGAATTTGGGTAAGCCATCGGTGCACAAAGTTGCTTTTGCAGCAGGGCCCGGCGTCACTCGGATCTCCGTCAATCTGAAATATATGTAAGGACGATATTTGGCTTTAGTGGCGCTCCTTTCGAACCCCAATTCAACTGGCAACAGGTCATTGCTGCCGGCGGTTCGAACTTATTGCGCCAAGAACCCGGATATCTTCCATTACGAAGTCGAAGAAATGGGCCAGATTGCCAAAGCGTTAGAAATGATTGCACGTGTGAAGCCAAGGGTGCTTGTCATCAATGGCGGCGACGGCACTGTTCAATCTGCGTTGACCGAGCTTTACCATGGCGGCCATTTTGAAGGCACGCCGCCGCCTGTGGCGGTGTTGCCAAACGGCAAGACAAACCTGATTGCTTTAGACTTAGGTGTAGAGGGCGATCCGCTTGAAGCGCTCTCACGAATCATGGAAGTCGCAAAGGGCAACCTATCCGAACATATTGCCGTGCGCGAACTTATCGCGCTGAGCGACGGCAGCGAGGACGCACGTCCGGTTCTTGGAATGTTTCTTGGCGGCGCGGGTCTTGCCGAAACAATCCTATATTGTCGGCATAAAATCTATCCCTTGGGGCTACCCAACGGGCTAAGCCATTTTCTGACCGCAATTGCCGTGATTTTCTCAACCTTTGTCGGGGTCAAGGCGAGCTTTCTGCCCAAACGGTCCAAGCCGGTGAGCATCTCATTCATCCGCAACGGAGAATTGCAAGGCACCTTTGCGGTGCTGATTGTGACAACGCTCGAAAAGTTGCTGCTTGGCGGGCAGGCCGGAAACAGTAAGCAGCGTGGGCTGATGAAGTTCTTGGCGGTTGACCAGGCCCCAATGGCCATGCTGAAAATGATGGCGGCATCGCTGCGTGGTAAACTGGGACAGACAGCGATTACAGGTGTGCATTTCCAACAAGGTGATGTCATTCGTATCAACAGCGAGCAAAGCAGTGTCGTTCTGGATGGCGAAGTGTTTGAGGCCTATTTGGGTAGCCCCATTGTTCTTCGGTCCACGCCGCCTGTACCGTTCCTCAGACTTGCCGCTTAACAAGCCGCGGTGAGCAGGGCTAAAAACCCCGACATGCACTCGCTTACGCAACTTGTGGCTGAAGAACTGGCCGTGCCGGCTCAAGCGGGCGTCTGCGACTTTGCCGCGCAGATTGCCGCGCAATATGGCGATGCGGCGCGCGCTATCTTATTCTATGGTTCTTGCTTGCGATCCGAACAATTGCAGGGCGAAATGCTTGATTTCTATCTCATCGTTTCGGACTATGAGGCCGCTTATGGTAAGACGTGGCTTGCGACGTGGAACCGCCGCTTGCCACCCAATGTTTTCCCGTTTCAGCAGGATGAGCTAATCGCCAAAGTCGCTGTGTTGAGCGAGAGAGACTTCCACGATCTCAACCGGCCAGCTGCGTCTGCTGTATCGGTGTGGGCGCGCTTTGCACAGCCGTCACGCTTGGTTTGGTGTGCGGACGAAGCTGCCCGAGTATCCGCAGTTAATGCTATCTGCGGCGCGGCTCCCACCTTGTTGAACGCAGCGCTGGCGTTTGTCGAACGCGAGGTTGATGTGCTTGATCTGTGGCAATCGGGGTTTCAGATGACCTATAGCGCTGAATTGCGCGCCGAACGTAAAGACCGGCCATCGTCGGTGATCGCGTTTGACCCCGAACGCTACGAACGCATCGGGGCTGCCGCCTTGCATCATACGCAGATCGCCAACGCACTGCGCGGCGGCAAAGTTATGCTGCTGCCTGATGTGGATGGCAGGATTGCTCTCGAGAAGAACCGATGGCCAGGCCTGCGTCGGCGCGGCAAACTGTTGACCATTGCACGGCTTGGCAAGGCTGCGTTCACCTACGCTGGCGGGATCGATTATCTGGCGTGGAAGATAAACCGCCATGCAGGCACGCACATTCATATTCGGCCCTGGCAGCGCAAATGGCCCTTAGTCGCCGCTTTGTTTCTGGTGCCGAAGCTTTTGGCGAGAGGCGCGGTGCGTTAGGGCATGATGCGTTTGCTCTGGGCCAACAGCGCCAGCGCGAAGATCCCGGCATAGCTGGCAGGTAACCACAGGCTATCAAGCCCAAAAAAACCGAACAGCAGCGCGCCGATAACAGCGCCACTAACAAGGCCAATCCAAAACAAAAGATGGGGCACCCACGCAAACCGCGCGCCGCCGCTCATCCATGCCTGCCATGGCCGCGAAACTTACGGCCAATATGCGAGCATTCCGGTCAAGCCTGGTCATAGGCCAGACGTCAGATTATCCCGACGGCTTTGCCCGCGCGTTCGAAGCGGTCGAGAATGTCAGCGACCTGTTCGCTGCTATGTTCGGCACATAATGAACACCGCAGCAAGGTCATGCCCGCTGGTGTCGCTGGTGGCCGCGCCAAGTTCACATATAGCCCGTTTTCAAGCAGCGCCGCCCACATGGCTGCGCCCTTTTCCAGATCGGGCATGATCACGGCAATGATCGCGCTTTGCGCATTGGGTGTGCCCAATTGGAAGCCCAAATCGCGCAGGCCTTGATGCAGGTTCTTCGAATTCTCCCACAAATGCCCGCGCTTATTGCTATCATGCATCAGCTTGCGGATGCTCGCGGCAGAACATGCGACGACCGACGGCGGAAGCGAGGCGGTGAACACATAAGGGCGGCACACAAGCCGCATGATTTCGAACTTCGGGTGGTTTGACACACAGAAACCACCAACCGTGCCGACCGATTTAGAGAATGTGCCGATGATGAAATCAACATCGTCCAACACGCCTTGCTCTTCGGCAACACCCCGGCCATTTTCGCCAATGAAACCCATCGAGTGCGCTTCATCGACCAAGATCATCGCGCCCGCTTCTTTCGAAACGCGGATCATCTCCTTCAAAGGAGCAACATCGCCAAGCATCGAATAGACGCCCTCAAGCACCACCAACTTGCCTGCATCGGCGGGCAAACGCTTAAGACGCTTCTCAAGCGCTTCCACGTCATTATGGCGGAAGGCAACGATTTCGGCATCGCCCATTTTGCAGCCATCATAGATCGACGCATGGCTGTCGATATCGAGGATGATGTAATCGCCCTTGCCCGCGATCGTGCTGATAATGCCTAAATTGGCCTGATAGCCCGTCGAAAAGACCATCGCATGGTCCATCCCGTAAAATTGCTTTAACGCGTCTTCGCATTCCTTGTGGCCCTGAAACGTGCCATTCAGAACGCGGCTGCCCGTGGTGCCCGCGCCAAATTCGTCCAAAGCTTTCTTGCCTGCTGCGATGACATCATCATCAAAGGTCATGCCCATATAATTATAGGTGCCAAGAAGGATCGTTTCCTTGCCATTGACGACGGCAACGGTTGGGGACTTCACCTCTTCCATCACCAGGCTGAACGGGTCCTTCACACCGGTGGCGAGCAGACCTTCGCGCTGGGCGATTAAAGCGTCAAATTTTAAAAATAAGTCAGTCATTACCGTCTCTCGTAAAAAATTAGGCGGCGGTTAGCTTGGTCACAGCATCGACCAACTGGCCGACATTTTCGATCTCTGCCTGCAAATTCATGCTGATGATGATGTCGAAGCTGTCTTCGACTTCCGCGACAAAGTCCATGACGGTCAGGCTGTCCCATTCAAGGTCGCCAGCAAAGGTCGTTGTCTCACTGACATCAATGCCTTTTTTGTTAAATGGCGCAATCAAGCCCTTCAGGCGATCAAACATTTCGCTTCGGTCAGTCATTCGAAAATCCTCGAAATAGGTTGCCACTATTGCGCTATATCGTGGCGCTATGGCAAGGGAATAAGGCGGCAAAAGGGCAAGGGCAAGGCCTACATCCACTCTTGCTTGCGATACCATGTTACTGTGTCCTGAAGTCCCTTTGGCGTGGCTATTTCCGGTTTCCAAAGTTCGGGCGCTGGCGCGGCGTCCGGGTCAATGATCCAGTCGGGATGCGCAAGATAATTGGCGCGATCCGGAGTCAGCTTTGCCTTTGGTCCCCGAATAGCCCGATCGGCCCATCCCGCAATTTTTAGAAGAAAGCGCGGTGCGTGCACTGTTGTGATTTTGCGTCCGACTGCCGCGCCAATGGCCTTGGCAAAGGCTTCATGGCTCCACCCGCCCACCATGGCGTCATCAGCCTCAAAAACCCGCTTCGATACATCAGAAGCCGACAGTAATGTCACAAGCAAACGCGCCAGATCATCGACATGGATGACGGAGACGCGTCCGCGCGGCGGCAGCAAGGCCCAGCCCTTGGCAGCAATACGAAACATGTCGAACATTTCGGTGTCACCGGGACCATAGACTCCTGGCGGACGGATGACGGTCCAGTCGAGTTTGGATTCGCGCACCAAATATTCTGCTTTCGCTTTACTGGCGCCGTATATCGACAAGTCAGGGTGGCGGGCGGCGAGTGAGGAAACATGGACGAAGCGACCGATGCCCGCCGATACTGCTGCAGCGAGCATATGTGCCGTGCCTGTCACATTACCGCTTTCAAAACCTGCCGCATCGGGCGCGTTCACGACGCCTGCGACATGCAAGACGGCATCGGCCCCTTTGCACAATTCGATGAGGCTGGCGGCATCATCCAGGCGCCCATGTACCCAAGTTACCCCGGCTTTCTTGGGCTGGTCGCGCCGCGTCAACGCGCGCACATGCCAACCAGCGGCAAGCAGTCGGTCAAGCGTTATCCGCCCGACAAAGCCCGTCGCGCCCGTCAGCGCAACTGTCTTCACAGAAGAACCAGTTGATCGCGGTGGACAAGAACGGAGCGCGGCACAGTCCCCAATATGGACGCTAACTCGCTTGACCGATGTCCGCAAATCCGTGCGGCATCGACCGCGTCATATTCCGAAAGTCCACGCGCAATGGCAATATCGTCATCGGCGCTAATGTCTATGACATCGCCGCGCTTAAACTCGCCCTCAACCGACAAGGCGCCGGCGGGCAGCAAGCTGCTGCCGTTTTTCAACGCCTTAACCGCACCATAATCGATGCGGATGCGGCCCTTGACCGTTAGCCGCCCGCTGAGCCAGCTTTTGCGAGCCTTGGCCCCTTCACGCGGGACGAAGAAGGTCGCTGCGCCACCTTGCTCCAATGCCAAAAGCGGGTGGTCGCGCAGGCCCGATGCGATGACAAGGCCAATCCCTGCGCGCGTTGCAATGTCGGCGGCATCAAGCTTGGACGCCATCCCGCCCGACCCCATGCCAGAGGAGGAACCTTCGGCCACCATCACCCGCACGCGGCCATCAATCTTCTCGATGGTTGGCAGCAACATAGCGTCGGGCAAATGTGGCGCGCGGTCGAACAGGCCATCGACGTCGGACAGCAACACCACGCCAGCGGCACCCGCTGCTTGCGCAACACGGGCGGCCAAACGGTCGTTATCGCCAAAACGAATTTCTTCGGTGGCCACGCTGTCATTTTCGTTGATTACAGGCACCGCGCCTGCCCCCAACAGGCGGTCCAACGTAGCGGCGATGTTCAAATAGCGGCGGCGGTCTTCAAGATCATCAAGCGTGACCAATATCTGTGCTGCGGCCAAGGACTGCGCTTCCAACAAATCAGCCCAGATGCCAGACAGCACAATTTGCCCCACAGACGCAGCTGCCTGCGCATCGGCAAGGCTGGCGCGGCCACCCTTGTCAAAGCCCAAGCGGCGGGCACCCAGCGCAATCGCGCCGGACGTCACAATGATGATCCGTTGCCCCGCCTTATGCCGTGCGCTGATGTCGGCGACGAGCGTTTGCAGCCATTCCTGCCGCAATTTGCCGTCGGGCTGCACCAACAGCGACGATCCGACTTTCACCACCAATAAGGGGCAAGATAGTGGCAGGAAGGCAGCGTTCAGATTGGCGACCATGTCCCGTCCTCGGAAATGCCGTCGGCTTTCGCGCCTTCGATGCCGCTTTTGGCAGGCAGCGCCTCCAAAATCCGGTCGAGTACAAGATCAACGCCTTGGCCCGTTGCGCCCGAAATCGCGATAACATCTTTCGCGCCAGCGGCATGAAGCTGCTGTGCGATATCGGCCATCAATTCCGGATCCAGCAAATCGCCCTTATTGAGCGCAACAATTTGCGGCTTTTCATCAAGTGCTGCGCCATATTCACTCAATTCTGCACACACGACATGCCACGCATCAACGGGGTCATCCTGCGTCGCGTCAATCAAGTGAATGAGAATGCGACAGCGTTCGATATGCCCCAAGAAACGGTCGCCAATGCCAACACCTTCCGCGGCGCCGGCAATAAGCCCGGGAATATCGGCAAGCACGAACTCGCGCGATTTATGGTCCACGACACCCAATTGCGGACGCGTGGTCGTGAACGGATAATCGCCGACCTTCGCTTTGGTATTCGACACTTGGTTGATGAATGTCGATTTGCCCGCGTTCGGCATACCGACAAGACCAGCATCGGCCAGCAGTTTCAGCCGCAACCAAACATACATTTCTTCGCCAGGCCAGCCTGGGCCATGTTCACGCGGAGCCCGGTTTGTCGAGCTTTTATAAGAAGCATTGCCGCGACCGCCATCACCGCCGCGCAGGAACACAACGCGCTGCCCTACCGCGGTAAGGTCAAACAAAAGCGTGCGCTCCTCATCATCGGCAAGCACCTGCGTTCCAACTGGAACCTGAATGACGAGTTCGTCGCCATATGCGCCATGGCGGTCTCGGCCCATGCCTTGAATACCGCGCATGGCTTTGAAATGCTGTGCATAGCGAAAGTCGATAAGCGTGTTCAGGCCGGCCACAGCTTCAAAAATGACATCACCACCCTTGCCGCCATTGCCGCCATCAGGGCCGCCATATTGAACATATTTCTCCCGCCGAAAGCTGACAGCCCCCGGGCCACCTGCGCCAGAACGGACAAAAATCTTAGCTTGGTCAAGAAAATGCATAATTGGCCTTTAGGGGAGAATGCCGGTTTTGGCCAGTGTCGGGTTAGCTACCCAATATCGTCACCCTGAACTCGGTTCAGGGTCCATCGTGCATCTCAACCCTACGGTCGAAGCTTGCAAATGGATGCTGAAACAAGTTCAGCATGACGTGTGTCGAAGGTTGGTGGAGCCTAGGGGAGTCGAACCCCTGACCTCTACACTGCCAGTGTAGCGCTCTACCAGCTGAGCTAAGGCCCCATATAGCCGCCCAGAGGCCGCTTTGGTGAGGAGCGCCACTAGCGGGCGCTCCTATATATATCAAGCGCGAAGATTAGATGTCGTCAGGTTCGCCTTCGGTGCCGGCAACGCCAAGATCTTCGTCACCACCCAAGTCAACATCATTGTCTGGCGAAACGTCGCCGTCGACAGCATCGACGTCAATGTCGAGATCGTCATCGGCCAGATCACAGTCGTCTTTTTTCTTTTCGACTTCTTCAAACGGCATTGGCTGCTTCGATTTCAGAACTGGCTCTGGCGTCCACTGGTTGCCGCATTCAATGCATTCAATCGGCTCATCCTTGGTCAGATCATAAAAACGAACGCCACATTTCGGGCAAGTGCGCTTGGTT
>Ga0114973_10000389_pt1 | contig 32824 bp, 17 predicted proteins | sample M_140807_MF_Meta_FD_87025 | JGI IMG/M metagenome (GOLD analysis project Ga0114973, IMG submission 87025) | Freshwater microbial communities from Lake Montjoie, Canada to study carbon cycling - M_140807_MF_MetaG | ecosystem: Environmental > Aquatic > Freshwater > Lake | place: Lake Montjoie... | reverse complement strand
GCAAGCCCCTGACATCGGGAGAGCTGTGGGCGGTGCCGATCATGCTCAAATTTGCACTGGTCGAGAATCTCCGCAGATTGATTCAACGAATCGTTGATGAGCGAGAAGAGCTGCTTTATGTCGATGGGTTTCTACAACGAGTCACCAGTTCGACTGAGAGCACGACTCCTCACGTTGGCACCGACACACTCATCGAGCTTGCAAAAGAGATTAAGAGTCGCCCATCTTTGGCGGGTCGCGGTGCTGTTCATGTGCTAAAACAGCTGCGGCTCCGCGGCTCAAGAACCCCCCTCGCGCTTAAGTGGTTCGAGGAGCGGATTCGCGAGCAAGGGAACGATCCCGAAGAGCTGATCCGCGCTGAACATCAGCGTCAGGCGTTTGACCAGATCTCGATCGCGAATTCGATCACATCGATGCGAGAGATGAGTAGCATCAACTGGCGCGAGTGGTTCGAGGCGATGAGCTTTGTTCATCGGGAGTTTTTAAGTGATCCCGTTGGTGTCTATTCGAAATGTGATTTTGAAACAAGAGATCTTTATCGCCACCATCTCGAGCTGCTCGCAAGGCGAGTTAAGATGGCTGAACATGAAGCAGCTCGTCTCCTTGTTGAACTCGCTAAGCAACCACCCCTTATCGATCCAAGGCGAACTGATTCACTGAGCCATATCGGATTTTATCTCATCGGTGATGGGCGGCGTTTTTTTGAGGAAAAAATTCAATTTTCGGCACCTCTTTGGCTGCGCGCCGGTCGGCTTGCGCGTCAGAACGCCCTCCCCCTCTATACTGGAGCGGTACTTGTTGGTGCTGTTATATTTGCATCATTTCTCTCGGGCTGGGTTTTCGCCTTTGGCGGTGGTTTTTTGGCGGCTCTTCTTCTCTTTATAGTTGCGCTGATTCCCGCTTCAGATCTCTCGATGAGTCTTATTCAGTGGATCTGCCACCAGCTTGTTCGTCCCGCTCCTCTCCCAAAGCTTCATTTAGAAAATGGAATCTCGGAGCAAAATCGAGCGTTGCTGATTGTTCATGGCATATTCGATTCAACTGATGCACTCGATCACTGCATCGATAGCCTTGAAGTTCGCTGGTACGCGAATGAGGATGAAGATCTTTATCTTGCGATAACCGCCGATCTTCCCGATCGCAAATCTCCCGATGAATCACAGGATGCCCATCTGATTGCAGAGGGAAAAAGCCGTATTGATGCGCTGAACGCACGTCATGGATATTCAGCTGAAAATCCTCGATTCTTTATATTTTTCCGTGAACGTCGTTGGAATGATTCAGAGCTTTCTTACATGGGCTGGGAGCGGAAGCGGGGTAAAATTGATGAGCTCAATCGAGAGATTTGCGGGAAGGGACCAACTTCATTCCTTCTTTCAGAACAGGAGCGATCGTTTCTCCGAACAATAAGATACGTAATCACTCTCGATGGAGATTCTCATCTTGCGCCGCAGGGGGCTAAAAAGCTCGTTGGGACGATGGCACATCCTCTTAATCGAGCGATTATCGATCCAGTTCGACGCATCGTGACAAGTGGATACGGAATTATTCAGCCCCGCGTGAGCTATTCTCTTCCAAGCGGCTCGGCGTCACGTTTTGCTCGAATCTATGCGTGGGATCTTGGTCTTGATCCTTACACCCATGCGATCTCTGATTTTTATCAAGATATTTTTTCTGAGGCATCATTTCTTGGAAAAGGTATTTATGACGTTGCAATATTTGAAGAGGTGCTCGAGGACCAGGTGCCAGAGAATGCTATCCTCAGCCACGATCTTTTCGAGGGTCTATTCGCTCGGACTGGACTTGCGACTGATATCGAGGTCTACGACGAGGTTCCTTCTCGGTACCACGTATTGGCTCGTCGGCAACATCGGTGGGTGCGAGGAGATTGGCAGCTTCTCCCGTGGCTTTCCGCAAAAGTTCCTGATAGCGACCGCACCCCTCGGCCCACACCGCTCTCTGACCTTGGTCGATGGAAAATAATAGATAATTTGCGCCGCAGCCTAGTTCCACCGACGGTATTTCTCTTTTTGCTGACCTCATGGACGATTCTCCCAGGAGCGCCGCTCTGGTGGTTTTTGGCGATTCTACCAGTTTTCATCTTTCCGGTTTTCATCAGCCTGGCATCCGTAGCGATAGCTCCTCCGGTTGGTATCTCGCTCGGTGCTTACCTGCGGGGTATTTTGCGAGACCTCTCACAACAGGGGGCTCAGGCAGCTCTTGCTGTAGTGTTCCTGCCCCATCAAGCATATCTGATGGTTCACGCCATCGCGGTTACCCTGAATCGGCTCTATCGTACTAAAATAAAATTGCTCGAGTGGGAAACAGCGGCAGCATCGGAGCGTCGCCTCGGCTCATCATTGGCAAGCTTTGCTCGGTCACTCGCTCCCGCTTTGCGGCTTACTGTAGCTGTTGGCAGCCTTGTGGCCTTCGTCGCTCCTGATCGATTTTTTGATATCCTCCCCCTTCTCGCTCTTTGGATGTCATCACCGATTATCGCCACTTACTTGGCGAAACGACCAGAACATGCCGCGGCAGATCTTACTCCAGAAGATCGCAGCTATCTTCTTTCTGTGGGATATCAAACCTGGCGCTATTTTAAGGATCACCTCCGCGCTGAGTATCACTATTTGATACCAGATAATCTCCAACAAACGCCTCAGGAGGTGGTTGCCGAGAGAACGTCACCAACTAATATCAGCCTCTCGATGCTCAGCTCAATCGCTGCGTATGAGCTGGGATACGAAGATAGTCGCACTACTATCACTCTTCTTGGTCGAGTCTTTGAAACGATTGCGAAGCTCGAGCGGTATAATGGGCATCTCCTCAACTGGTACGATATTCGGACCCTTGCTCCTCTTAATCCCCGTTACGTTTCATCGGTTGATAGCGGAAACTTCGCGGGCCACCTGATAGCTATTCGATCATCGCTCGATGCGCTCTGGGAAGAGCCTGTTGTACGGTCGAGCTTTATTCATCATCTTATCGCTCGACTCTCTGCACTCAGTGAGTCGGAGAGGAGAGCTGAATCACTGATAACGGACCTTCAACATTCTTTAGAGAACCACACGCACCACACCGTGATAACGATTGCGACCCTCGGTTCGATCGTAGCCGAGCTTTCAGCGATCCTGACAGCAGGTAGTGCTGAGGATGTTGCTTGGCTCTTCACCGAACTAGCTGAACTTGAGCAGTTCATGGCGTATCGCGAGCTCTTGGAGTGGTCCAATCTGCTAGTTAGAGAAACTGTTGAAGGCGAAATCTCAGCTACTCAATCGCTGAATACTAAACTATCAACGACACCAGCGAGCTTTGCCGCGATCTCAAAGATAGTTGAAGAGATTATTGCTACAAATAATGTCGGTGAAATTATTAACGCGGCTCAACGGGCGCGCACTCTTGTTGCAGAGATCGCAGAATCAGTTCGACTCACTAAACAGTCGTGCACTGATATATTCGAGCAGCTCGATTTTTCCTTCCTGTATGATGGCGGAAAGAACCTTTTTGTCGTCGGGCTTAATGTTGAAATGGCCCGCAAAGATCGGAGCTTTTACGATCTACTCGCCTCCGAAGCTCGCCTATTGAGCATGATAGCGATCGCAAAGGGCGATGCACCGATGAAGCACTGGTTCTCACTTGGCCGAACCCTTGCTGACACTCCATCTGGAAAGGCGTTGGTGTCGTGGAGCGGCACTATGTTTGAGTATCTGATGCCGATCGTTGTTCAGCGCGATTATCCAGAAACACTCCTCGGTCAAACTTATCGACGGGTCATCGACACTCAACAGGAATATGCTCATCGGCGAGGTGTTCCGTGGGGTATCTCTGAATCGGCCTACAGCGGGGTTGACCTTCAGGCGACCTATCAGTACCGCGCTTTTGGCGTTCCTGGGCTCGGGCTCAAGCGAGGACTTGAAAACGACCTCGTTATCTCACCCTATTCGACTGTGCTAGCGCTTCCGATAAAACCTCTCGCTGCTGTTGCAAATCTGCGGCGAATGGAGAAAGAGGGTTTTCGAGGCGATTATGGATTCTTCGAAGCGATCGATTATACCGAGGATAGGCTCGCAGATGACGAGAGCAATCACATCGTGAAATCGTTCTTCGCACATCATCAAGGAATGAGTCTTCCATCTATTGCGAACGTTCTTCTCGATGGAGTGTTTCAAGATCGCTTTCACTCAGATCCGATCATAAAGGCGGTTGAGGTGTTGCTCCATGAGAAATTCCCGAGCCGAATTCCTTTAACCGAGCCTCGGCCCTCACCCCTCACCTACGCTGAAAGAGAGCAAGAGCGAGAGGGTGCCCGGAAAGAGCGGATATTCTCCTCTCCTTTAACACGCTATCCTGCGACTCACATTCTCTCTAACGGGTCGTTGACCACGATGGTTGATAACACAGGGAGTGGGTTTATCTCCTTTGAGCGTGATATCTCAGTTACCCGCTGGCGGGAGGATATTACTGCAAATCGGTGGGGCTACTACCTGTACTTAAGAGACCTTGATACGGGTGAACTTTGGTCAGCGACCTACAACCCTACTCAGGTTGAACCGGAGCTCTATTCGGTCGTTTGTAAGGGGGACAAGGTCGAATTTCTTCGCAGAGACCATCAGATACTCTCATTTTTCGAGATTACCGTTGCTCAGGAGGACAATGTTGATGTGAGGCGAATTACCCTCACCAATCTCTCAGATCGGAAGCGAAATCTTGAAGTAACCAGCTTTGGTGAGGTTGCGCTCGTCAACACGAGAGCTGACAAGGCTCATCCCGCATTTCAACGCCTCTTTGTTGAGTCATCGTTCGATGAGGAACACGATGCTCTTATCTTTTCGCGGCGACCTCGGTCCCGTCACGATAGCAACCTTTTCCTTTTTCACTCGGTAGCAACAAGAACGGTTTGGGATCGATTGCAGTATGAAACCTCCCGCCCCAACTTTATCGGTCGGGGGAACTCTCTGGGCCGACCAGCTGCGCTCAAGGTGCAACAGCTCACGAATACGGTTGGTAGCGTTCTTGATCCGGCCTTTTCTCTTCGAGTTCGGATTGAGTTAGAGCCGGCAGAATCGCACTCACTCTCGTTTGCGACTGGAACAGCTCGATCGAGAGAAACGCTGCATCATCTGACGACAAAATATCGAGATCTTCACAGCATCACTCGAGCTTTTGAATTGGCGTGGAGTCAGAGCCGGATTGAATTACGAAATGAGCAGTTCACGGCGCGACAGACACACTTTTTTCAGGCGCTTGGCACCGCAATTTTCTTCCCAATAGAAGAGCTGCGAGGTTCAGCTGAAAATATTCAAAAAAACAAACTCCAACAGTCTGCACTGTGGCGATTCGGTATATCGGGCGATATCCCGATACTGCTCTTAAAAGTTCACGATGTCGGTCATCTTAAATTGGCCCGAGATCTTGTTCTGGGCCATGCCTATCTTCGTGCCCGTGGTATTACCGCAGATCTTGTAATCCTGAATGAATATCCGGGAGGCTATTTTCAGGAGCTTCAAGAGGAGCTTCTTCACATAGTTCGCTCAAGCCCCGATTCAGGAATGCTTGATCATAATGGAGGAATCTTTATACGGGTTGCAGCCCAGCTATCTTCCGAGGAGATAGGTTTGCTCCACACCGTCGCACGTGCGGTCTTTGATGGAGCAGATGGTTCTCTTGAGGAACAGCTTAACATCGATCATCTCTTTGGTGTGTTACCAAGCACCGGAAGAGGAATCGCGGCAGATCCGAAATTGGTTCAAATTAATGCTGCACCATTTAACGCTCTGTCAGCTAATACTCTGCAACAAGAAACGCGAGCTCTCGAATGTAGCTCATGCTACGGCGGATTTGTCGAGGAGGGCCGAGGGTACCTCATGGAGGTAGATGCTCAAACGAAGCCACCGTTGCCGTGGAGTAACGTTATCGCGAATCGACGATTTGGTTCGTTAATAACTGAATCGGGTGGAGGATATACCTGGTCGCAGAACAGCAGAGAAAATCGTATTTCTCCATGGTCCAACGATCCCGTAATAGATCCAATCGGAGAGGCTATATACATTCGCGACACAGAGAGTGGTCAGGTGTGGTGCCCTACACCTGGTCCTATCGAACGGACTACCAAAACTACCGTGATTCACCGGCTCGGGGAGTCGTCATTTAGCACGTCTCACAACGGCATCTCCTCAGATCTAACGATCCGAGTCGCTGCGGATGCGCCGGTAAAGTGGTGGTCACTTACCCTCAAAAATTACGATTCGGTTCAACGTCGTTTCGAGGCATATCTTTTCGTCGATTGGGTTATGGGGATATCGCCGGAGGAGGCGAATCGCTACGTGTGCTCCGAATACGATCCGGGTGCTCAGGTGTTGTATGCAGTCAATCGCTACAACAATGAATTCGCCAATAAAATAATCTATCTCGGGTCAAACCTTAGCATTATATCATACACGACCGACAAGGTTGAATTTATTGGGCGCGATGGTTCTCCTGCGTTGCCTCGCTGTTTCGAAATGGCGGCACCCGCTCGTGCGGGCGGAGGGCGTACACCTCGCCGAAACCTCGTGCAGCTAGCTCAAAGAGTTGGAGCAGGTTTTTCTTCGTGCGGCGTCATCAAGGTGCACATCAATCTTGAGCCGGGCGAGGAGAGATCGGCGCTCTTTTTCCTTGGCGAGTGCGATTCTCCTGAGGCGCTTCGTACAACAGCGCCGCAGTATCGACAGACAGAAGGGTTTAACCGCGATCGGGAGCAATCGCAGCAATGGTGGAACACCACTCTATCGGCTATTGAGGTGCGAACTCCGGACCGAAGCTTCGATATTTTGGTGAACGGATGGCTGCTTTACCAAAATGTTGCGTGTCGACTATACGCTCGCACTGGGTTTTATCAGAGCGGAGGAGCGTTCGGTTTTCGGGACCAACTTCAGGATGTTTTGGCGCTTTTAGCGATTCGGCCTGAAATGGTGCGGTCTCAGATTCTCCTGCACGCAGCGCGACAATTTGTTGAGGGAGATGTGCAGCACTGGTGGCACCCTCCAACTGGGCGGGGCGTTCGTACGAAGATAAGTGACGATTTAGTCTGGCTACCGTACGTTGTTGCTCGCTACATCTCCGACACCGGTGACACCGCTATTCTCGATGAAGAGATTAATTATCTTGAGTCGCCTCCTCTAGGTGAGGCAGATGAAAGTTATCTGATCCCCTCAGTTTCGGGAGAGCGCGGCACCCTTTTCGATCACTGTATGCGTGCACTTGATAGAGCGTACCGTCTCGGAGAGCGAGGGCTTCCTCTTATGGGAGCAGGCGACTGGAATGATGGGATGAATGAGGTCGGAACAAAGGGGCGTGGTGAAAGTGTGTGGCTCGGATGGTTCCTTGCTCACACAAATACCCTATTCGCGAAGGAAACAGAGGATAGAGCGGGAGAATATGCGGCGGAGCTTCGTCTCCGTGCTCGTCGGCTCGTTGAGGCGATCGAGCAAAGTTCGTGGGACGGCGCTTGGTATCGGCGGGCCTATTTTGATGATGGGACTGCGCTGGGGAGTTCGGCGAATGACGAATGTCAAATTGATTCGTTATCACAAAGCTGGAGTGTTATCGTTGGTACCGGCGATAGTGAACGGGCGAAAAAGGCGCTCAGAAGTGTTGATGCGCGGCTGGTCGATTCTTCAGCCCGTATCATCAAGCTGCTCTCACCGCCATTCTTTGAGGGAAGCGCCGAGCCGGGATTTATCAAGGGCTATCTGCGAGGTATTCGGGAAAACGGTGGGCAGTACACACACGCTGCTACCTGGGTCGTGATTGCTCATGCGATGCTTGGGCACGGCAGTCGAGCATTTGAGCTGTTTCAGATGCTCAACCCGATCACTCATTCGATGGGCACCGAAGGAGCGAATCGATATCAGGGAGAACCATACGTTCTTTGCGGCGATGTTTACGGCGCGGCTCCTCACGAGGGACGAGCGGGATGGAGCTGGTATACCGGCTCAGCTGGTTGGCTGTATCAGGCCGCCGTTCATCACATCCTCGGAATCTCTCTAAAACGTGGAGTCCTCTCGGTAAATCCATCGATACCGGCTCAATGGCGCGAGTGGTCTGTTACACTGAGCCGACCTCGACCGGTAACTATTACATTTTATAATCCAGATGGTGTTGAATCGGGTGTAAAAGAGATACGTGTAAATGGAGATGTGATTTCTGAACGTGCTATTAAACTCGAAACGTACTCGGGCGAAATCGCTATAGAGGTGTTTTTGGGATAGTAGAGAGGAAGGGTCACGCAAACATAAGAAACAGCGTCACATGTTTTCAGCTCAAGGAGGTCGTGCAAAAATCCGACCTTTGTAGCGGGTAGCTGCGGTGGGGGTAAAGCGCGCCGAACGATGGGGCGCTTTACCCCGCGACCAATCGTAAGCCATATTTAACTTTTTTAGTTGTTTCAGCTCGCAACGGATGACTAGTTCGGTGACATCATCTCTTACCTTTGGGCAACAAGAGTCGCTGGCGAAAGCTCTCGCTCGGTGCGGCGTTCGTGTGCCCTCTGATTCAAGTAAAATCGCCGATTGGTTGATAGATTCGCAGCAACTTCTTCCGGCCGCTCGCTACGTGTCACAGCTCCTAAATGCGATTGGACCAAACCCACCTGAGAAAGGTTCCATTAATCAACGAACCGTTGTCTTTTGCGCATTTAATTCGTTTGATCCGATCACGATGGCTCGCACGGATGCGCTCGCCAAGTTTCTTGACGCCTTCACCGATGACCCTGGCCTTCTTACTGATAAGAACAAGCTTCGTTCTCTCGTGCGAGAGATGAATAGAGTTCATGAACGCTCACTAGAACGAGCCCATGCATCCTTAACAGATTCACTTGAACGGTTTAATGACAACATGTCGCTCGGTCGACCGGTCGTTCAGTGCCTCGAAAATCTTTTTCAAGAGCTTGAGCAGCATCGAGTGTTTTGCTGTTTTGCCCGCGCCGATCGCGTTGGAGAGATTGCACGCGAGTCATGGAATAATGGGCGAAAGTTTGTTGAAGCAGCTCGAGACGGCAAGACCTACTCTGATGAGTTAGTGTATCCGGTCGTCGACACTCTCGTTACAAAGCTGCAAGAGATGTACCGGAGCGAGGCTGATTACTGGTATCACGAAGATATGATACGGATGTATACGCGGGACACCCTCATTCCCCACGCAGTGCTAAATCGCTACATCGAACCGACTCAAACTACCGACATATTTGGAGCGCTATGGCGCTTTTTGGGCGATTTTCAGACAAATGGCTCGCTTTTTGTCTGTCCTCCACTCCTTTTTCATCAATCACAGCAGGCAGGCCCCCGTTATATTGGCGTTGCAGAGGTAGCGTCCGAGGTGGCATCGAGAACTATCTCTCCGCAAGCGATCCCGTATCTCGAATATCGACTAGGCGCAAAGCTTGCTGAGCGTCAGAAAGAGAACTATTCTCGCGCGCGATTGCCGTATGAATTCTCCTTCACCCGATTGACTCGCCCTCTCGAATTTATACCATTTTTGCTCAATCAATTAGAGGACCCTCTGCCCCGCTACGCTGCTACGGTGGAGTCATGGTTACCAACAACATTCTGGGCGATCGATCCCGCGCTTGGAATTGCGGGCAAGCAGCTGCGAACAGTGCTTGCAAAGCTAGTAGATCCCGTAATCAATCAAACATTAAGGCGACCAACAGCGGATCAATCGCAGGCTCTTCTTGCTACATTTCAAGAGGGTTTTGAGCAGACCATGGAGAATGCGGTCTCCATCCTTCGCGATCCAATAGCCCACTTCGATGGTAATCACGAAACTGCTATCGATCCCTATGAACTTCGAGAAGCACTCGTTAATGTCACGCTCCTTGGGTTATATCAACCTCGCTCCGATTGGGTTGAGGAAAAAACAATTGCAGAACGGTTCGAGGGGGCACTAGCTGCAGTTTCTCGATTTGAGATTGAACCGGATGCTCCGATAAATAAGTTACAAGCTGTTGAGCAGGTCGAAAAACTGATTGAATCGCTTGAACCATTTTATCTCAGGGTTATGCAGCTCTCGTTCGATCCGCTCGCTGTTGAGCTCTGGGTGGTTCTAAACTTTTATACTGTCGCAACGATTAACTCAGTTAGAGTCAGTCGTTTGCTCTCGAACGATATTGTTGAAGATCTATTACTTCCTCTCAATCTTCCGGCGTTTCAAGAGGGACTAGCTGGGAAGGCGCAGGATATTTTAATAGAGCTTTGCGGCCGAATTGATGTAGCGGTCAAAGAGGATTTGGCCAGATGAAAAAACCGCCTCCCCAACCACCACGACTCGCAGGGCATCTCAACGATTCTCTTAAAGCATCATCAGAGAAATATCTGAAAAAAAACTCCCCATCAGAGGGAATGTCAGAAAACCCTTACGCATACGGAGAGGGTCTTGCTGAAGATGCTATTGTTTTGGAGGATCTCCTAAGCTCACGGGATGGGCAATCGCTTGGGTACGAGAGAGCTAAACGATCTGAAATTTTAGAGCCCACGATTCGACTCGCGGGATTCTCTCAGCGATTACCTAATCTGGTAAAACCAAAATCAGAAGTTGTCTCGATCGAGGAGTACATAAAATCCAATCAGGATGAGATTTTTACCATCATCCCGTATGAGCTTCTTCCTCCGGAGGAAGAGGAGGAGACACCAACTGACGGAGTTCAGCTCGGAGATATCAATCTCGCTTACGCCCCAAAGCATTTAGGTTTTCAAGCGCTAGGTAATCCAGCAGAGATGATTACAAAGCTCGAAAAGGTGGGCTACCATGCAGGTGCATTCATAGCGATTCAGCTTTCGCTGATGTTTCAAACTCGCTCAGCGATCGTTCGCTCGTTTCTTCTCGAGGGTCCTCCGGGGTGCGGGAAATCGTTTCTCGCAAAGTGTGTGGCGAAATTAGCAGGTGCCGAATTAATGGTGCTTACTTGCTATCCCGGCATGAACACCCAATTTCTTATTGAGCAACCATCCCCGATAGGACTTGCTCGGGCAATGACCGGCACATCAGTTTCCGACGAAGATTTGGTAAATCTTGGCATTCTCTCTAGAGCATTTCTCGCCTCACAAACAAAACCAGTTGTGTTACTGGTTGATGAGCTCGACAAGGTTGATACCGCTGTTGATACATTTTTCCTTGGCCCGTTGAATGACGGCATCATCTATACCGAATCACGTCCTCCAATCGTTGCCGATCGAGACAATCTTGTTGTCATGTTCACGAAAAATTTTAATCGTGAGATTGATGATGCACTGATGCGACGGGTCAATCCTCTGACGATGACCTACCTCGATACAACAGCAGAAAAACGGGTACTAAAAGGGGCAACATCTTCGCAAATCTCCGCGAATCTATCGTACCTTGTTGAGTTTATGCGGGGTTGTCAGGGACATTATCAATTTGAAAGACCTCCGGCACCTGAAGAGCTTCAGCGATCGGGGAGATATCTTGATATGCTTCTCGAGTGGGGTATCACCGATTTCGAGGTTGTCGGTCGCACTCTTTGGCCGCTCATGGCAAAGTCTGAGCGAGATCGTACCGTTTTTGAGCAGCTAATTCGATTTCATCCCGAATTCGCCGATTCTCTGATCCCCGACCCTCGCAAAGCTACATTTAAGCAGCTCCACGCAAAGTTGGGCCGCATTGCGTTAAAAGGGGTGATTGAAGACCCTGATCGGTTGAAGCGCAAGAAAGCCTTTCAGGTAGATAAGGTTGGTTGGCAACATCTAGGAACCCCAGAAAAAATTACTGAAAAACTCGCGCGTGTCGGATACGAATGTTTGCCATATTTGGCAAAACAGGTTGGACTTATTTGTGCGGTCAAGAGAGACATGGTGCGCAGCCTTCTCCTCGAAGGCCCACCCGGTTGTGGAAAAAGCTTTCTCGGCAAACAGCTTGCCCGCATTGCAGGTGCTGAGTTCATGACTCTGCAGTGTTACACAGGTATGGATACGCGAAACCTGATCGAAACACGCAACGAAGTTGCGATTGCTCGAGCCTCTGCCGGAGTTCGTATTCGAAAAAGCGATGTGATTGAGCTCGGAGTTTTAAGTCAGGCGTTTCTCCGTTCACAGAGTCAGCCGGTAATGCTTCTTATTGATGAAATAGATAAGGTCGATGGGCATATCGACACCTTTTTTCTTGGTCCGATTCAGGATGGTCGAATTTGGCTTCAATCTGGCCCACCAATCGATTGCAACCTCGACAACCTCTTCCTTATTTTTACCAAAAACTATGAACGGGAGCTCAATGATGCCCTGATGAGGCGAATAGTTCCCCTCACGATGACCTATCTCGATTCTACACTCGAGCGAAAAGTCCTCTCACGAGATTGTATTCCGAGGCTGATATCAAATCTCGTATACTTAGCTGATATTATGCGTTCGTCGCGAGACAGTTTCCGTTTTGATCGCCCCCCAGCACCCGAGGAACTACTTACTACTGCTCGTTATATAATAAAGCTTATTGAGTGGGGCCACGACGATCTCGCCGAGATTGGATTCCAGATCTGGAGAATGATTGCAAAATCTTCGCGTGATCGGCTGGTGCTTGAGCACCTACTACGTTATCACCCTGAATTTCTCGATGAGGATTACATTAATCCTGCGGATGAACCGATGGAGTCGATTCAACGTAAACTTGGCACTCTACTTTTGCGAGGTATCATAGGGCCTGATACCGGTCGAGCTCATTAAAGGGCTAAACTAGGGACTTTTTTTGGTTTGAGATCCAAATCTGAATTTAGGCCAAAATATAATTTGAGGGCCAAATTGATCCGCAGCTGCGCAGAGCGTTTGTGTTTACTCCAACCCACGTAAAGAGCCATCCCCTAAAAGAGCAGAGACAAATTCGTCGGGATCGAACGGCCGAAGATCATTCCAAGTTTCTCCAACGCCAATAAATCGAACCGGAATACCAAGCTCCTCACTCACCGCCACGACGACTCCACCCTTTGCGGTTCCATCGAGCTTGGTAACAATAACTCCCGTTATCGGGACCGATGACTGAAATTCTCTCGCCTGAACCAGCGCATTTTGGCCAGTTGTCCCATCAATAATAAGCCAAACCTCTTCAGGTGAGTTCGGTTGAAGCTTTTTGACAACTCGGACCATCCCCTCGAGTTCTTGCATCAGGCTTCCCCTATTGTGGAGCCGTCCTGCCGTATCAACCAATATGACATCGGCCGATTCTCTTTTACCTAACTCGAGCGCGGAGTGGACAACTGTTGATGGTTTATCATCGGGTGAGCCTGCAACTACCTTAACGCCGACTCGCTCGCCCCATTCACGAAGCTGTTCATCGGCGGCAGCTCGAAAAGTGTCCGCTGCTGCTAACACAACCCGAGCCCCCTGACTCGTCCAGCGATGGGCCAATTTTGCTACCGTTGTTGTTTTGCCGACTCCATTTACTCCAACGACAAAAACAATTTTCGGCTGATTTGTCGCAGAGGCGACTGGTCGAAAATCCTCAGCAACTCGGCCGTTCGGTTCCAAAAGCTTCCTCAGCTGCCCATGGATATGGGACATGATGAATTCTTTGGATACCGATTTTCCCTCTCGGACCGCCTGTTTTAGGTCGCGAACTATCGCGGATGCCGTCTTTAGGCCAAGGTCACTGGTAACAAGAAGCACCTCCAACTCTTCAAGAGTTTCCGCATCAAGAGCCGGATATCCAAGAAATACTGATTTTATCTTGCTTAGAAGCCCTCGCCGAGAAGACCCTAATTTTTTCTCAAGAGGAACAATCTCTGAGCTCGTAGCAATTGGTGCTCCGCCTTTCGCCGAGTCATACCGTGACTGCGAACCGGGAGCATTTCTCTGGGATAAGCTCTGTTCATTTTTAAACTGTTGATTCTTTGACGCGGCCCCTACTGCCTCGCCTCTTCCTACCTGAACGGTCTCTCCACCTTTTTCAATAATGGTACTTACCGCCCGACCCATCGAGACGACCTCGACTCGGACCTTTTCCTCTAAGTTGCCGACTCGGTCATTCAAGCGCTGAACCGAGCGCTCAATTCGGGTGAGCCGTTCAAGAGCATCATCCGCTTCACCCTCACTCGGGTCTCGGCTCTGTCGATTGGAGAGCCAGCCAAGGACCAAATACGCCGCTCCAAAGACCACCAATATCACCAAAAGGGCAATAAACGGACCTCTGCTCCAATTCCCCCAAAATGAATCTGAGAGAGGATGGGCAAGCATTGATGACGGTACGCCACCCGCCCCTTGTTGAGCCCTTAACAGATACCAAACCTCAATTCCCATGCACCACCGCCTCCTTTAACGACACCGTAATCAGCTTAGAGGCTCCCGGAGTCGGCATGGTTACACCAACAAGCGTATCGGCTGCCGCCATCGACGCTTTATTGTGAGTTATCATCAAAAATTGGGTGCTAGCGCTCATTTCTCGAATGACCTTCAAGAAACGTTGGAGATTTGCTTCATCGAGCGGTGCGTCAACCTCATCGAGTACGCAAAGGGGGCTCGGTCGCTCAAGGAACATCGCAAAGATAAGAGCCGTCGCGCAGAGTGCTTTTTCGCCTCCCGACATTAAATCGATACTTTTGAGCTTCTTCCCGGGAGGACGTACCGAAATATCGACTCCACTCTCCAACGGCTTGGTCGGGTCGGAGAGCGATAGATCGGCAGCACCTCCCCCGAAGAGCGACGGGACCAATCGCGAGAAATTCCGCCTAACTGCCTGAAAGGTGGCAAGGAACCTCTCCTCTGAGGTAGCCGTTAATCGTTGCAGACTCTCCCTTAGCGTCGTTGCAGCCCTCTCAAGATCCTCTTTTTGACGAACTATTCCATCGAGCCGCTCTTTCTCAGCCTCGTATTGCTCTATAGAGCTCGGGTCGACCTCCCCCTCTCTGACGATTCTATTCCGAAGCTGAGTAACTCGCCCCTGCAATTGCTGTTTGTCATCAGCCGAGAGCCGCTCCTCTGGCGCACCCATTTCGGCCAATCTTTGGAACTCCTCGGTGCCCTGCTCAGCAATGAATCGCTCGCACACACTTTGTCGCTCTACCTGAATTTTTTGCAGCTCAATCTCGAATCGAGCATTTGCGGCCCGAGTCCTATCAAGCTCGGAACGAACCTGCATCAGCTCCTCTGATACCCGAGCCAGAACTTCGCGGTGGTTTCTTCGCTCTTGGTCGGCACAACTAAGCTCTGCAACAACAACCTCTCCATCCTCATCATCAGCATCATCTACAAGAGCTTCAAGCGCTTCAATATCTTCCTCTACGACGGCAGCTTCATGACGAAGATCATCTGCATGACTCTGCAACTCCTCAACCTGCTCCTGCGCCCGCTGACCATCCTGATCAAGCTGCTCAAGTATCGCTCGCTCCGCCTGCAGAAGTCCCCGAACATTTCCCTGCTGAAGACCGAGCTCTCGCACAATTCGTTGACGCTCTCTTACAACCCTCAGCGTCTCACTATAGCGAACATCAAGATTAGCAACTTTTTCACTAAGACGAACTCGCTCTCCAATCAGATTATCCTGGGAATGCGCTAGTGCAGCAGTCTCACCCGACAAAACCAACTCACGCCCCCGCAATTCGATAAGTCCGCTATCTCCCCCTGATCCAAAAAAGCTATTTTTTGTAAGAACATCTCCATTGAGGGTGACCACAGTGCAATCCCGCGCATCACCACTCTCCTCTGACGCAAAAAAAGCAATCGCATCATTTAGGGAGTCAGCCACAACTACACGTTCAAGCAATTCACGCACGATCCCTTCAGCTGAATCGGAGACCGATATAAGATCAATCAAACGGGGGAACGGGGTCCTAACCTCATACATCCCCTTCTGTTCGGAACGATAAGCACCCGCGCGCAACACCCCAATCGCTCCGCCAATGCCTCCCTCTCCTGCCGAAGTAATCCGATTTAAAAATCGAGCCCCCACCGAGAGTGGATCATCAACGAGAAGAAACCGCGCTCTTTCTGCTATTATCGCCTGCGCCGCCCGTCCATACTGCTCCGGTACATGCATCTCATCGAGCAATAGCCTCAACGTTTCCGTTGATTCGCCCGCAAGTTCCGCTCCAAAAACCCGCGCTAACTGTTGAGAGGGAGATGCCGCAGCGATCTGCTCTCTAATTGCCTGAAGAACACTTTCCTTTGCGATAAACTCATCTCGCACCTGTCGTAGTTGCTGCTCGGTCGCAGCAAGCTCCGCTCGCGCCTCCTCTAATTCAGCCGCAACATCATCTATCTCAGCCCCGCCATCCTCATCACTCTGCTGAACCTGACCTCCGAGCTCCTCATCTTGTTGCTCTAAATCTGTAATGTGCGTGGATGATTTTGCCTTTCTCTCAGCAATGACGGCACACCGCTCACTAAGTCGAAGCATTTCATTTGTTGTTGATTGTATCAGCTTTCGAAGCTCTTCCCCCTTGGCTTTACGCTCGGTAAGGGTCCGCTCTCTTCTTAGCGATTCCTCCCTCATACGCTCAAGCCGCGAGCGAAGCTCATCAATCTTAAGCTCAATCGCCTCTAGTTCCTGACGACTCGAACCCTCAGCAACGGCAAGATCTGCGAACCGCTCACCAACTCTTTCCTCTGCCTCTCGCCCAATCTCTTGCCCCTGAGCAACTTCATCCTCTCTCTCCTGAAGCGAGGAGTAGATATCCAAAAAGAGTGTACGCTCAGCCTCAACCAATTCCTCTTTAATTTCTTGCCGAGCTCGCGCTCGAGAAGCCTGACGCTTCAATATCCCTACCTGACGCTCAAGCTCTCCAATAACATCCTGAAGACGGAGAATATTTTGACTGGTATCAGCAAGGCGACGGGTCGCCTCCGCAATCTTATCTCTAAATCCAACAACTCCAGCCGCCTCTTCGAGAATCATTCGCCGATCAGCTGGCTTTGCGGTAACAATCCTTCCAACCTCGCCCTGAGCCACAATCGTGTAGGCACGAGCCCCCAATCCGACCGCTCTAAATAGATCTTTAAGATCTTTAAGCCGACACGGTACTTTATTAATAAAAAACTCGGACTCACCACTTCGATAAAACCGCCGAGTCACCTGAACCTCGCTCACCGAAGCGAGCCAATGGAATCTTGAAATTAACGAGGCCGATTTCCGCTTTTCATTGGTCTTTGTCGGCGCCTCATCCTGTGAACCACTCTCATCCAAAACCTCAAGCCCTTGCTCGGAATCATCCAATATTTCTTGAGCATCATCGGATGTCTCTTGCCCACCTTCGGCAATGCTCAAATTATCCTCTAGTTTGAGACCATCCTCATCACCCCGTTCTCCAAGAGCTCCTCCTCGAATCACGGTGAGACGGGGCCGCTCTTCTTCTTGTGCCAGCTCGCCCTGCTCCAACTCTCCCGATGCAACCAGCTCCGCTTCAACCTGGGGTGATACCAGATCATCGAGAAGCGCATTACCATCAGCTCGAAGCGTTATGGTCACCTCAGCCAAACCAAGCGGTCGCAAAGAATCCGTTCCGTTAAAAATAACATCTTCAAGAGTCCCACCTCGCAGCTGGCTTGCCCGTGTTTCCCCCAAAACCCAACGCAGCGCATCGACTACATTAGACTTGCCACACCCATTGGGACCCACAACCCCTGTGATTCCTCCCTCAAGCGGTAGGAGCAACCGCTCCATGAACGACTTGAAACCGAACACCTCAATCCGAGCTACCTTCATAACGCGTGACTACTGAAAAATTTGTCTTATTGAGCCCCTCTCACGTTTTGTTTTTTCGTAAAGGGGAATTGGTATTATTCGCACAGCTACCGATGGCTGTTATACACAAGTTATCGATTAGAGTACCCGAGTTGCTGCCATCAGAATAGTAAAAAACCGTCCTACTATTCTTTCTTTGACTCCGACAGCGATGGGTCTGAAGATTCAGAAGCCGGTCGAGAAAAAACCTCTACGGTGTATTCAATTCCCGACCACACCGAGAGAACTATTGACATCATGAGCAACGAAAGACCAACAACCCGTCCATTCGCAACGTAAGCACCGAGCGATATTCGGGTTTCTGGAAGCAATAGCATGGGTATTGCCACCATCTGAAAAAGGCTTTTCCATTTTCCGAGGGTGTCCGCGGCGAGAATTAAACCCTGAGTCGCTGCAATTCCTCTGAGGCCCGTTATCCAAATTTCTCGGGCAAGGATCACCACTACCATCCAGGCAGGAACCCACGATTCCCCCGTTGAAAAATCCCGCTGAGCGACGAGCATAACCAGCGCTGTCATGACCAAAAGCTTATCGGCGAGTGGATCTATGAGAGCTCCGAACTCGGAAACGGCTCCCCAACGTCGCGCGATATACCCATCCAGAAGATCGGTTATAGCTGCAACAATGAAAACCACCACCGCCACCGTAAACATCCAGGGAGCAGGATCATGAAGCAAAAAAACTAGAAGCGGAGTCGCAAGAAGCCGACCCACCGTAAGCCAATTCGGGATCTGAGCAATGACTCTTTGATCCATAGGGAGTGCTTCAGCTAAAAGGGTATCAATAGTGACGTTATCTTGAGGATGATCGGAAACTTTGCGAGTCTCACCCAATTCTTCGCACCTACTGCTTGCTAAAATGAGGAATCGCGATTGTCTGAGCCATTTATTTCTTACGCCATAAGGAATAGAAACCTCAGGCTCGACCTCCGTAGAGTACTTCGCAACTATCGATTAGTCCATGGTACTCCCTCGCTCTTGCTCTTTATTAACCAATCGGATGGCCCTGATTTTCGCCTCTGCGATAATGATCGCGAAGCGCCAGCACCCGGGAAACATACGTTTGCGTCTCTGAAAAGGGAGGAATACCACGATACTGGTCAACTGCACCTTCGCCCGCATTATAAGCTGCTATCGCATGTCTAATATCGTCATATTTTTTTGATAATCTCGCGAGATGCCGCACCCCTCCCCGCAAATTCTCCTCCGCAGCAAATGGATTGCGCACACCAACTAAACGGGCCGTCCCTGGCATTAACTGCATCAGTCCCTGAGCGCCCTTTGATGAAACAGCATACGGGTTGAATCCAGACTCTGCATGTATCACCGCCTTAACTAAATTCGCATCAACAGAAAATTGTCGCGCTATTTTATCTATAAAGGGACCATATTGTTGGGCTCTGCGAAAAACCCACTTTGATCCGCCTCTACCAGTAGAACCAACACGATAAACGCTGAAATTAGATTTTGATGAGGTAAAAAGCTTTGCCGTTACCCCAGTTGGCGGCTTTCGATTGGTAAAGCGAATACTTCCATCTTTTTCGCGAAATACGTAAATAGATGGACTAGCATGACTAGCACTGCTAACAACTATTACCGCCCCAAGTGCAATCGCTCGGAGGGACATCCCTAATACTCGCTTTAATCGCATAGTCACCCCCGTTGCTCCGAACTCGGATCCTCCGTTAGGGTGGAGGCAATACACACTGCTTCTTCTTTGAGACTGGGCAGTGCAAAAATAACAATATCCTCTGCTGGCAGGCGCGCTCCAAATTGCGGACGAACTCCTTTGCCATTGCAAACCACCCCTCCTGCAGCCTCTACTATAATACTCCACCCCGCGACATCCCAAACCCCAAGACGCCCTAGCCGAATGATAACTACATCCAGCTCGCCGACGAGAAATCGCCGTAAAGCCACCTGAGTGTCTATAATAGGATGCTGTGCCCGAGTATCTCGACACTGAACCCCTCGTACAAGAACCCTGGCAGGTTCAAGGTTTTTCCGATCCCGAACCGAAAGGCTTCGACCATCACAGTACGCCCCTAAACCACTGGTTGACTCTATCAAACAATCGATTGCGGGGAAATAGAGCCAACCCCCAACAACGTCACCTCTCCAACAACAGGCAAGCTGAACCGCAAAATCGGGGGTGCCACTCAAAAATTCGCGTGTTCCATCAAGAGGATCGAGAATCCAGCTTCGCTCGGATTTTCCATCATTATTGAGAACACCCTCTTCTGATAGCACAGGCTCCTCGGGAAATCTCGCCGATATCTCGCTAAAAAAGAGATCTTGAGCGGCGTGGTCAGCGGCAGAGACAAGCGAGCCATCTATCTTCTGCGAAATTTCCAAATCAATAGCGCCATCTCGATTCGGTCGCCATCTGAGAAGCTCAGCCCCCACCTTTCTAACAAGAGCACCAACGAACTGTGCATCTTCCGTCGACAATCTCCCTGAATCCGTCATAAGTCGATACTCCTCATCTTTCTTATCTCGTTACCCGAATAACTCAATTTAAAGCAAATTGCTTTTGTGATCCTCACGCTCCAGCAACCTAATCAATGCGTTCTTGATCAAACATTTTGTCTGAAAAAAAGAACTACCGGTTATTTCGTGTAATGAAATAAACCGCCCCTGCAAATTAAGAAAACGTTCGGCGATACTTACTTGCGCGGCGGATTGTAGATCACCATCATCGTAGTCATCCTGAAGCTGAAACAACACTCCAAAGTCCCTGCCAATTCCCCCCAATAGTCCTCCAAGTACCTCAAAATCTCCACTCCATGAAGTTCCCCCAAGCCGAAGAGCTGCTGCGAAAAGCGCACCTGTTTTTAATTCTGCAATTCTAGCCGATTGCGTTGAATCGATTAACTCCTGATGCTGCCCTAAACATAGCTCCGAAAATGCCTCAGCGAGTGTAAAAATCGCGAGATTGGGCCTCGGAACATCAGCGATCAACTCAAAAGCCCACCCAATCAGCGCATCTCCCGCTAAAAGGGCCGACGCCTCACCAAAAGCAATATGGCAGCTCGGCATTCCACGTCGAACCGCATCATTATCGAGGCAGGGCAGATCATCATGGATCAACGAGGAGATATGGATACATTCTAAAGCAGCCGCTCCTGGTAGAACTTCTTTCACTTCTAACCCTAAATCCGTAGCAACAGCACAGGTAAGAAGGGGCCGAAGCCGTTTTCCGCCCGGAAAAAGGGCATATTCTATCATCGGGAACAGCGATAATCCGTCCCATCGGGCGATCATTCGCTCTTTTAAGAAACTATTGAAGCGATTTTTGTTCTCATTGGAGATATCTCCTGCCTTGTCCATAGCACTACCCTAAAGATTCACTAAAAACTTTTTCATTCGAGCAGCCTCTAAGTGTTACCCACTTTCCAATATGGCTTTTCTGGAAGATCCAACGCCTTCCGAATAGAACCGATTAGATACATCGATCCAAGCACAACGAGGGGGGGTGTCTGTGTTTTGTCCCCGATTGGCCCTTTCAATAACTGCTCAAAAAGTTCTTCTTCATCCCTTAATAGATAAGAAGTTATTCCAAAACCCGAGAGATATTCAGATATCACCTCCGATGGAACCGCACTCTCCCCGGGTGGCGATAAGAGGTACCAGTGTCGGGTAATGGGGTAAAGAATATCAATCATTGACCGCCAATCTTTTGTATTGAGTGACCCAAAGACGCAGTCTATCGATTGATTGAGGGTATTTTTTACGAAAGTTGCGACCTGTTTTACTCCATCTGGGTTGTGCGCCGAGTCCAAAATCACAGTTCTTGTTTCAAAACACGACAGCTGTTCAAGTCGAGCAGGCCAGGATACCTGAGAGAGTCCTTTTGCAGATAACATCGGATCAAGGCCTTCTACAATCACTGCAACCAGGGCTAAAGCTGCATTATGGACCTGATGCACTCCGGCTAATGGAGGCGAGAAGGGGTAAGTCTCATTATTAAAGTGTAGCGTATAGCTGCCATTTACCTCGCTATCCACCCAAAAGTCTCTGCCGAAGGCAAGCACCGGAACTCCAGCAGCTGTCGCTTGCAATTCGATGACTAACCTAACACTTTCCGACACGGCTCCAACAACAACCGCCTTCATTGTTTTCTTAATAATTCCGGCTTTCTCTCTGGCTATTAACTCGAGCTGGTTCCCGAGTAGCTCAGTATGGTCAAACGAGACCGAAGTTATAACCCCAACGGCCGGATTTGCGGCAATATTTGTTGTATCAAGCCGTCCTCCTACACCAACCTCCAGAACCCCATAATCGACCTCTGCCGATTGCCCCTCCAGAAGCGCGACAACTGTCATAGCCTCATGAAGACTGAGGACAACCCCAATTGACTCGGATGCAGCTTCAATTAGCCTAAGATGACGAGCCAAAAGAGCATCCTCAATCGGAATACCATCAAGAATTACCCGCTCATTAACCCTAACGAGATGAGGCGATATTGTTAGGACAACCTTTTTCTGATTAGCACCCAACATCGCCGCGATCGCGCAAGACACTGAGCCTTTTCCGTTTGTACCTGCTATGTGAAAAACAGGAAATGCCTCGTGCGGCCTCCCGATCAACCCCACTAACCGTCGTACCTTATCCAACGAAAACTCTTTCGATCCGCGATTTCTGACAAATTTCTCGATGATATCATCATCCTCGTGGATGTTACTCGCCGTCCCACAGTGGGACATGCTCGGTTCTCTCATAGTTTATCTCACAGCACGATACTATTTTGTTACAACAATCAGGCTGCTATCTTTAGAGCAATAATTTAGGTGAGGGAGGCTCTAATCGTCCCACCGTGGGACACCTCCCTCTGAAACAACAATCAGCCTTCCGCTACTAGCTTACGAAAAATCTCCTGCAGATCGTCTTCCGAATAGAACTCGAGAACTAATCGTCCTCGATTGCTATTCCTAGACTCTCGTTGCAGCCGAACTCGAACCCCAACAGCCCTTTGAATTTCATCAGCGATCCGCTGATCCTCAGGATCCATTGGATCATCTTTTTCAGAATCAGTTCTCTCCTGTTGAGTTCGAATCGTTCGCTGAGATCTTCCTTTTAAGTGAGCCTCTATGTCGCTTCGGGTAATTTCCTCAATTTCCCGCAGATACGTTGCACGGAGATCTTCATCATCGATCTTTGCCAAAAGAAGGATCTTCGATTCAGATGCCCCACCTTGTAGTGCGACTATCAAATCAGGAGGAAGAAGCAACAATTCGAGACTTCGATGGACAAGGCTCTTGGAAACCCCCAACTTTTCAGCGATATCTCGAATCGATAATGAAAAAGAATCTCTCAACATGCCCATCGCCTGAGCCCGCTCAAGGGGCGACAAATCCGCACGTTGAAGATTCTCTACCAACTGAATCGCTAAGGTCTTCTCCTTATCACCTTCGAGGCTCCGGTCGATTATTGCCGGAACAGAGGCCAATCCAGCCTGTGTCGCGGCTCGCAATCGCCTCTCACCTGCTACAACAAGAAAGCGGCCTGCTATCTTACTCGGGCGGACCAACAGCGGACTAAGCACTCCATATCGACTAATCGATTGGGTTAACTCATCTAATTGATCCTCATCAAAGACACTTCTGGGCTGATTCGGATCGGGATCGATGTAGTTTATTGGAATCTCCCGAAAGGGACCCACCGAAATAGATGGTGGTTGAGGTGCATCCGTCTGCTCATTTCGCTCTCGCAGTGCCGGACCACTCAAAAGAGGGTTATTTGCTAGAATTAACTTACGCTTACTCATTCATCACCTCCGCTGCTAATGATTGATAATCCTCTGCTCCCGAGGATTTTTCAGCATATTCGAAGATCGTCTTACCCTGAGCGGGAGCTTCTGCTAGAGCTACATTCGTTCGAATGACTGTCTTGAAGACAAGATCCCCGAAATAGGAGTGAATAGTCTCTGCAACAGCCCGAGCTAAACGCCTCCTTGAGTCGTGTAAGCAGATAAGAACTCCTCCAACAACTAGCTCAGGATTGTAGATCGCCCTTACCTGATCGATCGTATCGAGGAGCTGACGCACTCCATGAAGAGCCAAATACTCGCTCTGAACTGGCACTATAACTTTCTGAACCGCTGCCAGAGCATTAAGCGACAAAAGACCCAATGCAGGAGGACAGTCGACCACGATGACGTCATATTCATCGGAAACCTTCGAGAGTGCCCTTTTTAGAAGCAATTCTCGACCGACAACCCCTCCTAACTCGAGATCAGCCGCACTCAAAAGAAGACTTGAAGGTATAACATCAAGATTTTGCGAACGCTTTAACGCAACTTCTCCTACCGTCTTCGATCCTTTAAGGACATCATAGCTTGTAAATGCCGGAATCAATCGATCTTCCGAGCTCTCGACCGTCTCCTCTTCATCTCCTGTAGCGATACCAAGATGCGTAGAGGCATTTGCCTGCGCATCAATATCAATTAGCAATACTCGCTTACCCCGTACCGCGAGCGCTGCTCCTAAATTAACGCTTGTCGTCGTTTTACCGACGCCCCCCTTTTGATTTACCACTCCGAGTACTAATGCCATACCAGTTACCGTGCTTTGAAATAATAGAAAGTCTACAGATTAATGGAGAAGGGGAGTGTAGCTGCTTGAGGTCCGTAGCAATGACCTTTCAGAAATCAATAAAAGCTCCAGAACCACAACCAGCTATTTCCCACTAATTCCCCACATCATGTCTGCATAATGCGACGCTCTTTATACGACTTTTCGTCGAAGCACGATACCCTTATCGCCGCTTGTTATTTCAATTCCCGTCATTCACCGTGAAACGATATAAATTAAGCTGAAGATTTAACGGAGAGCAGAAATTAATTTGATTATTTCAATACCCGTGCAACTGAAAATCGTTCGTGATTTGAACGTAATTTCTTTCGTGTCCTGAATTAATTAATATCGAGCAACGAAAAAAATACACCCGTGAACTCTCATAAATACTATCGGGAATTGAAAGATTTTTTATCGTGATCTTAGATAAAAATATCCTTCTAACATATTGGTTTCATTAGCTTTATTGCCCGCTCACAACATAAATAAGTGAATAAAAATCTAATTGTTTAACTTACTAAAAGTCAGTACTCTCACCTCATCACCGCCTCTCTTCATGTGAGCACCATGAGCGAAATTCCCAGAAAAATAATCTCCCGCGACGAAATGAATTTGGCAGAGTTTCCTCTGACGGTTCTCTCTACTCGCGCGAATCCGAATTTAAAAACTCTTGAATTCAGCGATTCAATCCGAACAAAAAATGGAGATCTCGTTGAGCGAAAATGGCTCATAACGGGAGCGGATAAATTCGGTCTTCCTACATCATCGGACGACGAAGTACTGCTTGGGCTCTTGAAACTTACAGTTGACGATGGCATCACAAGAAGAAAAGTTCATTTCACACGGTATGAACTTCTTAGAACTCTACGCTGGAGTACCGAGGGACGGAGCTACACCCGATTACAGAAAGCTCTTGATAGGCTTGCAGGTCTCAGAATCAAGGCAACAAATGCATTTTTTGATAACGATGCAAAAAGTCATAGCACCAAGGTATTTGGATTAATCGATGCTTACGAAATAAACACATCCCGAGATACGGATCTGAAATCGAGCTATTTCACCTGGAGCGAGACCATTTTTAAATCCTTTCAGGTAGGCTTTATAAAAAAGCTTGATCTCGATTTTTACCTCTCCCTGAACTCGGCAGTATCAAAGCGACTATACAGATTCCTCGATAAGCATTTCTGGTATCGGTCCTGCGTTGATATAAACCTTTTCACCCTCTCTCATGAAAAACTAGGAATTTCTCGAAACTATAAATTCGCAAGCTCACTCCGACAGCAGTTGGATCCAGCACTGAAGGAACTTTGCGAACATGGCTTTTTAGAAACATTTTCATTCTCAGGAAAAGGCTCAGAAACGCGATTAAGCATGATCGCAAAGCGTGGAGTACGATCAGTTGCAAAACAGGACGAGAAGCTCCCGAAACCCGCCTCAATCCCAGGAAGTACTTCGCTAGTGCAAGAGATAATGGGACAACTTGTCACACGGGGCATTAAAGAGCGTCAAGTAATAAAGCTCCTTGCGGGACAAACTGAGGATTCGCTCCGGCATATTCAGAGAATCATCGCTTATTTTGACGCTCTCGTTGAAACAGGTAGCCACCTCGTCAATAAAAGTCCTGTTGGATTTCTCTACCGCGCGATCGAAAATCACAAAACATTTACGGTGCCAAAACGAATTCCTCAAGCAGCCCGAGCGGTAAACGTCTCTCGTAGGACTCGACTTGATATTGAGAAAGAGATCGAAGCATCTCTTTCAAAGATTCGCCCCCATCTTTCGGCGAACAATTATCAAAAAGTTCTCGACCACGCAGTAAATGAGAGAATGCAGAAAGAGGGAATTGTTTAAAGCAACTCAATTATTGGCGCGCTGCTTGCTTCCATTGAGACTCCGCAGTGCCCAATTAGAAATAGACGTAAAAATAGAACATCGATTCATGGGCTCTGTGGTTTCCAACCAGCTACCTTTGGTACTCGGAGGCCCATGAAGATAGACTTCCTTGGCAGCTTTAAAACAATTCAGCGAAGCTTGCACCAGGAATCCTCGAACGAAAAAGTTGCTGTAAGCAATGGGAAGACCCCCTTTGCTCGGCTAATCGACGAGCAAATTAAACCGAAACAGATCGATCAGAAACCAAAACTAACGGTTAAAACTCGACCTAAAACAGTCCCACCGTTACCTACGGAAGCTGAAATTTCGGATGTAATGGGGCAAATATCCTCAAGACTCATAACCCCAAAGTTGAACCCTCCTCAACTATCCAATAGCCGTTTAGAGCCGGTAAATCCAGAGGATGTCAATAAACCATTACCAGCTCTTATTCCACCAACGATAGTGTCAATAAAACGTCATGACTCTGCGGATGTATTTGATCGATTACCCCGAGATGAGCGGGTTGCCGCAGTCAGTAACCTAATCGGTCGCGCGAATGAGCTTCATGGAACCGATCTTCCTGTTCCGCTCGGATTGGCAGTTGTATCAACTGAATCTTCATTTCGTGCTAAAAGTATCAGTCGTGATGGACATGCAACCAAGGGGCTTTTTCAATTTCTAGACTCCACAGGGAGGGAAATTCTTTCCCGCTCTGATTCATCTTCTGATTATACCCCTCTTAATCCTGAGCAGAATGTGAGTCTCGGTGTTCGGTATCTGACGCACCTTCAGGATATTTTTTCCCGTCCGACAAAGCTTGCTAATGGCGTTGAAACAATACCTGCAACAACGACCCTTTCTAATAAAAAAATAGCACTTGCTGCATTCAATGCAGGCGAGGGAAGACTTGCATCGGCGCAGGCGCGAGCTCTTCGAGAGCAGCTAAATCCAGGCGATTACGACGACGTAAAATTATTTATACCTGCAAGCACGAGAAGATACGTTGAAAGTGTTCTCAAACAAGAGCAGGAATTTCAGCTTGCAACCAATACTAGAGAAGAGTAACGACCACGGCTGTCTGTTCACTAATTCTACAGATGGCAACGTTCTTGCTTATCTCTCAACAGGCGGCAAAGGATTGCCACTTAGCCCAGCACGAATGCTTTTGAATTAAAATGCACCCATTTGATCGGTGACCTTGTGAAACGCGACAGCGCCGTCTTACACGGATAGGAGACCATGTCCATAAATATAGCGACCAACGTTTCGTCCATTCGCGCTCAGAGAAACCTTACATCGGTTTCTGAGCGTCTTGGTAAATCTTATGAGAGACTCTCATCGGGGTTTCGCATCAACGGCGCCTCTGATGATGCTGCCGGATTATCGATAGCAGAAACTCTTAAAGCAGATGCTCGCGTAGCTGTCGTCGGTATACGAAATGCCAGCGACGGAATATCGCTCGTAACCCTCGCCGATCAAACTATAAATGAGATTACGAACGTGCTTGGGCGATTAGCTGAATTGGCTCAGCAGTCGGCGAACGGAATCTACAGCAATGAGCAACGCTCCGCTCTCTCGGGTGAATTTGTCGCTCTATCAAGCGAAATTGAGCGTATCGCCCTTACAACTGAATTTAATGGTCAGCGATTACTTAGTGGATCGGAGGCGATTACTTTTCAGGTAGGTTTTGATGGAAGTTCTCTCTCGACCGTAACATACTCGGGTGTAGCTGCAACTTTACAGGCTCTAGGTCTTGCTCAGGCCGGTTCATCAGTTCAGGTATATTCGATTATTGATGGTTCAGGATCAGAGGCGTCAGCATCAGCTTCTCGGCTGGCCCTCGATGCTGTAAACAATGCTATTGGCTCTCTTTCGCGGAATCGAGCCACTTTAGGTGTTGCTGAATCTCGATTGACCGCCGGTATTAATAACCTAAGAGCCGCTCGGGAAAACTTCCTCGCAACAGAGAGCCGAATCCGAGATGTTGATGTCGCTTCAGAAGCAGCTGAGCTATCCCGAGTAAGTATTCTCCAGCAGGCCGGCACTGCAATGCTAGCTCAGGCGAACCAGCAGCCACAGCTTGCACTTCAGCTTCTACAGGGATAGTCGAGAGTGAATGATACACTGGGGCTATTTACTCTCGGTGACGGGTAAGTTTTGGAAGAGACTAATCTGATTTGACAACCTAACCAACATCTCCTCAACGAGCTGAATTCGATTGAAAAGACTTGGGATCGACATCCATTCACGCTCTGAGTGATCGTCACCTCCGATAGGACCAAGTCCATCGATCACCGTGGCCCCCGCGTCGGCCCAAAGATTAGCATTTGAGCTACCGCCGCGAGTTTGGAAACCAACGGTAAAACCTAACTCTTCGCCAACGCGTTGACACAGCTGAGCAAGAGATAATGATTTTTCAGTCACTGGCATCGCAGGTGACGCGGATTCTTGCCAGGTCAGCTTTGCCGTGGTTCCTGGAATGTGAGGATTTTCTGCTATATCCGAGAACAACTTCGCAAGCCTTCCGAACAAAGGGGCGGAGGTGAATCGAATGTTGATGAGACATGATGCGGCATCAGCAATTACATTATGGGCAATGCCTCCTTTGACCAAACCAACTGAGAAAAGGATTCCCTCCTCTTGCATCTCGTAAGCAGCCTCCCGCAACGCGCATACTTTGTATGCAAGCTCCTCAATTGCGTTACGACGAATTCCTTTGACGTTGCCCGCGTGTCCTGCGACACCAAAAACTCTGAGGTCGGCAACCTGAATACCGGACCGACCTATAACCACTTCTCCTTCTTGTCCCGCCTCCTCAAAGACGAGCACAACGTCTGATTGTGGCGCGAGCTCTCGGATAAGGCTTCGCGATGATGGGCTTCCTACCTCTTCATCGGCTACCAGTAATACTCGAATACTGAGTTGGTCGAGCATTCCGGAGCGATGTAATCGGCGGAGAGCACCGATCATGCATACATTACCCCCCTTCATATCGATGACCCCTTGACCAAGACAACGATCACCATCGATTCGAAAAGAGGGCTCTGAATCCGGCGGGAATACGGTATCCATGTGGCCGTCAAGCGTCACTGAGGGACGATTATTCCGCAGTCTTTCTGCAACTAGATGAGGACCAAAACCCTCCGCTTCGATGAGCCGAGTCGTAAAACCCATTGCCTCAAGCTCACGAGAAGCGATGGACTGAACCTTGCGGATACCTTCAGGGTTCGAGGTACCACTTTGAATGGATACAATCTCTGCCAGAAGTTCAAGAAGTGAAAGGTCTGGGGAATAAGGGGAGGGTAGCGGAGTAGAGTCCATAATGAGATTGATTCAGAGTGTTCTAACCTCTCACGGCTGAGTATTTTCACCGCCCTGCTAGTGTATTCAGTTTGAGATGCTTCGATTTTCTGCATCGCTCTCACCCTCTTGGCTCTGCGGTGATTGCCATAAGCTGAAGAGAGTGCCGCACGCAACCAGAACGGTATGAAATACCGATATGATACATCCCCAATAATTTGAAAATTCAACGGCAGCTGCCACAAGACGAAGGAAAATGATTGCCACAACTAAGGTGGTGATAAAGAGGAGGCGGCGGTTAGCAGGTAGGGACAGCGATTGAGGCACAAGGGCTCCCGTAGAAGTAATTTTTTGTACCTAACGATATATCTCGGATGGAGTAAAAATGCAGAATAGATACCGCCGTACAATCTTGGCGAAAAACCACTTCAAAGTAAACCTCAACCCTCTTGGTCGTTAAAGAGCGCTTATAAATACCTCATGGTGGCTCCACTCTAAATCGCTCTGTCATACCTTTTTTGCTGTGAGGGAAAGCTGTAGAAACTTTTCTCAGCTTGGCCGACGATACGGTTTTTCCCTCACAGCATTAGGCGATCCAGATTTTTTTGGCGCGGAGTGCCATCGAATCTTTTGTCAAACTTAGGATATTAAATCCCGCTTTATTACCTGCACCCAATCAGCGAAGAAGTGCCAATCTATCCTGTAGACCGTTGGGGTCTCCCTCGTAGTTTCGAAGAAAATCTTGAAGCGCGAGAGGATCAAGATCTAGATGAGTGGCGACCCAAGAGAAGCTGAAAGGTTGCTTGGGCATCAACTTGCCGAATAACCACTGACGTGCGCTGCGAATTATATGTCGCTCACAGTGAGCGGTTCCGAAAGCGTCACAAATTGCCCGAGAGAGTACGGCTGCAAGCAGATTCCTCTCTGATTTGACGGGGCAATGAGATTCGTAATCGTCATCTCGCTCTGAGGTGAACTTTCCTACGGCTGGTGAATTGCTCATATGCTGCTTCCCTGTTCTAATTTATCCCACACTCGTGTTTACCTGCAGATGCAGGATAAACCCCTCTGTGGGCGGGTTTGGGCTGAAAACAACATCCAATGACATCCCGTGAAACTTGCGAACAACCCTTAGCGAACTGCGCTGTTGTAAACCAGAACTCAGAATGTCAACGACGATTACAAGAGAATAGGTTCTAACTGTTCGTTTCTTACCTACTCTTGCATCCTTCGTTTTTACCGCGTGAAGAAGTACCTATAAACCGAATTGTCATAACCAACCTGAAAAACCAACCAGGCAATGACTACAGACTTACTTTTAGTTATTTAAAGTAAAGTAGTCAAGCAGCGTAAGAGGTCAAAAGTAACTGAAATATGTAATTTTTTTGTACCAGAAAATTTTCTGAATACTCATCCATCGTTACTGCATCAACCCCCGCTGATAGCCGCACCATAGCATAAGATGAGTGTCAAGCAATAAAGTTTCGCTGTCTTTTCGGCAATTTCAGAAGATTTTCGATTCTATGTGTTCTGTCTTTTCAAAAACTGTTCGAGTTGCATTTCGGAGAATCCAGATCGCTATTTCAAGAAAGGTTTTTGAGGCTGCGAAATAAGGCGCCTACAGATGCAAAGAGGCAGCTCATCCAAATTCGACTCCGTACTACTATCAATCAATAGAGGGAAGAATTGATAGTTACCTAGATCGAGGAATTTCTCTCGTTCATTTATTGGTCGTCCGATGATCGATTTCACTTTTCTAATCAGTTGGCCCTCTAAATGACGCATGGTATCGTCGTTTCTAAATCGCTTCTTTTCGAGAACTTTGGATCTACGCATTGATCTGTTTATTTTAAATTTCTAACAAAGGATTTCGATATGTTTCAGGCCTACGCTGCGACTGAGCCAATGGGACGTCTTGTTCCTTTTTCGTACGATCCCGGTCCTCTGAAAGATGATGAAGTGCAGATTCGGATCGAGTTCTGCGGCATTTGTCACAGTGATCTAAGTATGCTCAACAACGACTGGGGTTCGACCTCATATCCATTTGTTCCCGGTCACGAAGTGGTGGGTATTATCGAGGATAAAGGTCCACTTGTTCCGGACCTTGCTCTCGGTCAGCGAGTCGGCGTTGGATGGTTTTCGCGATCATGCCTTACCTGTGAATCATGCCTTGGCGGGCATCAAAATCTCTGCGCTCGCTCTGAAGGAATAATCGTTGGCCGCCATGGAGGATTCGCCGATCGAGTCCGTTGTCACTTCAGTTGGGCGACACCTGTACCCGATTCAATACCACCTGAAACGGTAGGTCCCCTTTTTTGCGGAGGTCTGACCGTTTTCGGACCAATTCTCGATAATGTTAGGCCGGTGGATAGAGTTGGTGTTATTGGAATTGGAGGACTCGGTCACCTCGCCGTTAAATTTCTTCGAGCGTGGGGTTGCGAGGTGACCGCATTCTCGTCGAGCACTGACAAAACGGCAGAGGCTATGGCGATGGGAGCTCATCGAGTAGTCGGATCTTTCGATGCTAAAAAGCTCACCGAACTGAAGGGATACTTTAACTTCATCATATCAACGGTGAACGTACCACTTGATTGGTCTGCCTATATCAACGCTCTTGGACCTAACGGGAAACTTCATTTTGTCGGAGCAGTCCTCGAACCGGTGTCACTACGGGTTTTCTCGCTGCTTGCTGCGAATAAGTCTATAGGCGCAAGCCCGCTTGGCTCAATTCGACAAATGCGCTATCTCCTTGAGTTCGTTGCTCGCCACGAACTATTCCCGACTGTGGAGGTTCACAAGCTTCAGGACGTGAACCTAGCGCTAAATGAGCTCAAAGATGGGAAGGTTCGATATCGAAAGGTCCTCGATTGTCGCGATTAGGCCGAATATTTATCGCAGTTTTGACTGAGGGGCGAAGGAAAAAGAGAATTCTTTAGTCCGTAACAAAAAAAACTACCAGTCTTTGACAACATTTTCCCCATCTTGTCGATCACAGAGAGAAACTTTTTTTCTCTCTCTTGGAGGACGACACAAATGGGCTGCCACCCGCGCATAGAAACAAACGAACACTCAGACTTTATCACCAGTCGAACAAGAGATTCGCGCCTCTGGTTCGTCAACAACGAATCGCTCGAGCATCGTATCCTCGGACTAACCGCCAAATACGCCACTCGTCGTACGATTACCCTCTACGGCTTTGCTATCGAAGGAAACCACCTACACATCGTTGCACACAACAACAAAAAGAATCGCGCTCACTTTTTGCGAGATCTAAAATCCACAATAGCCCGCGCCGTTCCCCGACACACACCCTCATATTCGGGTGGTGGAGTCTGGGGAAGGAGATACTCAAACGAATTTCTC
>Ga0114973_10000386_pt1 | contig 32863 bp, 58 predicted proteins | sample M_140807_MF_Meta_FD_87025 | JGI IMG/M metagenome (GOLD analysis project Ga0114973, IMG submission 87025) | Freshwater microbial communities from Lake Montjoie, Canada to study carbon cycling - M_140807_MF_MetaG | ecosystem: Environmental > Aquatic > Freshwater > Lake | place: Lake Montjoie... | reverse complement strand
TTCCTGGTACCACTACGTTCCGCGTGAGTGAGCCTCTTGAGGTCATGGAGATTGGCACTGGTTATATGCTCGTCAAGCGTCAGGTCTTCGATAAGTTCAAAGATGAGTATCCGCATTTGAACTACAAGCCTGACCATGTTGGGCAACAGAACTTCGACGGCTCAAGGTACATTCATGCTTACTTTGATACCGTTATCGATCCCGACTCTCACCGTTACCTGTCTGAAGACTATATGTTCTGTCAGTACTGGCGTGCGATTGGTGGTAACATCTGGCTCTGCCCTTGGATGCAGACACAGCATGTTGGCACTTACGCCTTCCAAGGTAACATGCCCAAGATTGCAGAGTTAACAGGAAACCTCTAAACATGTTGATCGGCGTAGTTGGATTCGCCGGCTCAGGTAAGGGAACGATTGGTGATGTCTTAATTAGAGATTACCAATTCGTTCGCCTTTCTTTTGCTGATGCACTGAAAGATGCTGTCTCGGTCATCTTTGGCTGGGACAGGCAAATGCTTGAAGGTGATACCAAAGAAAGCCGTGACTGGCGCGAGAAGGTTGATCCTTGGTGGTCTGACAAGTTTGGTTATCAGGTAACACCTCGTCTGATGATGCAGAAGATGGGTACTGAGGCCGGGCGCCAAGTCTTTGATGATGAAATCTGGATTCATACTGTAGCAAAGCGATTGAATGACCACAAGCATGTGGTTATTCCTGATGTTCGATTTCCAAATGAGATTGACTTCATTCGCAAGAGTGGTGGATACATCGTGCAAGTAAACCGAGGTAAAGCACCGAAGTGGTATGATGTAGCCATGCAGGCTAACAAAGAACAGAATACCGACCTTATGGTAAACTATCCGATCCATTACTCAGAGTGGGCTTGGGTTGGTTATCATCGTGACTACACTATCGAAAACAATGGAAGTATGGTGATGTTGGAATCCGATCTTCTTCACATGATGAAGGTCTTTACAGGGCCAACAAACTCTGATATAATCAAATCTGTAGCTTGAAACTAAGGAGTCTATATTATGAAGATGAATGAACGTACTCTAACTGTCTTGAAGAACTTTGCCAGTATCAACTCTGGTGTTGTCCTTCGCCCAGGTCTTGTTCAAAAGACCGTATCTCCCGAAAGCACAATCCTTGTTGAGGCGCATCTTGAAGATGACTTCACTGAGACTTTCGGTATCTATGACTTGAATCAGTTCCTAGGCAATGTCACGACCTTGAATAGCCCCGAATTGAGCTTCACTTCACAGTCTGTCATTATGAAAGATGCTGACCTTGAGTTAAATTTCTACTCTGCATCTCCTAATCTAATCATCTCTCCGCCTGAAGGCAAAGACCTTGTGATGAAGGATGCTGACGTATCTTTCAACCTCACATATGCCACCTTGCAAAAGCTTCTTCGCTTGGCTTCAATGAATGATCTCTCCAATCTTTCTATCATCGGTAAGAATGGCGGCATCTATCTTCAGGCCCATGAGTCGAAGAATGACACCTCGAATTTTGCATCTTCAAAGATTGCAGACCATGATGGCGCAGACTTCAGTGTGATGTTCAAGACTGAAAACCTGAAGCTGATCCCTGATGACTACAAGGTCGAAATCAAGATTGGTGGTTTCACCTGCTGGACTAACAAGACCGCAACCCTCAAGTATTTCATCGCTCTGGAGAAGAAGTAATCATGGCTAAAAAGCAACAGACAAACGAAAGCTGGAATGTCAGCTACACTTTTCGTGATAAGGATACCAGCGACGATATCCGCTGTGTAAGCATGAATTGGGAAAACCGTTCTGCTGAAGAGATCATCAACAATCTTAATACTTGGTTGGTGGCTACCGGTTATGACCAGCTTGTTGTTACGGAGAAGAAGTAATGTCTATGATGGGTCACAACAAGCCTTTCGTCTCTCCTAATTCTCTTTCGAATGAGGAGAAGAAGAAGCTGAAGAATGTTATCTATGCAATCAATGATTCTTTGACCCGTGTGGCTAGTGAACGTGACTTGCAGAAAGAAGCTATCACCGAAATCTGTGATGAACTCGGTGTAGACAAGAAGTTGGTTCGTAAGATGGCTAAGGCTTACTTCATGGCCAACTATAACACTATCGTCGAAGAAGAGAAGAACTTCCAGGATTTCTACGACAGTATCATCAAGGAGTCGTAAACTGTATAATCAGGCGGCAATAAAATATGCCACAGAGTTGTTTAGGCTAAGGGCGCTAGAGTCTGAGATTCAAAATAACATCGAAGACTTTTGCCCCGCTCCGTGGATCCCTAATGCTAATTGCGATATGCACAACAATAGGTCATCATCAGATTGGAATGATGACGACATTAGAAAGGTGCGTCGCAATTGGTTGTGGGGAATTTGCCCGTCTGAGTGTGAAGGTTGTCAATTGAAGTTTACTTCAGATTTGGATCTCATCAAACATTATACTGATCCTGACGGATACACAAGACTCTCAATCGACCAAAGTAACATGATTGGATGAAATATGGCCTTTAATCCTTCAGAAAGAAGAAATCGCATGAAAGAATTGATGAGGCCTATTGACAGGCAGATCATGTTGTGCGATGATGTACAAGACTTGTTTGCCTTAGCTTCTATCATGACCGTTACTTCGAAGAACATCTTCAAGGCACAGTTAGGTAGAGAAGGTGCAATTCAAATCTTTGAAAAGATTATGGAGGATCTTGAAAATGAGCGGTGAATACCTGTGGGTAGAAAAGTTTAGGCCAAAGACTGTATCTGATTGTATTCTTCCTGATCGTATCAAGAAGGTCTTTCAGAGTTATGTAGACACTGCAAACATTCCAAATCTCATGCTTACTGGTAGTGCTGGTGTTGGTAAAACCACCGTCGCTATGGCTATGTGTGAAGAGATTGGTTTGAACTACATGTTCATCAACTCGTCAGAAGAACGTGGCATCGATATGCTGCGAACCAAGATTCGTGGCTATGCCTCCACAATCTCTCTGACTGGTGGGCGTAAGGTTATCATCCTCGATGAGGCCGACTATCTTACACCTGATGCACAAGCAGCATTGCGTGGTGCTGTTGAGGAGTATTCTGAGAATTGCTCTTTCATCTTCACCTGTAACTTCAAGTCTCGCCTACTTGATGCGTTGCATTCTCGTTGTTCTGTGATTGACTTCTCATTGAAGGCTGATGAGAAACCTCGTATGGCTGCACAACTCTTTCAGAGACTTTCAACTATTCTAATCAATCAGAAGGTGGAATATGACAAGCAAGTTCTTATCAAGATTGTCGAGAAGTTTTTCCCAGATTATCGTCGGACTCTCAACGAGCTTCAACGATATTCTTCTGGTGGTTCTATTGATGCTGGCACTCTCGCTCAGATTTCAGATGTAAGAAAAATTGCCGACCTTGTTGGCTATCTGAAAGAGGGTAACTTTGCAGAGATGCGGAAGTGGGTTGTGACCAACTCTGACATTGAACCGTCGCGTATCTATCGTAAGGTTTACGATAGCTTGTATGAGTACTTTAAGCCGGCTAGCATTCCGCAGGCTGTTGTTATCCTGGCTCGTTATCAATATCAGTCTGCATTCGTGGCTGACCAAGAGATCAACTTGGTAGCATGTTTAACTGAGATTATGGTTGACTGTGAATATGTCTAATAAGAATTGGTCACGACCTGTTTTCAGAAAGAAAGACAAGAAGGCCACTCATTGGAGAGAACCTCATCTTGATGATATGAAGCATGAGAGAATGGTTGAGAAGTTTTTACTAGAGAAAGAAAAAGCATGTCCGACCTCTTCAAAGAAATAATACCTTCTATCCTTCAGACCAAGAAGGTAGAGGTAACACATGAGAACGAACGGGATTATGTCCCGTTCGTCGTCAACAAGGCGCTTTCCTTTCACAAGGATTGCGTCTTGTTCGCTAATGAGATGAACAAGGTGCCAAACATCGACGGTCTCCTTCAATACCACTATTATCTAAATACCATACGGGCCTATAGAAGGCCATTCCAGAAATGGCAGAAGCGAGAGACAATCGAGAACCTTGAGGCCGTCAAAGAGTATTTCAACTACTCTAATGAGAAGGCCAAAGATGTTCTGATGCTTCTGTCCGATGGTCAAATCGATGATATAAAAAGAAAATTGAACAAAGGTGGTTTGAATGTTAAATCTAAGCGAACTGATAGAGGTGACGCTACCAGAACCAGATGACTTTCTAAAGATTAGAGAAACACTCTCGCGCATTGGTGTTGCATCAAAAAAAGACAGGACTCTTTATCAGTCCTGTCATATTCTACACAAGCAAGGTAAGTATTATATCTTACACTTCAAGCAATTATTCTTACTCGATGGTAAGAAGTCTGACTTCTCGGACGATGATAAGGGTCGACTAAATACGATTGCTAACCTATTGGCTGAATGGAATCTTCTAGCACTGGTCGATCCAGCAAAGAGCGAAGACCCCGTTTCACCACTTAGCCAGATCAAGATACTGTCACACAAAGAGAAGAATGACTGGATTCTGGTGACGAAATATAACATTGGCAAGAAACGCCGAGAAGACTAACCTGAACTTTGGAGCTATATTATGACACAGTTGAAAATCTTCAAGACTAATCCAGAAGTGGTTCTACCTACCTTTGGCACACAACAGGCCGCATGTTTCGACATTGCTTTCCAAGCATATGGTAAGTATGAGTATGCTGGCTACAGTGGTTTCAATTCACCTTTCACCAGAACACTTAAAGACGGTAGAGCGGTGATAATGCCTGGTGACCGCATCATGGTACCGACCGGTCTCATCTTCGATATCCCCGAAGGCTATTCACTTCGAATCCATCCTCGTTCTGGGCTTTCATACAAGCAAGGATTGGTGCTGGCCAATCTTGAGGCTGTAATCGATTCAGATTACTTTCAAGAAACATTTGTGCTACTCACCAATCACTCTGAGAATCCTATCTCTATCAGCAATGGTGACCGCATCGCACAGGCTGAATTGGTACAGAGCTTGAAGTATGCCCTTGTTGAGACGAGCGAAGCACCTACACAGAAGACTGACCGTGTTGGTGGGCTTGGTTCGACGGGTGTTGAAACACCTGCTGTTGAAAAGCGCGGGCGTGGCAGACCAAAGAAGGTTGCTTAATGTCTGACACCAACTATCACTATCATAAGGTTGAGTCAAGGCCTGCACTCATTGAAGTTGAAGGTGGTATCACCATTCGTATTGATGAAAACAACAACATCAATATCGATGGTCACAATGATATGAACTTCAACTGCAATGGTGACTTGAACATCAATGCAAAGAAGATAAATATGGTTGGTGATGATACGGTTCTTGTGGAGTCGAAAGCGCATCTAGTGCATTTGGCTCCACGCATCGACCTGAATCCAGATGAAGATGATGATAGGTATAAGGAACATAAGCAGTTGGTAGAGAAGTTTCAAAAAGAAAAGAGAATACCAGATTCGTCAAAATTTTGTTTTGGAGTTGACGATTGACCGTAGAACTTTATCCAAATACACTCTCTAGTGTTATCACAAGAACCTATTTCTCAGATGAGGTATGGGTGCAGGCTAACACAGGAACCAGTATCAATGCTAATGTTAGAAATGTAACTGTCACATCTAACGTAGCTCTTGGTAACGTGACGATAAATGTATCCAATCATGTCATTAGATTCTCTGGTTCCTATACAACAGGATATACAGATAATGTGAAATACACCTCATTAAACTCGAATGTAAACAATTCTTACTATTGGTTAAGCCCTTCGGTAACGGTCGACACATTCTCAACACCAGCCAATGTGATTGTCTATGAAGTCAACGCTGATCCAAGATCATCAATAACTATCGTCTACAATCTTGAAATTCAATATTCAGGCGGTGGTGCAAATGATAGTGTCTCAATATCTAGAGAAGTGACCAAAGATTATACATCTGCTTATACATATATAAAGAGCTTATATCCATGAGTCAACCAGTAACATTCATGGGTGCGGCCGACTTTCCTCATTGTGGAGCTATGGTTCGATCTTGCGGTTCTATAAATGTATATGTGAACAGTATACCTGTAAGCCGTCAGTTTGATTTCAATACACCACATCTGGCTAGTGCAAATCCTATCGCATGTACAAAACCTCTCACAATACATAGAAGTTATATTGCAATTGGAAGTGTTACCGTTTTTACTAATTCTAGAGGAGCTGGGCGCATGTTAGATCCTTTAATATCAATTGGAGTTCCAACAAACTGCACCTGGGTAGCCCAAGGATCACCAACAGTTTTTGCCGGTGGTTGACATTTCAAACCCGGTGTGATATAAATAGTCTGTCAGATTGAGTAATGCGTTCTGACACTATAGCGGAGTGGAGAAGTAGGATCTCGTTTGGCTCATACCCAAAAGATCGTCTGTGCAATTCAGACCTCCGCAACCAACTCTTTGCCTTATGGGAAGAGTTCTAACCCTAACTTGCTTAAAAGGAGTTAACTACACATGTCTATCAACAAAATCCCACACTTCGATCCTTTCACCTTCAATATCGCCGATATGACAAAGACTGCTATTGGCTTTGATGACATCTTCAAAAAGATGAATCAGATTACCGAGAGTCTTCCTAAGATTCCTACCTATCCGCCTTACAATATCCGCAAGATTGACGATACCAAGTATGTCATCGAGGTTGCTGTGGCCGGTTTCGGTAGCCAAGATATCGAGGTCGAAATTGACGAAGGCACCCTTACCATTAAGGGTAGCACAAATGCTTCCACATTCCCTGCTTCTGAATACCTGTTCAAGGGTATTGCTGATCGTGCATTCACCCGTAAGTTCTCTCTTGCTGATACCATTATCGTCAAGGATGCGGACCTTATGAATGGTATGCTAAAAGTCATGCTAGAGCGTCTGATCCCTGAGGATAAGAAACCTAAGAAGGTTAAGATTAATGATGGCAGCGTTTCAGAAAAACAATTTTTGAAGGACTAAAATGATTATTCTGGCAGAAGAACTAACAGAGGCCTTTCAAGGTTTCTTTGATAAGTTTCGTCTACAGCGTAAAGCTGAACATGAATTGATGGAGCTTTCAAAGGAAGAACTTGAAGACCTAGGTCTACAAAGGCATGAAATCTACGGTGCTGTCTACAAGGCCACCGAGAATTATAAGTAAGTGAGAGGGAGAGAAATCTCCCTCTTGCCTTTATGTGGAGAATACTATACTATGTGGAGACTGTGGGCTAAGGCTCTAGGTGAAAAGAACGGTAAGAACAACATTGAGGCTGATAGAGTCGCTATCATCCGAACGGTCATAATTCTCAGCTATATACTAACGAACATGTTTATTATAGCTGGCGTGATAAGGCATTGGTGATGAAATACAACTTCGTAACTTCCCCTAAGACTGTAACGGTCATTACCCCCACAATCGGATCACCTAAGGTTCTTGATGCCATTTTGAGCATCAAGAATCAAACGTATGGTCATATCGACCATCTAATTGTCGTTGATGGTCCAGAACATCAAAAAAAATTCTTGCATAACTTCGCATACGATGATGATTTGCTAAATCATGTAACTCTGACAACATCACCATACAATACAGGTAAAGTTGGTGATGGCTTCTACGGGCATCGTATCTATGCGGCCTATCCACATCTAATCAACTCTGACTATATCTTCTTCCTCGATGAAGACAACTGGTATGCACCAGATCATGTTGAGAGCCTTGTCAAGGTTCTTGAACAGAATGACTTCGCATATTCTCTTCGTCAAATCTATGATGAGAATAAGAACTATCTTTGTGATGACAACTGTGAGAGCCTTGGTAAATGGCCTATCTACTTCACACATGGTAATGAAGAAAGCTTTCTCATCGACACATCCTCATTTGCATTTCGCCGTGAGTTTCTAATCAAGGTGTCACAGTTTTGGCATCATGGTTGGGGTGGTGATCGCAACTTCTTCTATAACGTCAAAGACCACTGCAAGTGGGATACAAGTGGTAAGCACTCACTCTGTTATCGTCTTGATGGCAATCCAAACTCAGTAACAGCCAACTTCTTTGAAAAGGGAAATGAGAGTATGGCTGCAATCTATGGTGATAAATTTCCCTGGCTAAAGGCTTGATTATGGATCTTGGTAAACTAATTTACTCAATCAAAGAAGCATCAAACGAACAACTTCGTAATGATGAGTTGTTTCAGTTCATTGGCTTCTGTTTACAACATGCACATGAGAGTGAAGCACAGAGCTATCAAGACGTATGGGCTTTGTGGGAAACCAGAAACAACTATACCATGAAGTACTTTGTTGAATTTGGTGCTACTGATGGTAAGACTAGTAGCAACAGCTATCTACTTGAACAGAAATACGGATGGTCAGGTATTCTTGCTGAACCTAATCCAATCTGGCATGAAGAGTTGCGTAAGAATCGTTCCTGTAATATCACAGATAAGTGTGTGTTCAGTGTGAGTGGTGAGACACTTGAGTTTCTTATGACCGATGCTGCTGACTTAGCTACCATCAAGGGTTTTGGTCGTGATGATGAGTTTAAGGCCGAGCGTGAGAAAGCTAAGACAATCTCGGTCAAAACAATCTCACTTTACGATATGCTTGATGAATATGGTGCGCCAGAGGTTATCGACTTCATGTCTGTTGACACTGAAGGTAGTGAGTATGGCATTCTCAATGCGTTCTTTCAGAAGAATAATAGGTATGAAGTAAGATGTATCAGCGTTGAGCATAATTTCACCATGCGTGATAAACTGTTCGAGCTTATGACTGCTAATGGATACAAGCGGAAGTTTATGGAGATTTCGCGCTGGGATGACTTTTTCGTGAAGGAGAATTGATAATGACTAAGGATCTGGTAATCGGTGGTGCATCTAACTATGACTGGGATCAGTTGAAGTTTTGGGTAAACTCTATCAAGCGTAGTGGCTTCGAAGGTGATATTGCTATCGTCGGCACAAATATGAAGAAGGCCACTATAGACAAGCTGACGAGTGAAGGTATCATTCTCAGCCTCTATGGGCGATTAAATGCTGATGGTGATATGGTTGCACCGAATAACAATGCTCCTCATGTTGAGCGTTTCTTCTATCTCTGGAACTTCCTTGAGACAACCAAAGAAGAGTACAACAACGTAATCACTACAGATGTTCGTGATGCAGTCTTTCAGAAGAATCCATCTGATTGGTTTGTAGATAGGTTTCACTTTCTCTATGCCTCGTCTGAAGGTATGAGATATAAGAATGAACCTTGGGGTAATAAGAATCTGCTTGATACTTTTGGCCCATACTTTCACAACATTCTCAAAGAGAACCTCATCTATAATGTCGGCGTCTTGGGTGGCGAATTTCAAACCATCAAGGGCCTTCTCTCTTTCATCTTCCATCTCAGCGTGAATCGACCAATTCAGATTGTCGATCAGGCCGTCTTTAACTTCATCATCACATCAGCACCTTTTAAGTTTGATACCGACTTTATGACCAATGAAGATGGTTGGGCTATTCAGCTTGGTACAACTCTTGGTGCTGTGAAGTCTGGTAAGGGTGATCTTGGTATGATGTTCAAGCAAGACCCTTCGAAGTATGAAGCCATCTATGAGGATGTGCAGCCACTCATTGAAGATGGTGTTGTAAAGACTCCTGCTGGTGAACCATACTTTATTGTCCATCAGTACGACCGTGTTGATGGTTTGAAAGAACAGATTGAAAGGATTTACGCATGAACCCCGAATACTTTGATATCGAGAATCTAAAGATTTTCGGAATGTGGCCTCATCAGAACTTTATCTCAAGAGGCATTGTCCCATACATCAAGCGAATCAGGAAAGATAAGGTCTTTGTAGCTGTTATCGGTGACCTCAAGGGTGAATCGATTGTGGATATGCTTGAGACTACTGGTGATAAGATCGAAAAAGTTTATGTCATCAACAAGTATGAGAGTGATGATGCCGATTTGATTAAGGCCGTCTTTGCTAAGAACACCAAGAACCTAAAAGGTAAGCTGGTGATGAAGAATGATATTGAAAGCTTGAAGAGTAAAGAAAGTTTGCCAGATGTTGTCTGTGTGAATGATATGACTTGCACTGTTGAGAATCTTATGCTATCATACGACATTACTCCAAGCGGCGGAATCTTTTGCGGTAATGGGCATGAGACAGTAACGGTAAAGACCGCTCTTACCGAGTTTCGCAGGCAGAGTAAGATTGGAACACCTATTCAGGTATCCAATAGAGCAATTTGGTTCTGGACTAAGAGGTAATCATGAAAACAGCACTTGTATTAGGAGCCGGTGGATTTATCGGCAATCATATGGTCAAGCGTCTCAAGGCCGAAGGCTATTGGGTTCGTGGCGTTGACTTAAAGTATCCAGAGTATGATAGGTCTCAGGCTGACCATTTCGTCTTGCGTGACTTGCGTGATGCGAGAGAAGTGAGGGAGTTGATTGGTTTTGCCGGCTCTCGTCGCGATCCACATCAAACGTGGGCAATGCAGTTCGATAAGCCTTTTGATGAAATCTATCAGTTTGCTGCTGATATGGGTGGTGCAGGTTACATCTTCACAGGTGAACATGATGCAGATGTTATGCACAACTCAGCAAGTATTAACTTGAATGTGCTTGATGCTGTGAAAGATATCAATCATCGACACAAGACAAATATCACAAAGGTCTTTTACTCGTCGTCTGCTTGCATGTATCCGGAACATAATCAGTTAGATCCAGAGAATCCAAACTGCGAAGAGTCTAGTGCATACCCTGCAAACCCTGATAGTGAATATGGATGGGAGAAGTTATTCAGTGAACGCTTATATCTTGCCTATAATCGCAATTACAATATTCCTGTACGCATCGCTCGGTTCCATAACATCTATGGTCCCTTAGGTACATGGGATGGTGGTAAAGAGAAAGCACCTGCTGCTATGTGCCGAAAAGTAATTCAGAGCAACGGTGTTGTTGATATCTGGGGTGATGGTGAACAGACACGTTCATTCCTGTACATTGATGATTGCATTGATGCGGTTCGTATGCACATGGAGTCAGACTTCATGGGCCCTGTTAATATCGGCTCTGAAGAGATGGTGACAATCAATGAGCTTGTAAACCTGGTATCTTTCATTGCACTTAAAGATCCAAAGGTCAATCATATATCTGGCCCCACGGGCGTCCGCGGGCGAAACTCAGATAATCGTCTCATCGAAGAGAAGCTTGGTTGGAAACCAAAGTACACACTCTTCAAAGGTTTGATTCCAACTTATGAATGGATCGAAGATCAAGTTGTCAAGAAAGAATCAATGATATGAAGTTATTGAGATTGGGTTTCACCGATACGTTCGGTGGTATTGAAAATTTCTTCACCAAGGTTTTGTCTGAGCGTTATGAGATTGTTCGTGATGACAACAATCCAGACTATCTAATCTTTGGTGACAAAAACTTCGGTGGTGATAATATCAACTATGATGCGAAGAACTGTATCAAAGTATTCTACACGGGTGAAAATGCTCGACCGTGGGATTATCGTTGTCATCACTCAATCACGATTGACCACTTTGAGTTTGACGGGCAGAACTATCGGTTACCTCTCTATGTCATCTACGACTATGATAACCACTTTAGAGATGTACCTAATACAAGCACTATTAATAGAAGCGCAGCCGACCTTCTTCAACCAAGTGACTTCTGCTCATTCGTGGTGAAGAATGAAGCATGTGCTATGCGTAATAAATGGTTTCATAGACTGAATGAGTATAAGCCAGTAGCTTCCGCAGGCCCTCTATATAATAACACAGGCTATATCTTACCGCGTGGTGAAGAGTCTGTCCAAGCTAAACTACAATTCCTCAACAAACACAGATTCAATCTCTGCTTCGAAAACTCTAGCTATCCTGGTTACGCCACAGAAAAGCTATATGATGCTCTATGTGCTAAAACCATTCCTATCTATTGGGGAAGCCCAACTATTGAAGTCGATTTCAATACGAAGGCCTTTCTCAACTGGCATGATTATCAGGACGATGATGCGTTCTTTGCTGCTATCAAAGAGATTGATGAGCATCCTGATTTGTATGAAGAGATGTATATGCAACCCATGTTTGCCGATTATCAGAAAGTCAACAAGTTCTTTGACAAGGACCGCTTTCTGAATTGGTTTGATAAGAATGTCTATAAGGGTGTTTTGAATGGCTAAGAATCTAATTATTACTCCTACTGGTATTCCAATGACGTTTGATCCTCGCTTTGATGCGGAGAATCATTGGCGGTTCACCAATAAGAGAGAGCGTAACTATGAGTTGCTTTGCGTAGTCTACAATGACTTTGAACCAGAGCCAAATTCATACGATCATATCCTTCGAATGAAAGGGCATAAGTGGCAAATCATCAAGCAGATTCCTGAATTCTTCGATGTTACCAAGTATGACTATATTGGTTGTGTCGATGATGACCAGATCACCGATATCCAGTCTTTCAATCTTGGGCTTCATATTGCAAAGACAATCGACTCGAAACTGTGGCAGCTATCTATGATGGAAGGTTCAGGTATCATCTATGATTGCCTGAAACAGAACAAGGCTTGGGTGTGTTCTGAAACTAACTTTGTTGAAATGGGTAGCACCTTCTTCCGTCAAGATATGTTTCACAAGGCCATAGATTTTTTCAAAGAACTCGACTTTACTGTTGGTTGGGGTATTGACAAAGTGTTCTGTGATGTGCTACAGTGTACAGCTAATGTAGTCCATGCGGCATCTATCTATCATCCGCCGAACCACATTAAACCTTCATACTATGACCAGAATGAAGCTATGAAAGAAATGAACCATATGATCTATGAGGTGTACCCTCGGATCATGCGTGATAAGTATAAGAGAGAGAATTGGAAATTCGTCGATTCTCAAGTGACTCTTAAAGCATTCGAACTTGCGAGGTAATTATGAAAAAGAAAGTGTTGGTTACGGGCGGTGCCGGTTTTATCGCTCATCATGTCATCGAAATGTTGCTCGAACGTACAGACTGGGATATCGTAACGATTGACCGTCTTGACTTCTCAGGTAATCTCAATCGTCTTCACGAACTCATGGAAACAAAAGATGCTGAAACGCGAAAGCGTGTTCGATTTGTTTTCCATGATTTGAAGGCTGAAATCAATCCACTCACATTCAACAACATTGGCGATTGTCATTATGTGTTGCATTTGGCCGCAGGGTCTCACGTTGACCGTGCTATTCTTGCACCTCTTGAGTTTGTGCAGGACAATGTTGTGGGTACTTGTAACATCCTCAACTATGCTCGTCAGTGTAAGAACCTTGAGCGTTTCGTTTACTTCTCTACTGATGAAGTATTTGGTCCTGCACCAAAGGGTGTTCTCTATGATGAACGCGCCCGATATAACTCAACCAATCCTTACTCTGCTACAAAGGCAGGCGGCGAAGAGTTGGCTGTTTCATTCCATAATACTTACAATCTGCCTGTCTACATCTGCCATACGATGAATGTGTTTGGGCAGCGTCAGCATCCTGAGAAGTATGTGCCGAAGTGCATCAAGAATATCCGTGACGGAGAGATGATTACTGTTCATGCTGATATCGTGACAGGGCAACCTGGTTCTCGTTTCTATGTTCATGTGTCTGATGTTGCTGATGCTCTTATGCACATTCTAAAGCTCGATGAGTCCGAGTTTAGTATGCCTGATTATGGTGGTGCGAAGTGCCCTAAGTTCAACGTAGTTGGCAATGAAGAGATTGACAACCTTGAGCTGGCTCAGATCATCTCTAAGGTTATGAATAAGGATCTCAACTATCAGCTCGTTGACTTTAACAAGTCTCGCCCTGGCCATGATCTTCGTTATAGCCTGAGTGGTGAATATATGAAGAGCCTTGGTTGGGAACCCCGTGTGCGTCTGCGTGATCGCATTGAAGAAGTTGTGAACTGGACACTGCAACATAATCATTGGTTGCTGGCCTAATGGAGAATACTATGAAAGCGGATTGCACTAAGCTTACCGAGTGTGTTGCATGTGGTTCGAACAAGTTAAAGCTTGTTCTTGATTTGAAGAGGCAGCCTCTGGCTAATTCATATAAGCTAAACAAAGATGATTGGCAGCCGGAGTTTCCTCTGGCTATCAATCGCTGCGAAGAGTGTTATCATGTACAACTTACTCATGCTGTTGATCCTTCACTCATGTTTGAAGATTATCTTTATGTGAGTGGCACAACTCAAACAGGGCATAAGCATTTCGAAGACTTCGCATGGTATGTCAATCAAATGGCACCTGAATCGGACACTGTGCTTGATGTTGGTTGCAATGATGGTACTCAGCTCGACTACTTCAAGATTCTGGGTTATGATACCTATGGTGTTGATCCTGCAAAGAACCTTCATGAACTATCAAATAAGAATCATTCGGTGGCGTGTGAATACTTTAATGATGAGTTTGCCGAGAAAGTATTCTGTTTCGATGTTATAACTGCACAGAATGTCTTTGCACATACAGCCGATCCTCTTTCTTTCTTGAAGACGGCCTCAAAGGTGATGCACGAGGATAGTTTGTTATTCATTCAGACTTCACAAGCTAATATGATTGTGAATAATGAGTTTGATACCATCTATCATGAACACATCTCTTTCTTCAATACATTGTCAATGAAGAAGCTTTGTGAACGTGCTGGTTTATATCTTATCGACGTAACGACTATGCCCATTCATGGCACAAGTTATATCTTCGTCGTCTCAAAGAAAGACCTGAAAGGTAGTCTGATCGAACAGAGGCTTGAAGATGAAACTGCAAATGGTCTATATCAGCCTGAGACCTATGTGAAGTATGCCAACTACTGTAATGCGGTTGTCAAAGAGTTGGTCGAAGTAGTTAGTCGTATGACCAGCAATGAAGTTGGTTGGTATGGTATTGGCTATGGTGCACCTGCAAAAGGTATGACATTGCTCAACTACTCTAGCCTCAAACTCGATTTCATTATCGATGACAATCCGTTGAAGCAAGGTCGTTTCACACCAGGCTCTAGCATTCCAATCTATTCATCCGAGAAGTTGAAAGAGCTTGATGATACCGTCTGTTTTGTTCCGCTTGCATGGAATTTCTATGATGAGATTGTGAAGAAGATTAAGACTGCCCGCAGTTCAAGCAAGCATAGTGAGTTTGATCGTTATGTCACTTACTTCCCCAAAGTGGAGATTAGAGAATGAAAAAGTATATCTACTATCATCTCTATCTCCCTGATGAACATGCTGCATGGTCTAACTATCTTCTTGAGCAATATAAGATGTGTGAAGACCACGGGCTTATTGATGCGGCCGAGAAGTTCTATCTTGTAGTTGTAGGTAAACCAGCAAATGTTGCTCTAGCAAAAGGCCTCGCAAGTTCTTTGAGCAACAAGATCGAAGTCGTAGAGTTTGAAGACCGTTTCAAAGGTGACAATGATCTTCATTCTCTCGACTCCGATCTATATGGCAGAAACACTCGCCCAATCACCGAGTATGCCACACTTCAACTAATTTATGACCATGCTCTCCGTGAAGATGCTCACTTCTTGTATATGCACGCCAAGGGTGTCACCTCATATGAGAGGCATCTCCGTGCAGGTAAGTTCAATGAGTTCAAGAACTACTTTTACTGGAGGAAGTTTCTTGAGTGGGCGGTGGTTGAAAGATGGCAGGAGTGTAATAGATTACTTGAGAACCACGATGTAGTCTCGGCTAACTATGCACCTTGGCCTATGAAGCATTTCAGTGGTAACTATTGGTGGTCAAAGTCTGAATACATCCGCACCATTCCAGATATTCGTAATGATGACTGGTGGAAAGGTGAGTTGCAAAGGCATCCTATCATGCAGACACTTACTTGGCGTCTTCGTGATGAGATGTGGATTTGCTGTAAGGATGATGCTAAGATTCTTTCTCTGAAGAATGCAGAACAACCACCGCCACAATCTAACTTAGCTTGTGAATTCATGCCTAGAAGGAAGTATGAGCCATATGCCTAAAACATTTCTTGTGACGGGGGCCAATGGATACATTGGTTCCCATATGTGCTACGAACTACGCCAAGCCTATCCTGATTGCATAATCTTTGGGCTTGATAAAGATCAAAAAGATCATCTTGAACATCTATATGATCGTTTCTATACCATAGACTTATCGATGAGCAATGTTTCTATGTTGATGGATTATAACATCGGTTTCGATTGTGTATTTCATTTTGCTGCGCTATCTTCTGTTGAAGAGGGTGAGGTGTGGGTGAGAAAGTATTACTGGAACAATGTTGGTGGTTCTCTGAGATTGATAAATATGATGCTTCATAGAGCCAAGCATTTCATTTTCTCCAGTACTTGTGCTGTGTATGGACCTAGTAAAGTACCACTATCTGAAGATATGACTAAGAATCCAAAAAGCATCTATGCGAAGACCAAAAGCATGGTAGAAGACGTACTCCTTGATATTTCAAAAGATGAGAAGATGAAGGTTGGCATTCTTCGATACTTCAATGCAGCAGGCCGTAATGTAGAGGCTAACTTATACGAAGAGCATGATCCAGAGACGCATCTGATTCCTATCCTTATGGAGTCAAACGAGGCAAAAATCTACGGCAACGATTACGATACACCAGATGGCACGGCCGTTCGCGACTATATACATGTAGTGGATATCTGTAAGGCACACATCAAGACCTATGAGTATATGGAAAAGAACGATAAAGGAATTGTTTGCAACATAGGAACAGGGCGTGGTTATTCCGTACTGGAAGTAATTGACACCATATCTAAGATCGAAAGACGAAAGTTCGACCTTGAGTTCCTTGATCGTAGACCTGGTGATGTAGATCGTTTGGTTTCTGATGTTACTCGTATGAAAGAGGTATTGACATTTGAGCCAGAGCATGATATGGTGTCCATCATAAAGTCAATGAGGAGCTAAACGGATGCCGTACAAAGAAGTCTGGGTTGATGAAGAGGATCTTGACAGTTTCGAAGATGATGATCTTATCGAAGAACTTGAAGGTCGTGGTTATCTTATCACGAAGAAGTCAGAAGACCATCTCGATCAAGAAATCGAAGACGTTGTATGGCACTTCAGGAACGGCAGAAAGAAAGATGCTCTCATTGTACTTGAACGCATCTATCCTGAGTTATATGGTTTGAGTAGATTGATCTAAAGGAGAAATGAAATGGAATTTATTGTTGGTGTATTGATACTTGGCGTCGTTGGGTATTACGTCTTAAAGGCGATGAGGCCTGCAACGGAAGATATGACAAACCCTGAAGGTTTGGCCGAGACTGTCAAGGCTGTTGAAGAGATTGTGGCCAAGACTGAAGCTAAGGCCGAAGAAGTTATCGATAAGGCAAGAGAAGATATCAAGGCTGATATCGATGCTACGACAGAGGCTGCCTTTGTTAAGGCGATGGAAGCTGAAGCAAAGATCGAAGCTATTGTTGAGCCAGTTGTTGAAGAAGTCAAGATAGAAGCTGCCAAGGTCGAAGAAAAGATCGAGGTGGTTGTCGAGGAAATTAAAGAAGTTAAAGAAGAGATCAAAGAGATAGTCAAGAAGGCCAAGAAGGGCAAGAAGGCTAAGTAAAACAATTGCGGGTGTAACTCAGGGGTAGAGTGTCAGCCTTCCAAGCTGTTCGTCGCTGGTTCGAATCCAGTCGCCCGCTCCAAAACATGTGAGGTTATATTATGAATGAGAATGAACCTATCGCATTCGGAGGTGGTTTCATCACCGTGAATGACGTTATCTCTAACGATGATGGTACTGCAACTGTCATTGTTGATATGGATGAGCAGGCTATCAAGGTCTTTGCTAGAGTTGGGCTTCAGAAGACGTTGATGGATTCTATCAATGCTATGATGGCTTTGGATGATATAGACAATAACGAAGGGTGCTAAGATGAAAGTCTATATTGGTCACTACAGAAACTGGACAGGTCCTTATCAGATTGCTGATAAGATTTTCTTTTGGATTGATCGTCGCGGTATCTTCGCTGACGATGATCCTCGTCTTGATCGTTGGGACTACAAAGCTCACGATAAGTTTGGTGATTGGTTGGCTGAGGTTAATTGGCTTTCTAATCTCTGCAATTGGGTTGAGTCGAAGAAAAAGCGCAAGATCAAGATTCGTATTGACCACTATGACACATGGTCGATGGATCATACGCTATCGCTTATCATTCATCCTATGCTCGTTCAGATGAAAGCAACTAAGCATGGTTCTCCTTTCGTAGACGATGAAGATGTGCCTGAGCATTTGCGTTCTGCTGCTGCGCCTCCGTTAACCGAAGAAGAAGAGAATTACGGTGGTGTTGATAAACTACATGAAGCTCGTTGGGATTGGATTCTTGACGAAATGATTTGGGCGTTTTATCAGGAAGCAAACGAAGATCCTGACGGGCCAGAAAGCCCTAGTGCATATTCGCGTAAGATATCAGATGGTATCCCGTTTGATGGTTCGCCAGAAAATGTTATGTCTTGGGAAAAGTATCACGAAGAGAATACTAAGTTCGATGCTCGTAAGGCAAATGCGTTTAAGCTTTTCGGTAGATATTATCGCGCACTATGGGACTGAAGATGGTAATCTGTACCAACTGCAAGAAAGAATTTCAACCATTCTTTGAAGACAATCAAACACAGGGTTTTCAGTGTGCTACTGATGTTTTCGAACGTGACGGTAAGAAGTATCTGGCCGGCAATTATGGTTCAACAATTGCTGATGGTTACATCTATGAGGTCTTGACAAACATCTATCCAACTGGTATAATCTGTGATGCTTGCATTGAAGCAGGATTAGAAAAGTATCACTTCAAACTAATCTCAACCTCTAACTATTTTGGTATTGATCTATGAAAGGTACATTTATGAAAAACTATGAACATGGGCTTAACGTGCTTGAGACACAATTCAAGCAGAGAGCCTTTGATGGTAAGTGGGAAAGGATCGCAAAGATCATTGACTATGAGAACAAGTATACCTACAGCACGGAATCTGGTAGCCGTGTCACTCTCATTCCTGAGAAGTGGGTTACTGTTGGTGTTTATGACTATATGATGGAGTTACAAGACTGATGGCTACAAACCTTAAACTTATCCGCCTGATCTCAGGTGAAGAACTTATGTCCGAAGTAACAGCGGAAACTGATACTGTTATCTCAATCAAGAATCCTGTTCGAGTGGTTCTAATGCCGAATAAGGTTGATCCGAAGACACCAACTGTAGGTTTCGCACCTTGGGTTGAATTCTCTGAAGAGAAAGACTTTACAATTCACAAGGCCCATGTTATAGTAACCATGAAGCCGGTGCAAGAGTTCATCAATCAGTATAATAGCATGTTTGGTGGAATCGTTTCTGTGCCTACAACGAAGCTCTTAATCCCAGGGATGTAATGACAAAATCATTCTATACGAATGTTCAGGTCTATGGTTCTAAAATCTTGTATCGTGGTGTTGAGAATGGGCGGAGAGTAAGACTCCGCTCAGACTATCATCCAACACTCTTTGTACCCTCATCAAAGCCAACTAAGTTCACGACCGTCACGGGTGAGCATGTGTCAGAGATTAAACCTGGCACAATCCGTGACTGTCGTGATTTTGTTAAGCAGTATGATGATGTGCAGGGCCTCAAGGTTTATGGCAATCAGAAGTATGAATATGCCTTCATCGCCGACGAGTATCCCAACGAAGTTGATTGGGATCTCGATCATATCAACGTCTGCAATATCGATATCGAAGTGGGTTCTGAGAATGGTTTCCCAGAACCTGCAACTGCATCTGAACCTATCACAGCTATCACCTATAAGATGGGTAATAAGTTCATGGTATTTGGGTGTGGTGAATTCAACAACACCCGTGAAGATGTGAAGTATATCAAGTGCCGTGATGAGTTTGATCTTATCAAGCGGTTCATTGATGAGTGGACTGGTAACTATCCTGATATCATCACCGGCTGGAATGTGAAGCTCTTCGACATTACCTATATTGTGAACCGCATCAAGCGTTTGTTTGGTGAGGATGAAGCTCGTCGTCTTTCGCCTTGGGGTATCCTCAATGAGCGAGATGTAAACTTTGGGCCTGGCCGTCAGTTCAAGACCTATATCATGCTCGGTATCTCCGTGCTTGATTACATTGACCTGTATCAGCGATATGCTCCTGAAGGTAAGTCTCAAGCATCATACAAACTTGATAGCATCGCCAATGCAGAACTTGGTGAGCGTAAGTTATCTTATGAAGAGTATGGTAACCTTCACACACTTTACAAAGACAACTATCAGCTATTCATCGAGTATAATATCAAGGACGTGGAACTGATTGAACGCCTTGATGATAAGCTGAAGTTGATTGAGTTGGCCCTCACTCTTGCTTATGATAGTAAGACCAACTATGATGATGTGTTCGCACAGGTTCGTATGTGGGATGCTCTCATCTATAATCATCTGCGTGAACGTAATGTGGTTCTTCCGCCTATCACACAACATAGCAAGTCTGAGGCTTATGTTGGTGCATATGTGAAAGACCCTATCATTGGGCTTCATCACTGGGTTGCTTCATTCGATTTGAACAGCCTGTATCCGCATCTTATCATCCAATATAATATCTCACCTGAAACACTATTGGAGCCAAAAGATTATGAAGATGCTCATCGCAATATCCTTCTTTGTAATGTTGATGTTGACAGTCTTCTTGGGCAGTCTATTTCTACAGATGGGTTGGCTGGCCACACCCTAACACCGAACGGGCAGTTCTTTCGCACAAACAAGCAAGGTTTTCTTCCTGAAATGATGGAGACTATGTACAATGACCGTACAGTCTACAAGAAGAAGGCTATTGCAGCGAAGAAAGAACTTGAACTAGTAAGCGACCCTGATGCTAGATTTGAAATTGAAAAGAGAATTGCAAGATATAATAACTTGCAGCTTGCAAAGAAAGTCTGTCTGAACTCAGCTTACGGTGCTTTAGGTAACGAGTACTTCCGTTTCTTTGATATCCGTCAGGCTTCGGGTATCACTACAGCAGGCCAGCTTTCGATTCGCTGGATTGAAAACAAACTAAACATCTACATGAACAAGATACTACAAACTAAAGGTGAAGACTATGTTATTGCAAGCGATACGGACTCAATCTACCTTTCACTTGATAAATTGGTCAATAAGACTATTAAAGAAACGAATCCTTCTTGTACAACAGATGAAGTCATCGCCTTCATGGATAAAATCTGTGAAGCTAAGATTCAACCGTTTATTGATAAATCTTATGGAGAGCTTGCTACTTACACTAACGCTTTTGCCCAAAAGATGATGATGAAGCGCGAAGCTTTGTGTGATAAAGGTATCTGGACTGCAAAGAAGAGATATATCCTTCGTGTACATAACAACGAAGGAGTCCAGTATGCAAAGCCGAAGCTGAAGGTCATGGGGCTTGAGATGATTAAGTCATCAACTCCTGCTGCTTGTAAAGAGAAGCTGTGGGAAGCAATTGATATCATCTTCAACAAAGATCAGGCCGCAGTCATCAAGTTCATCGATGAGTTCCGCGTAGAGTTCAAGAAACAAGATCCTGTCAACATTGCGTTCCCTCGCGGTGTGAATGGATTGAAAACTTATGGCGGCAAGAATGGATCTATCTTTGAGAAAGGTACTCCAATTCATGTTCGTGGTTCTCTCGTCTACAATAACTTGCTAAGAAAGCATAAGCTTGAAAAAAAGTATGAGCTTATCAAAGAAGGCGAGAAGATCAAATTCATCTATCTCAAAGAACCGAACACGATCCAATCTAACATCGTTTCTTTTCCAAATGAGATACCAAAAGAGCTTGACATCCATAAGTATATCGACTATAATACTCAATATGAAAAGTCTTTTGTCGAACCTTTGAAGATCGTCTTGGACAGCATTGGTTGGAAGACAGAAGAAGTAAGTAGCTTGGAGGCATTCTTTTCATGAGAGAAACATGTGAGCGCCCATGGGGTACATGGGAAGTTATTGACCAAGGAGCTTGGTATAAAGTAAAGAAGCTAACCATTCAACCTGACAAGTCTATCAGTCTTCAATATCATATACATAGATCAGAGACATGGGCTATCACAGAAGGTCGTGGTGAAGTCATTCTTGATGATAAGAAGTTTACGGTCAAACGTGGTGAGACCTTTGTAGTGAAACCTTTGTCAGTACATAAAATCACCAACATATCAAACATCCCGTTAGTAATCATAGAAGTTCAGTGCGGTGAGATCACCGAAGAGAACGACATTGTAAGAATGGGACAATAAGGAGAAACTTATGACAGATATATTCGCATCACTGATGAAAGAAACAGGCAATGAGTATGCTGGGATTGTTGACGACGGCGTGGAGGCTGGCGACGTTACTAGTTTTATTGGAACTGGTAGTTATAGTCTCAATGCTCTACTTTCTGGATCCATCTACGGTGGATTACCTGGTAACAAAGTTACTGCACTAGCAGGTGAACCTTCGACAGGTAAGACCTTCTATGCAATGAACATGGTTCGCCAGTTCTTGCGTGACAATGAGAAAGCTTTCGTGTTCTACTTTGAATCTGAATCAGCTATCTCAAAGTCAATGCTGCAAGATCGTGGTGTTGATGTTAAGCGTATCGCTATCATGCCTGTTGCTACCATTCAGGAGTTTCGCACACAGGCCGTGAAAATTCTCGACAAGTACCTTGAGCAAAAGCATGGTGATAGATTGCCAATGATGTTTGTGCTTGACTCACTTGGTAATCTCTCAACTGAGAAAGAGATGTCGGATATCGCAGAAGGTAAAGACACTCGTGATATGACACGTTCACAATTAATTCGTGGCGCCTTCCGTGTACTTACTCTCAAGTTAGGTAAAGCGAACGTGCCATTGATTGTGACCAACCATGTGTATGATGTGATTGGTTCATATGTGCCTATGAAGAAGATGGGTGGTGGTTCTGGGCTTGAGTATGCAGCCTCTTCTATCATCTTCCTCTCAAAGAAGAAAGATAAAGATAAGTCTGATAACTCTATCACTGGCGCTATCATCACGGCTAACTTGAAGAAGGCTCGTCTCACTATTGAGAACAAGAAGGTTGAAACCCTGCTAAACTATGCAGATGGTCTCGATCCTTACTATGGGTTGATTGACCTTGCTGAGAAGTTTGGTATCTTCAAGAAAGTATCAACTCGATTTGAAATGCCTAATGGTGATAAGGTATTTGAATCGGTGATTGAAAAGAATCCTGAAAAGTATTTCACTAAAGAAGTCCTCGATCAGATTGATGAGGCCTGCAAGGGTGAGTTCTTGTATGGTAAGTCAAATGTAACAACTGTGGAGGAAGAAAATGCTTGATATAGGTAAAGACTATAGGTTTCGTGACGACCTACATAAACCTGGTGAAGTCGGCGACACGATACCAATTGAGGTCTTGACAGGCCCTTATAAAAATGTTATATATCGTTATGTGAAGATTGGTGTGAAAGAGAAGGAAGATGGCGAGGCTGTTCTTCAATTCATCTATGAGATCCTTGAGATGGGAGATCATACCGAAACTGCATTAAGGAATGATAAGAGATTTACTGAACATATCGGTATCATACTCAATCATTTAATTTTGGAAACGCTGGAGGGAAAAGATGATGTCGCTGGAGAAAACTATTCTGAGGAACCTGATAGCCAACGAAGACTATCACCGAAAGGCCCTTCCATTCATCAAAGATGAATACTTCAACGGAGAGGACAAGATCCTCTTCAAACAAATTGACAAGTTTGTAAGCAAGTACAATCAGCGCCCAACCATTGAAGCATTGACAATTGAAATCGACGCCATGAATGGTGTCACAGAAGATGAGGCTAGGGCGTGTAAAAGCGCCCTAGCTTCTTTCAATATTCATGCTGAGGTCAATGAGCAATGGCTGATTGATAGTACAGAGAACTTCTGTCAAGAGAAAGCCATCTATCAAGCGATGATGAGAGCTATTGATATTATGAACAACAAAGATAATGCTTTACAGAAGGGTGCTATACCGTCTTTGCTTACAGAAGCTTTGGCTGTATCGTTTGATCCTAACATTGGGCATGACTACTTCGAAAACTCAGATGAGCGTTTCGATTTCTATCATCGTGTTGAAGAGCGTGTGCCCTTTGATCTCGATTTCTTCAACAAGATCACCAAGGGTGGTTTGCCTAAGAAAACTCTGAACATCGCTCTTGCTGGTACTGGTGTCGGTAAGTCTTTGTTCATGTGTCACTGTGCTGCGGCTAACATCTCTGCTGGTTTGAACGTACTCTATATAACAATGGAAATGTCAGAAGAGAAGATTGCAGAACGTATCGATGCCAATCTTCTCAATGTCGATATCCATGACCTTGAGAAGCTATCGAAAGATATGTACGACAAGAAGATGAGTACTGCGAAGGCGAAAGCGCATGGTAAGCTAATCATCAAAGAATATCCAACCGCTGCGGCCGGATACAACCACTTTAGGAGTCTGTTGAATGAGCTTAGACTTAAACGAAACTTTGTTCCTGATATTATCTACATCGATTATCTTAACATTTGCTGTTCTTCTCGCATTAAAGCTGGATCGAATGTCAACTCTTACACGCTCATCAAGTCAATCGCGGAAGAGCTACGAGGTCTGGCAGTGGAGTTCAACGTACCAGTACTCAGTGCAACACAAACAACCAGAAGCGGATTTGCCAGCTCAGATGTCGAACTCACAGACACCTCAGAATCCTTCGGGCTCCCGGCCACCGCAGACTTGATGTTTGCTTTGATGACCAATGAGACATTGGAAAAGCTTGGGCAGATTATGATTAAGCAGTTAAAGAACCGTTACAACGATCCAACAAGCAACAAAAGATTTGTGGTGGGGGTTGACAGAGCGAAGATGAGACTGTATGATGTAGAACAATCAGCACAGATCGATATCATGGATTCTGGGCAATCGGAACAAGTAACTTCAAATAACTACTCCTCTAACAAGGACAAGTTTAAGAAACTAAAGGTGTCGTAATGAAAATGACTATCGAAGGATTTGTAATATACTGCCCCCATACTCAAGGGTATTATGCTCATCATACCTTTGGTGTGACTCCGATGGAAGCATGGGTACGCCATTGTCGATCAACCTATGATGATAAAGATATCTCAAGGAAGATTCAGGCTTGGCATGATCGTGGATATAGACTGAGAGATGCAACACTTACCATTCATCTAGGAGAAGATGGAAATGAGTTACAAGGGAACCCCAGCATCAAGCCAAATAATCTGGCTGGAGCAGAGAGTTAAAGAACTTGAATCGCAATATGATATCACTCTTGGTGCTATCAGAGTTGGCGTTGAACGTATCGAACAACTCACTTCTGGCCCTGGCGGCATCATGGAAATGAAGCAGACCATCGCAGACAAAGAGAAGCATATCTATTATTTAGAAGCGATTTTACGCGACATACAGTTATATTCTATGGATCCTTGGGCACAAGAACAAGCAAGCCAGGCAAAAGTACCACTAAATTGGACCGAAAACTATGGGCAAGGTTCTGAACCTTGGTTAAATAAGGAGTAAGGCATGTCTTATCAAAACGAATCACACGCATACCCAGCACCAGTCGTTGATTGGGGTCTCAGAACATATCTCGTTGGTGTGTTCAATCATATGGGAATCGCATTGCTAATCAGTGCGGTTGTTAGCGCATACATTGGTCTGTCACCTGAGATTGGTGCTGCTATTTGGGGAACGCCATTCAAGTGGGTTGCTATCTTTGCGCCTCTTGCATTCGTGTTTCTGTTCTCATACATGGCAGATAGTATGTCATCAAGCACAGCAAGGACCATGCTCTATTGTTTCTCTGCTTTGATGGGCCTGAGCCTTAGTAGCATCTTTATGATATTCAAGCTGGGCAGCATTGCTAATGTGTTCTTCATTAGTGCCGCAACATTTGGTGCTACTGCATTGTATGGCTACACCACCAAGCGCGACCTGAGTAGCATGGGATCGTTCCTTATGATGGGCGCTATTGGTTTGATGATTGCTGGTGTCGTCAATCTGTTTCTACAGAGTAGCGTTATGGCCTTTGCCATCAGTGTTATCGGTGTTCTTATCTTTGTTGGCTTCACCGCATATGACATGCAGGATATCAAGGAGAAGTACTACGAACTAAATGACGATGAAGAAATCCGCAAGGCTGGTATCTTTGGCGCTCTCAATCTTTACCTAGACTTCATCAATATCTTTGTGAACCTGCTCCAGTTGTTGGGAGATAGAAAGTGAAACTTGCTTGGTTATGTTATCTTCACGATGAAGACGATCTGCTACCAGTGATTCGTTTTGAAGAACCAGAGCGTTGGATATATCGCAAAGTTGTTCCTATCGTCTATGCTGTGTTGGTCGATAGAGGTTGATGATGAATAGACGCGGTATGCTATCCTTTCTCGGTATTGGTGCTGTTGGTGCGTCAACACTTGGTGCTCAATCTGGTATGAATCCTGTTCCTTCTACTCAGGGTTCTTATTACACTCCTGAAAAACATTGGTCAGCGCATGATGTTCCTATGGTAAAAGATACCACTGCATATGTCAAAGAAATGCAGGATCAACTATCGTTAATCACTAGCGACCCTGCTAAGTGGATTGCTCAGAGAGTGACAGACGAAATGAAAGACTGGCGTATGGGTTTTTCAGGTGTCAGGTTTAATGATATTGATCCTGATATTCGCAACATGAAGTCAATCACAGAAGTGGCTAAAATGCGTATGTACTTTGAAAGGCGAGCAACACGGCAAGCTGAAGTCAATCAGACTTCATTGACGCATCGCATTGCGGAATATTTGGGAGTGAAGGTATGAAACAGCAAGCTGGAATCAATCAAGATACATTTCAACCAGTAATATCAATTACGAATAGGTATCGTAACTATTATCGTAGAGGCTGCTTAAAAGTTACACTAGAAGATATTATGAGAAAGCCAAGACCTTGGTTGTTAATTATACCCAGTAGGAAACTTATATGACGGGAGAGTGAAGGTATGAGCAACACCATTACACAATTGAATCCGCCTATCCCTTTGATGACACCAAAGGGTAGAGCTATGGCACATTTCATCATCGACTATGGTATTGAGAATGACCTGATGTGGTTGTGCTTTCAAGATGACACAGGCGAGTCCTGGACTTGGGAGAATGCCTATGTCAGAGCGCGAGTGAATGAAACCATCGGCAGAAAAACTATGAGCGGGATAAAGAAATGAATAGGCGAGCATTCTTCAGCTTCTTACCAGCTGCACCATTCGGTGTTCTGATGGCCGCAGAAGCAATGGCAAAAGCACCACCTACATCAATGGCTCCTGATAGAGAGTTGATGACACTTGCTGCACATAAACCACCTCCGCCACCACCAAAGTATCCAGAGTGGTCGCAGACCTTCATCGGTGGTGGCGGAGGTGGTGGATCTGGTCGAGAAATTTTTCGGTTCAATGCTGATGGTCAATGCACAGCTATCAGTAAAGCGTATGTAGATAATTGCTTTATCACCTCAGCACAACCTACCAATGCAAAACTTGTTATTGGTAAAGCGGTAGAGATCAAGGGTGATAATGACTTTGATGAGACAATCAAGGTTGCAATGTCAGTCGGTAAAGACGGGCATCTGTGGCTCAAGATTAATGATGAATGGAAACGAATCGTAACGGAGTGAGATCATGTTCTATCGTAAGAAGCCGGTTGTAATCGAAGCAAAGCTATTCACCGAATTTAACTATCGTGATTTAGCTGAATGGTGTAATGGTGTCGTCCGTGCGCGAGATGATAACTTTGAACCATACATCAACATCTATACCCTTGAAGGTACTATGGCAGCAAGTCTCGGTGATTATATCATCAAGGGTGTGAAGGGTGAGTTTTATCCTTGCAAGCCAGATATCTTCTACGATACATATGAGAGTGCGGATGATTGAGGCTTTCGAAAGGCATCTACAAGCCTCGACCTTCGCTCGTCAGGCCGAGAAGACCACAACTGTTGAAGAACAGATAAAGTTCTGTCAACAGTTTCTTGATAATCATCGAAAGTCATTACCGCCTATTAATTTGGGTGGTGACCACTATTCTATCAAAGATGTTGCCAGCTATGTTGCAGAGTTTCATGATGATAGAAATCTAAAAAATCTGACTGTCAGCTATTCTATCAATGAATATGAAATGATGCGAATGTCGGAGAGAGAAAGGCAGGACGTGATAGGTGGTAAACTGAGAGGAGGGCTTATGAATAGCATCCTTACATCTGGCGCCATTCAACTGGGTAATTACAAAGACCACAGCACACTACACACCGTCTATACCGCAAAGATAGGAGTTTATATACCATGATGGTAACACATGCTCTGTTTCCAACCTTGATTGGTGAGTTTCAGTATCCTAAGCACGAAGAGTTCAGACAACTATTCTTCGATGTTGGTTTAAAGCATTTCACCAGTGAAGGATACTCTGAAGAAGAAACGGGGCATGTGACTATTCATCATGATCCTGCATTTGAAGACCTCTATAAATATCTTTCGGAGTGTATCGAAGAGTATCTCGGCACCTTGAATGTTGATAGCGATAACTTCAATATCAACATCGTGAAGTCATGGCTCAACGTGCTACAGACTAGAAGCACGCCGACACACTCACACAAAGACGCACATATATCATTCGTGTATTATGTGAATGCTCCAGAAAGCTGCAATCAGGCCATTCGTTTTCACAATGAAAGACCTGTGGAACCATTTGCTGGTTGTGTGCGATACAACAACTCAAAGAATGTATGGAATGTCCTGAACTCATATACCTGGCAATTCATGCCACAACAAGGATCAATCTTCGTTTTCCCTGCTAGTCTTGGTCATGATACACTCGGCGGGCCTGTAGTGAAGGACGAAGGTGTCAAAACGAAAACTGACCTGACCAAAAGACGGATCAGCATCGCCTCTGATGCCGTTCTGACATACAAAGAGAAATCTGCTAAAGCCCTTGGCATTCAGCCTGTATCAAATTGGAGGAGTTTCAAATGAAGTATGTGGTCGCATTGCTACAACAGGATACCGATTACGTTTGGGAACTTTATGAGGTGGCCACCGACAAGGTTATCAACACTTTCTATTTCGAGGAGGAAGCCATGGAATATGCCGTCTTCTACAATGATGGTGGTGGCTTCGCAGGATTCACTCCAAATTTCATCATCCAGAGCGTAACACAACCTGTTACAAATGTTAACGATGAGTTCACACGGGTCTTCGTCTAGGATCGACGGCCTCCAGCCAGAGCGGCTGGAGCGGCTACCATAGCACCCATCCCAGGGTCGACCGCTGGAGGCGTCTCCAGGTCGATCCGTGAATGGGTGTTTTTCTATGGAGACCGTACGGTCGGACCACCAGACTGTCAAAATCTTGACATTAGACTAAAGTATACCAAGCTTGGCAACAGATAATGGTTGCATCCAGCTCCAGACCGTGTATAATACTTCCATGATGAAAAGAGAGAAAGAGAGAGACTCTAGCATGGCAATAACGATCAATCAAATCAATCAAGCTATCATGTTCGGCGATCTGACGAACGACCAGTTGAACAGCGTTATTGCTGCGCTCAAGTTTGCTCGTAATCAGATGAACAAGACCAAGAAGTGGGCTTTCGATCCTGGCTCTAAAGTCAAGTTCGTGTATAAGGGCACTCTTTACATTGGCGTCGTCCAGAAAATCTTGACCAAAAATGTGGCCGTCAAGGTTCAAGCTGGCAATGTGTACCGTGTTCCCGCTGCATGGCTCGAAGCCGCCGCCTAAGGCGTATTAGACTAAAGTATAAGAAGCTTGGCAACAGAAAGTTCTTGCTTCCTCCTCCAGACCGTGTATCCTGTATCCATGATAAACCACTCAAACAGGAGCTTAACAATGAGACAATCCAACGCTAGCCGCTTCATCAATTCCAATTTAGATGTAAATGATGGCTATGCCGTCATCTGCACCGCCGAGGCACTAGCCCGTTTCATGCAATGCTCCTCCGAAGAGGTTTTTGAAGGCGCTTTGAATAGTGAAGTCGCCCGCGATTATCTGATCCGAGTTATGCGTAATCTCCAGAACCAATCCACCAACTGAGGTAAATAAAAATGGCTACTCGTTCCGCAATCGGTTTTCTTGAGTATGATGGCTCTGTCACCGGCATTTACTGCCATTGGGATGGCTACCTTGAGGGTGTTGGCGCCACTCTGGCCCAGTATTACACCGATATCGAAAAGGTCTTGGACTTGATCGATATGGGAGACGTTTCTTCACTCGACAAGGAAATTGGTGTCCAGCACCCGTTCTCTCGTTTCTCGACCAACTTTTCTCAAGAAAAGTGGGATGACCTGTACGGTGATATGACGACCTTCTACAACCGCGACCGTGGCGAAGATACGCCTGCGCGAGACTTCGCCGATGCAAAGGCGTTCCGTTCGAACTATGGTGATTGTGAGTTTTTCTACCTGTTCGATGGTAATGAGTGGACTTATGCTACCCGTGGCATGCCTTACTTCAAGGCGATTCCTGTAACCGTGGAGGCCTAAAATGGGTTTACGCAAGCCAATCTCGACCGAATTCGGTAAACGTATGGGTGATGCTGGAAACTCCAGAATATCCATGAACGGTAATACCAGCAAAGGTTTTTCCAATTGGGTGAACAAGGACATCCGTGAAGCGGAACAGTCCGGCGATTGGACTGCCTTGCTTCAAAAGAGTGAGAAGCAAATCCGTGCTTTTCGCCGCCACTTCTATGCTTGAGGAAATAAGATGAACGATCCGAAAACTGAAATGCTCAAGGCTTTAGGCTCTATGGCCTTTTCGCTTGGTTCACTGATAGCCGGTGTGGTTTTTATTGGGCTTGGTACGAATGCCTTTGTTGCCACCGGGGTACTTTTTCTGATACTATATGTAAATGCTCAGAAAGGATAAGGTAATGACCGTGAATGAAATCCGCGAATGGCTTCAACTCCGTCTTGATGGCAGCCAAGGGCTCCTTGAGACTTCGGCTAAGTATCTGGCGGCCGCAACCGACCTGTCAGATGAGGAAATCAAGTATAACCGCGGCTATAACCAAGCCGTGCAGGAAGAGACTTGGTTTCTTGAACGTCTTTTATTGGCTATGAAAGAAAAGGAAGTAGCATGACCTCAACAGACCTTTTTATCATCTTTGGGCCGCTTATCGCCTTGTCGATTGGTATGGCTATCGCCTTTGGTATCGCTCAATATACGGGGTTGACAAATGACTAAGATCGTGTATAATGGTTGCTTCGGTGGGTTCAGTCTATCGGATGCAGGAGTTCGGCGATACCTTGAGTTGAAGGGTATTCCTTTCACCGAAGTTGAATATAAAGAGTTGGCTTATAGCAGAGTGAGGTTCCGTATCGCCGATTTGGAAGATGGTTCACCCGATTATTTCTCACGCTATGATATCGAAGACCGTGCTGATCCTATCTTGGTTCAGGTTGTTGAGGAGCTTCGTGAAGAGGCTGACGGTGATTGTGCTAACTTGCTAATCCGTGAATTGGATCGTGGTACCAGGTATCGCATTCAAGAGTATGATGGTTCAGAATGGGTTGAGACTGAATATGATATAGAATGGCAGGTGGCTTGACAAGCCTTATTATACCTGCTACTATATACCCATAGTAAGTTTTTCTACGGTCTCTTAGCTCAGCCGGATAGAGCAACGGATTTCTACTCCGTGGGTCGAGGGTTCGAATCCTTCAGTGACCGCCATATGTGTAAGGGGGAACTTTTGATTCCCCCTTACAAAAAACTTAGCCAGGATAATCTGTGGTGTTGGCAGTTAGGATGGATTCCGGTTCTGAAAGGATATCTTCTTCAACAACTTCCTCATCATCTTCGTCTTCTTCGTCTTCTTCGTCTTCTAGTTCTTCGATGAGGTTGCTCAAGATGGAATCGATTCTCATTTCGACCTCATTGAGGAATTCAATTTTAGATTGGATTGTGTCTATGCGGTCACTGATTTGGGCAAATAGTTTATCGGTCATGGTGTTTTCCTATCGTTCAGGATCATAATATACACTTCACGCGCCGATATTTAGAATACGCTTGTTTTGCATTTGTCTAAATACTGTCACAAACCGCCCCAGTAGGCCAACAGGTTAGAGTCAACGGACTTAAAATCCGTACAGTGTCGGTTCGAATCCGACTTGGGGCACCAATTTAGCGCGAGTAGCTTAAAGGTGAAGCCGGTCGCTCATAACGGCCTGAGTGTGGGTTCGAGTCCTACCTCGCGCACCAGAGGCAAACAGCATCAGGGTCCAACCTGATACAAAGAGTCCGCGGGCTCTGCTCAACGGTTGTCAGTGACGATGGGTGATATCGGAACTGTCACTAATAAAAGACTTGACACCGAATACCGAATCATATATACTACCTATAACGATGAGGAGAGAAAGATGTTCAAGGTAACTTACGACTACAAGGCTAAAGATGGTTTTCTCGCAGAGGGAGAAGAGTTTTTTGCTTCAATGAAGGCCGCTTTCGCCTATATAAATAAGCTGGCTGAAAAGTACAAGCTAGTTGGTAAGCCGATAATTGAACGAGTAAATTGAGTTTCACGAAGGTGTATCTTTATAAGACTAACGATCTGTGGCACAGATACGCATAAGATACACCTTCGTGATATGATGATCGTTTCTTCTAAAAGAGCTATGCGATGCTGCCACATCGTTAGTGGCAGCTACAAGATATCTCGTATGGGGTATGCAAGATAGCTCTTTTAGAAGAAACGATCTATTCAGTATGGTGTTATGGAAAATCCCAGTGTTCCTGGGCAGCGCACAGTCAATGGGTCCTCTGTCCAGCTGGCACGGCCAATACTGAGTTGCAACCGAAATA
>Ga0114973_10000382_pt1 | contig 33061 bp, 20 predicted proteins | sample M_140807_MF_Meta_FD_87025 | JGI IMG/M metagenome (GOLD analysis project Ga0114973, IMG submission 87025) | Freshwater microbial communities from Lake Montjoie, Canada to study carbon cycling - M_140807_MF_MetaG | ecosystem: Environmental > Aquatic > Freshwater > Lake | place: Lake Montjoie... | reverse complement strand
CTGAAGGACTCCTTGTTCGAGTCACAGAAACGGTCCTTGTAATCGTTGTACTTGTAGACAATGTTCTGAAGCCAGAAGCAGGAACTGTGAAGCGTGTTGAAGGACTTCTTGTCCGAGTGACAGTGATAGTTCTCGACACAGAAACAGTCCTTGTAACAGTATTACTTGTAGAGCTTGTTCGTAAGGCAGAAGCAGGAACTGTAAAACGTGCTGAAGGACTCCTTGTTCGAGTCACAGAAACGGTCCTTGTAATCGTTGTACTTGTTGAGAGCGTTCTGAAGGCAGACGCAGGAATCGTGACAGGCCCTGTACGACTTCGCGTAAAGGCAGAGTAAGTGCGCGATGGTGTGATTGAGCGTGAGAGAGAAATAGTTTGTGAGCCACACTTAGTAATTGTGGGTGAGATTGTAGGAGAGCGTGATAGACTTGTTGTAGCTGATTTCGTACGGTACGAAGCAGTTCTTGATACACTCGTAGTGCGTGTGAAACTTGCGAATAAACTTGTAGAAATAGATGTTGTTATAGAAATACTGGCACTCTTTGCAGGTGTGATTGTACGTGTAGAAGTGAGCTGAGCCGTTTGTGAAAGACTGTTTGCCCCACTTTGTGAATGTGTGACATTCGAGCTACGAGTAAAAGCACTTGAAATAATTTGGCTTTTTAGAGGGGTTGTACTAAAACTTCCTATAGAAGCTGTTGGAGATATAGTAAAAGGACTTCTTGTTAAAGAACCATAGGAGGGTGATGCCTTGAGTGTTGGGGTAGCAGTTTGAAGCACAGTGGCAGATGTACTAGGAATTGCTGTAGCAGTAGGAGTAGCTGTTGCTGTTGCTGTGGCAGTTGCTGTTGCCGTTGCTGTGGCAGTGGCAGTCGCAGTAGCACTCGCTGTTGCTGTTGCTGTGGCACTTGCTGTTGCTGTGGCACTTGCTGTAGCACTTGCTGTAGCAGTCGCTGTAGCAGTCGCTGTAGCTGTAGCACTTGCAGTAGAAGTTCCTGTAGCAGTTGCTGTCGAAGTTTCAGAAGATATAGGAGTAATTGATTGTATTACCGAACTACTTTTTACGGGAGTTGTGCTTCCAAAACTCTGTGTAGGATTTCCTGGACTTGCCGACAAAATGGCAGAGCTACTTATACTTTCCACAGGAGTCCGAGTAAGAGTGCTCGTAGAGCTTCCACTTATAGAGGATGTAGGAGTCACAGCTGTAGTGGCAGTTATAGAAGTAGCAGGACTTCCTGTAAGAGTTATAGGACTACCTGTAGCACTTCCAATTACACTTGTAGAGTATGCTTGACTGATACTTCCATCTGGAGATATCGAAAGAGTACCTGTTGGGCTTTTAGAGGGTACCGCAGAGCTACTTATTATAGAAACGGAAGGGCTTCCCGTGAGACTTCCATCAGGACTTCCAGAAAGAGTTGCCTTTATACTCATAGAACCACTTGTCGAAAAAGTCACTGTAGAGCTTGTAGATGGCGCTACAGAGCTACTTACACTCACTGTACTGGTTGTAGCAGCAGAAGAGCTTCCACCTGAATGTGTGGGAAGAGGAGAAGGGGATGCGACGGTTCCCGTTGCCGCAGCGCTTACTGAAATGCTCTGTGTTCCCTGCGTTGTAGAGCTTACGGACTCAGATACTTTGCTAGAAGCTGTTATACTTGGAGAAGGGCTAAGACTACCTGTCGTGGCAGATGGACTTGTTGAAACCGTTTGTGAAGAGCTCGAACAAGGTGTGGGACTCAAGGATGCTAAGCCAGTAGTAGAGCGTGTCGCCACGGCCGTTTTTGAATTGCTCTTACTTACGGAGGCGGAGCCACTCGAGGAGCGGAGCCCTGAGCGAGTCTTTGAAAGGAGCGGTGAGGCGCTAAGACTCCTTTGAGCAGAGGAAGTTTTTGAAACACTTATCGAGCGCGTACCTGTTCCAGAAGCAGTAGATGTAGTGGAAGCACTATTGCTCTGCGTAGATGTTTGACTTGGTGAGCCGGTTGTTGAACCGCTTACAGAGCTACTTGGAGTTTCACTGGGAGAGCCAAAGCTTTTAGTCACTTGTGGAGAGTTTGAAGTGCTAGGACAGCCTGTAGAAGAATATGATGCCACGGAGCCAGAAGAACTTGGTGTAGTAGCGGGACTCGAGCTCCCTATAGAGTTTGTAGCGGCGGCACTGATAGTTCTTGTATCCGTAAGACTCACAGAGGGAGTCAAAGTCTGTGTTCGTGTAAGTAAGAGAGTTCGTGTGGATGTTGCGGATGCTGCGACAGAAGGGCTCAGGGGAGGAGAAGGGGTAACAGTGAGCAGAGGAGATGTACTCACAGAGCGCGAAACACCAATCGATTTGGAAGCAATAATGGTTCCTGTTGGACTCACCGTATCTTTGAAGGATTTGGATCCAACGGCAGATACACTGGACGTTGTAGAGCCAGAGGATGATTTGGAGGAAGTTTGTGAGCCTGTCAATGTGCCGGATGCTGTTCCCGTCTTTGTTGTACTTGCCGACCCCGTAAAGGATGCCGTCCCTGTAGAGCTTTTCGAACTCGAGGTAGAATTTGTGGCACCTGTCCATGTAGGCCACGCAGAGCCGCTAAACGTTTGGTGAACTGTACGACTTGGCAGAGGAATTTTTGACAAGGTTCCAGATGTAGTAGGTGTTAATGCAGCGGCACGAGTCCGACTACCACAGGGGGAAGCGCTGGCAGAGCGTGTTGCTCTCGCGCTCCAGGTAGCTGTTGCCGAGACCGTTGGTGTTCGTGTGAAAGCCACACTTGTTGTTATGCTGGCAGTGCCTTCCACCGTTCCAGTGAGCCGCTGGCAACTTGTAGGACTTGCCGAGACACGGGCCGTCCTGGATGAGACAGGAGAGCGTGAAGAGCTTACGGAAAATCCGAGTGAAGACGTTGCGGCACTCGACCGCGTATTCGTCATTGACGAGCGGGTACTACGTGTGATAGAGGCAGTCATTGTGCCTGTTTTGGAAGCTGCCCTCGAGGCAGTCCCCGTGGCGCTCACTGTCGCAGTCTTTGTACTTGTAAGAGTTGCTGTAGATGTGGGACTCACCAAAAGAGAATTCGAAGTGAGGGGTGTGCGTGAAAGAGTTCCCGTTCCTGTGGAAGAGCGAGAGGCTCTCCCAGAGGAAGATAGAGTGGGACTGGCCGATGAGCTGCGTGAAGCCCTCGTAGTGTGAGTTCCGGTAGGTGATGAGCTTGTGGTTTTCGAGCTACTGATACTGCTTGTAGCAGTCCATGTGACAAAGCGTGACCCACTAGAAACACTACTTGCCGAGGCAGTCTTGGTCGACAAGCCGCTCACGGTTCTAACGCTGGCTGAGGCAGTCTTTGTGGGAATTCCTGTAAGTGTGAGTGCCCCAGTGGGCCTCACAGACTTGGTAGACGTTGTACTCGGTGTTGGAAGCATGGTTGGAAAGCTCGTTTTCGTGCCTGTGGTTGTCTTTGTAGATGTCTTGGATGCTGTGGATGTATATGTTTGAACGGCGGCGGTATCCAGAAGGACCCGCTCGCTCGTTATAAGAGTCGCTAGGAGCAACAGTAACATATCTATTGTGTACGGAGGAGTAGGGGCTTAGACCTGCGCGTAAAAGTAGCCTAAAAAACATGGACCCCTACGGGTAGGGAGAAGCCCTCGAAGCGTCCATAGTTCAGTGGTAGAATGCAACCCTTCCAAGGTTGTGATCCGGGTTCGATTCCCGGTGAACGCACACTTTTGAGTATTTATTAGATTCTCAAAAGAGTGCCTGACGTTAGGAATGACAGAAGGAACAGGGACCAAGGGTTTCGTATTTGAAGAGCTGATGGATATTACGTTGCGGACGCTTGTTCAGCCGCTCGCATCCAAGGGGATATCTTCCAGGCTCTTGAATGAGCAGCAAATTCGAGATGAATTTGGAGAGCAGTCGTTGAATGGAGTGGACCATTTCTTTCTCTTGGAATCCGAAGAGCCAGTTCTTTTTTTGATACAGGAGAAGTGGAAATTCGTAACAAATCAACGGGAAGTCAGTCAGTTTCTCGATTGTTGTATGCGAATTCTTGCGCGCATGCCGGATTTCAAGGGGCGTGTCATACGTATTTGGGTGACTCGTACACAGCCGACAACGAATGGAGAAAAGTCGTTACATGAAGGAGGTGCTTATGTGGTTCAGACCAGCACAAGTATGTCCTTTTTAGCTCAGATGACTGGGCAATTTATTTGTGAACTTTTAGGTGATAGGAGTCTTTGTACAGAGATGATTGCCGGTATGCCGAATCTTCTATCGGGAGATGCTCCTTTGATTCCTCAGCAACAGGAAAAGTCCGTGGGGACCATTCATTCGGCAAAGATTAAGGTATGTGTCGTAAAGTCCTAACGACGGCGAGTAGACTTGCGTCCCTTGCGGCTCTTAGACTTTGCCTTGCGTGTGGCCTTCTGCTTCCGCATACGCTTAGGCTTGTAGAAGACCAGCTTGCCCAGATTGGACATACGCATCTTCTTACCACCCTTGGCAGGAGGGGGCACAGGGGCGGGAGGGGCAGGGGCGGGAGGAGCAGGGGCAGGGGGAGGAGTTCCAGGGGCAGCAGGCTTCTTGCTTTTGCTGCGACGCTTCCTAGGGCTACTCACCAAGCTACTTAGGCTGCGGCCAACCTTTTTCAAAAAATCCATTCTACTATTCGCCAAGATTATCAGTGGCGTGAGAAATAGTCCTCCAATGCTTTATCAAACGCATCCAGTTTCGACTCGGCAACTTTCGCCTTTGCCACAGCCTGTTTTCCGCGAGAACGAAATGCCTTTAAGAGGCCGACAAGTCCTTTGGGTGGATCGTAGGCCATAACTTCTTTGAAGAATTTGGGAACTTGCCGGACAGCCTGTGACATGGCCACCGGGTCTTTAATAAGAGGAGGGGCGGCAGGAATCTTCCACTTGGGAACTTCGCACAAGATTTGTGTGAGGATGGTGAGTACTTGTTTTCGCGCAGTTGTCTGTACAAATAAGTCCATGAGACATTGGAATTCTTCGTGCATGCGAACAAGTTGTTTGGCCGCGAGCTCCTTATAGATTTCCCTATAGAGGGCCAGAAGGAAGAAGCCGACACCTGCCTTTTGTTTCGAGCCGGGAGGAGTGCGGTCATAGGTTGTGAGTGTGGCACCCTTGACTTCCTTTTTAAGTTTCGCTTCCTCTTCAAAGAGCCATCGTACCCAGAAGAGGCCCTTTTCAAGTGAGCCATCCCCGATTGCTTTACAAAGCTCTGCCCCAGCTGTTCGGAGAATGGGTGAATCGCCTTCTGGTTTCCAGACTCGATTGAGGGCAGCAGTCTGTGGGGCGGCGACGACAGCTCGTATCCAGCCCTCGAGGTGGGTTTCGGCGCCTACTCGCGGCCACGATACCACCGTTCGTGTAGGGGCATCGCGTACCACGAGAATTAGCTCTCCAATACGGACCTGGAATTCCTCTGACTTGTATGCCTCTTCGTCCGGGAGACGTTTGAGCATTTCCTGGATTTCTTCCACGCGTTTCTTCAAGTATACAAAGATACGTGGAGATGCGATACCTACATGCGAAAGTGTATAATCCCATATGGACTTGATGAGGACATCAATTCCTCCGCTAGTAGCTATGTCGGCAGCGAAATGGATTGCGCGACCGGTACTGACGAGATCCGACTGTCCGAGGGCTTTTTCAAAGGCACGCACGGACTCATGGGGCTCATAGCCACATCGCGTTCGTGGTTTTTCTTCCTCTTGTTTAAGGTTGAACATTCTATCGGTATTTAGAACCGACAATCTTTTTTCCCTTATTCTTACGACTTGTACGAGGGATGAGACCCTTTGACTTTAGAGAGGCGATACCGGTGAAGCCAATGGACTTTCCTTGGCGCCATTTCTTCAACATGGCCCGATTTTTGGCTGTGGCCTTGTATCCTCCCCGCATACAGGATGCTTTACGAGTTCCTCCCCGAATTGGTTGTAACATTCTACTCTCTAGTTAGAATGGTTAAGAGGAGCAAGACTTTGAAGCCTGGCAAGTATTATGCCGGCCTTTCCAAGAGCAAAGCCACCCGGAGGCGGCGCGAGATTACGCGTCGTGCTAAGAAGAGTTGGTTGGACCCTTCCGCGTATTTACCTTTTGCCACTGACAAGGGTGCTAAGACGAAAGCCTCTGGATATACCCAGAAATGGAAGCGCCGATTTCCCAAAGCGGCCTCCCTTGAAGAAAAGGCAAAGGCAACGGGAGTTCCTCTGAAGTATATTCGTCAGTGTTATAATCGTGGACTAGCTGCTTGGCGTACGGGTCATAGACCAGGCGCCACGCAACAGCAATGGGGTTACGCGCGTGTACATTCTCTTCTTATGCGTGGAAAGACGTATCACACGACGGATGCCGATATAGTTAAGGCGGCAAAGGCGGCATCGGAGGGGGCAAGGGCCTGGTGGTCAAAGTCTTAGAACTTGAATACAGGCAGCTCTTGGAAACGGGTAACAGGAACGGGATATGTCCTCGTCTGGTCGCGCAGAATAGTCCAGAAGGTGCCGTTTTGAGAGCCTTCCAATTTCCACTGAACAGGGTCGCACCCAATCCCCATATCGGGATTTGTTGTGGTCCAAGTGAATCCGTCCATGAGAATTGGGTAAGGAAAGGCGAAGATGATGGATTTCTTATGGTAGTCTGTCCAGCCGTGTTTGTAGCCTGGCCCGGTTATGTCTGTTGCATTACCTATCCAGGTCCCCATAGGATTCGTCGCCTTGGCATTTGCCAAGTCAATCTCATTCTTTCCAAGAAAGAAGCGGAATTTTCCTACACTGACGGATTCAGACTTGGGGTCGCGTGTGAGCATGGGACGGAATCGAATATAGCGATAGCTTTTCCTTTCTAGCGGCTCATCAACGTTCAAGTACTTAGGGCCTGAATGACTCAGTGGCTCCTTGTAGAGATTTTCCAAATCCGATTCCTTATTTCTTGTCCCATCAAGTCCAAAAGAGTTGGCATTCAGTGGAAAGGTGGATTCGGTCACTTGTATAGGGGTTCCATAGTTTTGGAATCCCTCTTTTGAGGGATTGACGTAAGGCGTAAAGGCAGGGCATGTATTTTTACTCCATACACCCCTTGAAAATTCTTTTATAAACATATTTTTATTGCGGGGGAGTTTTGGCCCGTAGCAATTTACACCGGCAGATGTTTTTAGAGATGAACTCAACCCCCTTGTAGTAGGGCAACCGAACCCTAGATTGGCAGAAACGGGGGCAAAGGCGGAGCCAGACACGTCGGCGACCCAACCTTGCGCACACCAATCGGCACCGTTAGCCATAGCGGAATTCACTTGAGCCTTTGTGGCAACTACTCCATTCAATAATTTACACATATTTTCGGCGCTAATGCGTGGATAACTGCCATCCAAATAATAGACCTCACTACAATTGACGAATGCAGGCGAATTCATGTCGAGGGTGCTTGGAATAGTACGTGTCATCCCTGTCACAGAAAAGGTACATTGATTGGACCCTGAAGAGCCTGAAGAGGTTGAAAGATTCATCCTGAATCGCATACCAGATGTTTGCGATGAACTAATAGTTGTTGTTGTCCCTGTTCTAGTAAGAGTATCTTCTTGAAAGCTAATATCACATGTTGTTTCATTCGAAGTTCCCGCATACAAAATTGTATTCATTTGTGTATTTGTCTTATCTGGGTTTGCCTTATAGTAATCAAGTATTGAATTGAGAACTGCCGTGTCGCTACATTTTGTAGAGCATGTTCCAGCAGGCCCAAGTGTTGCGATAACTCCAACGGCATTTGCAGTATTTGTCCTGTAAGTCCCCAGGACAGAGGCGGCATTACGTGCTGTATCAGTGATATTGCCTGTAATCCCATTTACGATTGAATTAAAACTTGTCAAATTTCGATTGGCATATTCTGTAGAATATTCAAGAGGTTTATAAAGGACTGGTGTATTTGCGAGAATTGTAGTGCCTGTACCAATTCCATTTGAACCATCATACACAACATTACAAGTTGTTAATTCGGTGTGTACATTTATTCCAATGGTATCTTTTTTAATCCCTTTGGGTGGTGTAGTTTCTGCAGGGATTTCCGTTTCCCCATCTGAAGAGTATGTGAATGAGCCCTTTTGAACAGTATCTCCCGCATCATTCGTTACAGTAGAATCATAGTTTATTTCTGCTTCAATGTCACATTGGTACGGATTAGCTGTATATGCGCGTGTAATACGCATAATGGCACCAGGCTGTGTCGGGTCATTATTGTATGCATTGGCAATTGTATATAGTACATTAAGGTCATCGCACGCTGTAGTAGGGCATGCCCCAGAAGCATTGTCTAAATCATTACTTCGAGGTATTGGCTGTGGAATTACGATAGGTGCCACAAATGGTGTAATAGCTTGAGTGGATCTGAGTGTCTCGTCATTCTTAATACCTGTAGCTTTATAGTGATTTATTACACCCGTTACATCCATTGTATTACCCGAATTATACGTTGTATTTAGACTGGGATTTGCCGCAAGATAATCATAAATATTGAACTTATAGGTTGGAAGAACATCGGGGCACGGGAATCCACCCGCTCCATTGTTGAAAGTATTTGTTATAAAATAATCACGTATCCTTGAAACATCTGTCATATCATCGATGAGAGGACTAACACTTTTTTGATATTCCGTTGGATTAAATACGCACTTTGGCACACTGGCTGTGGGAAAGTATTTGAATCCAGCTGTATCAAAGGTTATATCTGATGAATACCAATCAGATGTACTTGCCAGATATGAAAAGAGAGCACTCCTTGTTACTTCTGGAACAATATTTACATTCTTAGTATCATCCCATAACGCCTCTTTCCATGTTATAGCACACTGTGTCTTTGAAACTTGTTTTGAGCCAATAATACTACGTATTTTTATACTTCCAGCTGTTGTATCCATACTTGGTGTAGCATTCAAAACTGTAGTGGCAAGGCCTGTACTTGAGGAATCTAGAGTTGCGTCAACATAATCATCCATGATTCCGCGAATTGTTTGTTCGTCGGCACAGTTGACAGGCTGTGGCACATTCATAGTGTATGTTACTTTCGGTGCGTAGTTCAGAGCTCCTGTCTCAGAGCCAGTGCTTACATAGATTCCACCGTTGAGTTCTGGAATAAAGGATGTTACAGCCCTGGCATCGAGTGTAATTCCTGTTATAGTAACCAGAGAAGTGTTAGAATTATATGTGTAGAAAAATCTTCCAACAACACCTGTAATAGGAGGGTATATATTTGAGATTTCAGCTTCTCTGATTTTCGCAACGTTGGCCTTATATTTTTCTTTGGCAGTGTCTAGAATATCCTGTGCTACATTAGCAGCACGTAGGGCATAATATTTCTTCTTCAGATTTGCTATCTGCGTCTCGGCGGGCGTGCTATCCTTATGTTTTGTAAGGTCAAATCGAATGTCTATAATATTTCCTCCAATGGTAAAAACGTCATAAATAAGTGACATTACATAGAGACCACCCATTAATTCATAGAACCCCTGTGCCACTGTATCAAGTGTAAATTTATTTGTAAAATCGACAGGATTTACGACTCCTTTTACGGTGGGCTTCATATAGAGAAGGGCAGCTTCTATTTTTTCTAGATTTGTCTTAAACGATGTAACTTGTGATTCTGATAATTTATTTCCATACCCATCAATTGATTCATTGTTTGCGTTTGTTTGTACTCCATAGATTTGTAAGATATATCTTTTGGTTCTGTTATAAATCCACTCAATTAGGAATTTTCTCGTAGGATCCGGTAGAAGTCCCAGATAATTTTCTGTTATTTTTTCAGAACAATAACTTAGATTCCAATTAACATCATTATCCGCTGCTTTTCCAATCTTATACGTATTTAATGCTTTATCATATTGTTGTACAATTTCAGGTTTACAGAAACTAGTTACTTTTCTCGTTCCCAAAGTAGCAAAAGGAGGATTGACTCCATTACGCACATAAGCTACATTATTAAAGGATGGAATTGTGGCAGAATTTATGCTATTAATTGTAGTATCTGGATTTGAATTAGATGTTGGATACAGGCTTGCTACATCTGAATATTTTATATTAATAAACTTACTAATATGCTCGTCCGAGCCCAAATACATCTTTGTACAGAGATTAAAGCTATCTGTTATATCTTTTAGAGCACCATCTGGAACATCTCCGTATATTCTTACATTTATTTGATATCTTGGATCATCTATTGGGAATCTACTGAATAAGGGTCCAGTACCGGTGCTAGTAGTTTTCATATCATATAACCAATTTATAGGCGAATTACGCAAATAAGATTCATAAAATGGATTATTGGCTGGGCTGTACGGGGGTAAAGGTGGTCGTAAATTATATTGTCTGATAATATCCGCGCTCAGACCAATAGGGATATTATCTAGGTTTTGCCATTCAACAGGAAGTATTTGAACGGGTATAAATGTAATATTGATAAATTCTTTTAATAAAGTTGTATTAGGTACAATGAAACTGTTATCCCCAAAATTATTTCCAGCAAGTGAATAACGAACTCCTTTATTCGTTCGCATATTATCAAGATCATATATACTCCAGCCACCCAAATATGAATTAAAATCTTTTATATTTGTGGCATTCGCACCACCTAGCGGAGGCTTTACTCCTAGACAGACAGCACCAGCAGTTGTTGCACGCGCCTCATTTATTCCTTTTTGGCCTTGACAGTTCTGTAACTGTGATGGATAATAGGCATTGTTTGTAGAATCTTTTACCCACCCAGGTGTACACCATTCTGCCTTATTGTTGAAAGCAGATTGAAGTTGCCCTTTTGTGGCAAGTGTAGCTCCTACAATATTACACAATAATTCGGCATCTGAGCGTGGGCCAACGGTATTTATACAAAACACCTCCTCCAGTCCGTAGTTAAACTTGACTATGTTAGGATTCGTAGGGGAGATAGAAGGGTCGCTTGTACTTGCCGCCCTGCGAAAGGCATTTGGACAATGAAGCATTTGTTGTGTTTCCCCTGTAGATAGAATATCCTTATATATTTCATTATAACTTTCATCTAATAATTGAAAAACCATCATATTGTTATTATTTTTTAAGGCTTTGCCCTCAGCTAAACTTGATGCCAATTTACCTATAAATCCTATACTTGATATCTGATACGTAGCACCTAAATCGAGTGTTACATATGAGTCGCAAATCTGAATATTAAAGAGTTTAGGATCCCTTTCAACATTGTTACCATCAGAGCAAGTATTACCTTGAACTTTAAGAACAGTTTCTCTCGGATTCCTGTTTCCGTCAATAATAATATTGGGGTCGACTGTACCCACTTGACCACGTACTCCAACTGTAGCATTTCTTGCTATGTTTCTATTATCCATATCTAGGACAATAATCTGAGAAATATACATTGTGTTATCTGTCACTGGATTTCCATCTGAATCTAGAAAGGGATTCTTGGCCCCATCTTCAAGTGGTCGAGGCATGATATGAATGTATCTCCCAACCGTGTTCGAATTATCATTAATAAGATAATTCAAATATTCATCAATATTAAAATAATTAGAGAGCCCCTCTTTATTCTTAGATGTAAGTCGTATGATAATAAAAGATAAAAGGATGATTCCAACTCCTAAAAGGATATAGATCATCCATCCCATTCTATTTGAATACTCTATTTTCGACTCTTTCTTTTCAAACGCTAGGCTCTACTGCCACTGCCGCTACCACTTCCCCTGCTAATAACATCATGCGTATTTGTGAGCGTTTTTATATTATTTAATATGTTAGTTATATTAATGTACACATCTGATGTAGTTGCCACGGAGGCCTGTGAATCAGTGGCAGATACAATACTACCTGTAATATAACTAAGTGTATCCGGAGACAAATAATAGGGTGAAAAGTCCTGTAATTTTGTAAGCAGGGTCGCCGTATCAACGAATCCAGTAGTGGACTGTACTTCAAACCTGGCATTTGGGTTCGGGTTAGTACACTGGAGAATATCATAGGTTGCTTGTAGCATTTGTATGTTATTCGATAGGTCATATTCATTTGAAAAGAGTGAATTGTTCACTGTATTGTATTGCGTTAATAGGGGAAATACAGGGCCTTCTTGACTTGCCAGGCGTATACATTCGGGACTTATTGGATTTTTTCCACATACATTCTTATGTTTTACTTGATACGCCATATTTTCATCTCGCATAGAGCTGGCAAGTACAGCAGTACCACTCAAATCTTGTACAGAAGTCCGAAGGTCTGCCAATTTAGTTGTAAATGTATTCATAAGAGTATTAAGTTGTGTACATGTCTGTCCTTTTGGATTAGCCTTCCAAGCTGCCACTGTTGCCTGGTCATAGAGATTTGTTGACATTTCGGATTGTAGAGTGTCATATTGCGTAAAGAGAGCCTGCCTCGCTCCACTGACGTCATAGTTGTATTTTGCCAGGGCATACATCGACACATATTTAGAAAATTTCACTGGTATCATATCATTAGGATCATTTGGATCTGGACTGCGTACTTGTGCCAGCTGTGCCATAAGTGTTGGCTCAGTACTCTTTGTAATTGTCCAAAAATTACTTTTAATAGCGGCTGGTTCTGTTAGTTGAAACCCTTCTACACGATGTGAGTACCATATGAGTATACATACTATTAAAATACCTATGCCCAGTACTAGCATCCCTATCCTATTTCTATAAAATTTGTACAGTTTCATTCACTCGATCGCTTGGGGATGTGTTGTCATAACTAAATAAATAGGGTAACTGTACTTTTACACCACTCAAAAATGTATCTAACAGATTTGTAGTTGGATTCATTCCTGTAGTAATCTTCTCGGGGTCATATTCTATTACTGAATTCAATGTAAACGTACATGTATTCCCCACAGTAAAAGTGGCCTTTACGTAGGTATCAATTCCCGTCTCTGTTGTAAAGGTATTTGTGCTTGCATCTTTTACAGTAACATCCTTTGACATCATGTATTCACAGGTAGAACTACTTGGCGCAAAACTTTGTGTTACAGCTCGAAGTGTAGGTATATTAGTGGGTGTTTGTAACTGTTGCTCAAACATTGTCTTTACATTTCGAACAACAGTAGTATCTCGGCAATTTACCTGGCATGTATTTATTGTATAAGGATATGTCATACCTGCCCCTGCCATAATACCTATGGCATTCGAACTTATATCGATAATTGTCGAGTCTTTTTCAACCTGTATATTACAACTTCCTGTATTTACCATCTTGAAGCGTTTAGCAGTTAAAGTCTTCCTTGTCTCAACTGGTTTATATAAATAATCATCATAATAATTGTATAACTCTTTGAATAATATATCGCATGTGTCAGGGGAAGAAACTCCAGCCTTTGCCACCTCTAACATAACACTTGACTCTGCCCCTGTACCATCGGATGAAAACTTTGCGGCATTATAGGCACTGGCAATAGCTTCAAGTACAGCAGGGTCACTACATTTTGTAGTGGGACATCCACGTAAGATTTGGGAGTTTGCTATACTATTAAATGTATTATTCAGAGTTGTTTGCGATGCCGTTATGTTAGTACTAAGGGACCTAAGAGGGTTTGACAGCTTGATTGGATTAATAATAGAATTCACAAAATTCATGATACTTGTTCCAACTGACTGAAAGGTTAATACGCCACCTGAAGTGTCGGTGGCTGAAAGATAGGGCGTATTATTTTGTATGAATGAATTTGGGGGATTTAATATATGCGATTCAAGTTTGAAACTACATTGTGGGAATGAAAATCCAAACGCCCTACTAGAAACTGAGGTTTCAAAGACTGGTATGGCAGCGGAATCATTTGTGGCAAGTACTTGAACTCTTATATTTTTATAAGTATCTGAGCCTCCATAGTAGGAGATAGATGTTATAGGATATATCTGCCCCAAATCTATATCTATGTATTCATTGGCATTATATTGTGTTGTAAAACTAGCTGAAGGGCTTGTACCCATATATCCACTCTGCCATACATCTGGCATTGAGCGCGTATCAGTAGTTCCATCTGTAATTACTGTTGGAGGTTTAGAGCGGGTGTTACTAACAGGGTCGTAGTAAGTTGAAGTCGAGTATACAGGTTTTTTGAGAGCAAGATTGGGAACGCTACTATTACCTACCATAATTTGGGAAATACACATATAATTTGAAGATGGACGTAACCGTACATATCTGCCATAAATAGTCCCATCTATAGGTGACGAAATGGTTGATGATGTAGTCATTGTTATAATTTCTTTACCAATTGTCGTTTTGGTTCCCACATTTCGTTTTAGTTCAACTTCATAGTCACATCTGGTTGTAGAAGGAGTGACCCCCCTGAGAACATTTATAATCTGCGTATCGGTACTGGATGCATTATATTGTTTTACTAAGCTATCAATAACTGGCTTATCTGAGCAACGATTGGGGCAAGTACCAAGACGTGTCTCGGCTGGAAGGGCTTGTGGAATAGAAAAGGGGGATGATGGTATGGCATTTGTTAAAATAGGCGTGGTGAATTTTACAGATTGTACAGGTGTAGAATCTGTTGTAGTAAGCTCTTTTACAGGAGTTGTATCATTTGATGAGTATAGAATTTGAAAGCGAATATTCGCATTTCGTGACGTATTTGTTGAATCATTACGACCATAATATTCTATCGTGTATATGTTACAGTTTTGCCCAAGGTCGATTGTTACATAATCTGTTGCATTTCCAGCACTTCTATAGGTATAACTGAGGCCCGAAGCAGATACCAAGTTCCCATTTGTTATAATATTCACAGGCGCTGATGTACCATCCGTACCACTGTATGTACTTGTAGAATAACACGGTCTATTCAAGGCGAGATTTTTTCCAGTAGCATCGTACACTGCTATCTGAGATATTTCCAAAAAGGAATCCGTAGCAGTTTGTGATGGAAGAATCTTAATCCACCGACCAGAATAATTGGATATATATGAAGTAACCTTCGTAGGATATATCATTGTATTTGTTATTTTGTCAAAATATTGCCGCACAGGATAATTTGCCATATCCTTTATAAAGTTATTCGTGGGTGCCCAGACACAGGTGCTTTTATCATTAATAACATATTGCCGCACAACTTCTTCAACATTTGTGAAATTTCCCTCTACATTTGTGGCAGAATCATAGGATGTAGTAGACCACTTATAGTAACATCCATCTTTTCCACGTGGCTCAACTGTATAGAGAGTCTTTACACGAATAGTAGGATTCGCTGCTTGATAGGCATTTATAGTGTCTCGTAAAACAAATTGATGTGAGCACAGTAGCTCTGTAGTGTTTACATTTGTACAGAATTGTAGATCTGGAACATAGCCTATTTTTTGATTGGCTACGGATTCATAGATAGGCCCGAAATTAATCGACCAGTTATCTGATTCTGATGCCACATAGTAATTTCCATTGGAATCTTTGGCGATACTATTTTCTACTTGTTGGCCTAAGGATACAGCCGTTTTATTGAGTTTTGCAACTAGCTCTGTGACTCCCTGTCCCGCAAACCCTCCTGCGATTCCTCCTGCGATTCCACCCACAGCTCCTCCTACTGCACTTGTAAGGGAGCCGCTCGCTCCTGCCCTACTTCCTATTCTACCTCCTACACTTCCTAGGGCTAATGAAGTTCCAGAAGAGGCTATAGCTCCCAACATACTAATTCCATTTATACCTCCTCCAGGCTGTATAGTTCTATTCACAGATTTCCATACTTTTGGAAGTGAAATAGGTGGGTCGACACCCTCATCTGTAGAACGTACTTGGGCATCTGGTGCTGTATAATCTGTATTCGTACATCCAGTCACACTAAACGTGCCTTCACCATCAGTTACTATGTATGCAGCTGCCGAAGTAAATGACCCATTCGTATTGGCTATTGTATCAATAACTACATTTCTTGCTGCGTCAATGCTTTTCACAGAACCTGTGAAGTTGTTTCCCTTGTTTATTGAAGAGGCTACATATACAGGGTCACCTGCCTTCAAAGGGGGGCCATCAAGAATTGTTAGATTTACTGTGCCTGAGCTAGGGGTTATTGTAGCAATCCTTGTGTTTCTATCCATCCGTAAAAAGTAAAAGCGCCTGTATGAAACAGTATTTCCAGGATCTTCTTCGTAATAGGTTCCATATTTCTCTTCGTACTTATCGCCTGTTACAGGGTCAAACGTAACTGTTCTCATACATCCCCCTACGTCACATGAGAGCTCAGAAGAGGCAATGACACAATAAAACATGATAAAATATTCGTAGCTAATTCTACCATCTTCAAGTCTTTGTGGATTTAGGACTGATTGATTATAATAGAATTGTCCCATACGGTCAAGCATGAGTGGCAGACTATAATCACAATAATGCATTGGATTATTTGGGTCCGAGTTCGTATAATGTCTTAATAGTGATGGTATATCACTTGGTGCCTCAAATCCTCCACTTGATACTGCCATGGCAGTAGGAATTAACATTGGTCTTGGATAGGTTCCTTGCTCACCCCAGCAACACCCAACATCTTTGAATCCAGTGCGACATTTTTCGCGACACAGAGCGCCCATATCTTGTTCATCCGGTTTACAGTCAGCCCAACATATTCCAGCTATATCACGTGGAGTATCGGCTAGGTTTCCAACCCCACATTTATCAGTACAAACTGCTCCGATATCTTTTTGGGTTGCTGGACAGTCTTCCCAACACACACCCGCCACATCTCTCCAGCCAGCTGGACATTTATCCCTACAAAGTGCCCATACATCAATCTTATTCGGACCACACCTCTGCCAGCAGACACCTGCCACAAAATCATAATCATTCCCAAATGAATCACAGTTTGGAGCAGTACATAAAGGGACAACTACCCAATCTGTGTCGCCTGATCTACATGAGCCACCATTACTAGCTTTTGTATATGTTGTTATATGTGTTGTTTTTGCAGTGGTACTTTGGACACTTGTCTTTTTTCCATGCCATAAGGGTACGCCTGATTTCTTAACATTCACTTTTGGGCAATACGTACTAATATTACAAAGGGCATCTACCTCCGATGTGGCATATGTACCACCAGAACAATCTTGACGATAAATTCCCGCAGTTTCTTTCCAACTTGAATCGAGATTTGTAGTATTACTAACAATCTTTGTAATGAGGGGTGATGGCTCCTTTCCTCGAGGGTATTGATGTCTGTATAATGAAAGCGTAGTATCATAAAAATAATCTGGTAAGACGAATGGAGATTTCACGGTTAATGTACCATCATCACTTGTACACAGATAGGGTCCAAGTATTTCAACCACTGAACCAAAGGGTACAAACATACTGAACATCATTAGGGCAGTTTGATTTGGTATTAGCATGTCGAGTGATTTTCCTTGCTTACATACCGAGCCATTTTCAAATGATTTTTCAAAAATAACTGAGATGATAGGTGCCAATGCCATTACGAGCGTTGACATTACCATATCCAAGTTTTGAATAACTGTAGCTGCCATTGTTACAACGGCTGCAAGTACTGAAAAGGCACCCGCCGCCGCAATGTTTGCCGCATTAACAGCTACTCCAATTCCTAAACTTGTAGCTGTTGCTATGGCAGATCCTGAAAGAACCCTGGGAATTAGCTTAGTTAGAACCGCTTGAGCAAGTTTTTTAATAGCACTAGCTGCCGCTTTTACAGCCTGTTTTGCTTTCCCAAATCCGAGTTTGAGTTTCGTACCTATACCCCATTTTTCTACGCCTTTAGCAACTTTCTCAAAAAGTGTGAGTGTTGATTTCTTATTGGCGAATGCCGTATGTGCCGCCTCTTCAGCTTCATCTAAAGCAATACCAGCTGCTATTTTGGCAAGCCGAGCGTTATTTGCCTTTTCAGCCTGTCTTGCTTCCAACAATCCTGCTACAGTTGTTTCTGCCCCAATTATTTTATTAATAGATTCTTGAACTTGTGTTCTCAATTCTTGTCCAACCGCCTGTACTGAGGCATCAAAGGTTTGAAGTAATGCTCCAATACCAGGGTCATTTGTACCAACATTCAAAATAATAGAAGCATATTGTAGACCCATTGAACTGTTTAGGTCAGTTGAGGCCTGAATGAAATTCGGATCCGTTAATACAGCCCGATGATAGGCTTTAACGTATAAACTTTTTGAAACTTGCCTGCTTACTAAGCCCCATACAACCTCTTTTTTGGGAGAATCTTTATTATCAGCATCCCATGGAATGGTAGATACGTTGGCATCAAAGATATCGAGTATTGAACCAGGATTTCCTGGTTCTGTGGAAGCTGTTGGAGGTAATCCCTCTACCTTAGCTATTAGTTCGGCATTCGGCTCTAAATACGTAGTCATATACTCCATATAGGCCGAATCGAGGGATGTAACAGGAAAAATAATGGATGGAGCAGTCCATGTAGGATATACACGTACAGTATCAGTAGATGTTTGAAAATTTTCTTTTATAGGAGCTTCTGCCGCCACTGTTGGTTCTGTCGCTTTAGCCACGGGTATGGGGACCGTCTTTCGAGGAGCCCTCTTTTTCCAAGTGTTTTTATTGAAAAGTATGAAAATTACAAAAAGTGCTGCCAAAAAGAATAGTGATAGCATTGGAAATAGAGTTTCCATAGAGCTCATGGCCCTTCTCTATTTCCAACACTTAAAAAAATACCTGACATTATGCGCATTCAGCATTCTCACGTCGGAGGCGGCTTTACATTAGCACACCCTAGCTCATCATATTTTTTCTTATAAGTATCCATAAATGTGTTATGTGTATTTAATGTATTTACTGCTTTTTCTTCAATGAGTCCAGCCTGCGTATCAGCATGAACATTAATCTGTTTTGCTAGTGTACCACACATAGATACTTTATCAAATATATTGGGACTGCTGTCTTCAAATCCCTCGACTTGAGTGTCATATCGTCGGAGTAAATATAAAATGAAGACAACCATAATAAAAAACATGATTATTACCCAATTCATTCTGTATAGTATATAGTGATTATGTATGATTTTAATACGTATCACAGCCGTAAAGTGTATAGTATTCATTCATCTTTTCAAGCGTTTCATCTAGGTTTCGAATTTCAACATCGGGATGTTCTTTACGAATTTCTTTGTACTGGTTAATGCTGACCTCTAGCTTCTCACACATTTCTTTAGAAGCCTTAATCTTTTTACCACCTGCAATAGTGTCCTGGAAGCCTTCACGTTTTGGAAAGATTGTTCTCCATCCTAAAAAGAGTCCTACTATGAGAATCGCTGCCACAATGAAATAGCCTGCTATCATTTATTAGTATGGATATTGAAATTTTGGGATTTTTACGACCTTTGGGAACCAGAGCCAGAGCCGAAACTTCCCATCTCTGGGCGGGAACCAAACATTGCCGAACCTTTCAAAAGAACATCCAAACTTCCCATCTCTGGGCGGGAACCAAACATTGCTGAACCTTTCAAACGAACATCTAAACTTCCCTCCTCTGGGCGGGAACCAACCATTCCAGAGCCTAAATTTCCTCCTGAAGCCTCCTTCTTTTGAAGGGTGGCACCAGCACACTGTAAGTTTCCCATCGAATTCGATAATGTATTATGTGACGTTAAAATTTCTCTCATTCTCGCTGAATTTTGGTTGAGAACTGTTTGAATATTCGTAGAATTTGTTCCTACACCGGTGGCAGCTGCCTTCAATTGATTACATATAGTCAAAATATTTCCTGTTGCCGTAGTACAGTTTAGCTTCGTGGATATTTCATTCAAAGTTGTTCTTATACCAGATAAAGTTGTTGTGCCGTCCTGTAGATTTGACAAAATTGTATTGATAGAATCTATACTTCCGCTCAAATCCGTATAGAATTTAGTCAATTGGTCACATGAGGCATAATAGTTTGATTTTACAGTATCTACATACCCTGATTCGGATTTTGCTTCTTCCCCACTTTGGCAAAAATACATACCTGTTGTTGGGTCGTCTGCCATACAAACTTGGTCATTGGCATCGACATAGCTTTGTATTGAGCTGGGATCCTTTAAAAGTTGCGCCATCTGCTCGGCACTATCGCACAGCCACTTTTTATAAGACCCATAGGGTGTAGGTGTACAAGGAGAAATGAGTGACGATGGATATGGTACAACTTTCGCTTTTGATACACATAATTCGCCGTCAGGATAACTTCCTTCGGGACATTTTGACACACATACATTATTTATAATTATTTCATTCGAATTACAGTTGCTCTGTATTGGTTTTCCCTGTGGCATCATAGGAGCTGGAGTACACGATGTAGGTGTGGATATCTCACCCTTCGCACAGAGGCTTACACATACTCCATTAATTAATTCCTCTGTCTTATCGCATGGCGTTTCAGTAGGCATCTGAACAGAAAGTTTCTTAGCATCAACTGTCCTTTCTACTGACGGCTTTTGACACTGTGTTTCCGTTGGTTGAACAAGGTCAGCTCCACAATCTTGGTAACAGACCGTATTAAATTCTGTGTATCCTGCTGGACAGCGTGGTGTAAATGTGGCATCAACTGTTTGGCGCCCATCAACTTCGGGTAATTTACATTGTGGCATATTTCTTATGTAAGTGGGGAGCTGTGAAGAGGCACCCTCCGTCCCAGCAGTATAACTACCCCAACTAGTTGCCGATATCTGTGATATATATGCACATGTACTATTAACAGAAGAGCATCCTGCCTCTGCCGCAATTAACGTTTTATACGTATTAATAAGCGTACCACCCGTATATTGTGAAAAAATAGGTCCTCTATATGATTCATTACCCATATCTTGAGAAGAGCCACAGAATGAAAAGCATCCTGCGGGCGTAGTTCTCTTAATAAAAGATGTGGTACCTGAGACGGATGTCTGTGTTGTTCCGAATTGTTTCCTCCAGCTTGTACCACTTCCTGAAATGCCGCTGCAGTAGTTATCGGAATTACACGCAGCCTCTGCCGACGTCTGGCTAGTATAAGAACCGCAGCCACTTGTGGGACACGTTCCGCCAATAGAAATATTATTGTAGGGACCTTCGTATGAATTGGCATTTCCATTTCTACATTGTGTTCCCATATACCATGTACCTTTGGCGAATTCGAGAACACCCGTTGGAGCGGCGGCAGTGCCAGATACAGGGGGTGGCTTCACACCATAACAATAGGTAACTGTTTTGGGACTCGTTGCGTTATATGTTAAATAACCTGTCTGTGTTCCTGAGAGATTTGGACATGTTCCAATTATGTATGAATTGGCATTGTCTGCAACAGAGCCCCATTGACACACAACACTTCCAGATGATCCTGCGGCTACTAATTGAGAAAGTGTTGCTACAGTAGCGGCATACTGAGAACATGTATCTGCGGGTGTTCCTGCGTTTTCTACAGCGAACACTTCCTGTGCTACAGCCCCCACATTTGTTTTTGGGGTACTGGCTCCAATACATTTCGTTCCATCTCTCCTATAGTTCGTAGGACATGACTGATAACATTTTTGCTTATCAGTACAGGATATATTCCCAGTTCCACACGAAATAAACGTAGGCAAGTCGTATCCTACAGGACAAGTGAAATTTGTATTATTTGTTACTTGAAATGTTTTATTTGAGGTACGATACACACATCTCTGGTCAACTGGTTGACTACCCGAAGGGCAATTGCTTATACAGGAAGCACTCGTGTATTGTAAAGTATGAGCGATTGGACACTGTTCTACCTGATTCCATTTTACTGAAGTGCCAATCATATTTTTACTAAATCCCGTAGCGTTGGTTCCCATATTGCTAATAGGTTTCACTCCGTAGCAGTTTACTGAAGCTACTCTATCTAAATTAACCGGTGTTGATTGTAGGGAAGGTCTACCACCAATTCCCGAACATATACCGTTAGCATCAGGATTATATGTCATCGTAGAATCATCTGATACCCATCCACCTCCACACCAAGATGCCCCTGCCGTGTATGCATCGGTTATTTGTTGTTTTGTGGCAGGGACCGCTCCATACATATGGCAGACGGGAGTTGCTTGTGATTGTAGATAATAACCCTGTACTTGGTAAACTTCTTTTGGAGCTGATCTGATAATTTGAGGTCGATTTACCCCATCTTCTGATTCTACAGGTGACACTAAAGCTTTACAACCTACGCTACTTGCTGCCAAATAAACACTATATCCACTTGGGCAAGAGTAGTAAGGGGGAGGAATAACTTTGGCAGGGCTAGTTTTCCTTTGTTTTACGATTCCCACACAGGTTCCCTCAGATGTATTTTGAGTATATCCTGGTGGACATGGGTCAAGACACGTTTCACCAAATAGCCATGAACTTAGCGTAGAGCCAGAGCCAGAGCCAGAGCCAGAGCCAGCACGAAACACAGTAGGACAGGTTGTGACAATAGCAGGCCTTTCTGTAATTACATTCGTACCCATTGGATAAAACACATCTACATATTTCCTTCCTGATGATATTTTAATCCAGAGGTCAAAGGGGTCTGGAGAAAAATATACATTATCATCTGTACCAATTGAATACATCATATGATTCTTTATAGAAATTTGTTTGGCAGCACCTGGAAGCTTTTTCCATGTTGGAGAAAGTGCATTCGACGCGTAATGTATATTATATAGCGAATCAAGCACAACTACATCTAAGCCATCAAATGCCACTTGTATCAGCGTTTTTCCAGCAAGGGTTCCAGACATATTTGTCCAAGTAGGATTCCTTACATCTTTTGTATAGTATACTATGTTGTCTGTACCAATGGCATAGGCTGTTCCCATAGTTGTAGTAACCCATTTGAATGTTTGTTGAGATGAGACAGAAGCCCTGAAAACAGGACTCGTGGCATTTACAGATTCAATCGTCTGTACTTTTCCTGTCGCATCTAAGGCAGCTAAGAAGGGATAATCAAAACTCACTTGTTTTGCCGTGCCAGGAATCTGTGTCCATATAAATCCATTTTGATTCCATTGACTTGGATTGAACGCGATAGCGTTGGACTGCCCCTGTGCTGGCTTCACACCGTAGCATGTTGCCGCAGAATTAGCCGTTGAGCGTTGAATTCGCACTAGGACCCCTGGCGATTGACTTGCGCATGATAGTCCCGCTTGAACAGGATAGGCAGTTTGATTACTACCTCCAGATATATCTGATATCCATCCCCATGTACACCATCCAGCACCTGCTGCTTGCGCGTCTTTAAGTTGCTGGTGTGTTGCCAGAGTTGCCCCAAGGGCAGAGCATGTTGTTGCAGCTGAATCAGCCGTGTAACTTCCTGTAACGGCATACACTTCCCTTCCACCCACAAGGCCTGGTGACACCGTTCTGCCACTGCCTGATGATACTTTACCCACTAAAGAGCCGTAAAATACTTCATTCGATGCGTTAACACCTACAATCTGCCCAAGAGAACCAGAAATCTGTGAGAGTGACCCTGAAATGGGATTCCATTTCACGGTATTCGCCAATCCTGTATCAGCTATATATAGCTCATTACTATTTCCAACACCAGCTAACATAATACTCGCCGTGTCCGCCATACCTTCTTTCACCTGCCATCTGTAAGATAACCAGAGTCCAATTATAAGTAATATGACTCCAATTATAAGCAACCAAGCATATTTCATGCCCTCCTACACAGATGTGTTAAATTCATTCGTCCTCTTGTGCCGCTTTCAAACGACGAATCAGTGTCTCACATGATTTCTCCCATGTGTACGCCAAGACAGTCTCCTTTGCTGCCTTCCCGTGCGCCTCCCTCTTATCTGTATTTAGGACATACTCCTCCATACCAAGACACACGGCATGTGGGTCACACGCCATTGCCTCTCCACCCACAGGACTAAAGGTAGTCGGCATGTAATATCGCACGGTGGGTTTCACAAGCACGGAATTCTCGGGCTTACAGAACTCCTTGTACCCACCAATATCCGGGACCACCTGTGGAACACCTACACCCATCTGCTCAAACTGACAAAGACCCCATCCCTCCCCGTCGGACGTTGAGATACCCACGTCCGCCGCGTTGTAAAACATATTAATCTCCTCGTCTTTGAAAGACATATTCTGCGCCGTAATAATCAGGCGGCTGGCGAATTGCTCAATAGGAACACCACGCAGCGTCAACTCACGTGCGAAAATCTCAAAGAGCCACCATCCACCCTTCTCCCCTCGGTCACAAATACAGAGAAGGTACAGGGGCTTTGTTGGATACTTGACAACCAGCTCGACAAAGGCCATAATGAGAATATCATAGCGCTTGCGTGGCTGGTTTCGATTCAAATTCAGAAACAAGAAGACATCGGCAGGAAGCGATAACTGCTTGCGCGCCAAATCCCTTGGAACTGAAAAGAACTGCTTGGAATTGAATCCGTGATTCAGAATATCAATAGGGCGCGTGATACCCTGGTCCTTGAGACACTTCTTCCAATAGGCACTGAACGTGAAGACACGGTCCGAATCCCTATTGAGAATATCGAGAAAGGCCTGGTTCTGCGTCGTATAGACCTGGTCGCAGTAGACCCAAATCTTGAAATTACGCGGGATTCCCGACTTGCGAATGGCCTCAATGTATTGCGTGACAACCGCCATGTCATTGTAAATCATCACCACATGTGGCTTCTTTTTACGTATGACATCTGGCAAAATACCATAGCCGAATCCCTGCTGCAGGGGCTTCTCCAGCGCGGCCACATCAATCACATCCACGGATGGAGGATACTGCCTGAAACTACTGGAGAGCTCATGGAACTTCTGGAATCCGAAATGTGTGAGGTCAATCCAGGGTTGCTTCGCCAACTCTGTCAAGATTCCCTGTGAAATCTTTGAATATCCCGTGAATTGGTGAACATGAGTACTCACAAGAAGAAATCGCAGCTTGTCCGATGTATCTGTAGTGAACATGGAGCCGAATCCAATGGTTGAAAGAGTCTGCTTTGGAGCCAGTAGAGTCTCAAGATTTTTAAGATACTCAGGAATATCTCCCATTCTTCCTATCCATGGTGTCAGCACTTTAGACCTTGGTCCATTCTTTTACATCATCTTTGAGTCTATCACGCCATCGTACCCAAGCAGTAAGTACCTTTGTTCTGTACATTTCTAAGAGTTCGATGTTGCGCATCAAGTGCTCCACGAATCCTTTGGCTTCTCCCCAGCTCTGTAGAGGAAGAATACTGAGCTCTTCTGTGACCCAATCCACCCAGGCTTGATTGGTAGGTGTCGACACGAGAACCGGTAGGCATCCGCACTCGAGGGCTTCGTAGAAACGGAAGGTCTCGGGGTTCATTCCGTCTGGGCAGGGTACAAAGACTGTGTCGAGGAGTGTGGAGATGTAGCGCTCCTTCTTGAGGGCGCCAGGGTCATTCCAGTCCTTGAAGAATTGTGCGTCGTACTTGCCGGAGATGTCAAAGAGGGGTTGGAGGAGGTCTTTGCGGCCATTCCAGTCTGTTCCGAAGAAGGACCAGGTGAGATTGCGGAAAGGGAGTCGAGGAGTTTTGAGGAGAGGATTTTTGGAGCCTTCATGAAGAGTCCAGTGAAAGCCGAGAGGAATTGTGGTGACCTTGGAAGGAAGATTGTCACGGACATAGAAGCGGAGTACCTTTTGGCATGCGGGCAAGTTGTAGAATTCGATATCATCTTGCGCCTGCTCGTCACTCAGGTGAAGAACGCTGAATTTGGCCCCGTAGCTATCCCATTTCTCGAGCATTTGGATGGCCTTGGGGAGATGGGGGCGCTGGACAATTACAATAGGGCAATCGGAGGGTGGAGGGTCTTGGGGTCGGACCTTGTCTATTGCGAATGTACTGGGGCGTCCGAAGAGGTCCTGGAGCCATTCACTTTCATGGAGTTGTGAAATGTCTAGGTTGTGGTCGGCTAGACAGACAAAGCGCCGGGGGAGTGTACTTGTGGGAACGAGGGTGGGCGTGGGTGTAGGCGTGGTGGGGGCGATAGTAGGCACAAGCGCAGCGGAAACAAGCGGAGCGGAAACAAGCGTAACAGGACCCTTTGCCCTCACATCCTGCAGCGCCCTCCCGATATCGAGCTCACCCTCCGAGCCCTCCGTAAAACGCTCATCGTTATTCCATAAATCACTATCAAACCCATCAATCCGACTGAAATCATTGAACTGGCTATTCGCGTACTTGGGGTCATCGTCTTGATAACACCCAGCCACCATAGGGTCCAGAACATAGGCCTTCAAGACACTTACGGGATTACACAAGACATGGTCGGCACTTGTCCAGATTCCATCATTCTTTTCGATTAGACTCATTACCTTTTGAGCACCCTCCTTACTCAAAACATAGGCATAGGCACAAAAGTGGAAATAGCGCGTAGGCGTGGCTTGTCCCCAGTCCGTATTCTCCTTTACTCGACTGAAAGAGTCATTCACACGCTCTCGTACACCCTCGAACGCCTTTCGATTGGGTGGAAGGACTCCTCCGAGATAGAGAATATCATAGTCCTCGGGGATGTCATCTTGCGCTCCCGCCCATACCTTTTCCCAGTCGGGTCGGAACTTTACATCATCCTCGAGAATGAGATAGTTGGAAATATCAGGCCCCTCATTTGCCAGCTTGGACCAGAGTCCAAGATGACTAAACGCGCATCCGGACACTGCCTTTTTCCAGAAAAAGTCATTGGGCTTGAGGACACGTCTGGCGGCAGGAGTCAGCTCCAGTGCCCGCCCATCAATAGCAGACCAACGCTCAACACGACCCTTTAGAGATGGACAGTTTGTCCAGAGACGCTCTAGACGGTCAGCGCGACGGTCGAGATTAATCACATAGGCCTCATTGATTCCCTCTGTAAAGTTGCGATGAACCTGGAAATTGCCACGATGTACATAAATGGCACGACCAGATGTAAATGTCTTTCGGAGACTGTTATCGCAATAGACAGTGTCGAGTGGCTCTGTAGGAATCTTATGGCGGAGGGCAAGGATGCTGAGAATGCTCTGGTCATGGCGATGGCCGTAGGGCTTTCCATCCTTGAGGCCCGCCCACTTGGGTCCTACGAGGACTTCACGGCGCTTTGCCAGGTTCATGGCTTCACGAAAGAGAGTTGTAGAGCCGGCTCGGAAGGAAATGATGGCTGCCTGGATTTGTTGGGCGGACAGTTCGGCCTCGGTGACTTGGAGGGCAGAGCAAAACTCGGGAGAGCACCAACGTCTGTTTTCCTCTCGAGGGTCCTCCAGGAAACAGAGGCCGGTTTGTGCCTTTCGCATGTACGCCTGGGGCCAGCGGCATAAGAAGGCACCTGCATCCGTGTAGAAAACCATCTTTCCGGCAAGGGCCGGGCGCCCAGAGATTTCATTAAGAATCCAGAGCTTCCATCCGAAATGTTGAGGGTCCCAGAAATCTGGAAAGTTCTCTGGAGGAGTTTCTGGAAGATGCTCAAAGGAGACAAAGGGGAATTTCTCCTTCAGAGTTGCCCCAGTATCTCCGGGTACATCGGATGAAAGAAAGATAATCGCTTTCAAGTCTGGCATGGCACCGACTTGTGTCTTTACAGACGTGAGCCAGTGTTGAAGAGATGGGAGATACTTGCGAGTGGCACAGGTGAGCATGATGGGTGTTTCAAGTTTGGCTCCAGGGGCAGAAGCCACAGGAACAGCAGCCACAGTGACATCCCCGACGACCTCGGCGAATTTCGCGTCGAATCCACCCAGGGCAAAGATGCGCCTAGCACACTCCGCCATCGTACGTTGCGCCCATGCCACTTTATAGGAATCTAGTGCAGGAACTGCATAACGCTTCAACCATTCACTATCATCCTCATCAACGCGCCTCACAGCCTCAATAAGTTGCTCTGGGCTCGTAAATCCGCGTGCGTCAATACAGCCGGCCGTGCTGAAATCTCTCTCGAATGCTGGGTCACCCCAATAAATAGGAATACAGCCGGCAGCCTTTGCGTGTAGATATTTCTCTGTCACATATCCTCTGGCGGAATTGTTCTCATAGGCGAGGCAGAACTTGTAGTCCTTTAGGAACTCGTGCTTCTTCAACTCTCCACCACCGCCACCGGCCCCAGCAAAGATGCCAGGCCCCATGTTATTCATCACCAGTCCCGCGGAATCTACGGGCTTGTACTCCGATAACCATTGAAAAGCGGCATTTCTTACAGGATTTGTGGGGTTTGACACGACAAAGGCACAGAACTTCTTTTTGGGCAAGTCGGATGCGAACACCTTTGTACAGCGCTCTAGAGGAATTGGTTTGGGATTTACAATACGGTTCGAATCGGCATTGAACCAATCAATCTCTAGAAGCCAGAGAGGAAAACGGAGATAGCCATCATTTGTCATATCGAAATGATGAAAGCCGAGATTGAGGGCTGCTTCAGGTACGGGGGGTGTATTCTCACCTGTGAAATGTATCTTGGGCTGTGAGAAATTCTTCCAGGTGGAGCCGAAGGGCCCGAACATGACCACATTTGATTCGGCAGTCGCGGGACCACCGGTGACGGCAAAAGGAGGGTCTGATTTGGCACCGGCAGCGGCCAACATGAGCGTGAAGAAGTTGTATTCGGGTACAAAGTTCTCCCACATGTCACAAAAGCCGATGCGGAGAGTTTTCGTCGCGGTAAGCGTAGCGGCTATAAGCGGAGCGGCTACAAGCGTAGCGGCTATAAGCTTAGCGGCTAGAGGAGCGGCTACAGCCTTGGTAACTCCACGCAAAGCCTCCTTCCATGCCTCCTTCACATCCGTTGAGAGAGGTGTAAGAGTGGCAATCAACTTTGTACGAATCGAATTGAGAAACTCAGGGGCAAAGACTCCTCGCACATTCGCCAAATCCTCCTGCATCTTATTGAAAGCATCACATGCCTCCCCAATGTGATTATCTGAATAATAGGAATCAACACCCAGATCACGAAGAAGAGGAGAATTGTGAACCAAGGGAATACCAGCCCAAACAAGGTCCAAGTACATGGGGCGAATCGCGGTGAATCGCAAATGACCCATCACACAACTCATTGGCTCGGCAGCCCACTCCACACATCTCTGGCGTCCTACAAATTCCCCACTACAATCATTATCAGAGCAATGACGAACAATATTGTCCATGAAAAACTTGCTCTTCGTAATCATATCGGAATTGTGGACCTTCCACCTGCCTATTTCGATACCGCGCCTCTTTGCCTCTCGTAGAATCACGAGTGGCAGCACGGCACAACTGGCATTTGTTGTATTCGTCTCGGCAATATGGACATTCCACGCAGGCATCTTTGAATCGGGTGCCAATGTCTTTACGGAGGCGACAGTCGCCTCAATCCAGGGGCGTAGGCCACGCTCTTCAATATGTGTCGAGGCGGGTGATGGACTCCAAACAAAGGGGACGACACGTACAGGGACGCGTGAAAGAAGCTCCAGGGCTTGAACAGACCCCTCCTCCATCGCGGCAGCGGCATCCATAATCCAGATTTCAGTCATACCTTCCATCTCCCTTTTGGGGGTGGCAGTAGTAGGAAAGAGGGATGCTTCCAACTCCTGTAGGAGAAAGGGTTTGCGCAGAACCCAGATAGTCTTGGCGGCAACGGCAGCGCGCTTCTTGGTCGTCAACATCATACGGTCAATTTCAAACAGAAGGTCATAGCTGGTGGCGGACTCGATAGGTACAACCTTCCAGAACTTTTCCAGGCCCTTACAATCATCCCACCAGGTGCCTGCACACATTTGTATAAGCTCGACCTCGTGACCGAGCTCACGCATTACCTCAGCCACAGCGAGAGATGTATTGGCAACACCTGAGCTGAAGACAGAGTGTTGCGCATTCACAAGAACTCCTACACGCATACTAATAGTGTGTGTGTAGAAGGTTTTAGGTTATTATTACGCGACTATTTTGCGTGTCTGTGTTCTAGGTACAATTGTTTTCAATACAGGCTTTCTTGACCAGGCACTTTTCGTTCGTTTCGTCACTGACCTGATACGTTGAGTCGGTTTAGATTTAAGAGTTTTTGTTTTGCTACCTGACTTTTTTGACTTGCTTCCTGACTTGGTTAACTTTGTAGGAGTTATGATATTCATTTCACTTGTTGACCCTTCCACCTTCAAGGGGTCGCCATTTGAAGCTTGATTAAGAATCACACGAGATACTTCAGCGTAATACAATGCTTGATATGTATCTTTAGCAAACGAGTTGGCATATTCCTTGAATTTATGTTTCCCATCTATAATAGTGAAAAACTCCCTTGTATCATCATCGGCATAGTCGAAAATAGAAAAGTCTCCACGTTGCTTGTAGGCGGCAGAGCCAATTGAACAGAGTTCATGCATCAATTCATCATCCTCCTTTCTACCTCCTCCGTATGAATCAAACACATAATCATAGGGCTTACCGAATATCTCACACATACGAATGGTATCCTCTCCAAAAAATCGGTTGAATTTCTTATAGTCTACATCTGTGGTCATGGCATAAGCATAGGAAGTGAGTAGAACATTGGGTAGGTACGTGATTACAAAGAAGGCCAGGAATCCGTGCTCTTTATTGGCCTTCAGATAATCCCCTATATCGGACTTTGCCTCAGGCTTTTCAGAGCTTTTGCCGCCGCCTTCAGGAAACGTAAAGGGTCGAGGTTCAATTGGACCTGTATATGTTGAAGGTACTGGAGGAGGGAAATAAAAGGTACGGGCTTCAGCTACTCCAACCTGTGTCGCCTCTCCGAATTTTTCTAAATCTTTTAAAAGGGTCGAAGTAGTTTCCTGGAAAATCTTTATTCTTGGTAGAACGGTTCCATCGCGGGCACTCAACTTTACTCTAAAGATTGGTGTAATTTTATTTTCATTAATATACTTTCGTATTTCATCCATATCTTTTTCTGTTTGATTTGTATTACGTATATCGTGTAGTTTAAAGGTTCGTAACTTTTCTTTTATGGTACTATACCTAGTATCTAACTCTTTTTGTAATTCTTCAATGCGTGATATAAGCTCTTCTTGTTCTACTTGGGGTAAAACTATTTTCAAATTGTATGGATAGTGTGACTCGACAGTGAATGGAATTTTTTTATTGATTAGTATAGCGAAGTTCTTTATATTATTACTTTTATCTATATACTGCCTATCTATTAGATCTAGTAGTAAATGTATTTCATTTGCGATTATATCTGTAGTATTTTTCGATAATGTGTAGCTGTATATATCTCTTCCGTTATTATTAATAGTTTGTATACCATTTAAAAGGGCTCTAAAATGTACATTTTTATCTGCAGTTGAAATGTACGTGTTTTCTCTAGGAAATTTTTTCTTACGAATTAAGTCTTTCAAATACACTACTTTTAAGAGGTCACCAAGTAGTTTTACTAATACACGAAATTGTATATCAGGAAGTTTTGTTCTGTCTTGAAAGTTATCAAGTATAAACTTGTTTTTTTTACGATTTCCACAAAATATATCTTCATTATGCGGTTTAAATGTTTGGTCATCAAATGTATATGTTTTATTTTCATAGGTTTCTACCGTAGTTTTTATGTGAAAACTATAAAAAAATTCATTATCTTTTGGTGGTACAAACTTTAGTTCTCTTATAAGATTTGATAGTCCAAATGACTTAAACTCAGTATTAGATAAAGTATATTGACTATTTATAGCCGCTGTTGATATATAAGAGGGAAATAAATACGTATTAGGTTTATCATTCTTCATTGTGTCAAAAATATCACCAGGCGTGAATATCCTTTTACAATTTCTTCCTTTGTATTGTGAATTACGTTGACCAGTATCAACCATCTTAATTCCATCTTCCACAACATTACTACTGTCTATTCTTAAATCTTCACCAGTACTACTATTTATACCAGTAATTAATCGTCTTTGTATTATGAAAACCCCACTGGGGCTTTCGTATACTCCTCTTCTGAGTTTACTATCAAAATTTGGAAAGATATATTTGTTTATAATTTTCTTGTTATTCTCGATTGATATAAGCCCACTTATATTGTCCCAAATGCTCTCGGGGAGATTATTTTTAAACAGGGGACTTACACGTGTCATTAAAAAAAAATTATGAACCCTCGATAAATATCCATGCTGGCTGGCATCTTTTCCGATATCTGCCGAATTTATAATAGTATTTTTCTTTTCTACATTCGTCTCTATTGTATTTAGACGGTCCAATAACGGACCCACCTCCATCAACACTTCCTACTAAGGCTCCACAATCTTCGCCCATGCTGCGTGAATAGCAGGATTATAGGGTGAGTACTTCCATGATAAAAGAGCGGCATGCGCCTTGTACGTGGCCATTCGCGCAGCGTGCGTCCTAGTAGCCTCTACAAGCTCTGCCCCTTTCTCCAAATCCGCTCCGCCGTATCCATAGCCGAATTCGAGCCAGGAAGGAGAATTGTGAATCACAGGAAAGCCCGTGTGAAGAAGCTCTAGCGTCATGTAGTTGAACTCATTATTGTAATTGTGTAGAACAAAGGTAGCTGTGGGCCACTCATTCAAAGTACTTATAATATCACGCCGACCTGTACTCTCCACCTTACCATCCTTGAAGAGGTCCAGATAAGGCATCACATTCTCCACAAAATGAGGGACCATTTCCAGCCTCTCTCCATTCACGAGAATCAACTTCCCTTTCCAGTCCTTGTGTGCCCTATACCACTTTTCCATAATCAATAAAGGTACGAGAGAGCATTTCTGGAAACTAATATTCGGCTCCATGATGATGAAGTTTTCCTCTTCGGGACAACTTGGAGCCTTCCATGTGATTTGTGCCGTACCATCCTGTGTAATGATATTAGGGTCCCACACGTACGGGGCAATTAAACTCTTCAAATCTCCTACAGGGACATGATTCAGATAGGACGCGTACTCGGCGTGTTGGCCGTAATGAGGGGACACGAGAATCGTATCATTCTGACCCACAACATGATGGGCGAAGTTGTGTTGATTAATAAAGATGGGTGTCTCGATATCAATGTTCAGGATATTGCCGAGATAGAGCTTGAAAAGACGCCCACCAATCATTTTGACAAATTGTCTCACAAGAGGGTCGAGACTCATACCGATTTCAATCATGGCCACCACGTTTGACATGGGTTGTTTCAGAATATCCTCTGTGACAATG
>Ga0114973_10000375_pt1 | contig 33306 bp, 38 predicted proteins | sample M_140807_MF_Meta_FD_87025 | JGI IMG/M metagenome (GOLD analysis project Ga0114973, IMG submission 87025) | Freshwater microbial communities from Lake Montjoie, Canada to study carbon cycling - M_140807_MF_MetaG | ecosystem: Environmental > Aquatic > Freshwater > Lake | place: Lake Montjoie... | reverse complement strand
CGACGCGGCGACGGACGCGACGGACGCGACGCGGAGACGGACGCGACGGACGCGACGCGGAGACGGACGCGACGGACGCGACGCGGAGACGGACGCGACGGACGCGACGCGGAGACGGACGCGACGGACCCCTCCAAACCCCAAATAAAATGTACTTGAGCCCCTCTGACAGACACGTTTTATGGCTGTGTGAAGCCGTGTGGACGCATTGGGTGCTTGGAAGTTGGGACGCTAGCTTGTTGATTTTGATTGGCTTGCTATGATGCTTTGGCCTGTACACGCATTTCAGCGCAGCTTTGCATGTGTGTTGTATAGAGAGAGATGATAATACGAAAACTAGCAAACCCACCCTCCGAGGGTTGGCAAACATCATAAAACAGCGCCAAGAAATACCAATGCGTTGCACAGCTCATGACCGAAGAAGCTCCTTGACGTTGCAGCGCAAAGCAAATGAGATGCACCTCGCTCGCACACCAGCTCACTGCAGCAGGGATCGGGTCAGGGGGGACTCTTCATTGGGGAAAGACAGCGCCAGGGACTCAGTCCGTTCTCAGTCTGACCACGTCTCAGCACTCATGGAATGCAGCTTACTGTGTTGAAAGCGCCACTTGTTAAGTGAGGAGAGAGCACCCCGAAGAATGCATGCGGGTTGCATGGCTTGTGAGAGAACTGAGATGCGCGGAAGTTTCATTTCATTGTTGCATGGAGCGGTGATCAACAAGGGCGGTTGCGCACGTCAGAGTTCAGAGACGGAGATAAAACACCAAATTAGAGCGTCGCAAATGACTGGCAACCGCTTGTTGACATGCCCCTCAAGGAGTGTAGAAAGATGTCGAGCGCAGCCGGGACCTCGGGCACACGAGATGATGTGATTTGCAAACATTCAGCCATCGAGTGCACCGTGCTGCAGGCCATGAGTGCGACGCTATTCGGCATCCTTGAGAAGGAGACCGTAGCGGAGAACCTGTTCGCCTTGCTCATCCCCTCCCTGCCCGTGATTGAGAAGCTTCCCGATGCAATCCGAGTTCTGAGATGTCGAACAACCAAGTTGGCCGCTCTGAGCAGTGCCATCACGGAGATCTCCGCTGCCGCTGGGGACACCGTTCATGCCCCCAGACGGGAGCTCAAGAATGGTCTCCGGCAGCGACTGACCGACTTGATAAGAAGGCACAACGGCATGCGATCGGCCCTGCAGTTGACCCAAGCATGTGCCCGCCTGCGTCGCGCAGCGCCGCTGGCCAGCCGCCTCACAGGCCTCAAGCAGACGCTCAAAGATCGCCAACGGCAACAAGCCAGAGATAGCCTTTGGAGCTTGGGAGCAAGGCTGAACATCCCAGAGCACCTGCGCCTGCCGCCCGGCCGCTCAAGGCCAGGGACTCAGCGCATGCTGCACACTTGGAAACAAAGCTCGCCAAGGTGATGGACTCGCGCCAACCAGACCTGCCTCAGGAGGCACAGCCTAGATAGACGACTCGCACTCTTGAAATCAAACACGAGCGCAAATGCCACGTAGAGGATGCAATCGACAAAGTGAGGCTCATCTCAGGCATGAAGTCATTAGGCCAGCTGCGGCAAGCATGGACTTGCAGTCGGAGCACACACACACACACACATCACACAGTCGGCAAAGTCGAGGCCAGCAGCTCAACCCTCGTGTCCATGCTTCTCAATGAGCTCAGCTTGCATGTAGCCTGTGTACCTCTGCCAGGATGAGGATGAGGTGTGAGCTTATGGGGAACGGTCCCTTACCATGGCAATTGGTGAAGTCGATTCTCTTGAACTGGGCATGCTTGGCGCTTCCCTTGCACTCACAGATGTTCAGGAGATTGCCGGAGCCACACCAGCCTTGCTTAAACACACTCAATAGCACCGATTCAGCCACTACGGGATCCACATTGCGCGCCGAGAAACAAACAATCGTTGAGCGATTCTTTGCAGGCAAGCCCCTCTGATTCAGTGCGAGCGTTTCACTCAAGCCCTGGCAGTGTGTTGGACTCCGTGACTGTTTCAGATTTGTGATTCGCTGTTGCATTTCCTTGCCGCATCTCAACCATCCGGCATCCATCCATACACACGTCGATTGCGTTTGTTCATCTAAGGAGTAACTACCCACACCACCCCATGAAACACACCATACAATTTGATACGTGGCAATATGATGCAGGGCATACGGACGTCGATTGCATTTGTTCATCTAAGGAGTAACTACCCACAACCACGTCGTGGTGTAATGGCTCAACTTGCATGAGCACCTGTGTTGCCGCTTGCAATTCTAGAGCTGACCGATGCAAACGTGTCATCTCTCGTGCAGTAGATTCCGTTTGAGAGCTCTGATCGTTGCACCTCTGTTCTTGCGTTTTGTCACGCGTTGCATCGCTCACGAGCAGCGTGGAGACTCGTGAGCACAACCTGCGGGTGCCATGGGCAAAACATGGCGAGCATTCAAGCCGCCCCGCGTCCGTCTCCCAGGCCACCAAATTCCCCTCACCGCCATGGCGCTGTATCTGTCGGAGACGGTCGCAAGGCGCACGATTGTTTGCAAGCGTTTGCAACTATGTGACAAGCACGCCCCACCAGGTTGTCGGAGGCTCAGGGGCGCACGGGTTGGGCTCTCAGATGTACTTTCTCGCTAAGGCTCTCGGATGTTTATCCGTGAGGGATGCCTCCAATCTCACCCGATCGGGGCGCATCGCTCTACGGCCACGAGCAGTGGAGAAAAATGCACACGCGCGCAACTCATCCCCATCACACACACACTCATGCGGTCTGAGCCAACACGCCTTGCAATGCTCATAGCTCAGCATCTGGCTTGCAGACGAGAATAGCATCAAAGCGTTGCTAGAAGCACCTGCCGTGCAACACAGTCATGCGGCCGGCATACACTCAGATGACGCTCTTGGGAGCCCATGCGATCAGTACCGCCAGCGTCTCTCTCACCTTCCCACTTCACGGATGGCAAGTGCAAGCTTTCAGAATCGGCACTTTTCTGCAAGCAAGCATTGAATGACTTGCTAGAGAAGCAGTGTTATCACACGCAGACATGGGTCAATTCAGCACGGTTTCCTTGGTGCAGCACGGGGCTCGATGAGTTTCAAGCTGGCCATCAATGACCGCCCGGCATCTCCGGCCAAGCAAGAGACCTCAGCGGCAAGTCTTCGACGCCATGTCGTCTCCTCCTTGCACGCCCCGGCGCGGCTCCAGCACGGCCGAACACATCCCGGAGCACTTTAGGGGATGCGCCAGAGTCAGGGCGGACGATCCCATGCTACCGGCGGCCGGCTTGTTCCGGGCCCTGAGACTCGGGCTGGAGGCGCCCCTGACAGCGCGCCAGCTGTCTGCAGGCGAACTCTCCTCCGGCGACGTCTACGTGCCAGGGTACGGCACCGTGGACTTCCACGCACTGGCAGCGGCCTGCGAGTTCAGTCGCAGCGTCCAAGTCGTGCGGCACGTCGCTCGGTCATGCAAGGACCATGGCGTCGATCCCAGGCTGGATCTCTGCCTGATGGCACTGCAGGCGTCACCCTTGCCAGGAGACGATGTGCTGGCGGTGCTCAAGGCTCTGCACGCCACATTCGGACTGCCGGTCAGCTGCGCAGTGAACCGCAACCCTCTCTGCAAGCACACGCTTCGGGTCGCCTCGTTCGTGCACCAGGTGTACAAGACCCACGCTCTTCCGTGGCTCAGGAAGCTGCCAGCTGGCTGCGCGTTGGAGGCGGTCACCGAGTGCCTTCACCAGGACATCCGCGAACTCGGGGAAGACCTGAGGCGGCCACCACTCTTCCCCGGCGCATGAGGCCCGAAGGCAGCCCGGCGGCGGGCCTATGAAAAAAACGGCCATCGCTAGGCAGAGGATGCACGAGGAAGCTCCAAGCAAAACATCTCATGAGCTCTTTCATTTCAGATATTTGCAATTCACACTTGCATGTTGTTCTTTGCACTCTTGACAAGACCATGCGATTCCCAGCTGCTTCAGCGCCTTATTACAGATTCATTCCGTGACTGCTGCCTATATTATGCATCCACGGCATCCATCTGCACATGCAACCACCGAGCACGTGACTGGGCCGTTTCAGGACAGAGCACCTGCACATTCAATCGCCGAGCATGTGGGTGACAGTATGCACACAAGAGCCCCAGTAACTGCGGATGCTCGCTGGATTGAAGTTTTCCGCGCGCGCTTGGCCAACTCTAGAGGGTGGGTCGGTCGCGCGAAAGCTCCTCGTGTTGCGCCCAAGATGGTCCGGACCCCAAGATCTGTGCTGCTTGCTTTGCATGTCCGAGAGTCTTCGTTCTTGGGTTGAGGGGGTGTGGGGACGGGGCGCGCCGACAGGAGATGGCCGCTGCTTGCCGCACGGAGCTGGCAGGCTCGCCGGAGGGCCGCCGCGGAGGCTCCGTGCTTGCGTGCGCTGCTCGTGGCTTGGTCGTTCCTGCGTGCCTGCCCAGGAGCCTCTCCGTCGCCGCGGACTCCGGTCGGCTCGCCGCGCACTCCGGTCGGCTCGCCGCGCTCTCCGCCCGGCTCGCAGCTGCCCCCGGCACGCACGCCGGGCGCGCCCAAGCGCAGCTGCACGCGGCTGCAGCAAGCTGTGCGTGCGGAGCTGCCCGGTGGGGCGCCGGCGATGCTCTTTGCCGCAGGCTCTTTGCGGCAGGAGGTCGAGGCGCAGGCAGCCTGGCGCCTGGGCGTGGAACCGGAGGACCTGGACCTGCCGTGGATGCTCGGAGAAGACTTCGAAGGCACGGCCCTGACCATCGGCGTGCTTGGGGGCAAGGTGGCATCCGACCAGATGACCATCGAGCTCCGCGGCTTCCCGGGCGTAGCCGTGGCTGCCTTCCCCCGCGGCACCTTCCTGCGCGCCGCGCGGCGCAGCGTGGCGGAGCTGCTGGGCCTGCCTACCGCCGTGCTGCGCTTTCCTTGGGCACTGCTCCTCGAGCAGGACTTCGAGGAGACGGTGGCCACGGTGCAAGCGCTCGTGCCGCTGCCGAAGTTCGCTGAGCAGGAGCACGAGGTGCTCTTCTTGTCTGGGGCAAGCCAGACGATCCCTGCCAGGTTTCCGCTGGCCGGGGTGCTCCCATGCCTGGCCGCACGCCTGGGCTGCCAGCCGCGGCAGGTCCGGCTGCTGCAGGGCACCGAGGCCTTCCGCGGATGGGGGGTCCTCGAGGAGCCGGGCGTCCTGACCGCCTGTGCGGTGCATGAGCCGCAGGCGCCGATCCTCGCTGCTGCGCTCCCGCCGTGGCGGCTGTGAGAGCAAGGGCCGCCGTTGGGGCTGTGTTCGTTTCGGTGGGCTTGTATTGTTTGATTTAGTGGGTCGCTGCTTGGACTGCCATCAGGGGGTGGTTGGAGAAGATGCGTGGCGGATGCGCTCCTGGCCATACGAGTGTGCAAAAACGGTCACTGGCCTGCGCAGCTTGTACACTGGTTGGTTACACGTCGTCTGAAAAGTCGGCTCATGCCAACAATCCATCCACACGTGCATCAGATAAGACTTGCATGCAGAAGCGCTCATGTCTGAGCGTGGGAGTCTAATAGCAGCCGTCGAATCAAACGTCAGGGGGCGTCTTCATTTTATGTTGCACGACTGGAGCTTTCACGGCATGTCAGGAATCGTCGCATCAGAGGATATCCTTTCTAGCTCCCACAAGATTAACATCAGCAACAGTGTTACACATTTCACCCAAGGGACTTTTAAGCAGACGACCGTTGTCACTGTACTCCTGCACCGGAAGGCTCTCGTGTGATGCTGCTGCTCATTCTTGGCAATCTGGGCATCCCACATAGCCTTTCTTTCCGTGCATGTGAGCTATGCTTCATTTGAAATAGAGGATCTTTGTGTGGTTGGTTTTATGGTCGTGGCGTGGTGCGTCTGCACGAAGCCTTAGTATGACTCAGGTGCAAGGTCGCTAGATCAAAGGTGAGGGGGCGGTAGCCCCCGGGAAAATAGACTCGGAGCGGGGAGGAGGCGAGGCTTGCGCACTTTAGTGCAGCAAACGAGCCGACGGGTCCGCGTAGACGTCGTCCACTCGGAGCGGTAGCGACCCTGGAGCGGTAGCGACAAACTAGACGAGCGGAGCGAGCATTTAGTCCTCTTCAGCTACGATAGGGCTAAGCCCTTGACCTTCGTTTATGAGCCACACTTTCCATCGATCGGCCGACATAGCAGCTCTGTTAGGAGGTGTATTGGCGAAGATGAATACGTGTGGGCAGTTCATGATTACCATGCCGCTTTCATATTTCTGGGAGGAGAAACAACCGTTTTTGATTTCTTCGATACCAGTGTACGATACGTATTCTACGTTGCTACGTGGTATATCCATGATGATGATTTCTGGTTTCACTTCTGCTTTGGCTATTTGGAACTTCATGTCAGCAGTTTTTCCTGCGCATATTAAGGCCCCGTATGAGGCACATAATAGTTTGCAGAATGCGCTTTTGTCTACATTGCCGATTTCTTCATACACCCAGTGGATGGTTCTGTCGTCTGGTTCCTCGAGTGCGAAGTCCAGTAGGGTTTGTTGCCAGGGACGTAGTACTTCGATCAGTTTTAGTGGTTTCGGTGGTTTACACTTTCCGAAGCTGTGCATTTCTTGCGTTCCGTTTTTGGATATGTATCTCCATTGAGATTCTAGGTCTCCTCTTGCTTTGTTGAATTCGACTTTAGCGTCCCACATGGCTTTCATGCAGCTAGGTCGATTTTTGGTTTTGAATTCTATGTACCCCTGTAGGTGCGGTGTACCGGTTGTGGGTGCTGTTTCATACGAGTATACCCATCCGGAGAGCAGATGCTCGTACGATTTCAGTATGGTGAGGTGGTCTTCTGGGTAGTTGTTCCAGGTGAAGACCCACTTGACGGAGGGTGCTACGTCCCGAGCTTTTTTTGGAACACTCGGAACACTCTCACTAGAAGTTCCCTCTGAGGGTTCTAGGTCTACAGGCAAAGGGGAAATGGTATTACCTCCTTTGCCCTTCAGGGTATCACCACGGATCACTTTTTTCGGCATGGTTTGTATTTGGCGGAGGAAAAATTCCGACGGCTGCAGGAAAAATGTGAGCTATGCCTTTTTGGAAATAGAGGACATCGGTGGTGTTGGATTTTCACTACTGTGTGCTTAGGCTCCTTGGAAATAGAGAACATATGTGTGGTTGATGTTCGCGGCTGTACACATGTTTGGTTCTCGGGTGGGTTCATCGCATAGGGGGGTGGTGGGTGTGGGCAAAGCCATATGTATGAGTTGCTCAGTGCCCCCGCCATCATGTCGGCAGGCAGCTCGGATGAAGCGGAGACTAATCAGGAGGATTTGTTGATGCCTCCAAAATATCGAGGCCCATGGGAAGGTTCATGTGGTGAGAGGCGACGGGACGTCTGGGCATTTTGTGGGGAGGACCGGCATGACGGACGGCGAGGGTCTTGTAGTGGCCGCACCAGTATTCCATTCAACACGATTGGATTCGGCGGGCTTACGCAGTTTTTCTGGCCGGTCGACACATTTTAGTTTTGTCGCGATTCCCCGATTTGAAAGCGCAAGGCCAGATACAGTCTTCCTTCTTTTTGTATTTGCCGCATGCCGGGATTACTTCGTAACTATCGGTCAAAGAAGGCCAGCGACCCACCGATTCCGGAGGCTCGCGTCCACCCATGTGAACTCTTCTGTCCAGAGCTTCAGAGACGGCTTTCAAGTCTTGAACACTCCAGTTCATGGGTTCCCACTTCTCCATAAGATGCTCGTCCGCATTCAGCAACCACGCCTCTGGATAGAGGGGAGTCAGTCTGTCTCTCATGGCTATTCGGGCGGCCACGTGAGCAGCGTGCAGTGCGTCGGCTGGGCCCGCTGCCATTGGCGGTGCCTGAGGGATCGGCACAGCGGCAAGCGCGGGTTCTGGTGCGACTTCACCCCCTAGTTCTTCGTGCGCGTCGCGCAGCAGACGTTTCAGTTCCACGTGTCGCGCGTCCCGGGCTTCGTGGTCCATGTATTTTTTCAACATTTTCTTCAGCCGCTCTTTTATGTCCGGCGCGACGGGAGGTGGGGGATGTGGAAGAGCATCTAGGTCCACGTCTTGAAGTTCGCCCACCCATTTTGATATGTTGGCTTGACTGGCCTCCCTGAGCCATTCCAAGTCGTTCCCATGAGCGGCAATCTCCGAGTTTGGCCTGGCGCAGGAACGAAGTTTTCGCAGACTCTTCAATTGTTTCTTTACCACAGGGTCCATTTACACATTCGGATTTTGTAGTTGCACGCATCGACGACATCTCTCTCACCGTCCTCTTTTTTTTCGCAGAGAGAGCGCGACCGTGCGTGCTGCATACGAACTTTCCTGATGCCCTGACCCAGCTCATATGCCCCTCATGCTATGCTGGCGATCAGATCTGAGACCTTCGTGTGAGTATCCTCTATGGAAGGTTTTAAAAATGTCTACCTCGGTCGACAACGACCATGTCCTCATTCTTTTCCGTCCTTGCCGGGCGACTTGAGGTGGTCTGGCACTTTTGCACCTTTTTTGTGGGACTTATCATTTGCTGCGTCGCGAGATCCAAGGATGCAACATCATCCACCGAGACAAAAAAAACAAGGAGCGCAGACAACTCATTTTGTCTGGATCCCGGTCTCCAAAGACCCAGATGCCGAGGCGGAGCATGATCATTTTCTCATCCAAGGAGATGAACTTGTCCATCTCTTCCTCCGACGACAAATAGTTCTCTTCCAAGGAACACTTGCACCACCCGGCACTCCCAACTCAGAAGCTCGTCCGAACAAATGATTCCTCGAGGCGAAGCATCTGAGATTCAGAGCGAGCTTCAAGCCAGGTTCCGGAGAGGGTTTGCGGACATGTACCGCATCGGGGGCAGTGGCCATGGATGCCTTGCAAGCCATCTCGTGTGTCGTGAGGCCCGCCTTGTACTGCTTCAGACGCGCTGGGCAGATCAGAAAGCCCTCCGGTATCATCGGCAGTCTGGCCTGCATTGGTGATCATTTGCCTTGCTCCAGGGGCCTTCAAAACTGCATAGCAGCGTTTCTGTGAAACTCAGTGAACTCAAACGCAACCACCACGGAACCAAAAGAATCCAACCACGACAGCGCCGTGTAGGCTCAAGCAGTGCTTCCACCGTTGCATCTTGTCCCAGCCATGGCAGAACCTGCGATGAGCCAAAGCTGCGCCATTTGCTTCAATCCATTGCAATGGCCGATGGTCATGTGCTCGGGATCGGGCGTCGAGGCAGTGAGTGTCTGGCTCCGCACTCCTCACCCACGGGCCGTGCTGCCTGATTCCGCGCACATATGGCATTTTGAGTGCATGGAGGCTTGGTTCCGGAGCCGCCTTGCAGAGGGGCAGCATGACCCTCCTGGCTGCCCGGTCTGCCGTTGCAACATTTCCAACTCGGCCGTGCTCCTTGTGGAAGGTGGGCAGATACGTGCGGTTCCCGAGCCGGCCTGGAACGAGCCCGAGTCCGTGGCTTCGCCTAGAAGCTTGCAAGGCTCAGAGCGGGCTTTCACCTCCAGCAGCTCCGAGGCGCCATCAGATGCTTTCACTTTGGCTACTTTGCAGAAAGCCGAGCGGGAGTGGCTCGGGCTTGTGGATGAATGCGGCAGATGGTTCAGGTGCTGCGCCACTGGCCAGCGGTGCTGGATCTTGGCCGCATCACTGGCCCACCGCATGGACGAAGAAGTATATTCGGAAGATCAGCTGGTAAAGGAGCTGCAAGAGAGTGCATATGGCCTAGGTTGGTTCGGCTTCGAACGCACCCGGCCCATCTTCGAAATCTTCTGGGAGCCGCCTGCTGCTAGTGCCCCAGCACAATGGTGGGTCTCCTGCGTCTCAGCTGGCCTGGGATGCGACTGCGGTGCACAGAAGCGCGGAGCTGATGTGGCCTACTACCGCTGGAGCCGCGTCGAAGAGGACGTCATATTCTCATGGGTACAAGCTCTGCATCTCTTGCAGTTGCGGCCAGCCGAAATGTATCCATCGTTCGACCCACACGCAAACCGCCATGAAGTCAGCTCCCCGTGGATGCAAGTGACTGCAGTGTTGCAGGCGCTCCAGCGGCAGGTGAGCGGGGCTGGCCTGGCGGACCTAACTCCCCATGAGTTTCTCTGGCAATGTCGCCGCTGCCAGGACTCCCACGGTATGCCAATGTGTGAGGTGCATACAGGCCGCGGTGCAGATGGGCAAGCAGTGCACTGGGTGCGGCTTACCACAATTGGCTGGCGTCGCCGAGCACGGGGCGCCTGATGAGCCAGGCCCATTTTGGTGCTGTTGCAGTATATGCACTCATGTATAGACAAGGGAGTAAGTGTGCTGAGTTTGGACAAATGTGATCTGATGTTTTTCTTTTGCCATTCCGCTCGATGCAGGTGAACTGGTGTGGTCATATGCGTATGACCGAGTCGGTCCCTGAGCTCGAGAGTCGCATGTTGAGAAGGATATATCAAATCGCCCAGTCACAAAGTTGGGCGAACTTAACAGTGTCCTGACACGCATATATAAATGAAACTAGATGCCATATACGATAGTGCCCTGGCGTATAATGAGAAAGTTCCTTTTGGATTTGTTATTGTACGTCATGTAAATTCCCAAGTAACTGATTCTTTCTGGAAAGAATGTTATACCTGTATTCGTAAATGCTATACCGACCCTATTCTCATTATCGATGACAACAGTTCCAAAGAGTTTTTGAATGATCATACCCAACTTGAAAATTGTACGGTTATATTTGATACAACATATAAGGGATGTGGCGAACTCCTCGGTTATTATTATTTTCATACATTGAAACCATTTGAATCAGCCGTCATCCTGCACGACTCCGTGTTCATAAAGAAACGTGTGGATTTTTCATTACAGGCAGAAAATATGAGGTTTTTATGGACATTTGATAGACGATGGGACGGATCATTAGAAGGATACTATGATGAATTGTGTGCAGACATGCCTGTTTATAAACAATGTGTTGAAACATATCACGCCCGTGCATTTAGAGGGTGTTTTGGTATCATGTCCATTATCAAGTGGGAATTTCTCGATATGCTTGTAAAAGACGGATTGTTTCTAGCTCTTCCTCAAATAAAGGGGCGTCGTGATGCTCGGTCGGCATTGGAGCGAATTATTGGATTCATGGCATTTCGGTTAGATCCTACCATTCGGGCACAATATGGAGAAATTCATTCATATATGCGTTGGGGGACTACATTCTCTGAATATTTACTGCAAGGCGTTGATCGAGATATTGTGAAGGTCTGGACAGGACGTTAGACTACAGTTCTGCATGCTGTCGTGTTCCCAAGCCGACATTCAAGCCGATATGAGGTTAAGTTTCCCGATCTGCGTGTTCCTGAAGGGGCCATTGGGCTCCGTTGACTTCCATTGGTTGGCATCCTCTATTGCAGTTGCATCTCCGCAAGTTCTAAAGGGTCGCGGTGGAGGCTTGAACCGGCTTGAGCGACGCGCAGAAGACGCGACCGCACGCATCAGTTTCACGCGGCGAAACCTTGCGTGACGAGGAGCGCCGCGTGAAGCGCAGGAATGCTGCGGTCAAATCGAGTGCATTTGGGAAAGCTAATAAACAAAATGACCAACAGCCGGATCATAGCTGGGAGGCACACGCGGGGCTTAGACCAGATCACCATAACAGGGGTCAGCGACGGAAAGCTTCGAATCGGATCATTTTGCTCTGTTGCAGCGAACTGCACTGTATATCTCGGGGGAGGCCATGATTATGAGTTTGGATCCAATTTTGGATTCCATACGTTAGACTGGGCCGACCATGACACGAGCATGAAAATGAGTAGAGAGAGGCCGAAAAGAGATGTCATCGTCGGAAATGATGCGTGGATTGGTTTTGGAGTGACGCTCATGGCGGGGGTTGAGATAGGAGACGGAGCCGTCGTGGCTGCAAACTCCCATGTTGTCAAGAACGTTCCGCCGTACGCCATAGTCGGAGGCAACCCTGCCAAACTCATCAAGATGCGGTTTCCTGAGAATGTGGTCGAGCGGCTGCTCCACCTCAAGTGGTGGGATCTTCCAGACGAAGCGGTGAAGCGACTCGCGCCTCTGCTGTCCTCGCCGAGAATATATGAATTGTTAATTGCCCTCGAAGACCCGCTCTTGACCTTCCGGGAGCGGCATCTCAGATTTGCCTCTCAGGACGACGCGGAGGCGGACGCCAGCAAGACGCGCTTCCGGGCCTGCTTGGAGGATCACGGCATCGTGATCATGCAAAAGCGAGGGGTCGTGCTCCTGGCAGAGGTGGGGATACATGCTTCTTGGTGGCGGGATTTCTACCCGACTTGGGAAGACGCCAGCCACGCCGTGTATGACTCCCTGCTGACCGAGAGCGGGACGTTCATCGACATCGGCGCCTGGAATGGGTGCACCGCCGCTTACGCCGCGCAAAAGTGCCGACGTGTGGTGTCCGTGGAGGCGGACCCACATGCGGCAAGCGATTTCCTTGTGAACACGCGCCTCAATTGCCGCAACGTGCAGCTTGTACAGAAAGCCATTTGCGCCGAGGGGCGCGCCGAGACAATCCTTTTTGGGCGAAACGAGGCCTTGCGAACGGGATGGAATCAGTCCACCTCTCAAGCTCGGACAAGCGGGGGGGCCGTGTTCAACGACGACCTAGTCGTGCCGACCACTACGCTGAACGCCGTGCTTGCATTGGCGCAAGGACCTGTGGATCTCATCAAGGTAGACATCGAAGGAGGTGAAGAAGACCTCATCCCTGAGCTCATGGCTCTAAGAGGCATCTCAATCCTCCTGTCCGTCCACTATGACTGGTGGAAGGAGAAAGATCTGACGCGCTTTGCCATTCCGGAAGACTTGCGCGAGGCCATCCGAAATGCCCCTTTCGGCACATTCTTGGTGTTTGACGGAGCGCTGCGGCATAATTTGCAAGACTGAGCGACGGACCGCATGACCAAGATCTGTCAAGGCCTCGTACGTCCAAAGGGGAGACCAAGCCCAAAGAATCCGTGACATAGCCCCAGTGGCTAGGCCACAACTGTCTTCAATTGCGAATTTCTCGCACGTCAACGAATGGCTTCTGGGCCCGCGCTTGCAACAGTGCTGTGCACGTTGCGCTCCACTAAGCTTGGCGTCGTCCACGCAAAGTCTGTCGCTATGCGTGACCTGCCCCTCTTGAGGGCAACCCGTAGCCCGTGTCAACGCGCATGTTGAGGGGGTGCACCGCATGCATTGTAGCCTCCATAGCTTCCGCACGTGTTTTTCTGGTAGACTTATTGATTTTTGCTCTGTACATGGCAAAAATTGTGGCCCCATTTTGCTTGATGTTGTCTGCATTGTTTTCCCGATCCGCAGCCTATTTCGAGTGCAGGATTGTCACTCTATACAGACCCGCCTCTCTGCCCCCCTCTGCGGCCTGGGCATGGCCCTGATCGCCAAGGAGGTCGCCTTGAAGGCCTTGCGTGTTGCCGAAGCCGAGGCCTCGACGCTGAAGGTGAGGCTCTTGAAGGAGAAGCTGAAGCTGGAGCTGGAGACAATGCAGGCGCGGCAGCTTGGGCTGTGCGAGGCGCTGGAAACTTCCCCGGCATCGGAGGAACAGCTGCTGTGCCTCCGTGGAGTGGGCAAGCTGGCGGATCTCTTCCTTCAGTGCTGCCGCGTCGCCAGGAAGCGCGGGATTGTTTGCTCTGCCAAGGGCCTTGACAAGGAGGACATGGAGGCCCCACACGAGGAGGTGGCGGCACGGCTGTCTTGGTTCCTGGAGTTCTCCGAGTGCCTGTTTCGTTCACTGCGAGACCTTTTGCTCCTCATGCAGGATGGAGAGGAGTCCGCCGCAGACTTCAACGTGTTGATGCGGTTGTTCAACGGCAGCACGCAGCAGCTGCGTCTGCTGCACCAGAAGGCCGTGAAGAGGGGTGAGCTGGAGAAGAAGACACGCCCGGTCGTCCGAACAACGAGGAAGCTGTCGGCGGAGGAGGACCCGGGCTTGGAGGAGCACGCGAAGAGGAGGACAAGAGAGGCGGCTCCAAAGGGAATGATGGCGGGAGGGGCCTTGAAGACGGCCATGATTGAGTTCGCAGCGGAAGAGGTCTATAAAAAGTACGTCTTGAAGATCTTCCCGAGGAGCGGGCTGCCGGATATGGTGCTGAAAATGAAGGGCAGTCCAGACTCGGACCTGTCTTCCCTGGAGACACTCAGGGACGCCTACAAGGGCTTCCTGGCTTCCACGCAGAATAAGGTGGACGAGATGAGGGCAGGCGGGTGCCAGGAGGCATACATCAAGGAGCGCGCGGAAGCGTGGTTCTTAGAGAGCCTGAAGAAGGGTGAACGGCCGGAGTTCTACATGGTGTATCGCCTGAGGATGATGACGGAGGCGATGGATGCAGAGCCGGCAGCCGCAGCCATCAAGAGAGAGGTGGCCTCCAAGACGACCCCCACACAGGAGGCGCTCAAAGAGGACCCAGCGGAGCTCGAGGAGGTCTTGACCATACTCGAGACCGATTTGGTGGAAGTGCTCCAGATCGATGAGTGAGAGACTGCAAGCAGCGAACACCTCCCATGGAGAAAACAAGCAAGCTTGGGCGTTAATTAGCTCTTGATAATGCTGATCATGATCCACGTCAGAACCGCTGATATTCCCAACTCACAGCTTACTATTGTTAATGCAGGCATATAGGTCTGGTTGCCCGTCGGACCTGATACGGAAGAGCTGGGGGGTGGGTATCGTGTCGTGGGAGACGGGGAGACGGGGGTTGTACAGCAGGGGTATGAGCGCGGGTGGTGCTTGCTGTAGTTTTATGAATCTTTTGCAGCCGTTTGAGACTCAGAGCGAGCTTCCTCCGCAGCCATGGCGAGCCTCTCGGAGCCGGCGTGCTCGTTGCGAGCCCAGATGTTGACCCCTATCGCGCAAGATTTGCGCCAGGGCGTACTGTCCGCTCTCTCGAAGGGGGACTGGACCAAGGACCGAATGCGTGCGGTCCTCGCCGAGGCAGTCAATGCCGCCCGTCTGACAGAGGAGCGCGTGGACCCGCTGTCTGCCTTGCGATCTCAGAAGGCGGTGCTTGAAAGCATGGCAAGTTCCAATGCCCCCATGCGGTATGGAGAAATGCTTCGGTGCCAGGAGGTCGCCAAGCGGCTGCCCAAAGCCAACAAGGAGATGGCGGCGCGCTGGAAGAAGCAGGCGGAGCAGTTCAACAAGGTGAAGAAGGCCTCCAAGCTCAAGGTCGGGACCTCTGTGGGCCTCCCGAAACTGAAGCTGGGGTGGCTGGACGACGAGAAGAATATCTTCCACATGAGCGAGCGGGACATGGAGGGCGTCCCCGCAGCCTTCGAGAAGATGCTGGTGGAGATAGGGGAGGACACCGACATCCTGGCATTTGCCGGTGGGAGTAGCAAATCTTTGGACGACTACGTCAGGATCGTCCTGCTGCAGCCGGAACTGAAGGACGCCGAGATGAATATGTCTTTGGATGGGCTGCTCAGCATGAAGTTCGGCACAAGCTTCGATTTCGTCGGGGCGGCGCCCTCAGAGTTCTGGGAGAGCTTGAAGAAGACGTTGCTGGCAAAGATGAAGGCGCGGGCCGAGAAGGCCCAGCTGTGAGCCAGGCAACAAGGTACAGGGTGGGTGAAGATGTTTCAGGTGTGAAAAAGTGGCTTTGCGTCCTTATTCTTGCGTGACGCCTGAACGGGTCTTCTGTACATCCTTAACTCATGATGCATGGGGCTGCTTGTGCATGTTTAGCTGAACTAACTCCTTTGCCGCAACATTTCGGATTCATCATGAAGGAAGCCCACGTTGTCGTTTCTCTCTTCTTCTGCGATGGAGAAAGTGGATTCTGAAGACAAAAGCGGCGCATCGTCTCAGACGCCTGGAGGTTCTTCGTCTTCTGGCACCTCAACAAACACGCCGCGCGAGCCCAAGTTTTTGCGAGCGTTGCATGGTCATCGATGTCTTGCCTGATCATATGCATCTCTTTTGCGTTAGCTCAGGCCTGGCCCTTGGCTGCCAATTGGCATGGAGGCTGGCGTCTCTCCTTGGAAGCTGCATGAGGCGCCGACCGCGCTCTATACGAGCAGCCAGTCGGGTCGCGGGACATACGACTACGACTACTCCGACTCCATGGACCGAATCGACTCGCACCTTCGCAACGTGGTTTACGATGTCCTCTCTAAGACGCATCCGGGCACGCTGGTGCAAGCCGAGTTTCGGCTGTGCGCCTCTCCGCCACCCCAAGGGTCCGCCAACGAGGCCGTGCACGACATACCACAACTGGAGGAGGGCCCACTGGGGCCGCCTGTACAGCTGGCCCGGACGCTGCGGCCAGACCAACGGTCGGCGCTGCGCTTTGTGGTTGATTCCGAGAGTCATCCGAAGACGCAGAGATGCCTCTTCAAGGCATTCGTGCGCATGAACCCTCCTCCGCTGGCTGTGGGGGGCCTCGCGCGGCTGAAGCCCAGCTTCTGCCCCAACATGCTGTCCTCCGAGATGAAGGGTGAGTTCAACAAGCAGAACATCGAGCGGCTGCAGCAGGTGCTGGCTTTGCCAGGACTCGTGACGGCCATCACAGAGCCCGAGCGGGGCGACAGGGCCGTCGTGACGGTGGGCTGGACCTTCGCCGATGGAGGCTCCTTCAGCCTGACCCTGGCACACTGCCGTCTGGAGGCCGCGTCCATCCCCGGGAAGCTCTCCCCTGGGGGCCATGTGCGGCTGCTGCGTCCGGATGCCGCCCACTGCATCAGCGTCGAGGATGTGGGCACCCTGACGCAGCATGGCGTGGACAATAGCGTAGAGGTGTGCTTCCCACAGTGCTTCTGCTGGAGGGGGCACGTCTCGGACGTGGAGGTGACCTCCGAGGACTTGGCAAAACCTTGCGCGGAGGTGCGCATCTCCGTGGAGTATAAGATCTGCGGCAGCATCTGCGGGCAGAAGATGGGCTGGGGCAAGACGCCCCTCATGGTGGCTCTCATCAAGCACGCCTCACAGGAAGCCGCCGCGCAGCAGCGCCGCAGCACCTCCCTCGTGATCGTGCCTCCGAAGCTCTTCAGGCAGTGGGTCAATGAGTTTCGGGCTTGGCTCGGCATGCCGGCGGGGACGAACGCCTGGATGACCACGCCGGACGGCAGCCTCACTATATGGGCTCCGGTGGACATGAAGGCCTTCAAGGACCAGGACCCAGAGGTGGCGGCCACTGCAGATGTCGTCGTACTGCCGCACACAATCTTTGCATCCAAGAAGTACCCCTCGGAGTCGGAGCCTTGGCCTCAGCATGTCTTCAACGTGCTGAGCCGCACATGGAGTCGCTTGATCCTGGATGAAGTGCATGAGATCTCGTGCTTGACCAGGGAGATCCAGAGGCACATGCTCGCGGTGAGGAGCGAGGCGGTCCACGCCCTGTCTGGCACGCCCGAGCAAGGCGGAGGCTCGCGAGGGGCCGCATCGCTGGCCCTGGCCTTCAAGGCCTCGCTGTGCCCCATGCTGGGTGCCCACTTTTGCTTCGACGCCGATGAGGACGTGACGCTGGCCGCCGCGGAGTTTTTTCGCACTTGCGCCTGCACCCAAGCAAGCCCTTTCAGGCTACCGGTGACGGAACATACGGTATCCGTTCGGCTCTCGGATGCCGAGCAGGTGCTCTATGCTAACCTGAAGATGCACGGCTCGCCAAGCACACGCGAGCTGCTGGAGCTCTGCTGTTGCTTCGTCTCCAAGACCTCCTCCTCGGCCAACAAGGAGATCGGGGTCCTCATCAAGCAGAAGAAGAAGGAGCTGAAGGTCTTGCTGGATGCCGCCAAGGGGCACGCGGCATTTGCCGTGCTTCTGTCCAAATGCGTGGCCGAGGAGGCTCGGCTCGCGTCCAGGAGAAAGGCTCTCAAGTGTAAAGATGCGCGTAGAGAGTTCTGGGAGGAGGGGCGCCGGCTCGTGGACAAGCTGTTCGAAGGCCTGAGTGGCATGGGCTGCGAGGAGCTGGCCTCGTTTGTCCAGGACTATCACGTAAATGGCTTGAAGAGCCGGGAGCTGGTGGGAGAGGTGGGTCATTTCTCGGAGAGGATCCGTCGCCTGCACACTGGTCAGTGCCCCCGAGCAGAGGCGAAGGAGGCCTTCAATGAGCAGTTGGACAACCACCTTGCCAGAGACTTTGGGCCGCTCGGAGCCGTCAAGAAGCCGCTGGACTTTTTGCAGAGGAGCATGGAGGAGCTGCTGGGAGGTGGAGGCAGCTGTCCCATCTGCCTCGATGGGCTGGAGAACGGCGAGGCCACTTGCATGACGAGCTGCGGACATGCCTTCCACGAGGAATGCATGTCTGACGTTCTGAAGAGCCGCCGCGAGTGCCCCAACTGCCGGCAGCACGTCCGCCAGGTCTATGACACCAAGCCCCAGGTCCCCATGGACCCATGGCTGAAGTATGGCACCAAGGTGAAGGAGATGATCCGGAAGCTCAAGGACATCATGCGGGACTACCCTGGCGAGAGGCTGCTGCTCTTCGTGCAGTACCGTGACATGCGCAAGAATTTGGAGAAAGCCTTCCAGGAGTTCGAGGTGCCGTTCCTGACGCTGTCGGGGGGCGCCCGGACGCAGGGCAACGCCATCACCCGTTGGCAGAGCGGACGGGATCCAGACGACTTCCTGATGATGCTATCTTGCGAGGAGCACAACTCCGGCATCACGCTGACTCGCGCCAGGCCGGGGCGTCGGCGGTCATTGATGCGTTTGACGTTTGGCGTTTTGACATTTGTATATTTTCTTGGTATCCCTTTGCAGGCACATCATGCTGGCCCACCCCTTCGACGCGCAGTCCCGCAAGGAGGCCGAGGACATGGAACAACAGGCGCTGGGGCGCATCAACCGCATCGGGCAGGAGGCCACTTCCCTTGTGCTATGGCGCGTCGTGACGGAGGGCACCATCGAGCAGGAGCTGCATGAGGCCGTGGATGAGCCGGCGGCCAAGCGCAGCAGGGGCAAGTGAGATGCACGGGGAATCATATGCCGATAAAGGTTATGACAGTGAGCAATGTCGTGCAATTTGCAGAACGCATGGATCGGTGCCGTGTATTCCACATAGAGGATATCAGACGCCATGTTAGTTCCTTGGTTGGCTTCATTGGTGCATGGACGGATATAGAATAAATCTGTGCACCGACAGAAAATGATGTAGGTGCCGCGCCTTCTCCGTTGTGGCCATTGCATTCGTTCTTGCGCCCGTGCCACAAGAGTTTGACGGCTTCAAGGGGGCCGGTGCAATCAAGCCTCTGGGGTGCAGCTGCCATCTCTGTCGTGCGGGCCTCGGGTTCGCGTGCATCTCGCAGCAGGCGCGTTGCGTGTCTTCGTGTTGGCCTTCTGCCTTTTGGATTTCAGGAGTCATGCCTCTCTGCGGCGAACGCCTTCCGCACACCACCGCTGCGCTTCAGAGGCTGCAAGCCGGTGACACAGTCTCGGCCGTGCGGGCCTATCTGAAAGCCACGCACCCTTTGCTCGGAGAGGGCGCCAGGAACCTCACCATCAAGAGGGCGAGCAAGCAACTGGCGCAAGAGGCTGCCGCCGCAGGCGCCGCCCCGCTGCCAGCGCCTGCGGCCCCCAATGCGCCCGTGGGCCCTCTCGCAGCGGCGTTGGTCGTCGCCCCCCAAGCGCCCCTGCCAGCAGCCAAGGCAGCCCGCGTGCCGCTCAAAGCTGCTCCTGCACGCCCAGCAGCCGGAGCAGCTCCTGTGCAGACCAAGGCTGCTCCTCCGCCTGTGCACTTCCCCAAGGCAGCCCCTGGGCCGGCCGCTCTTGGCTTGCCGGAAAGCAAGGCAGCCCCTGTGCAGCTCAAAGCTGCTCCTGCACGGCCAGCCGCCCGCGCAGCTCCTGCGCAGACCAAGGCTGCTGCGCCGCCCCTGCAAGGCCCCAAGGCAGCCCCTGTGTCGGCCGCTCCTGCTCTGCCGGCAAGCAAGGCCGTGCTGCCCCTGCAAGCCCCCAAGGCAGCCCCTGCGCCGGCCGCTCCTGTGTCGGCCGCTCCTGTGTCGGCCGCTCCTGCTCTGCCGGCAAGCAAGGCCGTGCTGCCCCTGCGAGCCCCCAAGGCAGCCCCTGCGCCGGCCGCGCCAGTGCCGGCAAGCAAAGCTGCCCCTGCGCCGCCCCTGCAAGCCCCCAGGTCAGCCTCTGTGCCGACCGAAGCCGCTCCACTGCCACTGCGAGCTTCCAGTGCAGCCCCTGCGCCGGCCGTCCCTGCTCCGCCGGCAAGCAAAGCAGCCCTTGCGCAGACCCTCAAGGCAGCAGCGCCTGCGCTGGTTGAGGCAGCTCCTGTGGCATCCAGGGCTGCTCCCGTGCCGAGCAAAGCCGCTGCTCCTTCCTGGCAAGCCACCCAGGCGGTGCCAGTCGAGCGTGCTTCTCCTCCTGCGGCCAAGGCAACTCCTCGCCCTGCCGCCACGGCAGCGGTTGCTCCACCGCCCGCCCCCGTGCTCCCTCTCGCGGCCAGGAGCAGCAAAGAGGAGGAACAGGATCGATGGGGGGCGCTGTGGGCGGAGGAACTCAACCATGAACGCCGTCGGGGGCATCGCGAGTTGAAGCGCCGGAGGGAGGCTGAGGAGGAGGAGGACGCTGCTCGCCGCCGCCGTGCCAGGCGCGCCCGGGATTCCGGTCGGTTCCAGCCTCAGGTTCCGCAGTCCAGAGCGGCATGCGAGCACTGTCAGCCGGTTGTGCAGGCGCTGACCGGCCGACCACGTGGAGGCTGGCGACATTGTGATGCAAGCCTGCCTGATTGTCGCTTTGCTTTGAAACATGGGGCGCAGGTGAGCGCATCCAAGCCAGCCCGTCTTCATCGCCGGCTACTGAAGGCCCGAGGGCATCGCTAGGCTGGAGTCCAGGACAGCCCTGATAGCCAGGCCAAGCTTTCTGGACAATTTTATTTCACATACTTCACTCGAGTCCAGGCAAAACATGCCGTGACGGTTGATTGATGTTTTGCATTCGTCACTTCGACTGTTCAGAGACCGTAGAGCGTTGCAGAACCTGCCAGAGCCTGTTCTTTGTGCATGTTCACCTTCCTTATTTAAACTGCGCAGAGCCGCGCTTGCATTGATGTCGCAGATTTCGAGAGAGCTCCCAACAACCTTGCCCGGTGTAGTGCCACAAAGAAGTGCATCTTGGCCCCCGGCTCTTCGGAGGGCGTGTGGCGCTTTGGAAAGTTTGTTGTGGGCGAGAGTCGCATGGCGCGCCAAAACGTCCGTGCCTCTGGTCTTGCTCTCTTGGGCGTGCTGTGACCTGGCCCCCTCAGGTCGAGATGGGCGCGGCCCTGCAGCCAGCGCCTGAGCGTGCGACTTACGAGGCCGCTTGTCCTCGCACGACTTGCGTTTGATCTTTGACAAGGTGCCACGTCCTCGAGGTCTTCCTGACCAGCACAGCTCGCGCCTCAGGCGTTTTTTTTTGTCGTGGCTCCCTTCCCATCGCCCACCCCTCCGCCCAGGCCTGCCAGGGCGTGCGAGTTCCCCCCGTGGGCTCGTCAGTGCCGCCAGCTGGAGGCGCGCGGGCGCGGGTTTGCAGGCGTCGCGGCGTTTGGCATTCGTCGCATGTGTCATGACAGCATTGGCCCCCATCGCCCAGCGCCACATGCGGGCAGGGCGTGCTCCAGCTGCCACGCATCCCCAGCGGGGCCGTGCGGTATGCCGATCTCGTCGCGGATGCTGGGATGCCGACGATGGCCCAGGCGAGTCAGCAAGCACATCATCCACTTCCGCCATGGCAACGGCGTGACGCGGACCACCGCGCTGTGGCGACCTCGGTGCACGCGTGGCACGCACTTGGTCCGCATGCACCCTCTTGGCAGAGGCGTCTCGGGGCGCTGCTGCGGGTCCTGGCGATGGGGCAACAGCTGGCCGGGCGCGCTGCTCGCCCAGCCCTGCGAGCCCAGCCCCGTGCCCTGCCAGGACGACCTCGAGCACACCCGGCACCTCGCTTGCGCTGCAGCGCACAAACGCGGCACCCATGCCTTGAGATGCCAACTTGTGCACGCAGCCACAAACGTGGCGCCCGTGCCTTGAGATGCCAACTTGTGCGTGCGGGGTTCAGAGGCCATCTGATTGTTTCATGAGTTGTGCAGCCACAAGCGCCCCGTGCTCGCCTCATGCCCAGCAAGAACCAGTCCCCTGGGCCCCTTCGCCGTCGACCATGGCCTCCACGGCGCGCCGCCCTGCGCCGTTGCCCCTCAGGCCCGAGCGAGCCGCGGTGCCGGCTACGGTCAGGCTGAGAGGGCACCCGCAGATCCCCTTGGCCAGGGTGCCCCGCGGCAAGAGGCTGGACGTGGCGCTGCAGGAGCTGGCCGCGCTGCTGCGGGTGGGCCAGGAGAATGTCCGGTTCGACTGGCCCCCTGGTCTGGACTTGGAGGAGGCGGAGGTGCAGGCCTTGGTGTCGCAGGAGATGCCGGCCCTCTCGCAAGAGCCCATGACCTTCACGAGCCTCTCCGGGGCGACCACGGAGGTGGCCCCAGGCCTGCCCGCTCCGCTGGTCTACGCGCAGCTGGCGGCCCAGCTCGGCTGCTCCGTGGGCCAGCTGCGGCTGCTGTATCCGTGCGCCAAGGGCTGCGAGTCTCACCGGCTGCGGGCCCTGGCCCACTGCCCCTCGACTGGAGGGCGTGCCAGCGTGGTGGTCCAGGCGGCCTGAAAAGGGCGCCAGTGCTTTTTTTCTCCACTCGGCTCGGAGCACGTGCACAAAGAGGCCTCCGGGGCGAAGCGGTTGCTGGCCACTGCCGAGTCATGATTGCACGTCGCTTGGCTCAATCTGCACACCTTCTGTTCACATCTGCAGGTGCTTGACACGACGCCTCTGAGGCGTTTTCCTGCGAGGGTCTCTCCTGCGAGGCTCTCTTGCGCTCTCTTGCGTTCTCCTTCCCCTTCCCCAGAAGAGCTTGACCACCAATGGCTGGTGGTCCGACACCCAGTGCCGATACTCCCTTCGATCCACCAGCTCTCCCCCTCCATGCGCTTGCCTGAGCTCTTCATCGAGGGCGTCCAAGGCTTGGGCAATCTCCCGCCTTGATTTAATGCAAGTGTCGAGTTGTTGTGGTATTGCGTAAGACGTCTCTTGGATCACGTCATTAGAACTGCTATTGATCAATATGTGATCGAGTGGCTCTTCCTTTGATTTGGGTTCAGTTTTTAAAAAACCTGACTTCATGCGGGTTCTCATGTTCATGTCTCCAGCCATTATGAAGATGCTGTCTGCGCGGTCTTCAGGAAACCACCTCTTTAGTTTCTTCAGGAGTCTCACTATGTAGCTTTCAGAATGATCCTGAACATACATGTGAATGTTGCAGAGCCAGAATCGCTTCCCTCCATAGTCGAAAGAGAAGCATTGAGTGCATGGAAGCTTGCCGAGCTCCACTTCAAAGTATGCGCGTTGGTTGATTCGAGCTGAGTCATAGAGGAGTGCGAGGCCTCTGCCCCCCCACCTATCACACCGCCAACTTTGCAAGTCGGTGTGGAGTACCAGGTCTAGGTTGGAGTCCCTCACACGCTCTAACATAGCGAAATTGCTTGTGTCCACTTCTTGAAAGCACATCACCGGTACGTCATTGAGAATATTTTTGAGGCACGTTTCGAAAGTGGCATTCCTGGCGGTCTGCCATCGATGCACCGTCTCCACGGGTAAACTCATCAGGCACTCGGGACCGCTCCATTCCATGTATTTCACTGTTGCATCAGTAGGTTCACAGGTCTCTTGACCTGGAGGGTCGAACGTCCAATATTCGTCGCGACGTTGGAGCGATTTCAAGTAGCAGCTTTTCTCAGGGTGCTCTCCGGTTGCGTTGTAGAGTTCAGTGTTTGTTGTTGCTCGTCTGTGATCGTACAAACACATCGTTGGAGTTCGTCCGGTGATCAAGCTCTTCGTCCGACGACCATTCATGTACGGGTACTCCTTGAAGTAGTCATGAGGCGGAGGTGGCATGAACTTCATTTCATGGAGCTCATGTGAGTACAAGTTCCACGACAGCAATCTCAGACTTCCGGGGTCCTCGGTCATTGGTTTCCAGAATGCCATACTTTTTTGAATCGCACCATCGCAGCCGTCTCAGCCAGCCTTCCTCCTTTCGGCGCAAGACCCTGCGCACGGACACTGCCATGGCGGACTACGAGACCATCAAGGAGTGCTTCGAGGAGTTGGCCGCCGAGACGAAGGCCGCTCTGCGCGGGTCGTACGACGAGGGCATGGTGGCGCGTGCGGAGCGGCTGCTCTGCACCGACAAGTTCAGGCCCTCCGAAGGCCTGCTGAGCTTCCTGAAGGGCATGCACGCCGAGGTCGCCCGCCTCCGCCAGGAAGATGCCGGCGTCGCGGACTACTTCAAGCGCGAGGATAAGAACCGGGAGCGCCAGCGCACGCAGCGAGCCAGCAAGCTCAAGAGGGAAAAGGCTCTCCGTGGCGAGGGCGAGCCTCCGAAGAGAGACGAACGAGCCCCCGAAGAAGCAGAGCGAGGCGCTCAGAAAGGCCAAGGATGCGGCGTTTCGGCGCGTGTGGGCGCTACTGTTGGAAAGGGGCGCGGAGGACCCGGCCATCCGCGAGGCCTTGGGGCAGGAGGCGGCTGATGGAGGCGACGTCAAGAGAGTGCTCGAGCTGCACGCGTTCTCCTACGATCTGCACGCCGCCCTACAAGGAGGCCTCGCCGAAGAAGTGGACCCCGCCCCCACGTGGGTGCCCGGGAAGACCAAGGCCAGCAACTCCGAGGTTGAGGGCGAGGACAGGAAGAGTCCTGTTGTGGCATCGCCAACGAGAGTACAGGCAGCCCACGTTGCCGTATCGAGCGGCTTGGTGGAGGCGAAGATCCCCGTGATGAGATCTCTACAAGATATCAGAGGAAGATCAAAGAAACTTTGCAGCGGCGCCGTGCGGGTCCAATGGAGAAGAAGGAGTGCTTCATAGCTGTGTTCCAGGGGATGCACCAAGAGAGATGCGACGACAACTACGAACATGCCCTTATAGGCGCCTTCACTCACGTTATGGAACGGCATCAATATACAGTCTTTTCGAGGTGTTTCTCACCCCCTCTGAATATAAGCCAGACAAGCGGGGAAACTCTAACGCACTGGGCTGATTACAGCGGACATGGCGATCATGCGGCCTACGCATTATCAACAGATGTGCCAGACATTGAAGAGCAGCTGACGCGATCCATGCAGAATGAGGTGTGGGGTTGGGTGGATGATCAGTTGGCCGAAAGCCGGGATGGTGTCTTTGTGGGCTGCTCCAATGGCGGCGTAGCCGCCGCGCAGATGGCGCTGTACGTGATGACTATTTTGCCGCACGCCCGCGTGCCACTCCTCTTTTTGTCGGGGTTACCGGCCGATCAGCAGATGGATAACTTACAGAGGACATATGCTCATGAACCCGGGAGGGTCCTTTTCACACGAGGCTCTGGCGACCACTTTTGGTCGCATGACAAATTTTACAAATTCGCTTGCCAGTTGCTGGCGGATGTAAAGACGTTCGACGGACGACACACAGGCGAAAGTAAGGAGATGATGCAAAAGCTTGGCAAGAGAGCGGCGAAGCAACTGCTCAACAATGAATGAATGCTCCACCGTGTGCGTCGATATTTTTCTTTTTCAAAACCGTCACATCATCAACCCTCCTGAAAGTTTGAGGTTCGCCTAAAAGAGGGGCAATGCGTATGCTCCACTTGCTGCTTCTCGACAGCAATCTTGCAACAAGGCGCAAACATGTTCAATCGAAATTTGTTTTCTCAGCTCAAGTTCCAGGAAGGCCGTGTTTTGGCTGCTTTGGCAGCCATGAAGTCCTGCATGTTGTCGCCGACCCCAATGAATGTTGACGTCGTGTCCTTGAAGCGCAATTTCCCCGTCATGTTCGACTTCTACTCCTCTTGGGCACGCCTCAAGAAGAGCGAAGTTGAGGCCATACAGAGGCCTGATGCCGTATCTTGTAAGAGTCGCCTTGCTTGTTTTTACCTGTCTCATCAATGCTTTATCCATTTACAGGCTCAACGTCTACTTTTCAGAGAAGGACGTCTTCTGGCGGGACGACTCAGGGTTCGTGGAGCTGCCAAGATGGATCTTGGTGAGGAGCTTCCTGATGCTGGGCTATGACGGCACCACCAAGGTTCGGTGCTTGCCTGTTGCAATGGGGGCTTCTTGAACTTGAGTTTGCACGTACTCACTCATGTCCTGCTTGCTGTCAGGTGTGCGTCAGCCTCAACCACTGCAAGGGCGGCGGCTGCCAGAGGACCTGCCACTTCGAACACAAGTGCATGTTCTGCGGCGACGGAGGGCACGGGCTGTGGCAGTCCAACTCCAGGGGTGGCAGACTCTGTCGAACCTTTGATGCCTTCGAGAGAGAGTACAAGATCTTCGAGCAGCGGCACTTCTCCTTGCAGGGCTGTGAGGAGGTCCTGGTGACGGCACTGGCGGACGCGTTTCGCCCGAAGCCGAGGGTGCTTTCGATGATCGGCCCTCCTTCCAGCAGTCCCCCTCCCCCTCCTCCTGCGGCTCCTCCCGGCTCCACAGCCGTCGTCGAGTCCAAGACAAGCCTCCGCTCCAAGGCAGCTCCGTTCGTTCCACGGATGAAGGCTGAGCTCAAGCCCCCCCCGCCTTTCGAGCCCCCATCTCCTCCTCCCGGGCTGTCTTTTTACCCAGGCGGGTCCAGCGGAGCACTGCCAACAATGCCTTGCAAAGCCCCTCCTCCTCTCACCTGCCCGCGGCAAGAGGCCATGCCCGCCGATCTTTCACAGCTTCCTTGCAAGGCGCCGCCCCCGGGGCTCGTGCCGTCTCGGGGAGCGGTGCCTTGCAAAGCTCCGCCGGCAGCGCCCGGCTCTTCATACGTTGGGACTACTTCATTCGTGGACCTGTTCAGAGGACGGCTCCGCGACGCCTCCGTTCCGGAGCAGTGCATGGATAGAGCCGTGCAGTGGGTCGTAGAGGAGCAGGCCGTGGACTTTGCCGAGGTACTGGAGCACCTGGAGGAGATTGCAGAGAAGGCCGGCATCCGCAGGCTGCCTCTGCAGCGGCTCAGGGCCTGCCTGGCTAAGGAAGTGAGCGCGGAGTAGCCGCCGACAGAAAAGAAGAGTCACAGATCAGGCCTTTCCATGTTCCTCGAGGAAAATCGAATGTACAATCGAGTGACGCAATTTATGCATGGACAAGTTGTCGCGCGGCCTTTACTGTCTCTTTGGATTGTTGCAATTCGTGCTTCCCCGCCGGACCGAGAAAACTGTTTGGTTCAATCTCCGGCGCGATCATGTCAAAGCTGAGCCGCTCCGGCGCTCCTCCTCCACCTCCTCCCCCCCCTGTGTTTGTCGCTGCCTCTGCCTTCATTCCCTCCTCTGAGGAACAAGGTTGCCATGCCTTGAGGGTCGATCTCGGGGATCAGTTTGGGGAGGTAATGACCCCGGAGCAGAGTGAGCACTGGCTCTACGCGATGCGGCTCGGGGACCATCCGCTTGGGCGCGAGCATGGTTGGGTCTTGAAGGCGCTGCTGACTCTCAGCCAGCAAACTGAGGAGCCCAGACCTGTCTCTATAGACGCAGAGATGAGCGTCACCTTCCGCACGCCATCTCCTGCTTTCAGACCCTTCCTGGGGAGCTGGCAAGCATGCTTGAAGATGCTGACCAGCCTCGCCGGCCTCTGGGAGGACGACCGGGGGCGCAAGGCCAAGTCCTATAAGTTGACGGTCTTTGCTGAGGAGGGCTATGCCAATGTCCTCACGGAGATGCCTTGCGGCAGTTTTCGCGGAGGCCCCAGGCTCATCAAGGTCCAGAAGGTGGCCCATGGCGTCTTCGCCATCTTTTGGTCCGAGAGCTTCGTGCTGAACAGCGAGGCCTGTGGAAAGAACCTCAAGTGGCTGCCCATCTGCGAAAAGTCTCGCTCCACGTGGAAGTGGCAGAAGAAGGTCTGAGGGGTCATCGCCTCTGGGAAGAAAAAAGTACAGAGGGGTCATTTTGATTCTTGGCAGCGTCGAGAAACAGATGCGTGCATGCGGGCATGTTCACATACGCACAGAGATTGCATGACGTTCACATACGCACAAATTTGCATGACGTGAGCTGAATGTAGCTTCTCTCAGTCTCGCTTTCACTTATCGACGCGCATTCTCCGCCGCAGCCGTTTTGTCTCGAGCGATCAGCATACTTTGCCAGGGGCGACCATGGGCGTCGTGAAGCGCGGCATCTTCAAGAGAAAGGGCTCCGGCAAAGGGGTCCTATGGGAGTCGTCGCGGCAGCCGCTTCACTTGGCCTATGCCTATGACCCCAAGGACCCTCTGCAAACATTGGAGAGCATGTTGCTGAGGGCAGCCCCTTGCGACGTGCCGAGTTTGGAGGGCGTATACCACAGAGGCTACGATGTGAACCTGTACCGCATGGAGAAGCTTCCTCCTCGGAGCCTGATGCTGCGCTCCAGAGACACAGCTACCGCAGCCCTTGAAGCTTTCGATGCCGGCCTGAAGGTGGTGAGGGACGGCCTGCGGCAGCGGGAGGTATACATCATCCGAAGGAGGGAGGGAGGCAGCACCATGTACTGCGAGGTCAAGATGCCAGATCGGAGCGGGAAGGTTGCCTACACTCCGGTTCTCTCGACACGCACAGAAAAGGGTGTCTGGCGCATCTTTCTCATGGACTTTGACAAGCAGCATGTGGACTGCCGCAGGGCTTTGCCGAACTGGTGGCAGCAGGCCGAGGACCTTGAGGGTCTGAGTGCCGTAAAGACGGCTTTCCGCTACGCCTTGCAGTCCTCGGACAAGACCGCCGCTGCATGCAGTTTCAGTGCGGCTTCGGATGCCTTGGACATCGAGACGGAGAATGACTGAAGGCTGGGCACACTGCACCCGGAGGAGTGCGCGTGGATGCGCATGCAACAAAAAACAATTCTTGGCATCGGCGCGCTTCATGGCTCATGAGCACACAAGGGAATGGGCGTGACTGTCTGCACCTCATGAGATGTGATGCCACCTTCTCCATCAGTGTAGATTGAGTCAGGCTTCCCATGCATTTTGGTCCGTGTCTCTTTCAACGCTGATGATAGGTCTGCTGTTTTTTTTGTGGATTTGAGGAGCACAACCGAACAGTATTTGATGAAGGTGTCAACAGCAAGCAAGCCACCAACGTAGCTGTAGTCGTCTTGTTTGTAATTCAAGTCCGAAAGAAACATCAAACCCATTTGGTACTCTTGCTTTGGTCTGTTGACTATGAAACTGCTTGTCCCTGGTAGCTGCACTTTCCTCTGCACATTGTCCTCCTTCCACTTCAGAACATCTTCTCTGGTGACGTATTTGTCGATCTTCCTAGCATCAGGCAGTGTCTCTCTCTCACACTCCCAAATCCGTCCAAGTCCTTGTGGACTTTGCTGATGATTTCATTCTTCTTGTTGGTGTATTTGTCTGTGTAGTCCTTGGTGTACTTCGTTGTCATTGTCTACATTATAATGCTAGGTTTCAGCTCAAGCTGGGTGTTGCCTGACTTTCTGCTTGCAGAGCGGAACGAGTACCTGGGCGAGACCAGTAGCTCGCCGGCCATGCAGATTTCTGTGAAGACCTACACTGGGAAGAAGATCACGCTGGACGTGTCGGTTCTTGACACCATTGCTGACATCAAGGCCAAGCTTCAGAAGCCTGGTCTGGAGCCCGCTCGTCAGCGCCTGACCTTCGCAGGCAAGGAGCTGGAGGATGGCAGCACCCTGATGCAGTGCGGGATCTTCGAGGGGGTCGAGCTTCGGATGCAGTACTTGATTCCTCGTCGCGGTGAGCCTGGCTTCGACTGCAGCATGAGCGACTCGGACGATGACAAGGGCAAAGGCAAGGACGACAAGGGCAAGGGCAATGGCGACAAGGGCAAGGGCAAGGGCTTCTCGGCCGGGTTGGTGCGGCTCAGCAGATCTGTCCCGGGCGGTTCGCGCCACTGCTCATCAGTGCAAGTTCGCCTGGATCGATGGTGGGCCGAGCACGCTACCGCCACTGAGGGGCCAACAATACAGGAGCTTTTCGATGAGTATCCATCATCATCGGAGGAGGAGGAGCCAGCCCACAAGCGGGTCAAGCACGATGCCGACGAGGTGAGGATGGCAAGGCTCAACTTGCCGAGTGCTGAGGACCTCAAGGGCGGCAAGGGGAGGGCACGAGCAGTGGCAGCGGCAGTGGCAGCCTGCGGTAGGATGGTAGTGTAGGGTGGAGATCTAGCAGTTCACTGCACAGATGCAACTGGTTAGCGTTGGGTGGAGATCCAACAGCTCACTTTACAGATCATCACAGCTCTCATCCATGGGAAAACCGAATGGTCGGGTGTCGTGTTCCATCACTTGTCTCTTGGTTGATGCCGTTGCTTGGATGCTCCTGCTTTTGATATTTGGTCACGATGTTTTTGCTTGAGTTCTCCCATCTGAAAGTGGATCTCCTCTGATTGTATGTTTTTATGTTTCAACACCATGACTGTCATTGTGTTGAAGTAGATTTTGGATGCATTGGCCCTGTCAAGAGTTATCCCACTCACCCAAAACATCACCAAACCAAACTGTAGCAGGCATGCCTTTCTGTGCGTTGGTTGGTTTCTTGTGGTCCTCATTAGTTTCGTCCACCATGCGATATGAGGGTGTTTGAACGGCCTCGATGATCTGTCGCTGACAGTTGTAATGCGCCGACATTAGATTTGATGCATTGTTGAAGTTCAGCAGCTCCATGTGCCGTTGATTGCAGTCGTCTCTTGCTTCGTGCACTCACCTCGTGCGTCGGCTCCACAGCAAGCGAGTGCTTTGATCTCACCCGTCGTCTGTTGGTTCTGATGAGAGGGAGTGCAGGGTTAGCCAGCGTATCACGCAACAGCAGCCTCTGTGCAGAGTCGTCGGCCCGGGCCTCAAGTTGTCATGGGCATGCCGCTTGCCTTGCCTTGCGACAGCAAGCATCTTCCTCAGGCTCTTGGCCCCTGCGCGATGGTCCTGGGCATTGTCCGCAAAGCCCAAGCCTCTCCATCTTACATCTGGTGGCCCGAAGATCGAGGCTACCTGTGGTGGTGGCAGGGAGCCCTTTGGCACTGGGACTACAGCTGCGTGCATTGGGGGCGTGTCCTTGACCGCACCGTCCCTCGACAGTGGGCGGGAGCCTCGGTATGGGCACCTGTCTCAGTTTGCATCTTGCTCGATGTGCAAGGCGTGGTTTCGAGAGAGGCATAGACACGGCGGCTACGACGAGATGTGGCAAGGGATCGATCCCGTGCAGGCTCTCGGCTGAGTGGGCTTGCGCGCAAGCCACTGATCCCAGCAAGCCATGCTCAATAGGACCGTCGAAGGGCCCTGGCCGCATGTCGCCGCCGCAGCGTTACCGCCCTGCTCAAGGACCTTTTCCAGCTTAGAGCAAGCCCAGCCAATTCAAGTAGCCTGCGAGGTGATGTTGGGACAGGGATCTGACCTTGCCGACGCCATCATGGCTTATGAAGAGATCGCACGGTCCTCAGAAAGCCAGCAGCTTTTTGCACCCTGAACGCAGATCATTAGCCATCGTGTGAGCAGCCTCTTTTAGTGCTTCTTTGGTAACAGGCGTGAGCTCCGGATCGTGGCGTGATGAGGACCGGCTGCTTGCTTGCTTTGAGTTGACCGAGCGATCCAGTCAAATATGGCAACCACGATGCTCGAACTCAGCACCTCAGACCCATGCTTGTTTGCCTTGGCTTGCGCACCGCCCTAGGAAGAGGAAGAGGTGGACGGGCGTGAGAGCGCGGTCTCAGGAGCCTGCGACGTCTGTGCTGGAAAGTTAACTGGGGCCCGCGAGGGTCGAGATGCAGCAGCCGTGTTCTATGAGTGTGACAAAAACCATGCAAAGTTCGAGCCGCTGTACATGCACCGTCCTGTCCGCAACAAGCATCTGAACCGCTGGTATGAGCAGCTCCGGCAGTGGATCCAGCGCCACCCGTCTCGCAACGGCCACCACCACCGTGCAAGCCGCTTTGAGCGGCCGCCTCGTCAGAACGCTCTCGTGCATTCAAACCGCTAAGTTGATGCCGTGTGATGAGTAATGCTCCAGTTCTTGCACGTTATTACTGTTTTGACCAGGCCTCCTACATTGACCCGTTCAGTGGCAAGACCTGGTGGCTCAGAGAATCAGGGGGTCCGGCAGCACGGGAAGCTTGCTTGTCCCAGCGTGCCCACTCTTGCGCCTGGGAAGTTCCAGGTTTGGTTCTTCAAGTGCACCGAAGGCGCTTGGGTCGCGGCCTTGGGACCTGGTGTTCATTTTGGGGCAAAGTTGTTTCAGAACAGAGGCCACCTTCGTCGAGAAGGAAAGTGGGCGCAAGTGGTTCTACAATGCAGCCAAGAAGGCCAGTGCTTGGCGGCGCTGTGCGCAGAGTTACCAGCTTTCCAGCTCTCTTAGGTCTGGTTTTGGGCGGACTCCGGCATCGAGAAGGCTTTCTGATAACCCCGGCCGGCTGTGAGTCAATCCCTCAGACGCCAAAACTGCGAATATCCCGACAATTATCATCATGCAAGCTTTGCAGCTGAACCTTGTTTGCCAAGAAGAAGCCATGCATGTCTCGGCCTGTTCGAGTATTTGAAATTCTTTTGACTGCCCGCAGTGGATTTCAAGTTAACACACCGTAGCTCTTTCAATTTACAGCTAAACACGCTTCCCAACTGGCCCTCAGAGGAAAATCAAAGACTGGTTCACCTCTGCCTGAAGCGATGCATCGCCCAAGCCAGAAGGCATCTCTTATTCTCCAAGGAAGACCCCTTGGTGCCGGGAGGGAGCCGTGCCTGTGACCCAAGATCCTGCCCCCAACTTCTTGGCAGCCCTGTCGCTGTGCGGAAAGAACGCACTGGAGGTGGTAGCCAGCTTCAATGCATCTGCCAGAGAGGAAGATCGCGTCCGCAACGTCCGCTGGTGTCTGATCAGTGGCGGCATCATGAGCTCGGCTGAGGAGGCGGTGCAGCTCTCCGGAACCCACCTCGTCGTGACGCTTCTTTACGACGAGGGCTGCTTTCGCGCGGCCCTGCAGGAGCTGACCGAGGAGAGGTGAGGGAGGGACAGTATGTCTCTGGCCACAGCGTCGTTGAAAAAAGGGCAGATTATGTTCCTTCATGAATGACACGGCTGTGAAGGCCTTCATATGATGCATGCGACAGAGCAGATGCAGTTGTGGGTGAAACATGAGGCCGCGGCCTTGATTGCAGCTGATGCACCCAGTCTCGTGGGTCGTGTTCAAAAACTCCCGAAAAGGAAAGATGTCCCGATCCCCCGCGTCGTCGGGGCGCCTTCTAGACCCTCCTCGTGTGATGAGTGTTGGGCGGGCTGGCGTTGGTGGGGGTGATGATGATGAGGATGATGAGGATGAGGAGGGTGAGGAGGGTGAGGAGGGTGAGGAGGGTGAGGAGGGTGAGGAGGGTGAGGAGGGTGAGGAGGGTGAGGAGGACGTGTCCCCTGG